>Ga0136846_1221664_pt1 | contig 28186 bp, 26 predicted proteins | sample HopSoiMetagenom2_FD_96841 | JGI IMG/M metagenome (GOLD analysis project Ga0136846, IMG submission 96841) | Grasslands soil microbial communities from Hopland, California, USA - 2 Assembly 2016 (version 4) | ecosystem: Environmental > Terrestrial > Soil > Grasslands | place: USA: Hopland... | reverse complement strand
TCGATGATCACCACACCGGTGATCACGGTGTCCGGTGCGCCGTCGGCGCGAGTGGCGCGCCCCTGCCCCATCGACTCGCGCAGCACCTTGCCGCCGCCGAACACCGCCTCGTCGCCGGCCAATCCGGGCCCGCCGCTGCGGTCCTCGGTGATCTCGACGAACAGGTCGGTGTCGGCCAGCCTGATCCGGTCGCCGGTCGTCGGCCCGAACAACGCGGCGTAGCGGGCCCTAGACAGCGCGGTCATGCGTCGAGCCTTCCCGGCGGGGTCAGGCTCAACCCGTGCACCTCGCGCGAGCCGCTGAGCGGTACCAGCGAAACATGCTGGGCCACCCCAGGTTCGAAGCGCACTGCCGTGCCCGCGGGGATGTCGAGCCGGCGGCCGTGCGCGGCGTCGCGGTCGAAGGCCAGCGCGGCGTTGGCTTGCGGCAGGTGCACGTGGCTGCCGACCTGCACCGGGCGGTCACCGGTGTTGACGACCTCCAACCCCAGTCGCGGGGCGCCGGTATTGATCTCGATGTTTCCGTCGCCATAGACGACTTCACCCGGGATCATGCGATCGGATCATGGACGGTGACGAGCTTGGTGCCGTCAGGGAACGTGGCCTCCACCTGGACGTCGTAGAGCATCTCGGGCACTCCCTCCATGACGTCGTCGCGCGACAGCACGTCGCGGCCGCTGACCATCAACTGGGCCACTGAGCGGCCGTCGCGGGCGCCCTCGAGGAGATGGTCGGTGATCACCGCGACGGCCTCGGGGTGGTTCAGCCGCAGGCCGCGCGCCTGCCTGCGGCGCGCTAGCTCTGCGGCATACGAAATCAGCAGCCGGTCCTGTTCATGCGGGGTCAAACGCATAGTGCGCGATATTGCCACGGCGCGCGGCAGTCAGCAGCACACGCGAACGTGGCGGCTATTCCGGCGCGATGTTCTGCAGCCGCACCTGGCCGCGTGCGACAACGCGATCGTTGTCATCGGTGATGGTGATCAGCCACAACTGTTGGCGGCGGCCGCGGTGGATAGGCGTCGACACCGCGGTGACCGTTCCGGCGGAGATGGCGCGCAGGAAGTCGGTGTTGTTGTTGACCCCGACGACAGTGCCGCCGCCGTTCTCGCTCAACCACACGTGAGCGGTCACACTGGCCAGGCTCTCGATGATCGAGCAGTACACGCCGCCGTGCACGATGCCCCACGGCTGCAGCAGTTTGTCGTGGATCTCCAGCTGCGCCCGTCCGCCGTCGGGCGTGACCTCGACGTAGGTCAGGCCAAGCCAGCTGTCGAATCCTGCTCCGAAGTCGGGTGCTTCCGTCGTCACGCAGTTCTGTCTACACGTCCGAGTCCCCCTCTTGCCGAGGGGGTGCGGCGCTATCGTCAGGCATGGCCAAAAGTGCGAAGGACCTAGTGGAAGCAGCCAACGCCGTCGTACCGCGGATCTCGCGGGAGCAGGCGCAGGAACTGATCGGCAAGGGCAACACGTTGGTCGTCGATGTACGCGACGCCCCGGAGGTGGAGCAGAGCGGCAAGGTGGCCGGCGCAGTGCACGTTCCGCGCGGAATGCTGGAATTTCGGGCCGATCCCGAATCGCCCTATCACGACCGGAATTTCGCCAAGGACAAGACAGTGATCGTGTACTGCGCTTCGGGCGGCCGTTCGGCGCTCTCTGGCCAGGCGCTCAAGGAGCTCGGTTACGCGGAGGTGTACAACCTTGGCGCATTCAAAGACTGGGCCGAGGCCGGTGGTGCGGTCGACAAATGACTCGAGAAAGCGGACGGGCCCCACGCGATTGCGTGGGGCCCGTCCTTCGAGTGGACCGGGAGTCTCTGCAGCCCTCAGGACTCCGGCGCGGTCCGTTAGTTCTCGTCCCGTGTCAGAACACAGAGTAGGCAAGCCTGCCCTAATTAAGCAAGGCCTTCCGTGCCGTCATGCGGGTTGTGCCGCGGACCGGCAGCCCGAATCCGACCAGCGCGTCGAGTACTGCCTGCGCGCGCCGCATGCTCGTCAGCTCGCTTGAACCGGCCAGCAACGGCACCTGCGTCGCGGCGCTGACCACGGCGCCGCCGACGATGTGCCACATCGAGGCGATCGACATGGCGCCACCACAGACGTCGTAGAGCCTGGCGAACAGCGGATCCAGTGCACGGTGGCTGCGATGGGCCACCCAGGTCGTCAACGCCGCCTCGCTGGGCAGGGCGACGATGCCGTCGCCTGTCAGCGCCGGGTCGTCGGGCAGCGCCCGCAGCTGCGGATCGGCGACGCCGACCCAGTCGATGGCGCCCTCGGAGTCCACGTGTACCCACAGGTTCTCCAGGCCGGTGTCCCAGGCGCGACCCTCGAGGACGACGAGCGGCACGACGCGGCCGACGATGACGTGGGCCAGTGTGGCGGCCAGCTGCTGGGCGACGGCGGCCCGGCTGTCGGTCTCCTCGGCGGCGATGTCGAACATCGGCTGTAAGCGATCGGCCGTCACCGCCTCGGCCAACGGCCACCACCGCCGGCGCGACAGATCACCCATCACGGCGACGCCGTAGACGCGGGGACATTCGGGATAGAGCTCGCGAAGCCTGCGGCTGGACTCGTGCAGGGGCAGTGTCCGCCTGATCGCCATGGCCGCGATGAGCGGATCTTCGATCAGAACTGTCATGGCACCTCCGATGGTGAGGTTGTTCAGTTAGGTTAGCCTTACTATAGTCATGCGGGCGCGCGCGGCTACCCCGTGTGACTCGACTCACACCGCCGAGCCAAGGGGGTGGATGACCATTGCCGGAACACTCCGCGCCGCGGTCGAAGTCGTTCTCATGCGTTCGATACGACGCAACGTAGTAACGCCGTAGTACCCTGGATCTACTGCCCGTAGGAGATGAACGGAACATGGCCAAGTTGACGCGTCTGGGTGATCTGGAGCGCGCTGTGATGGACCACCTCTGGTCCTCGCGCGAGCCCCAAACCGTGCGCCAGGTCCACGAGGCACTAGCGGCCCACCGCGATCTGGCCTACACCACGATCATGACGGTGCTGCAGCGGCTCGCGAAGAAGAACCTCGTCGTGCAGCACCGCGACGATCGGGCGCACCGCTACGCACCGATGCACGGCCGCGATGAGCTGGTCGCCGGGCTGATGGTCGACGCGCTTGACCAAGCCGCGGACTCCGGCAGCCGGGAAGCCGCGCTGGTGCACTTCGTCGAACGCGTCGGCGCCGACGAAGCCGCGGCGTTGCGCCGCGCGCTGGCCGAGCTGGAAAGCAAGACCGCCGCGGACGCGAGGAGCGGAAATTACACCGAATCCCCGCCCGCTGGTAATCCGGGCACCGGCTGAGAAATACTGACAGCGTGTCCGCGCTGGCCTTTACCATCGTCGCGCTGCTCCTGTCGGGACCAGTCCCGGCAGTGCTGGCGCGAGCGTCGTGGCCGATGCGTGCACCGCGCGCCGCCATCGTGCTGTGGCAGTCCATCGCCCTGGCCGCCGTGTTGTCGGCGTTTTCGGCAGGCATCGCGATCGCCAGCCGACTGTTCGTACCTGGACCCGACGGCCGCCCCACCGCCACCATCACCAGTGAGATCGACGTGCTGGGGTGGCAGGTGTGGATCGCGTACCTCCTCGTCTTCGCCATCACCTTGGTGATCGGTGCACGGCTGCTGGCGGCCGTGCTGCAGGTCGCGATTGCCACCCGGCGCAGGCGCGCTCATCACAGGATGATGGTCGACCTGCTAGACATGTCACACGAATCGATGCCGCCCCAGGTCTGTACCCGCGCCAGTGGCCTGCGCATCCTCGATGTCAAGCAGCCGCTGGCCTACTGCCTTCCCGGGGTGCGCAGCCGCGTGGTGGTCAGCGAGGGAACGTTGAACACCTTGTCCGACACCGAGATCGCCGCGATCCTCACCCACGAACGCGCCCACCTGCGGGCCCGTCACGACCTGGTTCTCGAGATGTTCACCGCGGTGCACGCCGCCTTCCCCCGATTCGTCCGTAGCGGTAATGCTCTCGATGCCGTTCGCTTGCTCATCGAAATGCTTGCCGACGATGCCGCCGTACGCGCTGCGGGCCCAACCCCTCTGGCCCGCGCCCTGGTCGCATGCGCATCCGGACGCACCCCGTCCGGTGCCCTGGCCGCCGGCGGTTCGACCACGGTGCTGCGGGTGCGCCGCCTCGGCGGGCGGCCGAACAGCCGCGCCCTTGCCGCCACGGCCTATCTTTCCGCGGCCGCCGTGCTCGTGGTGCCTACCCTGGCGCTGGCGGTGCCGTGGCTGACCGAACTACACCGCCTGTTCATCGCGTAAGCACCTCAGCTGTCAAAACCGCTGTGTCACAACATAAAAACGAAAGGCCGCCCGAATGAGCTCGTCTGAAAACTCTGACACCACCGGCACCGCTCAGATCGGGGTCACCGGCTTGGCCGTGATGGGTTCCAACATCGCCCGCAACTTCGCCCGCCACGGCTACACCGTCGCCCTGCACAACCGCTCCGTCGCCAAGACCGACGCGTTGCTCTCCAAACACGGCTCGGAAGGCAAGTTCGTGCGCAGCGAGACCATTCCGGAATTCCTTGCCGCCCTTGAGAAACCGCGCAGGGTGCTGATCATGGTGAAGGCCGGTGACCCGACCGACGCCGTCATCAACGAGCTTGCCGATGCGATGGAGGAAGGAGACATCATCATCGACGGCGGTAACGCGCTCTACACCGACACGATCCGCCGCGAGAAGGCGATGCGGGAGCGTGGCCTGCACTTCGTCGGCGCCGGCATCTCCGGCGGCGAGGAGGGCGCGCTGAACGGCCCGTCGATCATGCCCGGCGGCCCAGCCGAGTCGTACAAGTCGCTCGGCCCGCTGCTGGAGGAGATCTCCGCGCACGTCGACGGGGTGCCCTGCTGCACACACATCGGACCCGACGGCGCAGGGCATTTCGTGAAGATGGTGCACAACGGCATCGAATACTCCGACATGCAGCTGATCGGCGAGGCCTACCAGCTGTTGCGCGACGGGCTCGGGCTGTCGGCGCCGCAGATCGCCGACGTGTTCGACGAGTGGAACAAGGGCGACCTGGACAGCTTCCTCGTCGAGATCACCGCCAAGGTGCTGCGCCAAACTGATGCCAAGACCGGCAAGCCGCTCGTCGACGTCATCCTCGACGAGGCCGAGCAGAAGGGCACAGGCCGCTGGACGGTGAAGTCGGCGCTCGACCTGGGCGTGCCGGTCACCGGTATCGCCGAAGCAGTGTTCGCCCGCGCGCTGTCGGGCTCGGTCACCCAGCGCCAGGCAACGACGGGCCTGGCGTCCGGTGACCTCAGCGGAAAGCCAAGCGATGCCAAAAAATTCACCGAGGACGTTCGGCAGGCGCTCTACGCGTCGAAGATCGTCGCCTACGCGCAGGGGTTCAATCACATCCAGGCCGGCAGCGCCGAATACGACTGGAACATCACCCCCGGCGATATGGCCACCATCTGGCGCGGCGGCTGCATCATCCGGGCAAAGTTCCTCAACCGGATCAAGGAAGCCTTCGACGAGGACCCGAAGCTGCCGACGCTGATCACCGCGCCCTACTTCCGCAGTGCGGTGGAGAATGCGATCGACAGCTGGCGGCGGGTGGTGGTCACCGCCACACAACTCGGCATCCCGATTCCCGGCTTCTCGTCGGCGCTGTCCTACTACGACGCGCTGCGCACCGAGCGGCTGCCCGCCGCGCTGACGCAGGGCCTGCGCGACTTCTTCGGCGCGCACACCTACGCGCGCATCGACGACGACCGCGACAAGAAGTTCCACACCCTGTGGAGCGGCGACCGCAGCGAGGTACCGGCATAGGCTGGATGTAGTGAAGTTCCTCGACGGGCAGAAACCGCCCTACGACCTGACCTATAACGACGTCTTCATCGTCCCGGGACGCTCGGACGTGGCGTCACGGTTCGATGTCGACCTGTCGACGCATGACGGGTCGGGCACCACCATCCCGGTGGTCGTGGCGAACATGACGGCGGTGGCCGGGCGCCGGATGGCCGAAACGGTCGCCCGTCGCGGCGGCATTGTCGTTCTGCCGCAGGACCTTCCTATCTCCGCGGTCAAGGAGACGGTCGACTTCGTCAAGAGCCGCGACCTGGTGGTCGACACCCCCGTCGTGCTGTCACCCGACGATTCGGTGTCGGACGCGATGGCGCTGATCCACAAGCGCGCACACGGCGCCGCGGTCGTGGTGTTCGAGGGCCGCCCCATCGGGCTGGTCACCGAGGGCGACTGCGTCGGTGTCGACCGGTTCACCCGTGTTCGCGACATCGCGGTGTCGGACTTCGTCTCCGCGCCGGCGGGCACCGACCCCCGCAAGGTGTTCGACCTGCTCGAACATGGGCCGATCGACGTGGCGGTGCTCACCGAACCCGATGGGATGCTTGCCGGCGTGCTCACCCGCAGAGGCGCGGTCCGGGCCGGCATCTACACACCCGCCGTCGACGCCAAGGGCCGGTTGCGCATCGCCGCCGCTGTCGGCATCAACGGCGATGTCGGCGCCAAGGCCCGCTCACTCGCAGAGGCAGGCGTCGACCTGCTGGTGATCGACACGGCGCACGGCCATCAACTCAAGATGCTCGACGCGATCAAGTCGGTGTCCTCGCTTGATCTCGGGTTGCCGATCGCCGCGGGCAACGTCGTATCCGCGGAAGCCACCCGCGACCTGATCACCGCGGGCGCATCGATCGTCAAGGTCGGTGTCGGGCCGGGTGCGATGTGCACCACCCGGATGATGACCGGCGTCGGCAGACCGCAGTTCTCCGCGGTGGTTGAATGTGCCACGGCGGCAAGCCCACTCGGCGGATATGTGTGGGCCGACGGCGGTGTGCGTCATCCCCGCGACGTGGCCCTGGCGCTGGCCGCCGGGGCGGCCAACGTGATGATCGGCTCGTGGTTCGCGGGCACCTATGAGTCGCCGGGCGATCTGATGCGCGATCGCGAGGACCAACCGTACAAGGAGAGCTACGGCATGGCCTCCAAGCGCGCGGTGGCCGCCCGTACGGCGGCCGACAGCCCGTTCGACCAGGCCCGCAAGGCGTTGTTCGAGGAGGGCATCTCGACGTCGCGGATGGGGCTCGACCCGTCGCGCGGCGGGGTTGAGGACCTGCTCGACCACATCACCTCGGGCGTGCGCAGCACCTGCACCTACGTCGGCGCCGCGACCATCGCCGAACTGCACGACAAGGTGGTGCTTGGGGTGCAGTCGGCTGCCGGGTTCGCCGAGGGCCACCCGCTGCCTACTGGATGGTGATTCCGCGGCGACATGGCGGTTAACATGGGACTTTCACTGCCGACCAAGCGAAAGGGATCACGTGCCGCAGGCACCCGTCGAGGCCCCGGATTCGGGTCGGGCCTTCCGGGCCGAGCGGTCCGACCACGAGCCTTCCGCCGCGAGCGGCGAAGACTCCGCCGACGCCGAGCCCTCCCCTAGTCGGCCGGGCAAACGGCCCGGCGCACTCCAGGTGGCGACCCGATGAGCGTGGTGTACACCGTGCTCGCGGTGCTGGCGTTCCTTGTTCTCACTGCCGGTACTGCGGTGTTCGTGTCCGCCGAGTTCTCGCTGACCGCACTCGAGCGCAGCACGGTCGACGCGAATGCCCGCGCCGGCGGGCGCCGCGACCAGCTGGTGCAGCGCGCGCATCGCACCTTGTCGTTCCAGCTCTCGGGGGCCCAGGTCGGTATCTCGATCACCACGTTGATCACTGGCTATCTCGCCGAGCCGCTCGTGGCGCACCTGCTGGAGCCGGTCATCACAGCGACGTCGCTGTCGCGTGACGTCTCAAGCAGCGTCGCGTTGGTGCTGGCGCTGCTGATCGCCACTTCGGTGTCGATGGTGTTCGGCGAACTCGTCGCCCAATATCTCGCGGTCGCCAAGCCGCTGCCGGTCGCGCGTGTGGTCGCCGGTCCGCAGGTGCTGTTCTCGACCTTGGTCACTCCGTTGATTCATTTGACCAACGGCAGCGCCAACTGGATCCTTCGTCGGCTCGGCATCGAACCCGCGGAAGAATTGCGCTCAGCCCGTTCACCGCAGGAGCTCGGCTCACTGGTGCGCAACTCGGCTCGCCGCGGATCGCTGGACCCGGTCACCGCGACGCTGGTGGACCGTTCGCTGCAGTTCGGCTCGCGAACCGCCGAGGAATTGATGACGCCCCGAACAGAAATCGTGACTCTCGAGGTCGACGACACCGTCGCCGACCTGGTGGAAGCGGCGATCCAGAGCGGTTACTCGCGATTCCCGATCGTCGAGGGTGATCTCGACGAGACCATCGGGATCGTCCACGTCAAACAGGTCTTCGCGGTGCCGCCGGAGCAACACAAGAAGACCCGATTGGCCGGCCTGGCGCAGCCCGTCGCGAGGGTGCCATCGACCCTGGACGGCGACGACGTGATGGCCCAGCTGCGGGCCAACGGCTTGCAGACCGCGCTGGTGGTCGACGAATACGGCGGCACCGCCGGCATGGTGACCGTCGAGGATGTCATCGAGGAGATCGTCGGCGACATCCGCGACGAACACGACGAGCCCACGGCCGACGTCGTGCCAGCCGGTCGCGGCTGGCACGTCTCGGGTCTGCTGCGCATCGACGAAGTGGCCGCGGCAACCGGGTTCCGGGCCTCCGAGGGCGAATACGAGACCATCGGCGGCCTTGTGCTGCAGTCACTCGGCCACATCCCCGAACAGGGCGAGTCGGTTGAGCTGACGGCGTTCGATCCCGACGCGCCGCTGGAGGACCCGGTGCGCTGGCTGGCCACCGTGTTGCTGATGGACGGCCGCCGGATAGATCAGTTGGAACTGACGAAGCTTGGCCGGCGTGGTGACGACGCGGAGGGCCCCGATGGGTGACTTCCTCAGCGTGGTCCTGACCGTGCTGCTCCTGGCCGCCAACGCGTTTTTCGTCGGCGCGGAGTTCGCGTTGATCTCTGCGCGCCGCGACCGGCTCGAGACCCTTGCCGAGCAAGGCAAGCACAGCGCGGTGGCGGTCATCCGGGCCGGTGAGAATCTGCCGCTGATGCTGGCAGGGGCGCAGCTCGGCATCACGGTCTGCTCGATCCTGCTCGGTCGGGTGGGCGAACCGGCGGTGGCACACCTGTTGGAGAGGCCGTTCGGATTGCTCGGCATCCCCGACACCGTCCTGCACACGGTGTCGTTCGTCATCGCGATCACGATCGTCGTGGTGCTGCATGTGCTGCTGGGCGAGATGGTGCCGAAGAACATCGCGATCGCGGGCCCCGAGTCCTCGGCCATGCTGCTGGTTCCGCCGTATCTGCTGTGGATCCGCATCGCCCGCCCTGTCATCGCGGTCTACGACTGGTTGGCGCGGACGATCTTGCGCGCATTCCGTGTCGAGGCGAAAACCGAATTGGAGAACACGGTTTCGACGGTCGAGCTGTCGCAGATGATCGCCGAGTCGTTGTCGGAGGGCTTACTCGACACCGAGGAGCACAACCGGCTTTCCCGGGCACTGCGGATCCGCAACCGGGTGGTCGGTGAAGTTGCGGTGCCGCTCAGTGAGGTGCACGCGGTGGAGGCCGCGGCTGACGGTTCCGGGCCGACGGTCGCAGCGATCCAGCGCGCACTCTCCGACACGGGCTACTCCCGCTTCCCAGTGGTGACCTCGTCTGGCCAGTTTGTCGGGTACGTCCACATCAAAGACGTGCTTCCCCTCGTCGACAACCCGGACGCCGTCGTCGACGTGGCGATGGTGCGTCCCCTGCCGCACGTGCCCGAGTCACTGCCGCTGCCCGACGCGTTGACGCGGCTGCGGCGAAACAACAGCCACCTGGCGCTGGTCACCGGCGGCCCGGACGGCGAGGTATCGGCGATTGTGGCGCTCGAAGACCTGGTCGAGGATCTTGTCGGCGCCGTCCGTGACGGGATGCATCGTGGCTGAGGCGGTGCTCCAGGAGCACGCCTGGCTTGCCCGTGAGCGGATGCACCACAAGCGGGTCGACGACTTCTGTGGGCCTCATCGCAGGCGGGCCCGGGTCGGTGAGGCCCATCCGGTGTGGGACTTCCTGTTCACCTACTACAGCCTGCGGCCGCGGCAGTTGCGGATCTGGCACCCCGGGTTCGGCGTGGCGCTCGGCGGCGCGGCGGCGGACCGCCAGCTCGAGCGCAGCGGTTACGGGCGCGGACGCCACGGTGTGACGGTGGCGCGTGAGCATCTGCTGGCGCGCGCCGACACGGTGCGATTCATCGCCCGCCTGCTGCGTGCGACGGCTGCGCGTCCGGCGCGGCTGAACTGCTTCGGGCTGCACGAGTGGGCAATGGTGTACCGGGCTCCAACGGTGCGCCACGGCCAGGTGCCGCTGCGGCTGGGGCAGGCCGGAACCGATGCGGTCGTCGAGTCAATGCCATTGCGCTGCAGCCACTTCGACGCATACCGCTTCTTCACCGAGCCGGCCACGCGCCGCAACGCCAAGGAACTCACCCGCGATGGCCAGGTGGCCGCGGAGCAACCTGCGTGTATTCACGCAAACATGGATCTATACAAGTGGGCCTTCAAGCTCGGCCCGCTGGTGGAGTCTGAGCTGGTGATGGACTGTCTGGAACTCGCCGCTGATGCCCGTGCACTGGACATGCGGGCCAGCCCCTATGATCTCCGCGACTACGAATTCGAGCCGATCGCCGTCGAGACGACGGCGGGTCGTGCCGAGTATGTCCGGGCCCAGCAGGACATTGCTGAGCGGGCCACACCGTTGCGGGCAACACTGGCCGACAGGTGTGACCTGCTGGTGACCGCGGCTGCTGGCGAATAACCCCAGTTACGGCTGGGTAAGCTGGATCGACGGCTTTAGGGAGGAAACGATGACCGACCGCGTGACGGTGGGAAACTTGCGCGTCGCCCAGGTGTTGTACGACTTCATCAACAATGAGGCGCTTCCGGGCACCGACATCGATCCCGACAGCTTCTGGGCGGGCGTCGACAAGGTCGTCACAGATCTCAGCCCTCAGAACGAAGAGCTGCTTGCCCGCCGCGACGACCTGCAGGCGCAGATCGACAAGTATCACCGCCAGCACGTCATCGAGCCGATCGATCCCGAGGGCTACCAGCAGTTCCTCACCGAGATCGGCTATCTGCAGCCCGAGCCGGACGACTTCACCATCACCACCGCCGGTGTCGACGATGAGATCACCACCACGGCGGGCCCTCAGCTGGTGGTGCCGATCCTCAATGCGCGGTTTGCGCTCAACGCCGCCAACGCCCGCTGGGGCTCGTTGTACGACGCGCTGTACGGCACGGACGTGATCCCCGAGGACGACGGAGCCGAGAAGGGCAGTAGCTACAACAAGGTGCGCGGCGACAAGGTCATCGCCTACGCGCGGCGATTCCTCGACGGCGCCACTCCGCTGGCTACCGGTACGTGGGACCAGGCGACCGGCATCGAGATCGACGACGGTCAACTGGTCATCAAGCTGGGCGACGATTCGTCGACCGGGCTTGCCTCACCCGAGCAGTTCGCCGGCTACACCGGCGAGCTCGGCTCGCCCAAGTGGTCCGTGCTGCTGCGCAACCACGGCCTGCACATCGAGATCCTGATCGATCCCGACTCTTCCGTCGGCGCAGGCGACAAGGCAGGCGTCAAGGACGTCGTCCTCGAGTCGGCGATCACCACGATCATGGATTTCGAGGACTCCGTCGCCGCGGTCGACGCCGACGACAAGGTCCTCGGCTACCGCAACTGGCTGGGCCTGAACAGGGGCGACCTGACCGAGGAAGTCGCCAAGGACGGCAACACCTTCACCCGGGTGCTCAACCACGATCGCACCTACACCACCCCCGACGGTGGCGAACTGACGCTGCCCGGCCGCAGCCTGATGTTCGTCCGCAATGTCGGCCACCTGATGACCAACGACGCGATTGTCAGAACGGAGGCCAACGGCGAAGAAACAGAGGTGTTCGAGGGCATTCAGGACGCCTTGTTCACCAGCCTGATCGCGATGCACGGGCTGAAGCTGGGTGACGGCAATGGGCCGCTGGTCAACAGCCGCACCGGTTCGGTCTACATCGTCAAGCCCAAGATGCACGGTCCCGACGAGGTGGCGTATACCGCCGAGCTGTTCAGCAGGGTCGAGGACGTGCTCGGGCTGCCCCAGAACACCCTCAAGGTCGGGATCATGGACGAGGAGCGGCGCACCACGCTGAACCTCAAGGCCTGCGTCAAGGCGGCCGCCGACCGGGTGGTGTTCATCAACACCGGCTTCCTGGACCGCACCGGCGACGAGATCCACACCTCGATGGAGGCCGGGCCGATGATCCGCAAGGGTGCGATGAAGAGCACCCAGTGGATTGCGGCCTACGAGGACCAAAACGTCGACATCGGCCTGGCCACCGGGTTCTCCGGTCGCGCGCAGATCGGCAAGGGCATGTGGGCGATGACCGAGCTGATGGCCGACATGGTCGAGCAGAAGATCGGCCAGCCGAAGGCGGGTGCCACCACCGCGTGGGTGCCCTCGCCGACGGCGGCCACCCTGCACGCCATGCACTACCACCAGGTCGACGTGTACGCGGTGCACAAGGAGCTGGAAGGCAAGCGGCGCACCGACATCGATCAGTTGCTGACCATCCCGTTGGCCAAGGAGCTGGCGTGGGCGCCAGAAGAGATACGCGAAGAGGTCGACAACAACTGCCAGTCGATCCTGGGCTACGTGGTGCGCTGGATCGACGCAGGCGTCGGCTGCTCGAAGGTGCCCGATATCCACAACGTTGCGCTGATGGAAGACCGTGCGACGCTGCGGATTTCGAGTCAGTTGTTGGCTAACTGGCTGCGTCACGGGGTGATCACCGAAGACGACGTGAAGGCCAGCCTGCGCCGGATGGCCGCGGTGGTCGACAAGCAGAACGAGATGGATCCGGAATTTCGGCCAATGGCACCGGATCCCGACGGCAGCATCGCGTTCCAGGCCGCGCAGGAGCTCATCCTGTCCGGCGGCGCGCAGCCCAACGGCTACACGGAGCCGATCCTGCACCGCCGGCGACGAGAATACAAGGCAGCAAGCAACGGTGGATGATGCGACGACCAGTCGGCGCAGCGAGTACAAGGGCTTAAGTGGGCAGGCATAGCATCCCCGATCCCGAGGACGCGGCCGGCGAGGGCTTGCCCGAGGAACCATCGACCCAGCGCTTCGGTCGACAGGAGTTCGAGGAGCCTGACTACGGCCCGGGCCACGGCGAGCAGGACTACGACGAACCCCAGTACGACGAAACCGATTACGACGAGCCGGACTACTACACGGAGCCCGACCAGGACTACCGGCAGCCAAAGCCTCGGGGCGGTGGTGGCGCCGCTCCCGCGCCACGGTCGTCGGGATCGCAGCACAGCGGTGAATGGGAAGGCGGCGAATGGACCGGCAGCCACCGTGCGGTGGCGACCGGCAGGCGCGGCATCAGCATCGGCGTGATCGCCGCGCTGATTGCCGTCGTGGTGGTGGTCGGGGCGTTCATCTTGTGGCGATTCTTCGGCGACGCGCTGTCCCATCGCACCGACGCCGCCGCCGCCCGCTGCGTGGACGGCGAACTCGCGGTCCCCGTCGCCGCGGATCCCTCGATCGCCGATCAGATCCAAAAGCTGGCCGACACCTACAACGAGAGCGCGGCACCCGTCGCTGACCGCTGTGTGAAGGTGGGTGTCAAGCGCGCCGATCCCGACCAGGTCGTCAACGGCTTCATCGGCAAGTGGCCGGCCGAACTCGGCGAGCGCCCCGCGCTGTGGATCCCGGCCAGTTCGGTGTCTGAAGCCCGGCTCGAGGCGGCGGCCGGGGCGCAGACCGTCAGCGACAGCCGATCACTGGTCACCTCGCCCGTGCTGCTTGCCGTCCGGCCACAGCTCAAAGATGCGTTGGCCCAACAGAATTGGGGAACACTACCCGGCCTGCAGACCAACACGGCGGCGCTGGACGGGCTGAACCTGCCCGGCTGGGGCCCGCTGCGGCTGTCGTTGCCGCTCAGCGGTGACAGCGACGCGTCCTACCTGGCGGCCGAGGCGGTAGCGGCGGCGTCGGCGCCCGCGGGCGCACCGGCCAGTGCCGGAACGGGCGCCGTCAACACCCTGATCGGCGGTCAGCCCAAGCTCGCCGACACCAAGGCGTCCACCGCGATGGACGCGCTGCTGAACGCCACCGATCCGGTCACCGCTCCGGTGCACGCCGTGGTCACCACCGAGCAGCAGCTCTTCCAGCGCGCCGCGTCGATGCCGGACGCCAAGAACAGGGTCGCGTCGTGGCTGCCGCCCGGCCCCACGGCCACGGCGGACTATCCGACAGCGCTGCTGAGCGGCAACTGGCTGTCGCAGGAACAGGTCAGCGCGGCCAGCGAATTCGCCCGGTTCATGCGCAAACCCGAGCAACTCGCGGAGTTGGCCAAGCTCGGCTTCCGCACCGAGGGCGGCGCACCGCCGAAGAGCGATGTGACCAGCTTTGCGCCAGTGTCGGCACCGCTGTCGGTGGGCGATGCCGCGATGCGGGCAACACTGGCCAACGCCCTGACCGCGCCGGTCGGGAGTCCGGCCGTGACGATCATGCTGGACCAGTCGATGCCAACTGATGAGGGCGGCAAGTCCCGGCTCGACAATGTGGTAGCGGCACTCAACGCGCGGCTGCAGGCGTTGCCGTCGAATTCTGCTGTCGGGCTGTGGACGTTCGACGGCACCGAAGGCAGATCCGAGGTGAGCACCGGTCCGCTCGCGGATCCGCTCAACGGGCAGCAGCGCTCGGCGGCGTTGACGAGTGCCCTTAACTCGCAAACCGCGTCGGGTGGGGGTGCGGTGTCGTTCACCACGCTTCGGCTGATCTACGACCAGACCAAGGCGAATTACCGCCAGGGCCAAAACAATTCGATCCTTGTCATCACGGCCGGCCCGCACACCGACCAGTCACTCGACGGCCAGGGCCTGCAACAGTACATCCGCGGGGCGTTCGATCCGGCGCGCCCGGTCGCCGTCAACGTCATCGATTTCGGCAACGACTCCGATCGCACCAGCTGGGAGGCAGTCGCACAGGCAAGCGGTGGAAGCTACCAGAACCTGGCCAACTCGTCGGGTCCCGAGCTGACAACCGCGGTCGCCCAGTTCCTGGGTTAGTGCGACGCCGTTGACAGCAGGCTGAGCGCCGAGCGGGTGAAGACCTCGGCCACCTCCACATGCGGGTAGTGCCCGACACCGGGCAACTCGACAACGTCTGCGGCGGGCCGCAATTCACGCAACCCGTCGAGCACATTCGTGGTTGCGACCGGGTCGTCGAGTGCCCACAGGAAGCTCAGCGGCTTGGACCAGTCCCGCACCGCGCCGTGCCACCGCTCGGCGTAACGCTCGCGCTCGTCGAGATACGAGATCAGCAGGTGCGCGATGCGATGTCCGCCATTGTTGGTCATCAGCGCCCACTGGGCGTCGGCCTCCTCCGTCGACAGCGGGTGGTTCGGGCTGAACAAACGCCCGAACTCGCGACTGAATCTGGAGTGGTTGGAGAATCGGGCGACGATCGGCCCCAGCGGGCTACGTAGCACCTTCTGAATGGGCCGCAGGCTGGCGCGGCGCAGGATCACACTGCCGTTGCTGAGCACCACGCGTTGCAAATCAAAGGGCAAGTGGCCCTGGATGTCTCGGGCCAGCAACTCGGTGGTGACGGACGTGCCCATGTCGTGTGCCACGAGCACCACCGGCCCCGGCGCCGACTCGGCGACGACGGCCGCCACGATGTCGGCCTGCTCGAGCAGGCTGTAGCGGTGCGGCCGAGGTTTGTCTGACAGGCCGAAGCCGAGGAAGTCCAGCGTCAGCCACGCCCGCCCAGCCAGGTGCGGAACCACTTGCCGGTAGTCGAACGAGCTCGACGGATAGCCGTGTAACAGCAGGATCGTCGGGCCATCGCCTGGTGCCGAGCGAACGAACACGCGGCCCGCAGGCGTGGTCAACCACCTGCCACCGTCGCGCCACTCTGCCACTCTTGGAGGTAACACCCGACGGACCGTATCAACACCGTCATCAGAGGAGCAGGAAATGCGGATTGATTTCACCCCCGATCCGACGCTGTACCCTTTCACGTCTCGGTGGTTCGACAGCTCACAGGGCCGCATACATTACGTCGACGAGGGCTCCGGCCCGGTCATCATGTTCTTCCACGGCAACCCGACGTGGAGCTTCCTTTACCGCCACATCATCACCGGCCTGCGCGATCAATTCCGCTGCATCGCAGTCGATTACCTCGGTTTCGGGCTATCAGAACGCCCGTCTGGGTTCGGTTACCGAATCGAGGAGCACGCCCAGGCGGTGGGCGAGCTGGTCGATCATCTGAACCTCGACGGCTACCTGACCATGGGCCAGGACTGGGGCGGTCCGATCAGCATGGCTGTCGACGTCGACCGCGCGGACAGGGTGCGTGGTGTCGTGCTGGGCAACACCTGGTTCTGGCCGGCGGCGGATCTGCCGACCAAGGCGTTCAGCACGGTCATGGGCAGCCCCCCGATGCAGTGGGCGATCCTGCGGCGAAACTTCTTCGTCGAGAAATTGATTCCGGCCGGGACGGCGACCACGTTGAGCGCAGCCGTCATGGAGCATTACCGCATGGTGCAGCCGACGCCGGAGGCCCGCGCCGGCGTGGCGCGCATGCCCAAGGAGATCCTGGCGGCTCGGCCGCTGCTCGAGAGGCTGGCCCGCGAGGTGCCGGACAAGTTGGGCGCCAAGCCCGCGCTGCTGGTATGGGGCATGAAGGACATCGCGTTCAGGCCCGGAACCAACCTCCCACGCATACGGGCGGCGTTCGCCGATCATGAGCTCGTCGAGCTGCCCGACGCCAAGCATTACATCCAAGAAGATGCGCCCGAGCGGATCACCTTGGCGATCCGTGACCGCTTCGGCTGAGTGCCGGTCGGCACAAAGTTGAGTAGTGCACTACCCGTGACTCGCGCGACCCCACTTTCGACAATATGCATGCGTCCCGATCGGGGCGATGAGAAACACCAGGGGAAACGAGGGGCACACAATGAGCGCGAAACACCAAGTACAGGCCGGCGACACGCTGTGGGGGTTGGCCGAGGGGTTCTATGGCGATGGACGGTTGAACTCGGTGATCGCCGTGGTCAACCACCTGGCCAATCCCGACCACATCGTCGTCGGGCAGGAGCTGGAGATTCCCTACGTCACCTTCCGCTACCAGGTCAAGGCCGGTGACACGAAGAAGAAGCTGGCGCTGAAGTTCTATAACGACGTCACGATGAGCGAGGTTTACGAGATTCCCAACGGCGCGGCCCAGCGCGACCTGATCGTCGGTGAATGGTTGTTGATTCCCGATCTGGCGAACATCGGACATCACACCGTCGTCGCCGGCGAGACGCTGAAGGTTCTGGCGCAGCGGTGGTATGGCGAGGAGCAGCTCTGGACCATCATCTCGATCGCCAACCACCTACCCGATGCAGATCCGGCGCCGGGCACCGTGCTGATCCAGCCGCGGCTGAACCGCAAGCACACCGTGGTCGCAGGCGACACGTTGTGGAAACTGGCCGAGGACAACTACGGCGACGGCGGAGCGGATCGCACGTTGACGCTGGTGAAGATGGTCGCCGCGGCGAACTTCATCGACGATCCCGACCTCGTCAGCGTCGGGCAGGTCATCTACTTCCCGTCGTTCGAACTCGGCGGCTAGGCGAACGCCTCAACCGGCGGGCACGAGCACACCAGGTTGCGGTCGCCGTACGCGCCGTCGATGCGGCGCACCGGGGGCCACACCTTGGGCCGGAAGCCCTTGCCAAGTGGGTAGGCCGCCTGCGCGCGGGTGTAGGGGTGATCCCAGTCGGCCACCAGCAGGCATTCCGCCGTATGCGGTGCACCGCGCAGCGGGCTGTCGTCAACCGACCACGTACCCGCACCGACCTTGTCGATCTCACCGCGGATCGCGATCATCGCGTCGCAGAACGCGTCGATCTCGCCCAGGCTCTCGCTTTCTGTCGGCTCGACCATCAGCGTGCCCGCCACCGGGAAGCTCATCGTTGGTGCGTGGAAACCGTAGTCCGCCAAGCGTTTTGCTACATCGTCGACGGTGACACCGGTGTCCTTGGTGATGCCACGCAGGTCGAGGATGCACTCGTGGGCCACCATCCCGTTCTTACCCGTGTACAGCACCGGGTAGTACTCGTCGAGACGGCGGGCGATGTAGTTGGCCGACGCGATCGCGGTCAGCGATGCCGCGCGCAGCCCGCCTGCACCCATCATCCGGATGTAGGCCCAGGTGATCGGCAGGATCGAGGCCGAACCGTATGGCGCCGAGGACACCGTGTACTTCTCGGGCAGCTCCCCGGCCAGCGGATGGCCGGGCAAGTACTTGGCCAGGTGCTCGCGCACCGCGACCGGACCAACGCCAGGCCCGCCGCCCCCGTGCGGGATGCAGAACGTCTTGTGCAGATTGAGATGGCTGACGTCACCGCCGAACCGGCCGGGCCGGGCCAGCCCGACCAGGGCGTTGAGGTTGGCGCCGTCGACGTAGACCTGGCCGCCGACGTCATGCACCGCCGCACAGATGTCGGCGATGTCGTGCTCGAACACGCCGTGGGTGGACGGATACGTAATCATCAACGCGGACAACCGATCCGCGTGCTCGGCCACCTTGGCCCGCAGATCGTCGAGGTCGACATCGCCGTTGGAGCGACATGCCACCACCACGACCCGCATACCGGCCAGCGCAGCCGACGCCGCGTTCGTCCCGTGGGCGCTGGACGGGGTCAGGCAGACGTCGCGGTCGGGTTGGCCGCGCTCGGCGTGATACGCCTGGATCGCCAGCAGCCCGGCGTACTCCCCCTGCGAACCGGCGTTCGGCTGCAGCGACACCGCGTCGTACCCGGTCAGCGCGGTCAGCCACGTCTCCAGATCGGCGATCAGCTTGCGCAGGCCCGGCGTGTCCGACGCGGGCGCGAACGGATGCTGGCGGGAGAACTCCGGCCAGCTGATCGGTTCCATCTCTGCGGCCGCGTTGAGCTTCATCGTGCACGACCCGAGCGGAATCATGCTGCGGTCCAACGCAATATCCTTGTCGGCCAACGACCGCAGGTAGCGCATCATCTCGGTTTCGGTGCGATACTGCGTGAACGCCGGATGGGTGAGGAACTCCGACGTGCGGGTGGCGATGTCTGCACGCAGCGGTTCTGCGGCGGCTACGCCGAAGGCCTCGAGCACGGCGGCGACGTGGGCGTCGGTGGTGGCCTCGTCGCAGGCTACCGACACGTGGTCGGCATCCACGCGCCAGATGTTGATGCCGCGCTCCTTGGCCGCCGCGATCACGTCGTCGGCACGGCCGGGGACGCTGGCCAGCACGGTGTCGAAGAACCTGTCGTGAACCAGCGCGTCTCCCAGCGCACCCGCGATCGCCCGAGCCCGGGCATGTACGCGGCGCGCGATTCCGGCCAGGCCGTCAGCACCGTGATAGCTGGCGTACATCGCGGCGATCACCGCAAGCAGCACCTGCGCGGTACAGATGTTGCTGGTGGCCTTGTCGCGGCGGATGTGCTGCTCGCGAGTCTGCAGGGCCAGTCTGAACGCCGGCGACCCATCCGCATCTACGGACACGCCGACCAGCCGGCCGGGCAGCTGGCGGGCATGCTTGGCGTGCACGGCGAGGTAGCCCGCGTGCGGTCCGCCGAATCCCATTGGCACACCGAATCGTTGGGTGCTGCCGAACGCGACGTCGGCACCGATGTCGCCGGGCGCCGCGATCAGCGTCAGCGCCAATAGGTCGGCGCCTACCGCGACCAGCGCGCCGCGCTCGTGCGCAGCGGCCACCAACTCGGTCCAGTCGACCGCCGCGCCGCTGGCGCCGGGGAGCTGCGTGATCACGCCGAAGAAGTCACCGTCGGGCAGGCCCGCGCGGAGGTCGGCGATGACGATGTCGATGCCCAGCGGCTCGGCGCGGGTGGCCAGGATCGCGGCGGTCTGGCGGTAGACGTCGGCGTCGACAGCCAGACGGTTCGACGGGCCCTTGACGGCCCGGTGCATCAGCGTCATCGCCTCGGCGGCGGCGGTGCCCTCGTCGAGCATCGAGGCGTTTGCGATCTCGAGTCCGGTCAGGTCGGCGACCATCGTCTGGAAGTTCAGCAGCGCCTCGAGCCGCCCCTGGCTGATCTCCGGCTGGTACGGGGTGTAGGCGGTGTACCAGGCGGGGTTCTCAAGTATGTTGCGGCGCAACACCGGTGGCGTCAGCGTGTCGAAGTAGCCCTGCCCGATCATCGACACCGCGACGGTGTTGGAGTCGGCCATGGCGCGCAATTCGGCCAGCGCTTCATGCTCACTGGCGGGCGGCAACAACTGATCGAGCCCGGGGGCGACGCCGTCGCCGGACAGCGCGTCGAGGATGCCGGCGGGCAGTGCCTTGTCGGCCAGTTCGTCGAGCGATCCCACACCGATGGTCTCGAGCACGGTCGCGACGGCATCGGCGTCCAGTCCGATGTGGCGATCGGCGAAGTTGGGCTGGTTGTGATCGGACACTGACGTCACTCCCGGGGCGTTAGGGCAGAACCGCTGGGTTCCTCCCCCTCTGTCGTCAACCCGTCCGCGGGCGCCTGAGAGATTCGGCGGCCTTACGCGAAGGCACCTTTCCCCATGGGCGGGTAAGCAGGACGCTTACCGCTTTCCAGAGGCATCGGGGCCCTGAGCGGTCCTGGGTGCCTGAGAGGTTGACGGAGAGGTGTTGCTCCTTCGGCGTCCGTGGCTGGCTGTCACGGAACTCTCCCGCACAAGGGCGATGCGCCAACGAGTTTACTGCCGCAACGCAGCGACAGCATGGCTACCCGCCGCGCCACGTCGAGATTGCACACATGGTCCTGATATAGCGAGTTCAACAGCCCTGGTCACATTCTTCAGGCCGGGCGCACGTCAACGCGGCGCAAACGTCAGTCGGGCGCTAAAACTCAGCCGATCTTGCGGTCGCGCGTTTTGCGCCGCGACGCCAGCTCATCCTCTGGAGTGGCGATCGACTCGCCGCCGTCGGCGCGCTCACCTGGGAAATCTGCGATCGCACCGGTGAGTTCCCGCATGGCGCCGGACACCGCGATGCCGAACACGCCCTGGCCGCCCTGCAGCAGATCGACGACTTCCTCGGCCGACGTGCATTCGTAAACCGTGGTGCCGTCGGAGAACAGCGTGATGTTGGCCAGATCGCGAACCCCGCGCTGACGCAGATGATCGACGGCGACGCGGATGTTGTGCAGCGAGATTCCGGTGTCCAGCAGTCGTTTGACGATCTTCAGAACCAGGATGTCCTTGAACGAGTACAGCCGCTGGCTACCCGAACCGGCCGCGCTGCGGATGGACGGCACGACGAGCGAGGTCCGGGCCCAATAATCCAGCTGGCGGTAGGTGATTCCCGCGATCTGGCAGGCGCTGGGTCCCCGGTAGCCCACGAGTTCGTCCGGCACCGAGTTGTCGGGGAACAGACCGGCCTGGACGGGTTCGCTGGGCGTACTGGCCGGCGATTCAGCGGGCCCGCTGCTGGTGGACAGGTCCAGCTGCTCTTGACGTGGCGTGTCTCCCACTCTCGAATCCTCTCGCCGATCGAACTCGCGTCTGTGACCTGCGTGGGCGCACATTTGCCGAAGCTCGAATGTGTCGAGCATACGCTTCTGGTTGATTCATGACTGCTCGTCGCGGTCAAGTATGGCTGCCCAATTCACGGTTGAAAGAAACCCGCGCCGCGTGTCGAACGCGACGAGATGTTTCCGTGACAAAACTGCTGGACTGGCCGCCTACGTCGCTTTGAAGTCGTCGGGCGACACGCTGTCGAGGAACTCCTTGAACTTCTCGACCTCGTCCTCGCGGACCGCGCCCGCCGCTTCCTCGTCGTTCTCGTCGGGAATCAGCAGGCCGGCCTCGGCAAGCACCGCCTCCTCGACGTAGATCGGCACACCGACGCGCAGCGCGATCGCCACCGAGTCCGATGGCCGCGCCGACACCTTGATGTCGCGATCGAAGATCAGGTCCGCGTAGAAGGTGCCCTCCTGGAGGTCGACAATGCGCACCTCCTTGAGCGAATGACCAAGCGCGGTAATGAGATCTCGGATCAGGTCGTGTGTCAGCGGCCGCGCGGGCTCGTGGCCCTGTTGTTCGAGCGCAATCGCCGCGGCCTCGGGCTGGCCGATCCAGATCGGCAAGTATCGGTCACCGTTGGCTTCCCGCAGCAGCAGCACCGGCTGGTTCTGGGGCTGCTCCACGCGAATGCCGACCACACGAACCTCACCCATCTGTGTCTGCCCTCCGCACGAAAGAAGCCGAGCCAAAAAGCCTGCCAAGAAGCACTGAAACGAGTCTAATCCTCAGCGATCCAGAACGTCGCGCACGGCGGACTTGATCAGCGACGTGTGCAACGTGATCGCCAGTGCAGCGACCTCGCGGGCCAGATCGTCGGCGCGGTCACGGGCCCCGGCCTTGCCCGCCTTGACCACCGGTCCGGCGATCTGGGCGATCAAGTCGGATTGGCGGTCGGCAGCCGAGCGGAACGCCCGCAGGTGCCGCGGTTCCACGCCGTACTCCGCCAACGCCCTGGCGCACTGGGCGATCATCACCGAGTGCTCGTCGAAGAAGCCCGCTGCACCCGGCTTGATCACGCCCGCCTTGATCAGCTCGGTCAGAAGGGCTTCATCGATGTCCGACCGGGCAAGCAGATCTTCCCGTCGCAACCGCACCTGGGTGGGTGCGACACCGGAAAGCCCGTCGCCGTTCTCGCCGGACGCCGAATCCACGGGAACCAAACGCGGTACGCCGTAAGCGGATCCGCTGTGGGGCAGCTCGCCATCGGGCTGAGCGTCCAGCTGCGCTTTGATGACCTTCAACGGCAGATACTGGTCGCGCTGAGCGGTCAGGATGAACCGCAGGCGCGCGCAGTCATAGGCGGTGAACCGCCGATATCCCGACGCAGTGCGCTCAGGGGTGACCAGGCCTTCGGCTTCCAGGAACCGGATCTTGGAGATGGTCACGTCCGGGAAGTCGCCTCGCAGCAGATCGAGGACCGCTCCGATCGACATCCCGGCCAAAGATGAGCGGACGTCGGGCTGTGTCATCGGCTCTTGGCGCGAGCGCTCATCGCTTAGCTGCCCGGGCCGCTGTCGTCGTCACTCTTGGGCCCGGTCAGAAAAACCAGGCGGAACTTGCCGATCTGCACCTCGTCACCGTTGGCCAGCACCGCGGAATCGACGGGTTCCCGGTTGACGTAGGTGCCGTTCAGGCTGCCGACGTCGACCACTTGGAACTCGCCGCCCTCCAGCCGAAACTCGGCATGTCGGCGGCTGACCGTGACGTCGTCGAGGAAGATGTCGCTGTCGGGATGCCGACCGGCCGAGGTGGTGGGCTGGTCGAGCAGGAATCGCGAGCCTGCGTTGGGACCGCGCTTGACGACCAACAGCGCCGACCCGGCGGGCAGCCCCTCAACGCCCGAGACCGCACCCTCGGTGCCGACCGCGGCCGGAGCGTCCAGTTCGTTGAGGAAGTCGGCGCGGAAAACCGATGTCGTCTCCACGGTGACTTCGTCAGACGTCTGGTCAGCCCCAGAGTTATGGTCCTTTTCCGTCACCCGCTGCTCCTCACTGGCTGCTGTGGCGATATCAGGCCGGTCCCCCCAGCCTTGATTCGTCTGGTGTTGACCGTACCGCGCAGTGGACATCATTGGGTCCACCACCGCCGGATCCGCCTGTGTTCGACTTCGGTTTGAAAACCCTAACAACTCGTCATTCGGTCACCGTGGCGCGGTAGCCGTCCGGATCGAGTAGTGCGGCGAGTGCGTCGTCCAGTGACGAGGCGTCGATCTGGAGGTCGACGAGCCAGCCTTCGCCGTAAGGATCGGAGTTGACCAATTGTGGGTTAGCTTCCAGATCAGCATTTACCGCAACGACTTTCGCGCTGACGGGCGCGTAAAGGTCAGACACCGACTTGGTCGATTCCACTTCGCCGAACGACTCGCCCGCGCTCACGTCGGCGCCGAGGTCGGGTAGCTGGACGAATACCACGTCACCGAGCGCCGACTGGGCGTAGTCGGTGATGCCGACCCGTACGGTGTCGTCGCCGGTGCGCTGCACCCACTCGTGTTCCTCGGTGTAGTACAGGTCGGCTGGGATTTCGCTCACGGCGCTCCTTGTGGACACGTGCTCATTTGACTGGCTGAGCGTATTGGCGGGGTTTCGGTTGCCGCAAGGCGGTTATGTCCACGCGGTCGGATTGTTGTACCACCATCGAGCCGCCGACGCGTTCCACGCTGTCCATCGCTCCGCCGGGGATGTTCATCGCCGCGGCCAGCGTCGGCGGATCACCAATCGCCAGAACCGAATACGGCGGGTTGAGCGTCGCGCTGTCGACGACGAGCGCGCCGGGTGTCCCGACCACCCAGGTGTCGACGCCGACGCGGACCGCGGCCGCCCCGCCGCGGATCTCCATCGCCTCGGCGCCTGCCGCCCGCAGCTCGTTGATCACGTCGAGCATGGTGTCGGCGGGCACGCCCGGGGCCTTGTCCTCGATCGTCAGCGTCACACCGGGACCCGTCGCCGCGACGGTACCGATCAGTATTGACAGCGCGGCCAGCCGGGCCTGCGCGTTCTCGATCGCGGCCTGATCGCTGCTGCCCGACGCCTGCAACTGTGCCAAGTTGCGCTGCAGGTCGGTCACTTCGGTGTTGAGTGCCGCCTCTCGCTGCTGCAGCGAATCCAGCAGCACCAGCAGATCGGCGGGTCGTGCCGTCTCCAACGCGTCGCCGGATTCGGTTTGCCGGGCCTGCGTCACGATCGCGACACCGAGCAGCACGCACAGCAGTACGGCCAGGGCGCCGAACACGAGTTGCGATCGGCCCCTTCGCGCGACGCCCTTCACACCGCCGGCGTGCAGATCGCCGATCTCAGGCACCGGCTCGTCGGGCGGCAGTTCGTGACGGCCGTGGTGGTCCGGCTCGGCGCCGTGTTGAGGCTGGTGCTCGCTCATGCGCACCCGCAGACGACGGCGAGTGAGGATCGCAGCGAGGAACGAGCGAGGACCGGAGCGAGCGGGAGTCGAGGCATGATCTATGCGCCGAACAATCTGCGCCGCAAGGCGGCTGCGTTGCCAAAGATCCGGATGCCGAGCACCACGATGATCGCGGTGGACAGCTGGGTGCCGACGCCGAGTTGGTCGCCGACGTAGACGATCAGCGCGGCCACCAGCACGTTGAAGACGAACGAGACGACAAACACCTTCGAGTCGAAGATGCGTTCCAGATAGGCCCGCAATCCGCCGAACACTGCGTCGAGCGCGGCCACCACCGCGATCGGCAGGTACGGCTGGATGACCTCGGGAACGCTGGGGTGAAACACCAGACCCAGCACGATCCCGATGACGAGAGCGGCGATTCCGATCATTTGCGTCCGTTCATTAAGACCCAATCTGCTTGGCGAAGTTGACATCTCGAACGGAACCGGCAGGCAGCGTCAGGCCCTCGCCGGAGCTGACATTGACGCCGACGCCGTAGCTGGTCTCCAGCAACCGAAGTCGCTGTAGGCCGGGACTGCGGTCGAACACATCCTGCATGGCGTGCGGCGGTCCGACCGCGAGAATGACATATGGGCTGCCGATCGGTTGATTGTCGACCAGGATGCCGCCGCCTGCCTGACGGATGGTCACATTCGGGCCGATCCGCACTCCGCCGACGGAGATGGCCTCGGCGCCGCTGACCCACAGCGAGTTGACGACCAGTTGCAGATCGCGGTCGAGGATCACCTGCTGGCTGCCGGCGACGCGTTCCTTCGAGACGTCGCTGAGGTCTTTGGACATCCCCGGATCGGTCACGGTGATGGTCAGGCCGGGCCCGATCACCGGCGTGGTGGCTGCCGCGAAGTTCGACTGGTCGAGTCCGCTCAGCAGCTGTTGCCCGCGTGCGTCACCCTCGAGCCTGCTGCGCCGCTCGGCGTCCACCTGCGCGGCAAGGGCGTTGCGACGGACGGTGAAGTCGTTGGTGGTGGCTTGCGCGGACTTGACGCTTCCCGCCAGCACCTGCTGCGTGTCGCGCACACCGGGCGCCGTCGAGCGCGCCTGGGCGACGGCCGCGGCGAACACCGTCGCGATCACCAGCGCGCCGCAGATCTGCCACATCCACGCCTGCCACCGCGTCCTACGCTTTGCGCCACCGGCTTTCGCCTGCGCCGCCGCGGCATAGCCCGGATCGAGATGATCTGAGAGCAGCGAGCGCAGCAGCGACGGAACGGGGATCAGCGTTGGCTTGTCGGCCTCATGCGCGTTACGGCCGGCTTGGGGGTCGTAGCCGCCCAGCGTGGTCATCATCATCTGCTCTTCGCGCGAGCGCTCATCATGTCGACGCCTTGGGCAGCTTTCGCACCACCATCGCCACCTGGATCAGGTACAGCACCCCCGACCACACATACATGGCCATGCCCCAGATCAAGAACGCCCACCCGCAAGCGAGGACGACGCGACTCCACAGCGCATCCCACTGGCCGAGCAGGATCAGCGGAAATCCCGACATCAGCGCGAAGGTGGCGGCTTTGCCGATGTACGTGACCGGCAGCGCGGTCAATCCCCGGCCGCGCAGCACCGGCAGCGTCGCGGCCAGCACGGCGTCACGCCCGATCAGCATGAGCACGATCCACCACGGCACTACGCCGTAAATCGCCAGTGCCACAGGCACGGTCACCATGTAGATGCGGTCGACGGCCGGGTCGAGCAGCTCCCCCAGCCGCGACGACTGATTGGCGACGAGCCGCGCGATCTTGCCGTCGGCCCAGTCGGAGAACCCGCTGAACATCAGCACGCCCACCGCCCAGCCGGTGGCGTCGGCCATGAGCAATAGATAAAGGAAGACCGGAACCAGCACCAGGCGCAGCACAGACAGCGCGTTGGGCCACGTCAGCACCCGGTCGCGCACATCGCCAGCAGCGCCCGCCATGGGCTAAACCTATCGGAAAACTCCTGGCAGGCTCAGCGCCGACATGGTCTCGTCTGCCAGCGGATTGTCGTGCACCATGTACGTCCACGTCGACGTCGGCCGGGCGAGTTTGGACAGGTCGACGCCCGGCTCGTCCTCGATGGAGGCCGCGGTCTCGAATGTCTGCTGGGCCGCCTCGATCGCGTCGGCGGCCAGGGAGGCGAACGCGTCAACCGCCATCCGGTGGAACTCGTCGATCGGGGTCTGATTGCCCAGTGCCCGCAGGTGAATGCTCTCCCGGATGTCGGCGAGGTATGCCAGGTGGTCGGCCCAGCCGCGGTCCAGGTGGTACAGCATGATCAGCCGGCAGATCGTCTCCAGCTTCTCCTCACCGAGGTCGTCGACGATTTCCTCATAGCGCTTTGGCGCGCGCGCGGCCAGCTCCTCCCGTGCGGTCGGCGTGCGCAGCAAAGTATCGCGGCGCTCGACGATGATCGCCCGCTGTTGGGCGATCAGCTGGTTGTAGCGCCAGTTGTTGGCATGCACGTCGAGCATCCGGCCTTCGGCGATGCGCTGCGCATGGTCGATGAGCGTGGGGGCCTTGGCGCTGACGATGCGGCCGTCCTCGTCGGTCTGCAAGGGCAGCTTGTTGGGCTCGAGGTGGGCCACCACCACATCGTCTTCCCAGCTGGCGAAGAACACCGACGACCCGGGATCGCCCTGACGTCCGGCGCGGCCACGCAGCTGATTGTCCAGCCGTTCGGTGTGGTGGCGGCCGGTGCCGATGACATGCAGTCCACCGAGTTCGGCAACCTCATCATGGTCGGCCTCATCCGAACCACCGAGCCGGATGTCGGTGCCGCGGCCCGCCATCTGGGTGGACACGGTGACGCTGCCGAGCTGGCCTGCCTCGGCGATCACGGCGGCCTCCTCGGCGTCGTTCTTCGCGTTCAGCACCACCGCGGGAATGCCGGCCTTGACCAGCCGCTCGTGCAATTCCTCGGACTCGGCGACGTCGCGAGTACCGACCAGGACAGGCTGCTTGGTCGCGTGTATCTCTTTGATGTGGTCGACGATCGCGTCGTTCTTGGCGGCCGCGGTGATGTACACGCGGTCGGTGTCGTCCTCGCGAATGTTGGGAGTATTCGGCGCAATTGGCGAGACGCCGAGCTTGTAGAACTGGCGCAGCTGCTCGCCGGCGGCCAGCGCCGTACCCGTCATGCCGCACACCGTCGGGTACCGGTTGATCAATGCCTGCACGGTGATGGTGTCGAGCACCTCACCGGTCTCGGTGGTCTCGATGCCCTCTTTGGCCTCGACGGCGGCCTGCAGTCCGTC
>Ga0136846_1217916_pt1 | contig 28236 bp, 21 predicted proteins | sample HopSoiMetagenom2_FD_96841 | JGI IMG/M metagenome (GOLD analysis project Ga0136846, IMG submission 96841) | Grasslands soil microbial communities from Hopland, California, USA - 2 Assembly 2016 (version 4) | ecosystem: Environmental > Terrestrial > Soil > Grasslands | place: USA: Hopland... | reverse complement strand
TTGCATTTTATGCTTTTCCTAACTAATTAATACTTATACAAGAGTTTATTAAGTTTTGGGCCGGCCGTAGCTGATGGCCGGTTGAGCAGTACATCAGCAAAGCCCCGATATGAAAAGAGATATCGGGGCTTTTTTTAAAACATCCTGCGTGCGATTTTAAATAGAAATTAGGGCAACCGATCATACTAAGCATCATCATTCCGGCAATTGCATAATAGTGCTGGAACTTTCTCGAATTTTTTGCCCACAACCGTTAATCTGGGATCAGATTTGCCCTTTGCCCTCCTAATTAAACTCTTTTACGGCGTTGACCCTATCAGCAGGGACCTCGTACCTGACACTATAACCTGGATTTTGGTTAAGACATTTCTACCACTCTTTTGATCTGCTCCAAAACCTTTTCAGAGCCCGCAATGTTCAAATTTCCGGTCAATTAAAGTTTTACCTTCAAAACTATCGAACCTAACAAATTGCCAGCCCCGAGAATTGGGGTTATCTTACCGTAGCATCCGCGTAAGTTTATGCAATGTATCAAGGCTTGCCGCCCCCTGGGAATGGTACTCAAATGTGTCGGCCCTGGCAAAAGACTTCTTTTCGAGCGTAGTTCCCAAACCTGGGTATTCCGGAGGCATTGATCACCACGTTCCGGAAAAGAGTTCAGGACGTTCCGTTACACTTTGACTACGCCAACGTGCTGATTTAATATTTGAAATTAATATTCATCAACACAACTCATTGGTCCAATGTGCACGAATAGCATGGTCAAGCAAGCCGGAATGTCCAATCAACATAACTAATTGGTTTAATTGGCATGGAAGCGCATGGTCATGCATCCCGGAATATCGAAATAAAGGTTAACGATCAATGAATTCACCACGGTTTTTCCTGCCTAAAAAAATGTTCATGCCGACTTTTTTACTGGTTTACCCAACTTGCCACTGCTTTAACTGGTGAAATATGTAAACTACCCAGTTCATGGATATGGTCGGTCAGGCTTATGAGCCGCCAGCATGCGATGATGATCCAGATACCGAAAATACCCTGTGGAAACATGTACAACGTATCAGCAAGGATTTTCGGAAAGTTCCTGTATAAGGTTATATAACGCAATTACAACGGGAATCAAAAAAAGAAATTGCAGGATAACACAGATATCATGAACTCTAATTGGCACAACTCCATTTTGTGAGGCCTCGCCGCGAAGTACAAGGAATCCAATTAACGAAACAAAAGCAATAATGCCAATTACGCCGCTTGCAATCGCTGCACCTCCTGCAAAACGATAAGGTGAATTCATATTACTTAGTGATGTAGTCTATTAATTTGTGATAAGAGATTAACTTGTTGCAAGTTTCCTCCCAGTGTTGCAAACAACACATAAATATACACACTTTTTGGCACCTCGGTTCTCGGCGGATGACAATGCAACAAACTCGAAAGTATTTGCAACATAGGCGAAAGTATTCTTTGAGCAGGTGGCGTTTATTTGCTCCCGAACCTTTATGAGAAACTTAAATCTACCAGAAATGAAAAAACCTCAAAAACACTTTACATTTAACAGGCTGCAAACCTTTTTTATCCCCACCGCAAAAAAGTCCATATTCCCGGCCCTACTCATCTGCAGTATATTAATTGCTTTGTATGGTTGCGGCAAACCAAACAATAACCCTACTCCGCCCCCGGTAAATCCAACGGGCTGTGCTATTGCCAGCGACGTTGATGAGTCGCTTGGACTGCGTAACTTTGAGTATGATAATAAAGGCCTGCTTATAAAGATGACAGCGCCCAATTATTTTTACGGAGCTTTCGTCAGGACCATCACGCCTACTAACGTTAATGATGTTTTTACCGGTTATAACGCTTCCTACTTTTATACCGGCGGCAGCGGGGATATTTATGACGGTGATCCTAAATATATCTACCCAAAATCAGTAAATATTCCATTATATGAATTTGGATACGATGCAAAAAAACGCCTCACTTCGGTTCAAATACCGATGCCCGCCAATGGTTACCTGCCCAATACCTTTTTCCTGATTTACAAAGCTGAGCTACAATTTACCTATGACGCCAACGACAATGTAACACAGGTCAAAATTGTAAAATATTATAGTCAAGAGATCAAAGTTCCTCAAACCGGCGAGAGCCGGATCGACCTCATGCAGATCACAGATGACGAGCTGAATATCACTTATGACAATAAGCCCTCGCCCTACACCGCCATCTCCAAATATTGGAAATCTATGGGGCCTTATTTTCTTAATTTCAAGATCTACAGCCTGAACATGGTTCGTTTCTGGGCAAACGCCTGCGCAGTACTGAGTAAAAATAACCCGGTTAAAATGACCGGTAAACTGATCAGTAACGATGCGCTGCCACCGAATACCGTTAACGCTACCCTTACCTATCAATACAATGAAAAAGGTTACCCGGTTGCGATTGCTCTTAATGGCGCAGGCATCAATGCGTTTACTTACAACTGCAAATAGACTGATTAAAACAGATTGTGTATCTTGAAGCTAGCTTTGCACTGAAATAAAAAATAACTATCACCAAAAAACGATCCATCATGAAACGTAATACCTTCCTTAAGATCTTATCCGTTAGCGGCGCTGTCGTAGCCAGCCCGGTAAGCTTAATTGCGAAAGGCTATGCCACACTTAGGGAAAAAACCGGCTATAAAACCGATGCGGGAACCGACCGCTTTCAAAAGCCTATCAACCTTTTTGGCGGTGACACTTTTTACACCAAAATATCTACCAAAGATACCGATGGCGATCTGTATATCTACGAATCTTCACGCGTAAAAAAAGGCGGGCCCAATCTGCATGTCCATCCGGATCAGGACGAATGGTGGTATATTCTGGAGGGTGAGTTCGTGATCAAAGTTGGTGATAAAATGCACCGTGTCAAAGCAGGCGACAGCGTGTTTGGCCCAAGGGGCGTTCCGCATGCGTTTTCAAAATTGGGCGAAGGTACCGGCAGGATGCTGACAACCTTTCAGCCGGCAGGAAAGATGGAAGAATGTTTCATTGCCATCAGTGAAGGGCGGATGAGGGGCAAAACCGAAGCCGAGCAGGACGAGTTCAGGAAACAGCATGGCTTTGAACGCGTTGGTCCGCCAATAGATACATTAAAAGCATTTTAATTCCAATAGTCACCCTTTTATCAGTCTTTATGAAAGTTAATAATTTCAAGTTAATAGTAGTTTGTCTGTGCTGGTTGTATGGTTTTAAAGCCTACAGCCAGCAAGCAGATACCACCAAAGAAAACCCGGCGATAAGGCAGCTCATTAAAAATTATGAAGACGCCTGGAACCGGCATGACCCGAAAGGTCTGGCCGACAATTACACCGCTGATGCTACCTGGGTAAACTGGTTTGGCGCTTACTATAAGGGCAGGGATGATATCCAATTTCATTATCAGCAGGTGCATACTACGTATTTTAAGGCTACCCACTATTATACCCGCAACGTTGAAGATATTACCTATGCATCTCCTAACCTTGCTATATCACACGTGCGTACCGGTTTAGACGGCGACGAACGGTATCCCGGCCAAACGTTTGAATTTCGCCGGATGATCGTACTGGTAAAGCAGGATGGCGTATGGAAGATCTTGGCGGGGCAAAACGCAAAACTGGAAAAAGGAGTTAAATAAACTGATATATAAATCCCCTGCCCGATTTAAACAAAAACTGAGTTTGGTATACCTATGGCTTGTCGCAATTGTAACAGCAGCTATCGGCTTTGGTACAGGACATGTAAGCTATAAAATACATTCACCTCTTCGGGGTTTAAATGTTTGTCTCATGATCCTTTCGGCTAATCATCTTGACGCGTACCCTTACCGGAGTCAGTGTTACCCAAAATAAGGATACGGTTAGCGCTTTGTAAGATTTTTGAGTCACTCTATATTGACGTGAACAGTTGGCTCTAATAGTTTGGACACCTGGTTCAAACTGTTTTTGTTATGTTCCGAGGCCTAATCTATCAAGACATATTCATTTTATTATATCTTCAATGAAATTCTTCAACGTTTTTTATCTCATTATTTATCTCGTGTACCATCTGATCCATCTCGGTTGCACACCTGTTGAGCAGGGGAAGTATTTCGTTTCTTTCCGCCTCATCCTCTGCCTGGTTCATGAGATCTACCAGGCCCAGGATCGTTGCTACAGGACGCCGGATCTCGTGTGAACTCACCCATGCGATTTTCCGCAGCAAATCATGCTGCCGTTTAGCCTCCGCTTCTTTTTCTTTCCTGAAAGTGATGTTCTGGCAAACGGTCACATACCCCTGAAACTTTTTACTTTCATCATAGGAGGGTGTAAACTCTGCAGATATCCATAATGGAACGCGCTCTTTTGTATAAATTATAACGTCGAGTGAAAAAACTTCTCGCAGCTCCTGTTTGACACGGAGAGCGGTTAACATATCTTCACAAGACTCGGGTCCGCTTAAAAAACCGGCCGGTACCTTGCCGCCAATCTCTCCGAGATTGTAACCTGTCATATCCTCAAAAGCTTTATTTACCCATCTAACCCTGCGGTAGGTATCGGTGACAATGATCATATTATTAACCCGTGTGATCATGTCTGCCAACTGCCTGTTTTCATGAACCGAGCGTTTTAACGCATCAATATCTCTGACCGCACCAATCAGGCGAATTGCTCTTTTTTGTTCGTCATAAACGAAGTATCCCTGATCGATGATGTATTTGTAGATTCCGTTCCCGCAATTCAGCCTGTATTCACATTCCCAGTTGGTCCTTCCTTCCCGAATAATTATCTCCTGGCCCCGCACAACCTCTGCCAGGTCATCCGGATGAATCAGCCCTCGCCACCATTCAAGGTTATACTTGATGTTTTCCGGTAGAACATTGATAAGGTGTGTAAGACTGGTGTTATAGATCAGGTGGTCCTGCAGCATATTCATGTCGTAAACAACATCCCGTGTTGCCTGAGCGACTAATTCATACCTTTCTACTGCTTCTTTCAGTCTGGCGTCTTTCGATCTTTGTTCGCTAATGTCAGTGAAATAAACAGCGACACCTTCGTCGGTGGGATAGGCCGCCAGTTTGATCCATTTATCTAATACAAGTGAATAATCTTCTTTTTCGCAAATGACGCGGTCTTCCAGCGCTTTTTGATAAACTGGAAAAAAAACGTTCTGCTCTTTGGAAAACAAATCGAATATACTACGACCAATTATGTCGCTGCTATCCCTACCTGTTAGTACCCTGAATGCCTCATTGGTCCGGATAATAATTAGTTCCCTGTTTAACGCAAAAAAAGCGTCGCTCATACTGTTCAGGGTGCTTTCAAAACTTAGCTGGTACCTGTCCCTTTCCTCCTTAAGCATTTTCAGTTCGGTAATATCCTGAAGCGACCCGGTAATTTTTAATGTTTCCGGATTGCCGGAATCTATTTTCGCAAGTTGCCGAATATATCGTGTACTGCCGTCAAGACCAGTGATTCGGTGTGTTACATCCAGCTGCTTGCCATTAGCAATCAGATCATTCAGGGCGTTGATCATCATCGGCCGGTCTTCCGGAAAAATATGTTCCAGGTAAAGGTCGAACGGTCTCCTGTTGTCTTCTTTCAGGATACCTGCAATCTCATAAACTTCATCCGACCAAAGCAGTTCCTGTTCTCCGGGAAAGAACTCCCAGCCGCCTATCCTGGAGATTCGCTGTGTTTCGCTAAGTTTCCGCTTCTCATTCTGCAGATCCTTATTTATCATTTCAAGTCTTTTTTCAAACAGGATGGTTTCCGTCATATCCCTAACCAGGACCATAACGTGCGGCTGGCCATTGAAACTGATCTTGTGAGAGGTAATGCTAACGTAGATTATAGTTCCGTCTTTCTTAAGATGCCGCCAGATGCCGCTATCGTTGATACTGTTTTCTAAGCGAGCGGCTGAGGCGATCACGTCTTCTGCATCTTCAGATGGCCTTATCTCCAAAATTGTTTTTTCCAGGAACTCATTTCTGCTATAGCCGTAGGCGGATACTGCAGCAGCATTTACGGAGATGAATCTTAAGGTGCCCGGAAAATAAATCCACATCGGATTGGGATTAGACTCATACATGCTGCGGTACTGCTGCTCACTTTGTTTCAACTTCCTGTCATCAGACCTGATGATAGCAAAGAGCAGTAAAGCGGTTACTACAACAAAAAAATAGCCTTTGCCTGAACTAATCGTTAAGATTTGTTCTGCACTTAGTCCGTGCTGAAAGAAAAACAAGAAATGGTCGCTAAAAGTGATCCAAAGTAAACTGATTACTAAATAAACAACCGCAATCCTGAATGCTCCGTACCTCATAATTTTTTTCCCTGAGGTTTTAAACGGGAGATTTAATTATTGGTTACAATGCTTTATTAATTTGACATTTTTGCATGCTTCAATCGAATGCGTTTCGCAACAACCACGATTTAGATATGTAACTTGCTGATTTAAATGTTTGAATTTAATATTTATAAACACAGCTCATTGATCTAATCGCACGGAACAGAATGGTTAACCATGTCGGAATGTCCATATCTTTAGTCATTATTATGACAGCAGTAAACAGGACGCACTGAGGGGCTAATGGATGATATCAATGCGCGTTACGGAACAGGCCCAATACCGGTTGCCGCCAAGAGTTACGAAAAAATCCGGAAGATGAAGCAGGAATTTTTAAGTAAGCAATACACCTCCAACTGGCAGGATATTACCGTCGCCAAATGACGAATGCGGGTTATTTGTGAACCGACTGGCTTCTGATGCGGCTTAATGTCTCCCTGGAAACCCCAAGATAAGAGGCGATCATATGTAAAGGAATGCGGTAAAAAATATCCGGGAAACGCTTCATGAAATGGTGATACCTTTCTTCAGCAGTGTAACTGATCGCTCCGATAACACGGTGTTGTATAGCGTCGTAACTTCTGGCCAGCAGGCGATCAATAAAATCCTTCAACTTGGGTATGGTCGTCAGCAGGTGCAGGAAATCCGGCTTGTCGATCAGGATCACCTCGCAATTTTCCAGGGCATCAATGTTACAGTTAGACGGACTTTCGTTATTATAACTTTCACGATCACTGATCCACCAGGTTTCAACGGCAAAACGCAGCATATGTTCTGTTCCGTCGTCTCCCACGGTGTACATACGCAGGCAGCCTTTAACAATAAAACAGTTGTAATGGCAAACATCTCCTTGCTGCAGCAAGTATTGTCTTTTTCTAATCTTTTTTTCAATGCTGACGGCCTGGACAGCCTTAATTTCTTCCGCATCCAAACCGGCCTTTTCCCTTAGATATTTTTCAAATGCTTCAAACATGACCATGCCTCTTTAACAAATTTATCTAAAATCAAGCGATGCGCAATTTTGAAACATGAAAATGGTATACAGTTGACAAGACCTATCAAGATCATTACCGTGACATTTATCACGAGTATTTTGCGCCAAATGTCCTTGTCACTTTTCACCAAATCCCTGGAAGTTTGCCTTATAAATAATTGATCATACCATGAGATTAAAAAACAAGATAGCTGTGATCAGCGGCGGCACCAGCGGCATTGGATTGGCCATTGCCAGGAGTTTTGTAGCAGAAGGCGCGGAAATATTTATTTTTGGCAGAAGAAAAGATGCCTTGGATGAGGCAGTCGAAATTATTGGCGGCAATGTGACCGCCATTCAGGCGGATGCCGCGAAACTGACCGACCTTGATCATGTCACCGAGGTGGTCAGGAAAGCAAAAGGTAAAGTAGATATTGTGGTATCTAATGCCGGTTTCACGGAACAAGTGCCGCTTAGTGAAATTACAGAGGATCATTATGACCGCACGTTCGATTTGATGGCAAAAGGGCCGCTTTTCCTCACCCAAAAGATGCTTCCTTTAATGCAGCGCGGCGGTTCGATCATTCTGGTTTCTTCGGCGATGCATTATATGGGACTCGCCAATCATTCTACCTACGCCGGTGCAAAAGCGGCGCTGCGATCATTTGTCCGTACCTGGGCAGCGGAGTTTAAAGACAATGGTATCCGGGCCAATCTATTAAGTCCGGGTCCATTTCCAACGGCGATCATGGAGGGTCAGGCAGCGACACCGGACGAGCTTGCCGCACTTCATTCGCATTACGCGAATTATGTTCCGATGCTCCGGCTTGGACGTGTCGAAGAGGCAGCATCGGCGGCCGTATTTCTGGCTGCTGATGAAAGCTCTTTCATGACAGGATCTGATTTGGTTGTCGACGGCGGAATCAGCAATATCTGAATAAACTACGTATAAATTTGAGCCGAAAAGGTCGTCCCGGCGGCGTTTTCGGCTTCCGGTACCGTTTTGGCGATCTTGGATAAATCCCCTACCTTGTTCAAGGGTAACCGGATCATCTGGTATTGGGATTTACTTACTTGTACCGGGAATAATATTCTCCCTGATAAAATCCCTGGTTGATATCTGGTTTATTATGGTCGATATAAACAGGTAATCAGTGCACATAATAGGTAACAGAAACTGTCTTTGCTTCGTTTGACATACCCAAAGATGCAGGTAAAATCATTTTGGGGACTTTTCCGACAAAAAGAATGTTATGTCCTCTATCCCTTTTCGAAGGATTATCAAGCTCCATTATTTTATCAATTATATTCTTACCATTAATAATCGCCGCTACATCAGCGATAAAGGTCGACCGATTGCGTGTTCCTTCTAAGACAACGAAAAAGGTAGTTTTTTTAGGTTTTATTTAAGCTGATTAGCACCGTTATATACTCTCTTTTTCATCCTGTATAATTGGTTCAATTAAAGCCAAAATCGCCTCAATTGTAACATTAGTAATTATCCAATTTATTCTTTAGTTAATTTGTCTATCTATAATTAAGATTAGATAATCAATACCCGATATGAATTTTGCTTCTTCCCCAGATCTTGGATCCATATTGGATATTCCGGAGTCATTGATCAATTCGCTCCGGAAAAGAGTTCAGGGTATTCCGTTACACTTTGACCATGCTATCTTCCTGAATTGATATTTGAAATTTGAAATTCATCTACACAACTCATTGGTCTAATGGGCACGGAACAGCATGGTCAAGCATGCCGGAATATCCATGGAAGCGGCGAAGCAGTGAAGCAACTGTTCTATTTTTTTTCGGTTTGCATTTTCGCCGGAGGCCATAAATCGTGCTCTGAACTTAGTATTGCTTCAACCCGCGTAACAAATAAACCTTCCTTATTTTGATCGGGCTTGGCGTAAGGCCCCAGGTTAAAATTGTAATAATGGATCTCCGGTTTTAGCTGTTCGTAAGTGGTACGTGCTGTTACCCACAGTTCCTGATAATTGAAGGTTTTTAATGCGGCAGTGAGAATGGCAACCGCGCTCGATATAATCAATGTCAGTATTGTCCAATCAACGCCCAGTCCACCGCCAGGGGCGGCGTTACCTCCTAATTTTAACGCTGTAAATACCGGAGTCAATAACGACAGAATTATCAGGGTCCACTGAAAATTTCTGTAGAGACGATGGTTTTTAGCCGAGGTTGTCTTGTAATACTCCATTTGATGACGATACCTGTCTTCGACATACTTTTGAAAATCATTCTGTTCCATAATGGCAGATAAATGGCATAAGCTTTTGCTTTTTCAAAAGCAATATGCCTATGGGTTGGCGTTTAAAATTTCTTTAATCTTCAATACGTCGGGTTCTTTTCCGGTAATAACTTTCGTTTCTTGCATTTTCTCAAAATCATCCAGGAAACTCGCCTTAATTGTCTGACGCCCGTACAAAACATCCTTATAACTCCGGTACAATCGTTCTGCCTCTGTATAATTTCCCTGTAGCAGATTGCCAAGCGCCAGGTTAGTGTAGATCCAAATTTCACCGGGACTGAGTTCCAATCCCTTTTTTGCCGCGGCAATTGCAGCAGTGTAATCCCGTGCAAAAATTTTGTAGAAAGAAAGCGAACCATATGAAACAGACAATGATCGTTGCGCTTCTGCATCATTGGGAGTGAGAGCCAGGTATTCGTTATAAAACTTTATATTCTCTGCTGAAAGTTTGGCTTTTTCGCTGTAAACAGAAAGATCAACCTCTGGCATCTCGGCAATCATTTGATTATTGACCATGGCGAGTTGCCATAGCTCATATCGCCGTTGGCTGGTGTGGTTTATTTGTAACGCATGCGTTAACAAAGCTTTTACCTTGATAAGTGTATCCATCGGCATCTCATTGTACGAATCCGGTGTGTGCGGAAAAAAATAAAAAACCGACTTTCTGACCAATCTAACATTGTTAGAATGCATGATGTAATCATAAGAAAGCAGGCCACTTTCAAGCTTTTCTTCCTCTGATTGCTTAAGAAACCCCTTTAATCGGCCAAAACTTTCGTTTATATCAGCCCTCGAATTATTGCGTGTATTCCAAATACTCACAAGCCCGTCGTCGTCGGTAATCACCGCAGTTATATCATCAATAAATTGCGCTTCTTTAATTGGTGTATTCCCATTGCTGAACCTCTTAACTTTTATATCCGGATAGATTTTTTTCCTTGCATAACTAAGCCTCATCTGGTTTGCAGACATATTATGTAATAAGGAATCGCCGGCCGACTCAATCAAAAAAGTGCCTCTTCTTGATAATACTATAGCTTTTTTCCAATCGGCAGAAAGCATAATCTTATCTATTTTTGAGTTGTAGTCCTGGTTTAAACCATTGCCGGGCAAAGGCCAAGTAACGGCATTTAAAACGCTCCCATCAAACTTTGTCAGGTACATGCTATTTCCCCATACTACCAATAAATTATCGCTATTCGGAGTAAAACTTACAAAATTTGTCCCCTTTAGGTAATAATTTTTTCTTAAAGTAAGCTTTACCATATTATTAATATCCCAGGCCTCGTCATACTCTGAGGTTTGAATCAACAACTTTAAGCCATCGGGCGACACTGTTAAACCTTTGATATTCTGTTTAGCTGTAAGGAATTCACCCTTCATCCTGCCAAACCCGGGGCCCGTTTTTAATTGATCCAGATTCCAAAGCGTAACCGAATCCCGCAGGCAAGTAATAAGCTGCTTTCCGCCCGGAGTAAAAACTGCATATGCAGGTGGTGGAATAGTATCTAATAAAGATTCACGGCCTTTATCCCAATAAATCAAATTGCCCCGGTCAAGTGCAAGCAACCCGTTGCTGTTTATCGAAATGTATGCTTTCCATCCAAGGGATCCCCCTTTGATCCGGTAAGCCTGACGTAGCTCAATCATTTTGCCAACCGGATCATAACGAAGGGAGAACAGGGAGTCGCTGCCGATAGCATAAAAACCATCGGTTCCGGCGGGCGAGATTTTAAGATTTTCGTCATCTCCCACGTTCAGGATATTATCGGGAAAAAGATTGGTTTCGAAAATAGCCCTGATAATTTGACTCAGGTAAATGTTTTCTGAATGCATGTTCCACAGGGTATCTGCCATTCTCAGTCCCAAAATAGCATTGGCTGGTATCGTATCAAATGCTATCGCAGCCCTGTTCAGAAGTTGAAGTTTATTATTGTCAATATATTTTTCTACATCTACCGTTCCAGAACGTTCCAGCTTTCCTTTTAACACATTACCCAACATATCGCCCTTGAGCTTGTCACTTAGTCCACTTACCTTATAAAATTGTTCCTTTTGAAGCGCGTTGATGGTTAGTTGTAGCTCAATCGCTTTTTTCTGGCTCGCCACTTCTTTTGACACTTTGCGAAGCGAATTAGTAAGTGAATCATTATGTTTTAGTTGCAATTGAAGGCCAGCCTGGCTTTTTATGAGCTCGTTGTTAACAAGTGTGGTCTGTTCCAGATATTTGTCTGCCCTGATCTTTGCGTTTTGAGCGATTCGGGCACTTTTTTCCGCTTCTACAAGGTTTTTGTCTGCCTTGGCCTTTTGCCGGTTTGCCTCTACATTTTGCTGAATAGCCAATGCTGCGACTATCAATGTCAGTATTAAACCGAAAGAAAGTATAAACATTAAAACCTTCCTGTTCCTTTCCCGTTCCTTCCTCCTGACTTCTGCCTCAATCTCTAATTTTTGCTCCTCTGTTTCCTGATCCTCCTTTCTTATGCTATAATCCAAGAAAGCAAGGTTCTTTTCTTTGAGAAACTGATGATCCGGTTCAGAACCCCCTTCTTGCGGAGTTTGGTGGTAACGTGAAGCCCATGCTGCCGTAATTTTTATCTTCTCCCGCAGCTCTTTCAGTTCACGTAATAATACACCCTTTATAACATCCGAAGGATCGTGTTCATAAAGCTCTCTTCTTTCATTAAGCCTGGTATAAAGTTTTCCGTTCGCTGTTTCTTCATTGATCCAGGTACGGAGTTCAACCCAGTTTCGCATCAGGCTTTCATGTGAGATGTCGATCACCAGCTCCGGGTTTAATGGCGTAGAAGGGGGCGGCATCAGAAAAGAAGTATCTGTTGCCCTGAAATACGCAATTACGGCATTTATTTCTTCCTCATTTGCAGGGAGCGGTTTGCATAGGTCATATATTTTACCAAGTGGAAGCGGCCGACGGCCCCCTTTTTGTCCGCCCTTACTTTGGTCAGTAATGGCCTGAAAAACCAGTTTAGCAATCTGCTGCGTTTTTGAAAGCTTCGCTTGGTTGTTTTTATCACCTAACTCCCGGAATTTATCGCTTGCATGGCGCGACAAAGATTCCTCCATTCCGCCAACAGCCTTGTAATCGTCATATACAATCATTCCGTTAATTGTTCTACCAGATGATTGCCGATATGTTCGCATTAGCGCGTGCTGCAAAATTGGCAGTTGATCAAGGTTATCTTTTAGTTTATTTTCTTCAATTTTGTTGATCAGTAATTCAATAAGCCCGGATGCTATGCTCTTTTCTGCCAGCAAAAGCGGACCTTCTATTACTTCCTTCAATTGTGGCCGGTCAAGTTGCGGCACAAGATACTGGCTCCGGTTAATAGCCTCAGGTAGGCCCTGAAAACGGACACAATCGCCAAGAAATTCTGACCGCATGGTGGTAATTACGTAAACAGGATCATCTTTAGTTGCGGCAGCTTTCAGTAACAGGTTTACAAACTGGGTCTGATGCCCGTCCATCAGCCCGCTTTTCGCTGTAAAACGAAATAATTCTTCAAATTGATCAATAATTACAAGCAAGTTTCGTTTTTCCCCTTCTTTTTTGCCCTCATTAAGCAATCTGGCAACATCCAACAATCCATAAATGGATCTGAGTAATTGCGGGTAGATCTCTCTGAAATCGTGCTCGATCACGTGTTTGCTCCTTGAACTGCTTCGTATACTCGCCAACGCGATAGCAAGGTTTTCTATAGGATCAGCTCCGGGCCGGCAAATAGCTACGTCCCATCTGTTGCTTGTACCCTGCAGATAACCACCAAACAGTTGCGGAATGAGACCGGCCCGCACCAAAGATGATTTACCCGTACCAGAACTACCAATAACCGCAAGGAATTTATTGTTTTGAAGCCGCCTGATCAGTTCCTCGGCCTGCCCGACCCTGCCTTTGAAAAGCTGAAATTCAGATGTGCGGTAAGGCCGCAGGCCGGGAAAGGGGTTTTTCTTTATTTCGGCAGGGGTCAGTAATCGGATATGGTTACCATCTTCCTGCAAGTCCAGGTAAAATTCATCCAATTGATAACACATGCCAGACAATCCCGCACCGTTATCTACTGCTGATACCTTTGGAGATTGATTTGGGTTGTTCATTACTTCGGTGCAAAAAGTCCGTTGATAAAACCTTCAAGTTCAAAATCTATTCTGTCTTTGCCTTTTATAATATGATTAAAAGCGTTCTTACTTACATCCCGGTCATATTTTAAATCAATGTCAGGATCATCTATGCACAGTATTTTCTGTTGATTGCCTTTGGCGTCTATAAGCATTGACTGCCTTATAACAAACCACTCGGGGTTCGACTGCCCGTAATACAAACAAATCCCCTCACTTTCCTGTGCTTCCGCGCGATCTTTTTCAAATGGAATGCCCGGTATGCTGAAATTAATGAGGATCCGTTTGTCGGTTTCCATCATGTTTTTAAGTTTAATACGCAGCATACTGTTATGGTCTTTTTCAAAATCATAAAACATGTATACCTTTTTGTGCGGAGCAAAATTATGTCGCATCGCTTTTATCTTGGCCTCTTTCTCGGCGTTCTTATCTTCAATCATCCGAAAAATCGTTTCAAAATTATTTCCAACTACGGTGGGGTGCATCAACAGCTTTTCATCAAGTTCCTGGCTAACGAGCGGGTTTGGCAACCAAAGGATATTGCTAAAAAAAGTGGCCTGCTTTTCGTGTGTTATAGCAAGGTTATATTGCAATAAATCAAACCCTTCATCCAATTCATCGGCGGTCATCATGATATGAATAGCAAAGGCACATTCCTTTATCAGCGTAAGCATGCGGTCGCTTCTTTCGGCTTCTGGTAAATTTTCAATCGTTTGCCAATCTTTAATACCGGGAACAATTTCGTAAGGCCAGTTTTCGTATTGTTTGCGCCCCATAACTACATAAAGAAACTCTTTCCGCTTTTCACGTCCGCTTAACGAATCAGGAATGGACAGAAACACCTTACGGTTATCGCTCAGCATCGCAATATCTTCTGCCGCCCGGCTTTGTTCATCCTGCTGATCGATAGACTTACGAATCTGCAGATCTGTAAGCATTTCGCCCGCAATTTCATTTATTTTTTTTACGATCTGAACGTATTCCCTGTCTGCAGCATCGCCCAATGAAGATAGAAAACGTTTATTGTCTGGCAGCCCCTGGAGCCTGGTTATCTGAGGATAGGGTTCAAGAAAACAATCTTTTACAAAAATCGGCACCACCCTTGTTTTTTTCTTATCCAGGTTTTCCAATGCGGTATTTAGCTCAACTTTATTAATATACCTCGAGTTTAAGAAAGTTTGAGTGATTAAAAGCAGCACGATATGTGCTTCATCAAGCCTATTTTTTATCTCGGCATCCCATTCTGCTCCAGGTTCTATTTTTCCATCGTCCCATATTTTGATGTTGGGGCAATTCCTGTCTGAAAGAAAAGTCCTTAGCTGTTTGAGATGCGTTTCATCTTCGTGCGAATATGAAATAAAGAGATTAACCATAACGGGTAATGTTAAAGCACTGACAGATAAATATTAACAAACGGCTTGTCTTAATAATTTATAAACATAGCATATTTAACTATAGTTAAATCCATAAATAATATTATCGCAACCTATTCAAATATGGCACTGCATAATCCGAATTGCAAGCGTATTTATACTGAGTTTAGCGCGTATTAATACGTTTTTAGTGCAAAAAGGTGTTATTCGGCTACTACTGGCCAAACCTAGGGCCTTCTAAATCCCTTAATCGTCAATTAAAAATTGAATAATGTGGGCAAATGGTTGCCGATGCTATTGTTGAATTGATCGATACAGAAAAAGGCCTGCGGCCTTTGCGTACGGTGGTTGACCCGATCACCGGGAAATATATCGAAGCCGCGAACCAGGCGGTCGCGGAGCAGTTCGGGCGGGGTTTAACGCTGTTTGGAATGGGGGAACTATTAACCTGAGGCAAACCAAGCGGCAGTGGAGTTAAACCCCTGCCGCTTTTCAGAACTTGTAGTGCCAGTCCGTTTCCTTTTAGGACAAGGGTTTCAGTACATGAGGGTCAAAGCTCTCGCTGATATAAAAGGTTTTCCAGTGGGTGATCTCTGAGATCATGTAGCGAACGGTAATGGTGATCGTGAGGTCGGCCCTGTCCGAACCCTTCATCGCCAGCAGCATGATGACGCAGACCTTGCGCACAAATTCATCGATATGCTGTTTTTTTTCTGGGGCGGGTAAAAGGTGGTACGATAAAAATCTATATCACAACGCCGCAGGTCGATGGATAAACCGCGTTGCGGATCAAATTCAAATAGGTGTTCGAGGTCCCGCTTATTGATCTTATGCAGCAATTTTAGATTGTTCCAGGCCCAATCCATCAAGTTTTGCCTGAGCATGCTATAAAATTTTTCTGTCCCGTAGTTCATTTAGCGATAATAATGTCCTTCCAGTTGGTGGTATACTGCTTACTTAAACTTGCCGATGCAGTTAGGTACCCATGCTGGTCAACCACTGATCCACCAGTTACTGAAGTCATGGCTCAAAGAGTATAAGCGGCCAAATGATAAAATCAATACCCTGAAGTCAGAAGGATTATTACACCCCATCAAAAAAAGGACTCTATATTGCAGGCCCCAAGATCACATCCAGTAAGCCGCCTTTATAGTTTCTCTGCGATAAAGCCATCAATCACTAAAACATCTATACCTGTTTGCCTAAAACAATCTATTGCTTGCTGAGGGGTATTCACAATAGGCTCATCCATTCGGTTAAAGGAAGTATTTATTAAACAAGGGCAACCTGTTAAATCATAAAACGCTTTGATGAGATTATAAAAATCAGGATGACTTTTTGGCCCCACAGTTTGTATCCGGGCAGAAAAATCAATATGCGTTACCGACGGGATAATTGATCGCCCGGTTTTTAACAAATCAAATCCGTTTAACCTGTCATCTCCCGAGACTATTCTTAATCCGGATTTAACAGTTGTGATCAGCAACATATATGGACTCAGAACATCCAAATCAAAATAAGCCGAAGCATGTTCTTCCAAAACTGCGGGCGCAAATGGCCTGAACGATTCACGAAACTTAATCTTTTGGTTTAAAACCGACTGCATAGCTGCCATCCGCGGGTCGGCCAGGATACTGCGCGCCCCCAAAGCCCTTGGACCGAATTCGCTCCGCCCATTAAAATAACCCACTACCCTGCCCTCGTTAATAAAGGCAGCAATTTTTTCGTGCAGATCCAGGCGGTTCAATTCTTTGAACGGGAGCTTATTATCTGCTAAACATTTCTTCACCGCATCGGCATTGAAAGACGGCCCAAGTAATGCATTCTGCATTTTGTCAACATATTTGCGATCATCACGTTCGTTGCCTAAATACTCATAATATACTGAAAATGCCGCCCCCAAAGCGCCCCCTGCATCGCCGGCCGCCGGTTGTACCCAAAGCCGTTTAAATCCCGATTGCGCTAATATTTTACCATTGATAACGCAATTGAGTGCTACACCACCAGCCATGCACAGGTCATTAAGCTGGTACTCTTTATACAAAGCTTTAGTTAGGGTAAGCATGATACGTTCAGCTGCTGCTTGTATGGAACAAGCTACGTCCATATGGAATTGTGTGATCGCCCCGGCGGGCTTCCGTGCCGGATGCCCGAACAGTTTATCAAAGTGTTGTGACGTCATGGTGAGGCCTGTGCAATAGTTAAAATACTGCATATCCAACCTGAATGAGCCATCAGCTTTTAAATCAACAAGATGTTTAAAAATGATATCGACATATGTCGGCTTACCATAAGGCGCCAGGCCCATTACCTTGTACTCATCGCAGTTGACTTTAAAACCAAGGTAATAGGTAAATGCCGAATATAGCAGGCCAATGGAATGCGGGAAACCGATCTCTTTAACCTGTTCCATTTTATTGCCCGTACCGATAGCTACTGAAGTGGTTGCCCACTCCCCTACGCCGTCAGCAGTAAGAATAAGGGCTTTGTTAAATGGTGATGGATAAAAAGCGGAAGCCGCGTGTGACTGGTGATGTGTGGTAAACAGCAAACCTACTTTTTTTGCGTCCCAGCCATCATCGATAGTTTTGAGTTGTTTGATGATATTTTTTTTCAAAAACAGCTTGTCCTTAAGCCAAACCGGCATGGCTATCATAAATGAAATAAACCCGGAAGGCGCGAAAGCAAGGTAAGTTTCTATAATTCGCTCAAATTTCAGGAATGGTTTCTCATAAAAAACGATATGATCTATTTGGCTCAAGGAGATCCCGGCTTCCTGCAAACAGTATTTAATGGCATTTACCGGAAAACTTTCATCGTTCTTTTTGCGGGTAAAGCGCTCTTCCTGCGCTGCTGCCACAATGTGATCATGCCTGAGTAAACAGGCCGCGCTATCATGAAAATAAGCCGAAATGCCAAGGATATACATTAGCCTAAAACAAGGAATAAATAAAGGGTGCCAATGCCGATCCCTGTGCTAAAACCAGCAGCAGGCTTAATAAAAACAGCAGCACGAACAATGGCCATAGCCAAAACCGTTTCCTCGATTTAAGGAACAAAAAAAACTCTGCTATTACTTCCATTGCCGTCTCGTTAAAATTGTTGTTTCATAGAACTTTGTTCTGCTCGCTTTACCGGTTTCCAGTATGTGGGTATGCCCGAATTAAATTTTAAATCAAGGTTTTTTTTACCAAGTAACCGTATAATCAGGCCCAGGGGTGTAATGATCAGGAAGTAAAGTAGAAACAAAATGGCGGTGGTATTAATGATCCCTAAAATATGGCCTGTCCTGTCCCATAACAACCGTAAAGGGTTTAAGATTTGGGGGATAATTACGGCACATAATAAAAGCAGCATACCAATTGCCGGTAACCAGATGATCAGCTGATGATGAGCAAAATATCGCCATACTGTTATCAACAAACATGCGCTACCTACAATGAGACCAAACTTTTGGTTTATGCTCCTGCCCTTCATTGTTGTCTATATTTTACGGCGGCTTCGTCGGCACCTATGGCATGATAATCGGCCGCTATCTGCATATTGGCTTTTTTCCCGGCTGTATTTTTAAGTCGGATAATCTCTCCAACTATAGCCTTCAAATTCACCAGTTCAATATCTGAAGGATGCTGCTGCATAGCCGAATCAATATAAGGTGTTGCCTTTGCGGGTTCATCACTTTTCAAGAACACCAGGTACATATTTTGCGTGTTGGCAAACGAAGGGTCAAGCTCATAAGCTTTTTTAAAGTAAAATGCCGCATCGGCATTATCGCCCAGCTCAAAGCTCAACCTGCCTGCATAAATGGGATAAGTTGTATTTTGAGGCTTTTCGAGCATAACGGCTTCGACAGCTTTTAAGGCTGTTTTTTTATCGCCGGTTTTCATGCTGTATTTAAATAACTGATCCATAGCATCCAGCCAGCTGATCCGGTTTACAGATAATGCCCCGGCCAGTTGCGCGGTTTTATCATCCCCCCGTTTAAAACCCGTGGGGATAGGTTTATTGAATGGCCAGCCGGTCTCCAGCATCATGATGGTATAGGCCCCATACAACGAATCAACTTTGGTAACGGGCATCCTGCTCAGCAATTGAGTTAAACTCATTTCCTGATCTGCATGTGCTTTAATTAGTCCGGCACTTTTTATGGATTGATAAAAAGCTTCCGAAAGCAAAGCATAACCATATAAATTAGGATGAACATGCTCCAGCAGGGTTTCGTTACCAAGGATGCCATTTGGCGAATGCTGTTCAAAAACAATGCGGGCGTTCACCAAATGTACATTGCTGTATTGCTTGGCCACCTCTGTTATGATTACATTCAAGGCTTCGGGTGCCCGAAAGCGTAAAAGATCCAGTTCTTTAGCTTTTATATACTCCCGCTTAGCCTGCAGATACTTGCCGGATTGATACGAATCATTTGCCTGTGCGTATTGCAGGTTTGCCGACGTATCCGAAAGATCGCTAATGAAAGGTTTCAGGTCTTTTTCATTACTTACCAGCGTGCTCAAAAATACAGGCACATTTTTATCGTGCATAAACCGGCATAGTTCGGTCATGTTGTTCCTGAACTGCGTTATCCCTGCTTTATATGCTTCCGACTGATAGGGTATAGCCTGCTGCTGCGCCATCCGTTTCATCAGGTTTTCACGCTGATCAGGATTGGATGATGCCGGTTTTAGACCGGAGATTACGTTATTAACCAACTGCACCAACCGCAGCTCTTTAAGCGCAAGTACCGTTTGCACCAAAAACCTGTTATTGGCAATATGACTGGTTGAACCGATGCCCAAAGCACCGTAGTATTCATTATGGCCGGTATAAACCAATACGGCATCAGGCTGATAGTTTACCATCTGTTTGCCAAAATCAAGTACTGTATAGGAGTTTACAGCCGTTAGCGATACATTGATCACCTCGAAATTAACATCGGGATAAGTATGCATTAACCTGTATTGCAGCCAGCGATGAAAGGAGCCGTTATGCAGGTAGGGGTAACCGGCTGTTGTCGATTCGCCAAGCACAAAGATCCTGAAGGTATTTTTTGCTTTTTCAATCCTAAATGGCTCAATATTTCCTTTGGTAGCATTAGTAGTATCCGAGAAATACTTTTCTGATGCGTATTTATTGATCACCCAATAATTAGGATCATCGGGATATTTGATGAACAGACTGGTATCATGTCCATAATTGAAAAGCCTCAGCAATACTTCGGCAAGCAATAAAATAAGCACTGGGATAATGATAGCTATTACCCTGAACCATCTTAACTTTTTGCGGGAGAGTTGCTGAGGCCTCATATAATTATTTAGCGGCGGCATTTACTTCAGGAAACCAAACAGTCATTTCGCCCTTGCCACGGTTGGCCCATGAATAGTATGGGATAGCGGTTAGTTCTACTTTTTTAGCGGTTTCGCCTTTTCCTTGACTTAATATCTGCCCTTTTAAAACAGTTACGCCGTTTAACAGTCCTGGTTCAGCAACGGGTTTAAATGTTGCATTTGCAGGGATCGCTAAATTGCTGACAGTTCCGCCGTTGTCTTTCCATTCGGCACAATACATAATTGGGCCACGCTGCAAAGCTGTTTTACCTTTATCATCAACCAGTGCGTTATTAGCGATAACCTTTTTAACATCCATTGGCAGGTTCAGCTCAATGTTATCCCCTTTTTTCCATTGCCTGTTAATTACAGCATAGCCGTTTTCAATTTTATAAGCCAAAGCCTTACCGTTTAGTTTAAGACTGATCTTTGCTGCCGATTTAGTCTGGAAAGCATACAGATCAGAAGGGATTGCCTCTGCCCTCGCCCAACCCGGGATCCGGATGCGCATAGCAAAATTGGTCGGTGCTTCGGGTGTTACAGCGAACGACAATGCTCCGTTCCAGGGGTAGTTATTGCTTTGCACAATGTTTACCTTATTATTGCCAACCTCAATATTAGCGGTACCTGCGATAAACAGGTTCACAAATACGTTACTACCCTTTTGGGCGTACATATAACCTGATAACGACGGCAGGAAACGTGCCATATTAGTAGGGCAGCATGAACATTCAAACCAGCCTGAACGCTCGGATTCAAGTTCGTGGTGTGTAACTCCGTTGGTTACCTGCATGGCATTAGTGTAAAAAAATGTTTTGCCATCCAGTCCAACACCCGAAATTAAACCGTTGTATAAGACCTTTTCCAGCACATCGATATATTTCGATTCGCCGTGCAGCAGGAACATCCTTTGGTTCCAGAAAACATCGCCAATCGCGGCACAGGTTTCGTTATATGCGGTGGTGTTTGGCAATTCATAATCGGCACCAAAGCGTTCGCCGCCGGGTACAGCACCTATCCCGCCCTGTACGTAGATCTTTTTGCCAACCATGTTGTTCCAGATCTTATCAATAGCGGTAATGTATTCCTTATCGCCGGTTAAGGCTGCCACATCGGCCATGCCCGAGTACAGGTACATTGCCCTTACAGCGTGACCTTCGGCATCGTCCTGGGCTATAACAGGTTCATTATCCTGCCAGTACATGCCGTTCTTCCATTCGTCGGTACTGGTTTTATCATAGGTGCGATGTCCTCTTTCGTCAATAAAAAACTTAGCCAAATCAAGATATTCCTTTTTACCGGTGATGCGGTACAGGCGTACCAGGCCCATCTCTACAATTTCATGCCCTGGTGCTACATGCCTTTTGGCCGGTCCGAAAGTTTTAACCAGCAGGTCGGCATTTTTAAGGGCGATATCTAAAAAGTTGCGTTTGTTGGTAGCCAGGTAATGTGCCGCAGCAGCTTCAAACATATGCCCCGAGTTGTACAACTCATGGCTCAGCTCATTCTCTTTTACCCAGCGCTCCGGGCCCGACCATGGGTGCGGGTGCAGCGGATCAATGGTGCGGGCGGTATAAAGGTACCCGTCCGACTCCTGGGCCTTGCCAACTATCGTAATCAGTGAATCAACATAGGCACCGAGCTTTGCATCCGGGTGAACGGCCATGGAGTAAGCTGCACCTTCAATGGTTTTATAAATATCGGTATCATCAAAAGGAAACTTAGTGCAAAACTTACCGCTGCGGGCTGCTGCCATTTCAAAATTCTTAACCCTGCCGGTATTTTCGCAGCGGGCAAACGAGGCGGGAATGGTAACCGTCCGGTTAGTTTCTATACGCGATGTCCAAAACTTATCACTAAGCTTTACATCGGTAAATGAAACCGGTTTAATAGGATAATCTTTAGTCTGCGCGCAAGCAATGCCGCAATAAAACGATAATGCAATGATTATTCTTTTCATCCTGATGTTATTAGTTCAAAAGCACAGGCTATCAGCTGATCAGCCTGTGCTTCAATTTACTTTTTATTAGTAGCCTGTATTTTGCTTTAAGTTAGGATTTTTAACAACTTCCTGCCTTGGCAGCGGCAATAAGGCCCGGTAATCGCCGTTGGGCGAATGTGAAAGCCATGATTTTTTGGTAAACACCCCAAAACGGATCAGATCCTGCCTGCGGCGGCCTTCGGTTGTAAACTCCCAGCCAAGCTCATCCAAAAACCTGCCGTATTGAATATCAGCGCCGCCTTCGTGTGAGGTGTTGATATGGTTCCGCAATCCATAATCATAAACACTGCCGGCCTGTAATTGGGCACCGGTAACCGTTGCCTTGGCCGGGTTAGTTGTAAAATCGCGTTGCCTAACTTGTGTGACCAATGTAGCCGCGCCGTTTGCATCACCGGTACGAAGCAGGCATTCAGCTTTCATCATCAACACATCCGCGTAACGGAATAATGGAAAATCATTACTTAAACCCAATAATGCACCTTGTTTGTATTCAAACTTACCTAAACGGAAACCATGTACCTCTTCTGTCGAGTCAACACCGGGCACGACGTTGACATAGTTTAACGGCTTGCCGGTATAAGCGCCCAATGATCCGTTGATAGGCACACCTGCCAGCGTATACTGCTGTCCCTGGATCCAGTTATTTTTCAGGCGGCTATCATCAGGATCAAAGGTATTGATGAACTGTGGTATTGCACAGATGCCTCCCCATGGTGAGTATTGAAAGTTATAAGTTGCCTGGTTTTCAGGCTCAAGGCTTTCCATGTGCAAAGCAAAGGCATTGGCATTATCCGGAGTGAATTTTTCATCAAAAGGGATGGCAAAAATGATCTCTTTTGAGAGCTCGTTCTCCGTTGCAAAAACCGAGCTTTGGCTGGTTTCCAAACCAAAACCTGCGCCCGAACTGATGATGGCATTACATTCGGCAATACATTTATCCCAGGCCGGGGTACCGGTATAAACACCAGCGTTCAGGTACACCTTAGCCAGCAGGGCATGTGCCGCCCACTGATTAAACTTACCATATGTGGTTTGATCATTAGCCGCACTTAATTGCGGCAAATTGGTGGTAACTTCTGATACAATGAAGTCATACACTTCCTGCCGGGTACTTTGTGTAGGCAAAAATCCAGAAGGCAGATTAAATTTGGTAATGATCGGCACGCCGCCAAAAAAATCGCACAAAGGATAATAGAATGAAGCACGCAGCACTTTCAACTCGGCCAGAGCGGCTTCCTTACCGGTAGTCATGGGGATAAGGCCGTTTTCAATCTGATAGATCACCCGGTTACAGGTAGTAATACCGGCATAGGCATTATTCCAGATCTGGTAACTGTTATCTTCGTCGGATGTCCATTTGTGCTCGTGCATACGGCGGTATATCCCACCATCAACCCATCCGTTTGGACGTTCAGGGATCACCAGCTCATCAGCAGAGATCTCGTTAGTCCTGAAAACCGAATTAGCGCTTCGACCAAGTTCAAGCGGGCGCCAGTAAATATATCCGGCACCTAACAGTGACGACAGATCTTCCGTTCCTGGTTTAAAATCACTCGCTACTATGGTCAGATAATCTTTATCCTTTAATTTGGTACAGGAAAATGTAAAAGCAATTACACTGATTATAATGAGGCTGCTTAATATATAATATATCTTTTTCATGATGTTAATGATTAAAAGCTTGCGCTTGCACCTAAAGTAAATGTCCTTGTAGTTGGATACTTGTCGCGGCCATCGTTACCGGGAGCAAGTCCGCTCCTGTCAACCTCCGGATCAATACCCTTGTATCCGGTTATCACGAACGTATTAAGCGTTGATACATAAACACGTAATCCGTGTACATACTTAGATTTCAAACTATTAAAGGTGTAGCCCAGATTTATGTTATCAATTTTCCAGAAATCGCCATTTTCAATATAATAGCTATTAAACTCAAGCGGCATGGTATTATTAAGTACTGCTTTACCAAAAACCTTGTCTTTAGCTGATTTTAAGCGGTTATAATATTGAATGGAGGTGTTTTCATAATACATACGCTGAAAATTCAGGATCTGGTAATCAAATGCACCGCGCATGGTTACGCTAAAATCCCAATCCTTATACCTGATATTATTGTTCCAGCCGGCGTAGTATTTCGGCAAGCCGTTGCCAAGCACTTTCTTATCTTCAAACGAGTGGGTAAATTGCTTATAAGGAACCGATTTGCCATTAGCATCTTCGTAAATCCACTGCCCATCTGCCGATACGCCGGTTACTTTAAATCCGTAAAAATCACCAATATTCTTACCAACCCTTACTATGTTGGTAAAGGTTTGAATAGGTTCGCCGGTGCTGCCCGTAGTAAAGTAATCGCTGGTGGTTTTATAAACACTGTTTGATAAACTGATCAGCTTATTAGAGTTTGTGGAGAAGTTAAAGCTGGTTGTCCACTGAAAATTTGCCGAGCGTATCGGTGTAATATTGACTATTACCTCAATACCTTTATTTTGCATGGTGCCCACGTTAGCCCTTGTGCTATTATACAAGTTTGGCGGACTTGGCACCGCATAGTCATATAACAAGCCTTTAATTTTACGGTTATACAAATCCACGGAACCGGTTACAACGCCTTTCAGCAAACTGAAATCCAAACCAAGATCAGCCTCATGCTTTTCTTCCCACTTCAAATCGGGATTTGGGTTTTGCGATGGGCCAAGCGTTTGGATCCATTGCCCGTTTGATAATACGTAGCTGCCATATCCTAACAATCCTACGCCCAAAAATCCCTGGCTTGGCTGATTACCGGTAACACCGTAGCCTGCACGGAATTTCAGGTCGTCAAAAATGTGCTGGCTCTGCATAAATGGTTCTTTGGTTAAGCGCCAGCCTACCTGTACAGCCGGGAACGTACCCCAGGGTTCTTTGGTGCCGTATAACTGACTGGCCTCTTCACGGCGTACACTGGCTAACAGCAAATATCTGTCCTTATAATTGTAGGTAGCCCTGCCAAAAAAGCTAATGAGGTTGGTTTGTGACCTTGAACTCCCCTCTACACCTAAACCTTTGGCAGCGGCACGGCCAAGGCCTATATTGTTGTAGCTGAAAATATCAGTAGGAAAATCATGGTTCTGTTCAAAAAAGCCAAAAGTGTCATTATCCTGGTAACTGTAACCACCTAATACAGAAAAGCTATGGCTGCCAATTGTTTTACGATATTCGGCAGTCAACTCCAGCAACCTATCGATAGATTGGGATTGCCCAACACCGGCATAGCCATTCAGGTGATCGCGGATGTTAGAGATATTTTGTTTGTTTTCAGAATAGCCCGCAACCTGGTTAAAGCGGGTATAAGAACCCAGTGCCGAAAGTTTAAGGCCGGTGATTGGCGCGTATGTTATGGTTGAGTTGTATTTTGACGTAGTGTTTGAAGTACGGCCATCGCTGTTATACAGCATCGATACCGGATTTTGGTAATTAAAAATGCTTGGTTGCTCAAAATAACTACCGTCGGCATTTTTTATTGGCGAGGTTGGGTTTTGCAGTATGGCCTGGCGATAGGTGTAGCCGTTAAATGTACCGCCATCCTGCGTTTGGGTAAAGCTGTTATTTTGCTGTAACAAACCAAAGTTGATCTTTACCTTATCATCAAACATGTAATGGTTAATATCAACCCTGCCCGAAAACGTTTTATTGTCCGACTTTTGGAAAATACCATTCAATGAGCGGTAATTAACCGATGCCAGATAATTTGTTTTGCCCGTACCGCCGCGCAACGTAAGATTATGTACTGTTGTAACAGGCAGGTTATTGGAAATAGCTTTAAGCCAGTCTGTCGAGCTGTGCTTGTCATATGATGTATCCCGTGTACCGGCCGCAATTTGCGCACGGTAATCGGCTGCAGTAAATAGTTTGGGTTCACGGGCGAGGGTTTGGGTACTTACGTAGCCGCTGTAATCAACAGCGTTGGTAAAATTGCCCGTCGCTCTTTTTGTGGTGATAATAATAACGCCATTGGTACCACGTACACCGTAAATAGCCGCCGCCGAACCATCTTTTAATACGTCGATAGTTTCTATATCTTCCGGAACTACTGTTTTCAGGCTCCCGGGAACACCATCAACCAAAACCAATGGATCCGAATTAGCGCCAAATAAAGTAGTATTACCCCTTAAGGAGATCTGTGAGCCCGATGTAGGGTCGCCGCTTGGGGCCGACACGGTAAGACCAGCAACTTTTCCCTGCAAAAGCTGGCCGGCATCCAATACCGGCCCTTTTACAAAGTTCTCGGCTTTAACCGTAGCCACGGAACTGGTTACATCCCCTTTACGCTGGCTGCCATAGCCAATTACAATTACTTCGTTAAGGGAACTTGGTGTAGCTTTAAGCTGTACGTTGATCACCGTACGGCCGCCTGCGGGAATTTCCTGCGATGTAAAACCGATAAAAGAAAATAACAATATGGCTTTTTCAGTTTCAGCATCCGGAATGTTAAGGCTATACCTTCCGTTTGCATCCGTTTGCGCGCCCGTGGTAGTTCCCTTAAGCGCCACTGTAACACCGGGCAGGGGCTGATCATGATCGTCAGTTACCTTACCGGTTATGGTTTTGGCTACTGCAAGTGATATGTTTTCCTTGTCTTCAGCATTATCTTGCTTAATTACCGAAATTGCCTTGCCTAAAACGATCTGATCGCCTATGATATCAAACGTAATTCCTCTTGGGGTCAGCAGTTTATCAAGCACCTCGCCAAGTTTTTCCTGTTTGGCATCAAGCGAAAGGCCCTGTTCTTTTTCAACCAGGTTCATATGGTAAACAAACTTGAGGCTGGCAGCTCTCTCCAGCTGTTGGATTGCTTTAATGAGGCTTGCATTTTGAATATTATAATCAACACGCCTGTCAAGCAGGCCCTGCCCTTTGCTTGGGTTGGCAAGGGAAACGCCTGTAAAAACGAGCAGTATTATAATTTGACTAAAAGTAATTCTCATAATTCTACACCAGTCAAAGTGGTTTTGTAAATAAATCTTCATACATTTAAGTGTTTCTTTTTGAAAAAATTGAGACAAAAGATTCCCGGATCACCTTGTAAAAGGCGTTGCACACCGGGGATTAAAAGATTATAGGAGTGTCTCCAGCACTCCTATTTCCTTTTCCAGGAAAATTTGAGGGATGTTTACGTATCGGTTCTTTTCTCCATATAGGTTTACTTAAGGTTTTATTGTTCTTTATATAATTGGTTATTTAGTACTCTCCAATACAAACTGGTTACCGTTAACCCGGTAAGTTACATTCAGCGTTTTTTTCAGGATCTCCAGTATGGTTGGCAGGTTTTCGTTGGTAAAATCAGCTTTCAGGTTATCGTTGTTGATGCTTTCATCAGCCGAGCTGATATTGACATTAAAGCTTTTGTTCAACACCCTGAATACATCTCTCAAAGGCGTATCGTTAAAAGACAGGCTTGTTTTTTTCCACATACCTATCGAAATATCTTTGATTTCCATATTCTTTTTCAGGTTATCGGTAGGCTTATCGTAAACGGCCTCCTGATTTGGCAGCAGCATTACGCCATTGCCCGAACCGGCAATAATGGCTTTGGTATCATTTACCTGTACAGCCCCCTTTCCGGCAACGGTTACCGAAACCTTACCCGTAACCACATCTACCCTGGTTGTTTTATCAGCCGCATAAGCCCGGATCCGAAAACTGGTGCCCCATACTTTGGTGATCACATTACCGGTATAGATGGAGAAGGGACGCTTATGATCTTTGGTAACCTCAAAAAACGCTTCACCACTCAAGGATACCTTCCGGCTCAACTTTTCAAAAGCCTTTAAATAG
>Ga0136846_1217425_pt1 | contig 28250 bp, 24 predicted proteins | sample HopSoiMetagenom2_FD_96841 | JGI IMG/M metagenome (GOLD analysis project Ga0136846, IMG submission 96841) | Grasslands soil microbial communities from Hopland, California, USA - 2 Assembly 2016 (version 4) | ecosystem: Environmental > Terrestrial > Soil > Grasslands | place: USA: Hopland... | reverse complement strand
AGCTCAGCGGTAGAGCACTGCCTTCACACGGCAGGGGTCACAGGTTCAATCCCTGTACCACCCACCAGATTTGGCGTTTTCTCAAGCGTGACAAGGACTTGCAGCGGTCCCCGTCCAGCCTTGAGGGGTACTTCAAGGCTCTGTACTTGAGACCTGTACCATGCCCAAATTTGCAGCATTTGACCTCGCCCAGGCCACCGAACAGGTGCCTGGGCGTTTTGTCGTCCAGCTCACGTTCGCCGAGCTCTGCGACGCCTACGAGAGCGCGCACCCCTGCGATTCCGTCACTCGCTTGCGCAAGTGGCGTCAGGCCTTCGGCGATCGCGGCGCATGGGCCATCGACCGCGACACGTTCGCGCGGGCGGCCGAGGCGATGTCAAATGCCGGCTACAGCCCGGCCACCGTCAACCGCGACCTCTCGACCATCGGCAGCATGTACCGCTGGGCACACGAGGTGCGCAAGATCACGCCGCCCAATTTCCGCAGCCCGACGCGCGACATCCGCCGCACGCGCGAGGCCATGCGGGTCGTGACGTTGACTGCTGATGAAGAACGCCGGCTGCGCTCGCTGGCCATGGCCACGCGTGACCGTCGATTCGGACTGTTCGTCGCCCTGATGCTCGATACCGGTGCGCGACCTGGTGAGATTCTTGACCGAACGTGGTCGGAACTCGACATCGAACTGCGGGAGATCCTGCTGCCCGAAGAGGTCACGAAGACCGGCAGGGCGCGCGTCCTTCATTTCAGTTCCGTCACGGCCAAGCTGATAGAGAGGCTGCGGCCGGCGGTTGCGCTACAAGGCCAGAAAGTCTTCATTGGCCGAAAGGGTGGCCTGACGGAGTACCGCAAGTCGTGGCGCGCGCTGGTCGAGCAGATCGGACGTCCCGAGCTTCACCTCTACGACATGCGCCACGTCGCGGCGGCGCGTCTCTTGAACAGCGGCGTGAGCATGAGCGTCGCTGCACAGGTTCTCGGGCACTCGTCGTTGATCCTGCATCGGCGGTACGGGCACCTCGAGCGCGGAGCACTCAAGCGCGCTCAGGAATGCGCATGGGAAGGCGCCGCGGACAACACGCGCGATGTCGTCGACGTGAAAGGGGCAGCGACGTGATTGTCCGATGACGTGTCTCGTTGCAGATTCTTTCGCTTGAAAGGCGGCCCGTGTGGCCGCCTTTCTTTTTGCTGTTCACGAAGAGGCGCTGCAGACACGTCTCGACGCCACTTTGTCTTCGAACAGCACGAAGGGTCGGGCAAACACCTAGACGTTTCGCCAAATGAAACGTGCCCCACTCAACGCCCGCTCAACAGCGCTCGATTTTCTCTAGCGCTGCGCTGCGACCAGTTGATTTGCGGAACTGGCGCCACTCGCTGCCCTTCGTGCATCCAAGGCCATGCCTGCATCGCCGAACGCAATGCGATGGAATCAATGCGCCGCGCCAACCGTCCTTCCGCTAACCCCACATCAATTCTCTGCAACCAGGACCATCAAATGAACTCCGAAGTCGCACTTGAAAACTGGATCGCGTTCGACGAGGCTTATCAGGCCTTCACTCAGCGCTTCCCGATCCTGGGCCTGGTGGGTTCGCGCTGGGGCTCGCTCCACACCCGCCGCAAGCACGGGGCGGCCTTGATCGAAGCAGGTGTCGCCCGCAAGTGCCTTGGCGGCCGCTGGATCGCACACCGCGAGCACTTTCCGGACGTGCTGTTCGAGATGCTCACCGTGACGCCGGCCAACATCCTGGAGCGCGCCCGCCTGCGCAACATCAATACGACCTGCTGACGGACTCTATTGCGCCCTCGATCTTCGCGCGACGTGCCCGGCGAGTGACTCCGTGTTCGATGTGAATCGTCTTCCCGACGCCTGCGAGTTCTACGCGAGTGAAGGCGTGGTTCTGGCAGGTCGTGGTACCTGGCGCCGGGCCTTGTGCGTCTTTCACGACGACCACAGCCCGTCGATGCATGTCAACGTGGAATCGGGCGCCTGGAACTGCAAGGCGTGCTGTACCAAGGGCTCGATGGTGGATTTCGTCATGCACACTCGCGGACTGGAGTTCCGCGAAGCATGCGAGGCACTGGGGGCATGGACGACGTCGAGCGATGCGCGACGCGAACTGTCCGATCGTGAAATGGCTATTGGCGCGCTGGCTGTCTTCGGAAGCGCTTTGCACCGCACGCGTGGAATCGACACTCCGACACACGAGGCCCTGGTGATGGCCGCTCGCCGTGCACACGTTGAGTCGCGGTGGAGTTCGAAAGTGGAACGGGACGTATTGACCGTGTTCGTTGTCGCGGGCGACGTTGCCCGTGGAAATCAAGTGACCGATCGCGATTGGAGCGCATTGGCCGCCGCCGCAGGTCGCCTGATGGAGATGATCAAACGGAGAGTCATGTGAACGCCTTTCAGAACGTTCGCGATGAAGACCTGCTCGACGCGGCTCTCCGCCAGCTTCGCGATCCCCGCCTTGCAGTGGAGGACGGCCTCTCGGACCTGCCCCTTGAGGACCGCCCGGTCGGAACCGACCTGCGCAACATGGAGAGGCTTCGCGACTACCTGGACGGGGCGGCCATCTGGAGCGACGCAGGTGCATTCGTGTGGAGCGGCACGCACTGGCGGGCGGACAAGAACGTGGCGGACGCCCAGGCCCACAAGCTCTCGAGAATCCTGTACCGCGAGATGCGGGAGACCGTGGATCTTATCGAGCGTGCGGCCCCGAACGAGCGCAGGCTGCTGAATGCGCGAGTCGGCGAGTACGCGAAGGCCATCCAGCGTGCCGAGAGCAAGAACGGAATCCAAGGGCCGCTGGACCTGCTGAAGCGCGAGCTGCGAATTGACCCGTCCCGTCTTGACGCGGATTCGCTACTGTTCAACGTGACCAACGGTACTATCGACCTGCGTGACGGAAGCCTGCGAAATCATGATCCTGCTGACTGGATTACCAAGGTCGCCCCGGTCACGTTCGACATCAACGCCACTTGCCCTCGCTTCCTGCAGTTCCTGAACGAGGTTTTCGTCGGGGACAGCGCTTTGATTTCTTACCTCCAGCGGTATGTCGGGTATTGCCTTACCGGCATGACCTCCGAACACGTGATTTCCGTGTGGCATGGCATGGGGGCGAACGGCAAGTCCACGCTCGTGAACCTCCTGCTGGCGATGATGGGCGACTACGCAGGGCCGCTCGACGTCACTGTGCTTGAAGGAGGATACGGACGCGACGCCTCCCGTGATGCGCTCCGCGTCGTGGGGCAACGTTTTGTCGTGGCCAGCGAGTCCCGTGAGGGCATGAAGCTGGCTGAAGGCTTCGTCAAGCAGTTGACGGGCGGCGATGCGTTGACCGGCCGGGCGTTGTACGGAGAGGCCTTCAAGTTCGTGCCGACCCACAAGCTCGCGCTGGTGACTAACCACCGGCCGACGGTTGAAGGCACCGACCATGCAATCTGGCGTCGCATCGCTCTGCTGCCGTTCGAAGCAACTTTCGACGCCGAGCGAGCGGATCGCGACCTGGGCATGAAGCTCCGCGCGGAACTGCCCGGCATTCTGAACTGGGCGATCGCCGGGTGCCTTGAATGGCAAACGCATGGCCTTGATGCTCCCCAGCGCGTCAAGGAGGCGACGTCCGGCTATCGCACCGACGAGGATGTGCTGGCGCAATTTCTGGGGGAAGAGTTCGTCTGTTCCGATCCGCGCGCCGTCACCGACTGGCGCGATGTCGTCCGCATCTACAACGAGTGGTGCAACGCGAACGGGTTGCAGCCGCTCAGCGGCAAGAAGCTCGGAATGCGCCTGCGCGAACGGTGGGGAGCGACCGCGTTCGGCAAGGGCAAGGGCGGCAGGTCGACCATCATCGGCCATGCACTTCGCGAGGCGTCCTGAGGGATGTGAGGGTTCGAGCCAGTTTTTTGAAGATGGCCCGAGCCAGTATGTCGGTGCGGATTTTCCGAAAACCCACGACATCCTTCACATGCTCTTGCGCGGCTTGCCAGTCGCCCTTGCTCCGCGCACAGTCTGAACACCATGGTGCTATCAGCGTCCGATGACCCGCTTTCGACAGGCAAAGGCCGTGTGGTCGGGAAGCCCTGGACGCGTGGCGCGCCGTCCCCCAACCCAAGTGGGCGCCCAAAGAAGACCGAGCCTGAGCGTGCAGCCGAAGCCCTCGCCAAGCAGAAGGCCCCCGCCGCGATGCGCAAGTTGATCGCGATGATCGAGAGCGCAAACACTAGCGAATCAGCGCGCCTCCGCGCGATCGAACTTCTTCTCGATCGCGCCCTCGGAAAGCCAGCGGCACGTGCTGACGACCCAGGCGAGCGGCGCACGTTCGTGATTCAGCAGCTTGTCTCGAATCCGCCAGCGGATGGATTCCCAGGGGTGCTCGGCCATCCCGACCCGCGCTGGGTTGCTCACCGTGCGCCCGCCAACCTGGCGCCTGTCGAAGTCATCGAGAACGGCCCTCCGGTTGCAACGCGGTGACCTGACAAAGTGAGTTGCGTTAGATCGTGCGGGAGTGCGCGCGAAGTGGGCCGCCGGCATGAAAGCGGAGAACGGCGCGAGGTCGTTGCCCTGCTGAGGCAGTGTAGTGTGGCGCTTGTAGGCGCCGTCATGATGTTGCCCCCCGTGGGGGGCGAAACCGGAGACCGGGCTGGGGGTGGCGAGATGGTTCCTACGCCCGTGGGCGCGACCGAATTTTCACGGCCCATTTCGTCGCCCGATTTGCAGCTCACATCGCTTGCATCTTGCCTTCCAACAGCCGCGAAAGCCTCGGGGGGTCGCGTCCTGCAGTGGTGGGGGCAGCATCTTGTCCGGAAATCCCTGGAAGCAGACCGGTCCGCGCGGCACATGCTGCGCCGCGCCGGGCACGAAATGCAAACGCAATTCGCTGGCGTGCGCGTGGACTAGGAGCTTTTTCTAAGAGCTGAACCTTGGTCTAGAGGAGCATGTCGGCGCCTGCCGCGCGCGGTGCAGATCAGCGTCCATGTTAGGTAATCGTGGTGCTGCGCCGACCTCACGTGCCCGGTTTTTGCCGCCCATGATCGAGACAGAGGACGCTCAGGGCCAGATGCACGGCGGCGCTTGGCCCGCCAGTCGTGCACTATGGCGGCAGTACTCGACTTCAGCCACACTGGATACCTTTCAGGGGGAGGCATCAGAATGAGATCGCGGTCACCAGAGAAGGACTTGAGTGGGCTGTACATCTGTCACGGATGCATAGAGGAGCGTTTCCTGTCCGATGAGATCGAGGCAAGGCAGCCCGCAAGGACATGTTCGTACTGTGACGAGACCGAACCGGCCATCGTCCTCGAGGAACTTGCCGCGCGGATCGCCACGGCGTTCGAGCAGCACTACTACCGAACATCAGACCAGCCCGATGACTTGGAATGTCAGTTGCTCTCGGATTCCGAGTCCTCATATGAATGGGAGCGATCCGGAGAGCCCGTGCAGGACGCCATCGAGTCGGCGGCCGGCATCGCATCCGAGCCTGCGAGAGATGTCGTCGGTCTGCTCGATCGTGCCAATTCAGATTTCGAGCGGGCGCAGATCGGCGAGGAAACCGAGTTCTCGCCCGAGTCGTACTACGAGATGCGAGGATCCAGTGACGCCGAATGGCTAAGCGAATGGCGTGCATTTGAACAATCGCTGAAGACCGAGGCGAGGTTCTTCAACAGCGCGGGCGCCAGTCATTTGCGCGACGTGTTCACGAAGATCGACCTGTTAAGGACGAGAGACGGCAGATCGCTCGTCGTGTCGATTGGGCCCGGCACGAATCTGGCCGAATTGGTGCGAGCCCGCGTCTTCCAATCCGGCGCCAAGCTCGAGGAGTGCCTCGGGCGTCCCGACATCTTTCTCGGCCCTCCGCCGGCCGCAGCAGCCAGCGGCGGGCGCATGAACGCCCGCGGCATAGCCGTCTTCTACGGCGCAACCAATCGCGCGACGGCCATCGCCGAGGTACGGCCACCGGTCGGCAGCCAAGTGGTCGCCGCCAAGTTCAAGGTGACACGGCCCCTTAGGGTCCTCGACCTGACCGCGCTCGAAGAAGCCGTCGAGGAGGGAAGCATCTTCGATCCCACTCTGCGACGCCGCCAGGAGCGTGTGGCGTTCATGAGGTCGCTGGGCCGATTGATGACGCGTCCCGTCATGCCGGACGACGAAGCGCTGGAATACCTGTCCACGCAGGCAGTCGCCGACTTTCTTGCGACGGAGAACGATCCGCCGCTGGACGGCATCCTCTTCCCGTCAGTCCAGGCGAAGGAGGGCCAGAACGTGGTCCTCTTCCACAAGGCGGCCAAGGTGGAAGCCATGGATCTTCCCCCGGGCACTGAGGTGGTCGTGCGCACGTGCTTCGATTTCGATGACGAGTCCGGTCCCGACTATGAAGTGACCGAAGAGGTTCCTCTTGAGAAGAAGGTCGTATCGAAGACAAAGGTGCAGGACTGGCTGAGCGTTCCGCCTATCGGTCAGGGAGGCACATCCGAGGACGTACGTCCAGCGTCGCTAGCGGTCGATCTGGCGTCGATCGCGGTTCATGACATCGCATGGGCACGCTACGAGTTCGCGACGCAGCCAGTGCGACGGCGTCGTTTCACGAAGAGCGCTCAAGCCCCAGATTTCTAGCGCGGATCTGCCAGCAACGCGATCGGCGGCGAGGCGTCGATGAGTCCGTTGCCCACATGGCTTTTGTCGGACAAGAGGGGCCTGTGACGTCGGTACGTGCAGGTCGATGCGAGTTCGGGCACGATCGTTGAACGACGGCAGAATCTGTGTTCAAGCTGGCGCCCGCCAAAGGTTGCGATGCTGCGAGGAGCACTCCTTCGCGCCATGCCTGCCGTCGTCGCGCGCCGCCACTTTCTCAGTCCGCTGTTCGCGGCGAAGAGCCCTAGTCAGGCAGTGAACTTCCCCCGCGCAGCCAGCCGAGTTTCACGTGTTGACCTTCGAGCTCAATGCAGGACGCCGTATGAATAGTCTTCAACCACACCATACACGCCACATGCGCCGGTCCCGTACACCTCGACTGCCGATCCGGTGGCCTTGGCGGTCAGCGCCATTGCCAATGCGGACTTGCCGGTCGTGGCGTTGAACGCAAGCGCACTTTGGTAGCCCGGCTGTGCACACGTCGCCGGAGTTCCGACGAAGGATTGGTCGAAGAAGATGATTCCCGATCCGGTTGCGTCGACGCGAACCGCAAGAACGTGGGCGCTGGACAAGGCTGCGCCCGCAAACGACGTCGTTGCAAAGGTGATCGAAAGAGCCGCAATGGCTCGGGCAACAAAGGAAACGCTCATGAAATTCCTCCCTGTGAATGCGTTTGATCTCAGTCATGGCGTCGGATAGCGGGGCTGCAAGAAGCCAGCACCAAAGTCGCGACGCCCATGACTCTAGCATCGTCATGTCGCGAGAACCACTGCAACAGCTGACAGGTTCGAGCAGCGTGCATGCGAGGCGGACGCGAGCCGTCCTCGTGCGTTCCTCGCCGAAGGGTGGTCTCGGTTCGAGGCTGTGGTGTATGAATTTCCGGCCGCGCAATTTGTTTGGCCGCCGTCGGCACCGTCCGATCGAAGCGCGTTGTCGAGGCCCTGCATCTGGTCCGGGCACTTCATGATTCAAGCCTCGATCCCGGTGCTGCCGCGCGGACCTGATGATTCAATTCCCTGGCGCTGGATTGCTGATCGTAACGAACCTGCCCCACGCACCAAGTCGAATCCTGAAGAACAGTGTCGTTGTAGACGCCCTCGATTTCCTGGCCGGACATCTTGGTGGCCACGACGAGCGACAGTTCTTGCTTGTCCTGCGCGGCGAATGGCACCGAACCTTGAAAAGCGGGTCGGGCACCGTCTGCGGCAAGACTCTGACGGTCCATTGCAGCGGCTCGCTGACTTGCACGACGATCCCCCCCGGGGTAGTGAGACTCGCACATAGTTTGTCCGGTTTCCAGAATTGCGCTCAGAGCGTGCACCCACGCCGACGCTGGCCGCCGTGCCTCTCGTGGGGGAGCCTCGCTGGAAAGACAGCGCCCGTCTGCGCACAGTGATCCGAAAGTACGACATATGCCGTACCAGGGCGGTAGCAGGTTGTCCTGCGTGGTGCACGTCGTATTCGGGCATGAAGGCGAGTGCCGACACGGGCGTCATCCGCGTCCCGAGTGTTCCATGGGGCGCGGCTCGCAACTGGTGCTGACATCCTGATCGTCGCTTTCGACGCAAGTGACCCTGCGGGCATTGCCGATGGGTTCGCGGCGCTGGTCAGACGGAAAGGTCTGCGGGGTCGGTGCTCCATTGGCGCGGCTCATTTCGCAAAACAGCAAAACGGTAGATAGGCGCTCCATGTCTCCGCTATCATGCGCGGCAATATAGGCAGGGAGGATGGAAATGCTGGATCGCTTTAAGCGAGGCGCGGTTGCGTGCGCGCTGCTTTTGTCGTCGATGTTGGCCGCGGCGGCCGGTTCGACGGTCACGCCACCCAACCTCTCAGGTGGCCTTGCAGGTTCGATCCAGGGACAGGCGGGAGCCTCCTCGCGCGGCGCCAGCCAATACTCGTTCTCGATTCCGGTGCCGCCAGGCACGGCGGGAATGGCGCCCTCGCTGGGCATGAGCTACGACAGCGAGAACCCGTTGGATATCGGCGGTCTGGGTTGGAGCCTCAACGGGCTTTCCACGATCACTCGATGCAAGCGCACGCTGGCCACCGACGGTCTGGTGCACCCTGTTGATCTGACCGCAGCGGACGCGTATTGCCTGAACGGCGAGCGCCTGATCAAGATCTCCGGAACCGAAGGCGCGACCGCAGAATATCGCACCGAGGTCGAATCCTTCCAGCGCGTGAAGTCCTATGGCTCGAATGCCGACGTCGGGCCGGACCACTGGACCGTCGAGACGCGCGATGGCCGCATCCTGACCATCGGCGGCGTGGGGAACGCCACCGTTCCCGCGACGAAGACAGACTCGACCACAGGCACAACCACGACCGTCAACTGGGTGTGGATGCTGCAACGGGTGCAGGACCAGCACGGCAACTACATGACGTACTTGTACGAGGCGTCCACGACCGGCGAATACTTCCCCGTCCAGATCCTCTACACGGGCAACACCGCCGCCGGCCTGCTGCCGTACAACTCGGTGGATTTCATCTACGAGGCGCGCAGCGACGTCTTTTCGGGACGCGTTTCGGACGCCGTGATCAAGCGGCCGAATCGGCTGAAGCAGATCCGCACGCGCATCGGGGTCGCGGCCGACGGATCGGGCGGCGCGGTCGCTCGCCAATGGAGTTTCGCGTACACGTACAGCCCGTACAGCAACCGCAGTCTTCTGCAGTCAGTGACGGACTGCAATGGCGATGCCACGCAGTGCCTCCCGCCCACGACTTTCGCTTGGACGCAGCGCGACACGTCCAAGAACACCTTCAAGGCGCCCGGGTCTGGGGTCTGGCACGGGCCCGGCATCGAGCTGACCGGTAATGGGGATGGGTCGTACCCGGATGCGGCCCAATTCGCCGCACGCGCCGTCGTCGGTGATTTTAATGGGGATGGCAAGCAGGATCTGCTCACAAATCTGACCGGCAGCAGTAGCTGGTCGCTTTGCCCGAGCACCGGGACGGACTTCGCCTGTACATCCGTGCCGGGCATGCCCAACGTCAGTTCCGACAAGTTCCTTGTCGGCGACTTCAATGGCGACGGCCTGTCCGACGTGCTGGTGAACATGGGCAGCGGCCAGCAGTGGTATCTGTGCCTTTCCAATGGCACGGGCTTCAGTTGCACGCGGTCGACGGGCCTGCCGATGGTGGCGACTTCTCCGGGATCGACATTGAACCCGTTAATCGCCGATTTCAGCGGGGATGGCCGTGACGATGTCATGTTCAAGGGATCGCTCTGCGTTTCCACCGGCAGCGACTTCACTTGCGCTGCCTATGCCAACGCCGTTTATGGGTTGTTCGACACAGCGCGCGGAAACCCGGAGGAATGGCTCCTGCCGGCAACGCAAACTTTGGGCGACTTCGATGGCGACGGCCGCATCGACATCCTGGCCTTTCAAACGTACGCGGTCAACGACGGCTACTGCACGACCCAACCGACCAACAATTGCCCGCTCAACGCGACAGACACCTACCGCTATGTCGTGGGCCCGACCGGCCTCGTGCTGACCGGCGTGGGCGGAGGCGCAGGCATTCTCGGCGGTGGAGGTGACATGAACAGTGACGGCGTCGAGGACGTCGTGAACAGGGCCGTCATCAACAAGCACAAGACCGCCACGACCTGGTGGCCGACGACCTACTACATCACCACCTGCATCGGCGGCACGGAATGTTCTGAACTGCAGTTCCAGCCAGGCGATTGGACGGCCAGTTTCACTGGCACGAACGATCTTCTGCAAACCGGCGTGCAAGCGGCGATCTATAACATCGGAGGCGTCACGTACATGGCCCCGTTGAATGTCGACGGTAGCCTCGTCCTGACTCAAAACACGACGATGCCGTGGGCGAATCCGCAGGATCCCACGGCCCCGCCTGCCATCGCAGGCAAGGCGATGGACCTGACCGGTGACGGTGTGGGGGCTGGGGCGGGCTACAGTCCGACGGGCTACACCGGGACGAACTTCCCAACCGGCACGACCGGAACCTGGCACGCGGGGCTGACCGGTGCAGGCAGCTTCCCCGACCGCCTCCAGAGCGTCACAGACGGCAACGGCCTGACGACCCGGTGGACCTACGCGAGCGGCAACGATTCGACGGTGGTCACCGCGGGCCCTCGCCTGGGTTACCCGACGAAGAACGTGCACATCACGACGCCGGTGGTCTCCAAGATGAGCGTCGACGCCGATTCGGCGCAGACGGCCGGCAAGACGCTGGACACGACCTACACGTACAGCGGAATGCGCATGGATCTGAGAGGGCGAGGCTCCCTTGGCTTCGACACCGTGAAGTCCACGGACGTGGACACGGGCATCGTCACCACGACCCAGTACAGCCAGGCATTCCCGACGATTGCAAGAGCGGTTTCCGTTACGAAGGTCGGCGGCGGTGTCACGCTGCACAGCGAGGCGACGACTTGGGCGTCCTTGAGCACGCAGTCGGGCCTGAACGTTCTCTATCCCTATGCACGTAAGCAGGTCACAACTGGCCAGGATCTGGACGGCACCTGGTTGCCCAAGACCACGATGCAGGTCGGCACGGATGGAGGTACCGACGGCATCGATGTCTACGGCAACGTTGTCACCGCCACGACCACCTCCGTCGAGAACAACGGCGCGGGTGATTCGTACCAGGTGACGCAGCAATGCGTAGCCCCCGGCTACGACAACCGGATCGGTAGCAGTCAATGGATGCTCGGACTGTGTCGCATGGTCCAACAGACCGCTTCGGCGCCCGGCTCCAGTGCAATCACGCGCCAGGTGTCGTCCGTATTCGATGCGTTCGGCGCGCTGCAGTCCTCCACCTCGATGCCCGGCACGGCGCTGGCGCTGACCCTGTCGTACACCCTGGATCCGAACATCGGCGTCCCGACGCTCATCACGAAGTCATGGACGGACCCTCTGGGCGGCGGCGTGAGTGTGCCGGCCTCGATGACCTATGACTCGTGGTGGCGTTTCCCGGTCACCGTGACCAATGCTCTGGGCCAGACCGAGACGCATGGGTACGACGCGGCCACCGGCGTCCAGACCAGCCTCATCGATGTCAACCATCTGACGACGATCTGGAAGGTCGACGCCTGGGGCCGCAAGACCGAAGAAGACCGCCCCGACGGCACGTCCAGCACCATCGCCCACCGCAAGTGCGTGGACAGCTGCGGGTCGCTCGCGACGACTGTCGACATCGTGCAGCACTGGGCCCCGGGTGCCGTGCAGATGCTGGCGCCCGAGGAGACGCTGTACGACAGCCGCGGCCGCAAGTTGCTCTACCGGACCTGGAACGATGCGGGCACAGAAGCGGACACCACCTGGAGCTACGGCGACATGGGGGATCTGTACACGCAGACCCTGCCCAAGTACGCCAGCGACCCAAGCACGGGAACGACCACGAACAGCGTGATCGACATCCTCCATCGCCCGAAGCAGGTCGACCGGACCAATGCGCAAGGCAACGGTGTCGACACGACCCGATATGCGTACTCCGCGCTGACGACGACGATCACCGACGCCAATCTGCACACGCGCACCGAGCTTCTCAATGCGTTGGGCAAGGTCAAGAAGGTCACGGACAACAACGCGCAAGCGGTCACCTACGCCTACGACGGCTTCGGCGACCTGTTGCACACCACCGATCCCGTCGGCAACGTCGTGACCATGGGCTACGACGCGATGGGCCACAAGACCGGCATGACCGATCCTGATCTGGGCAACTGGTCCTACGTCGTAGACGCAGCCGGCCACACACGCCGGCAGACGGATGCCAAGAGCCAGGTCACCACGTACACGTATGACTTGCTGGATCGCTTGACCGAGCGGCTGGAGCCCGACCTGGACAGCCGCTGGGCCTTCGACTCCGCAGCCAACGGCGTGGGCAAGCTGGCCGAGTCCTACACCTGGATCGCGGCCACCAGCACCAAGGACTATCGCCACGTCTACGCCTACGACAGCCTGGGCCGGCCGAGCTCGTCCACGACCACGCTGGACTGGGACTACACCGAACTCGACACCTACGACAGCTTCGGCCGCCTGGCGACGGTCACGCATCGCCGCAGCGCCGTCGGCGCCGCCAACGTGGCGAACAATCCGACCGGTTCGGGGGGCGTCACCAGATACGTGCCGATCCCCATCGACGACCTGACCATCGTCATTCCCGTCAACACGAATGTGGGCACCGGGCAGTTCGGGCTGCCCGAGATCCAGTACACCCTGGGCTACAACAGTCGTGGCGCCGTGAGCAGCGTGTCGCGCGGGGCGACGACGCTGTGGACGTTGAACGCACAGGATGCGAGCGGGCGCACGACATTGGCTACCCTGGGCAGCGGGCTGATGACGGCCACGCACTACAACACCTACACGGCCTTCCTGGACGGGATCCAGGCCGGCCCGAGCAACGGTTCCGGTGGCGTCAATCCCACCATCCAGTCGGACAGCTACAGTTACGACCCGGTTGGCAGCCTGCTCACTCGAAGCTGGCTGCCGTCCAGCGGTGCCTCTGCGATGTCGGAGACGTTCACCTACGACGCGCTCGACCGCCTATTGACCTCGCAGGTCGCCGGCTTGGATCTCAAGAGCTTCGCCTACGATGCCCTCGGGAATATGAGGTCCAAGGCCAATGTCGGAACCTACAAGTACGCTTGTGCCGGCAATACGCATCCGCACCTGGTCTGCGGCATCACTGGCACGGTGGTGGGTCTGACCGACCCGAGCTACGTATATGACTCGAACGGCAACACCCAATCTGGCCTGAATCGCCTCTACGCGTGGTCGGCGGCCAACCTGCCGTTGAGCGTCGACAAGCTGTCCAACGGCACGCCGGCCAGCGCCACGCTGCGCCATGAGTTCCTGTACGGCCCCGAACGCCAACGCACGCGCGAGATCGTGCGCGCGATGAGCGGTACCACCATCGGCGCGGTGCAGCGCACCATCTACAGCGCGGACTCCATCGAGAAGGAGATCGACGCGGTCGCGGGTACGACCAAGATCCGCACTTACCTGCCGCTGGGACTGGGCTTCACGGAGGAAGACTTCACGGGCACGGCGATCGCGCCGACTTCGGCCGGCACGCCAGTGGAACGCTACTTCCACAAGGACAATCTTGGCAGCCTGGTCATCGTCACCGATGCCTCGCAAGCAGTGTTGCAGCGCATGGCCTACGACCCTTGGGGGCGGCGTCGGCAATCCAATGGGCTGGAGGTGGGATGGCAATACCTGGATGCGCAGAGCGCGGGCAATACGCTGGATCACAAAGGCTACACAGACCAGGAGCAGCTTGATGACTTGTCACTGGTGCATCTGAATGGGCGGGTCTATGACCCGATGACCGGGCGCTTCACAAGTCCAGATCCAACCGTCCCGGATCCGTACGATCTCCAGTCACTCAATCGTGCGAGCTACGTGCGAAACAGTCCAATGGACAAGGTGGATCCGACTGGTTTCATGGACTCGACCTATGAGATTACCGGTTCCCACGTCAAATATCACGCGACATCTGACGAAAATGGGAATGTTGTGGTCACAGTGGGACCGCCGAAAACGCTGGAATCGAAATCGAGTGCGACAGCGGTGTCGACGATCGCTAGATCGGATGCGTCTTCGGGGTCAACAAATCGTGGTGATGCAAAGGAAACAAGCCCGCTGATGCGATCGTGTGGGCAATGTGGGGGCAATCGGTTCCACGGCGATGCGCCGAGCCCTGAAGCGACTTCGATGCTCCTTGATTTCCTGCCTGGCGTTGGAACAGCCAAGTCTGGAGTTCAGCTATACACCGGCAAGGATCCGGTTACCGGGGATGAGTCCTCACGGTGGGGCAATGGCATCGGACTACTAGCTGGGCTCATCCCAGGTGGGAAGATCGGTGTCCGAGTGTTAGAAGAGGCTGCAGTCGATGGCGAGAAGCTGCTGTTCCGTCGTGGCGCTTCTGACTCGAAAGCGTTGCTGCAGCGCGATGCGCAAGCGGCTGAGAACGTACTTGGGGTACACGGCGTCTCGGTTAGCACTAGTCCCGCAGCGAAAACAGGCCAAGTTGTGCGATGTGCAACTTGCAGTTCAGTCGAGGCTGCCGGGTTCAAAGTTCAGCAAACCGGACGGGACCTTAACCACCACACGGTCGAGCTTCCGAAACCAGTTACATCGGATGTCGTGAGGATTTGGAATGATCTCTTCAAGTGAACAACTTCAAAAGCTCGCTCAGACGTTTAGCGCCGCCGCCGACCCTGGGTTTGATGTGATCGTGGCATTTGACTACTACGATGGCCCGGAACACGGATTGGCGCTTTACCCGTCGGGTGACGGGGTGAGGTTCTCATCGGTCGGAGACTCAAGGTCTCGATTCTTCCGGGCCTTTGAACTCACGCCCATCGAAGGCGCATGGTGGCCACAGGTTAAGGCATTGCAACAAGCGGCGGGAATCGATCCACCTCGCCGGATATTGGTTCCTTCGGAGGCTACAGAAGAGCTAAGCCGGCTTGAAAGCGATGTTCTTCAAGCGCCTGCAATCGGGCATTTCATCGGTGTTGGATCGCCAGATTTAGAGCGGATCTCCGTTTGCAATGTGACCCGAGAGCAGTTGGGGGCGTTGCTGGAGCTTGGCTGTTCGCACGCCGGCTTTCAAATGGCCCATCAATTGGTGAAAGGGCGAACCGCCGAGAATCAGGTCGTTAATGATATTTGACGACGTCGTTTTCGATTAGATGATGCAAAGGGTACAGGCGGATCGAATACCAACTCGATCGGCTACCAGGGCTTGACTCAGGTCGACGAGATGGGCAACCCCTGCTGCGGGAACCCTATGTCCGGGGACGCGCAGAAAATGGTTGGTGTGGCAGCCGGCGCAGCCACCTTTCCTGTCACTGGAAGCTTCCTCAGTGAATTTGCCTTTGGGAGGTTGCTGCTGGCAGCCTTTGGCGTGACAGCTGAGATTCAAGCGAACATCGATGGCGTTCCGTCGGGTGGGCTCGCTTCAAACGTAGCGACAGCTCCAAAGCTCGCCGCGCAATTGCTAAAAGAAAACTTGGCAAATATTGCTAGCCAAGATGCGAGGTTGGCCCTCGCCGTTAGCGGAAGGGGGAATTTCTCTATCGGGACAGGCACTGCTGCGGAATCGGACGCGCTGGGTAAAATTTGGGTCGGAGATGGTGCTAAGTCAATGAGCGGAGTCCCGGAACGCTTCGGCTTTTGGGTTAACGCCTCAATCGGTTCCGATGAATCAGACGGAAGTGACGATTTCCAGATTTTCATGTGCAATCAGGCGTGGCTGGATGACAGAAGCATGGCTGGTTTAGTTGGTGCAAATAAATATCTGCTCATCGATGGGCATTGCGATAGCGACGGATTGGTTGAGTCGTTGAAGAGTTATTTGACCCAATGCGCTGGAAATGATTGGGCCGAGGTTGTTGCAAAGATCTCAAGAATTGGTATATGGGAATTTGAAGGTTATCAACCATAGTCATTCGGTGGGCAATGGGGTCAGATCTTGGTCAGATCTTGCCTTTTGCCCCTGTTGCCGAATGACTTCTGTTCAAGGTTGAAAAAAAGCATCCCCGGCGAGGGCGCCGGGGCCCCTCGAAGCTGACCATATACGACGCACGCGATACGGCGAACCTCTGCGCCGATCCCCGCAAAACTGCTCCACCCATGCCGTTCGCCGCGAAATCAATGACCTCGCGAGCTTGCATTTGCAAGCGCTCAGCTCCAAAGCCGACTCAGATCTTTCGGGGGCTCGCCGGTGACTTGCCGCTGACTTGACGCGAAGCCGCTGCAGATCTGCCTCAGATTTACCTCACTTGCGCCAGCAACGCCAAGGGCAGGATGCCAGGTCGATATCTGCGATATCCACCCGATCCTGTTCGGCTAGGTCGCTGCGCGCCCGTCGCCGAACTCAGGGCTGCGCCCCGAGACCCTGGTGGGGCGTGCGCCCGGTGATCTGGAGCGAGTCGGATGTCGAATATTTTCGACACGCCAGGGACGGCCTGGGCTACCCTGGAGGCATGTACGCGATCCACGAACTGAGCCAGACGGTGCGCACGCGGCGCCAGGAGATCGGGCTGTCACAGCAGCGCCTGGCGACGCTGGCGGGGCTGTCGCGGGCGACGATCGTGCAGCTGGAGGGCGGCACGCTCAAGGACTTGAGCTTCACGCGCACGGCGTCGGTGCTGCAGGTGCTGGGCCTGGGGCTGACGATCGGGCTCGCGCATCCGAGGCTGGGGCCGAGGCCAGTGTCGTCGACGCCGCCGCTGGAACTCGCGGCGCGCACGGCGAGCACGAGCTACCGAGGCCACTTGACGGCGGCGGCGCTGGGCAAGGCGCTGCGCACGGGCGAGATGCCGGCGGGGTTCGAGGCGCACGTGTACGCGTTGGTGGACGAGGCGCCGGTGGCATTGCTCGCGCGGGTGGTCGAGCAGATGCACGCCGAGGCGGACATGGCGCGCGAGGCGGTCTGGTCGACCTTGCGCGGCTGGGCGCGAGCACGCAAGAGCCGCAGGGATCTGTGGAGCGATGCGGCGTGAGCGGCGTTGGCCGAGGCGCGCATCGCAGGGACGGGCGGTGCCCGTCCTTCTTCTTCAAAAGAGAAAACGCTCCGCCAGCCCCGCGGTGCGGGGCTTCATAGCCGCTTGGGTGCGGCGGGCGGTCAGTGACTCGACTGGGCGAGCACCGTCTGCAGCATCTCCGTCACAAAGCGTTGCCGCGCACGCGGCAGCTTGGCGATGGCCTCCATCTGCTCCTGCCACTGCGGCACGGGGCCGCGTCGGCTGCGAGCGGGCTTGACCTCTTCGCCGAACAGCTCTTCGAGCGACACCTTGAGCGTGCGTGCCACCAGCGGCATGGCCGACACCGGGATGCGACGGCGGCCGACCTCGTAGGACTGCATGGTCTGCTGCGACACGCCGAGGGCCTCGGCCAGCTGCACCTGGGTGACGTTGTGCTCGCGGCGCAACGCGGCGAAGCGCTCGCCGGGGGTGACGAAGAACGCGCGCTCTTCGGTGCTGATGGTCGTGGCCATCTTCCTGCAAAGCTTTGTCTCGAGGAAACCGGGCAGGCCACGATGACTGCAGGCGAAGACTTGCTCGACTCCCTTCTTTCCATCGAAGGAGCCGCCTCGAACGCCGAGGCTGTAGCTGGCCTTCGCTCAGGGCGCAGGTGCTTCCGGCATGGCCGAGTCTTGCCATGCCGAACGAATCGTTGCCACCGATTGGGTCGCGATGAACGGCGTCACGCCAGCCGCGGTTGCGGCGGGACTCTGGTTGCCGCTCGGTAGTGCCCGTGTCTGCAAGAGCGTCCAGCGCATCAGCTGCACTCCGGGTGCCACGCCCTCGTTGATCCGACCGAGGTAGTCTGACAACGTCAGGGAATCGCTGTAGCTCAACTCCACACGAGCGACGCCGTCCGATGCGCTGAACTCCACCGATGTTGGCGTGACACCGACCATCGCACCGCTTTCCAGCGTCCTCAGCATCGGCGCCCATCCGGCACCGCGCTCGCGCAGGAATTGGCGCACGCTGGCATCGTAAGGAGAAGCCGGATGCGGTGGAGAAGGGGTCGCGCTTGTCTGTCCGGCTTCGATCAAGTGGGACACCTGCGCCCGAAGCTCCACGACACGGTGATATTGCCAGGCGGCGCCACCGAGGGCAGTGACCGCGCATGCCGAGAGCGTGCCCAGCACGGCAAGCGCGCCGCGCGTCGGCCGCCAGGGCGGGCGGAACTGCGCCTTCACGCGTCTCATGAGGAGAGGCCCTCGACACCGACAGTCACGCCGGGCCATGCAAGGCGACGCTCGCCAGCAGGCGCAGCGGCCGCAGTACCGGCGACTGCCGGATCGGCCTGTGCGCCATCTTCCAGATGCCCGAACCAGGCGTCGTCCGGCTGAACATCCTGCGACAGCATCAGTCGGTGCCAAAGTGCCTGTGCATGCACCTGATCCGGTGCAGGCGCATAGGTCGAGGCAAGCTGGAGGTGCGACACGGCCGACTCGACATGACGAGTGCCGCACAACAACGTCAGCGCGTCCTCTTCGGCGAGCGCGAACAGCATCGCCGAAGGCCGCTGAGCAAGCAGTTCATCGAGGGCTGCAGCCCAGCGCGGACGCACGCTGCGCCACGTGATGCGACGTGACGCGGCGAACGACTCGATCGCCTCAGCCAACGCTGCGTCGAGCGCAGTGGCGACGGTTGGCGCACGCCCAGGCCACTCCTCGAGTCGCACGCGGCACGGGGTCTCTAGCCCGGTCGCCTCGGCGGCGCCCGAAGCTGCAAAGGCTTCTGCCTCGAGCCAGCCCGCCAATCCCGTGACCGGCCCGCAGACGAAGGGCCGCGCCAGACCACCGGATAACCACAGGTCGACCCGCGCCCTGCGCCAGCGGCTGGCATGACGGGCTTCGATTTCGGCGATCCAGCGGTCAAGTCCCGCCACCGGAGTCACATGCGCAGTCCAGCCTTGCGTGCGGCCCTCCCATGCCCAGCCGCCGGAGAACTGGCCGAGATAGATTTCGATCACGTCAGATCCCTCCCACGACGCGCCGGATCTCTTCGATCGTCGTGTGTCCGGCGACGACATGGGCGGCCGCTTGGGTGAGCAAGGGCAGCACGCCCTGCTTGGCCGCATGCGTCTTCAAGGTGGACAGGGGCGCGCCCTCCGTGATGTGGTCGCGCAGCTCGTCGTCGATGCGATGCACTTCCGCGATGATGAAGCGCCCTTTGTAGCCGGTGTGCCGGCATTGCTCGCAGCCCGCGGACTCCGGTGCGTCGTCTTGCGGTCCCGATGCCGCTCCCGCGAGCCATATGGCCTCGGCAGGTGTCGTCTGCCGGCGGCGTGCACAGTGCGGGCACAGGCGGCGCACGAGGCGCTGGACGACGACGCCGTTGAGCGCCGCCATGAAACCGAACATGTCGATGTCGAAATGACGGAATCGTCCCACGACGTCGGCTACGCTGTTGGCGTGCACGGTCGTGAACACCAGGTGGCCGGTGAGGGCGGACTGCACGGCGATCTCTGCCGTCTCGGCGTCACGGATCTCGCCGACAAGGATGCGATCCGGGTCATGCCGCAGGATGGAGCGCAGGCCGGTCGCGAAGGTCAGGCCCTTGCGTTCGTTGACCGGGATCTGCAGCACGCCCGCCAGTTCGTATTCCACCGGATCCTCGATCGTGATGATCTTCTCGAGGCCGGTGTTGATTTCCGACAAGGCAGCATAGACCGTGGTCGTCTTGCCGCTGCCGGTCGGACCGGTGACCAGCAGCATCCCACTGGGTGCGCTGGCGAGCGCGCGGATCGCGTCAGCGTTGGTCTGCGAGAAGCCGAGGCCGTCGAGCGTGACGCGGTCGTCGCGGCCGCGCAGTTGCGACTTGTCCAGCAGTCGGAGGACGGCGTCCTCACCATGCACGCTGGGCATGATGGATACGCGCAGGTCGATCTCGCTGGACTCGAAGCGGAAGCGGAAGCGGCCATCCTGCGGCAGGCGGCGCTCGGTAATGTCCAGCTGCGCCAGCACCTTGATGCGCGAAATCACCTCCTGCGCCGGCTGGACGCCGTCCAGCGCGGCAAACGGCATCATCACGCCATCGAGCCGGTGCTTGACGCTCACGCTCGTGCGGTCGCACTCGAAATGCACGTCGCTGGCGCCCAGGCGGAACGCCGCCTTGAGCGCCTGGTCCACGAACGCGACGATCGGCCCTTCGGCGCCCGCGCCGGCGACGGTCGACGCCACCTTGGTCGGTCGCGCGACCGTCGCAGTGGCCGAAGGCGTGGACGCGGCCAGCCAGCCCTCGAAACAGTCGCGCCTTATGGCTGCGGCGGGAAGGCCGCCAGAGACGACGCGCGTCACCCGATGGAGCACGGCCTCGTCCCACGGATCCTCGGCCGCCAGGAAGCGCCGACCGTCATGGGCGCGAACGACAACACAGCGCCACTGCCTGGCGCTGCTTTCCTTCCAGGCATCGAACTCCGGCACGGCCTCCGCGGGCTCGGTGAACACCGCCACGCCGGCGCGCGACACGAGCGACGCAAGGAGCGCCGCCCGATCGGCGGTTCCACGCAGCAGCACGTCCAGCACCGAGCCGGCGCCCGCGCGGTGCTGCGCACGCGCGTTTCGCAGGGCCGTGCGCAGTGCGTCGCCGTCGTCCGCGGTGTCTTGATTCACGGCTTCGGGACGGGTCATGTGCCTACCCCCAGACCGCCCGCGATATCGAAGATGGGCATGTACATCATGACGACGATAGCGCCGACCGCCAGGGCCACCAGCAGCAGGAGCAAGGGCTCGACGATGCGCGTGGCGCGCTCGATGAAGATGGTGAAGGCTTGCGAGTGGCGATCGGCGATCACCTGGAGCACCGTCGCGAAGCTGCCGGTTCGTTCGCCGACGGCCAGCAGGCGCTCGGTCACGATCTCCGTCAGTCCGGCGCCCGCCAGCGCCGCCGAGGCGCTGCGGCCGCGGGCGATCTCCGCGCGCACGCTCTGCAATTGCCTGGACAAGCGCGGGCCGGCATCGAGGCCGGCGCATACCTGCAGGGCCTCGTCGAACGCGTAGCCACCCTTGATCATCAACGTCATGGCCTGGTACAGCTTGGCCAGGCGGAATTCGCGCCACTGGCGCTCCAGCGGCGGGATCTCCTCCACCAGCGCGGCCCCGAGGCGCCGCAGGAGGCCGCTGCGCCACAAGGCAAGCGCGAGCATCAGCACGGCGGCCGCGGCAGCTACGAGCAGTGGCCATCGTTGCTGCACCGCCTGGCTCACCCACAGGACGATCCGCGTCGCGCCGCTCACCGGCCCGTGGAGGTCGGCGTACATGCGCGAGAAGCGCGGCACCACGAACAGCAGCAGGAACAGGCAGATGCCGCCGCCCAGCGACACGACAACGGCGGGGTAGATCGCGGCGCTCACCAGTTGCTGGCGCAGCTTGCGCAGCATGCTGTCATAGCGAAGATAGTCGTCCAGCGCGGACGGCAGCGTGCTGGTGCGCTCGCTGGCCATGACGCTGGCCACCAGCACTTCAGGGAACACACCCGTTCCCGCCATGGCGCGCGACAGCGACTGCCCTTCGTGCAGCGCCTTCAGCAGGGCCTGGTGGACGCGCTCGCGCACTGCGTCGCGCTTGCCGGCGGCCAGCGTCTCGATGGCCTCGACCGCCGTCATGCCAGCCAGGAGCAGGGTGCGCAATTCGCGACACCACCAGCCGACGTCGAACGCGCCGCCAGCGCTGCGCCCGGCAGGCACGTCGGCCGCGCGCTCCCGGCTGCGCTGCACGGTCAGGACGACCGCGCCTTCGGCCCCCAGGCGACTGCGCAGCTCGTCCTCCGACGCGGCGTCCAGGCGCACCTCCTCGACGGCCGTGGAACCGTGGCGCAGCAGCCGGACTTCGAAGGCGATGGCGGACATGAGGCGAGCTTCAGCGCGCGATGTCGGCGTCGTCGCCGGTACCGCCGGGCGCGCGATCGTGGCCCAGGCTCACGAGGTCGAAGTCCCTGCCGTTCGTGCCGGGCGATCGGTACTGGTAGGGACTGCCCCAGGGATCGACCGGGATCGCGCCTTGCAGATAGGGACCGTGCCAGCGTTGCTCGTCCGCCGGCTGGACAGCCAGTGCCGCGAGCCCTTGCGTGCTGGTCGGGAAGTGGCCGGTGTCCATCCGGTAGGCTTGCAAGGCCTTGTCGAAGGCATCCATCTGCGCCTTGGCGGTGGTCACCTCCGAGCGCGAGATCTGGCCCAGCAGGCGCGGCCCGACGATGCCGGTCAGCAGGCCGATGATCAGGATCACCACCAGCAGCTCCATCAGCGTGAAGCCGCGTGCAGCGCCGCGACGGGGCGAAGAGCGATTCGTCCAGCCGCGCTGGACCCGGGACGTGATCATGGATCTACCTTTGGAATGAATTGCCAATCGGCATAGTGCTGTGCCGGGGGCAGGGCGGTGACGCCGAGGTCGACCGGCCCCTCGTGGAACGGCGTCGCGGTACTGGTGCTTTGGACGCCGCGGATGGTGTTGTCGGCCGCGCGGATCAGCGCGAACGGCTGCCCTGGCACCATGGGGTCGGTGTACGGCGCGCGCAGGTAGCGCACGGTGCCCAGCATGCGCGGATCCTGCAGCAGTTCCTGCACGTCCTTGGGCCAGGTCTTGTCGCTACCGGGGGAGCCGCGGTGATACGCCAGCAACGCCTGGGCGTAGACCTGACCGATGCGCAGCAACTGCTGTTCGCGCTCGCGCTGCACGCGGTCGGCCCAGCGCGTGCCGATCTCCGCCAGCGCGATGCCCGCGAGTGCGACGACGGCCAGCAGCGCGACGTACGTGAAGCCGGCCTGCGCGGCGCGGCGGCGGCGGTTACCAGGTCGCATAGTCCGTCCCATCGCCGCCGGCGCCTCGCGCGCCGCTGTGGACATCGAACCAGGCCGGCCCCGGATCGCCTGCAGGCAGGACCATGATCCACGTGTCGTTGCGCTCGGTGACCGGATCGACAGGCACCGCGCGCAGGTAGCGAGCGTCGACAAGCTCCTGCAAGGCCTTCGGATAGTGCCCCTTGTCCGTATGGAACTGGTCGATCGCCTGGCGCAGGCCGTCGAGGTTGTGCCGCAGCACCACGTCACGTGAATGGTCGACCTGATGCACGTAGCGCGGCGCCGCAATGGACAGCAGCAAGCCGATGACCGCCATCACCACCAGCAGTTCGATCAACGTGAATCCGAGTCGGCGTCGTCTCATGTCGAAACTCACCATGCCCGGAACGGGATGCCGTTCAAGCCCTGGCCCGGCGCCTTGGAGTAGACGTCGTAGACGTCCGCGCCCGCCACGGGAGCGTCCGCCGAGCTTTGGAACGACCGCAGGCCCCAGGTCTGGTCGGCAGGCAACTCCGGCGGCGCGAACGGATCGCGCGGCATGCTGCGCAGGAAGTAGACGAGGCGATTGCCGGCCTTCGGATCGGGCGCGCCCTGCACCAAGGCAGCGAGCGTGGGTGGGTATCCAGACTGCTCCGGCGGCCGCGGCACGCCACTGTTGTCGGACAAGCGCTTGTAGGCGTCGATGGCATCGCGGATCTGCCAGAGCGCCCGCCGCAACTCGCGCTCGCGCTCTCGCTCGCGCGTGGCCTCGGCCAGCGGGAGCGAGGCCCAGACCAGCACCGCGAGGATGCCCAGGACCGCCATCAGCTCGATCATCGAGAAACCGCGTGCGGCGCGCATGTTCACTGCACCGTGAGCACCAGCGGCGCAGGCGTGGGCACCACCACATCGTTGCCCGGGCTGATCGCATTGACGTTGGTCACGGCCAGCGTGGCTTGCCCCGGCTTGAGCGCCTTGAATTGCAGCGCGTAGACCATTCCCTTGCCGGACGCGGCCGTCGCGCTGTTGCGCAGGACGCCGGCGCGGGCAATGCCGTCGCCTGCCTGGATGGATTGCGTGAAGCTGGTCTTCTCCCCGTCCTGCGCGAAGAAGTCGCCCTCCTGCACGACGAGCAGCGCGAGCAGATCCCTGTCGTAGCTCACTTGCAGCGGCAGGCCGCGCAGTCCAGCCGTCGAATCGAGGTCGATCGTCACGCGGACGATGTCTCCGACCTTCGCGGAGGACGGACCATGGACGCGCAGTGTCGCCAGCCGATTCGCAGCCGCAGCAGTGTTCGTGGCCACCGCAGAAGTGGCAAGACTCGGTGGCATGGCGTTGGCGGACGTTGCAGCGAGGTCGCCGACCGGCGCAGAAGCGGCGCCTGTCGCAGCCGCGGGCGTGGCACGATTCGAGATCTTGCGCAGCCTCGGGGCGGATTCCGTCCCCACCCACAGCTCCGCCTCGTTCGCATCGGGCCGACGCACGTTGCGCACGACGTGCGGCGTCACCGCGAGCACCAGCTCGGAATGCGTGCCGTTGTCCATCTGGCTCGAGAACAGCCGGCCGACCACCGGCAGGTCGCCCAGGCCCGGCAGGCGCGATGCCGTCATCTGCTCGTCTTGGCTGATCAGCCCGGCCAGGAACTGCGTCTCTCCGTCGTGCAGTCGAAGGAAGGTGTTCGCGTTGCGCGTACCGATCTGGTAGGCCAGCGTGCCATTGGCCGATTTGACCTGTCCGGTGACCGAGCTCACCTCCAGTCCCAGCTTGATGGCCACGTCGTCATCGGCGAAGACTGTGGGCTCCACCTCCAGTTGCAGGCCCACGTCGAGGTAGCTAACGCTGTCCGACACGAACCCGGCCTGTCCCGTCGTCGTCGTGATCACCGGGACCTTGTCGCCGATCATCACCTTGGCCTTCTCCTTGCTTCTAACCCGGATGCTCGGGTTGGCCAAGGTCTTGGTGTCACCCACCTCACGTCGCAAGTTCAGCGTGGCGGGGCCGAGGCCCACGCCGATGTTGCCGCGTGTCATGTCGCGGATGTTGCCCAGCGTGATCGAGCTGGCACCATTGGGCGCCAGCGGCGTCAGCGTCACGCTGTTGGGCAGTGCCAGCCCGAGTTCCGTCAGGCGCGAGGAACTCACCTCCAGCACTTCGAGCTCGAGCGTCACTTCCGGATCGGCCGTGTCGTACAGGCTCAGCAGCCGCTCGGCCAGTTCGATGTTCTCCGGCGTGTCTCGCAGCGCCAGCATGTTCGAACGCTCGTCCACGAAGGGGTCGCGGATCTTGAGCATGGACTTCAGGAACGCTGCCGCCCCCTTGGCTTCGGTGCTGGTCAGGTAGAACACCCGCACCACCTGCTCCTGGTAGTCGCGCTGTTTGTCCGGCGTGTTCGGATAGATCAGCATCGTCTGCTCATCGATCATCTTGCGCGCGAGCTGGTTCGTGCTGGCGATCAGGTCGATCGCGTCCTCCACGCTGGCGCCATGCAGGAAGATCGTCACGCGGCTGTCGACGCGCAGATCCTTGTCGAGGACGAAGTTGATCCCGCTGTTGCGTGTCACCGCATCCAGAACCGTGCGCAAGCTGGCTTCGCGGAAGTCCAGCGAGATGGGGCGCGTCTCCTTCAGGTGCGCATACCCGCGTGGGTGTGCCTGACGTGCGAACAGCTCGATGCGGCGTCGCTCGGCGAGCAGTTGCTGCTGCCGCGGGTTGTCCTTCAAGGCTGCCGCGACAAGGCGAGCAGCACCCTGGAAGTCGTCCGCCTTGAGCAGGGCTTCGGCGTCGGTGATTGCTTCGACCTGGCGCCGCTCCACGGCGAGCTCCGCGATGAGCGTGTCGACTCGCTGGCCGGACACGTCGAATCTGCGGGCGCGCGTCAAGGCCGCCAGAGCATCGTCGAAGCGCTGCTGGCGGCGTGCGCCGTCGGCCTCGCTGATCAACAGTGTCAACGCCTGACGTCGCGCCTGGATTGCGTCGGCCTGCAACTGAGCGTTCGCAGGGTAGGCGCGTGCACCGGCGTCGAGCGCGTCGACGGCGGCCTCATAGTTGCCTTCGCGCAGCAAGTCCTGGCTGTTGTCATGAAGGCGCTGTTCGGCGCACCCCGCCAGCAGAGCGCAGCCGATGACCAGCAGCCGCCAGCCCGCCCTTGCCCCTCCCCTTGACCTGCCTGCGCCTCCCAGCGCGATCGATGCACTCATGATTCTCAGTTCTTCCGTCACCGGCGGCTGCATGTCGAGGTGACCGGTGCCGACGCACCATTATCGAAGATCGCCGGATCGACCCAACCTACGGACTTCCCGATTGACCGCGCGGTAACGAAAGTTCTGCGGTTGTGCCGATCGACGGATACAGCAGCACCACCTTGTCCGCATCGACCGACTGCACGACGTAGCCGTCGTCCAACTGCGTGCCGGGCTTCACCGTGATCTCGTCATTGCCCTTGGCCAGCCAGACGATGCGTTCGCCGGCCGGCGTCACCATCGAGCCCAGCGCCCGCCAGTTCATTGGCGGCGGTGCTGGGGGCGGTGGAGGCGGCGGTGGGGGCGCGGGCGGCGGTGGGGGAGGCGGTGGTGGCGGCGGCGGCGTCACGGGCGAGAAAATATCGCGTCGTCCTGCTTCCGAGTCGCGGTCCGGGAGCGCTGCCGGCAAAGGTGCCAAGGGCGCTGATGCATCGATCGCGGGCGCCCTGGCGGCGTTGTGCCAGTTCGCGTACGGGTCGTTCGACGGCGCGGCTGAGGCCGGAACCCTGGCGTCCACGACGGTCGCCGTCCCACCTTTGTTGGCCGGGTCCAGCCAGAGCGCAGCCACGCTGGCGACGCTGGTGGCAATCAGCGACCACTTGAGGGCGTTGCGCATCAACGCCCTCCTGAAGTCGCCGGGGTGGCGGCGGCTGACTGGACCGCAGCCTTCGGATCGACCATCCGCCGTGCCACGCCGAGCGGTCGGCGCCAGAAGGACAGCAGAACATGCGCCTCGGCCTCCGAGGTGGGTTGCGACCCTGTTGCGCCAGGTGGCGGTGCAATTGCCATGGATGTGATGGGCGTCGGCGCCATCGAACGGGTCACGTTGAATTGCCGCACCGTCGCGCCGGGGTAGCGATCGAGCGTCTGCTGGAGCACGACAAGGATCGCAGGATATGACGCCTTGATTGAAACGACGAGGTCAAGGTGGCCGAGCGTCGAAACTGTCGACGGATGATCGTCGGCCTGCATGGACAGGACGCTTCCGCCTTCCTTGTCGACGGCTTGTTGCAACGTCTGCATGACCTGCGCCGCCACAGGGGCATCCGGCAACGTCTGCACGAAGTCGGGCACTTCCTGGAGCGGGGCGGCTGGCGGCTTTGCCGCGAGATCGGATTGCAGTTTCGCCGTGCGGGCTTGGAGACGAACGACCTGGACTTGAAGACGGCGTCCCTGCCAGAGGGAGATGGCCAGGATCGACAGCAGCACGAACAGGGCCACCTGGACGACTCGCGCGGCCAGTTCAACGTAGCGCCAGGCATGCTCGATGCGACGGCCCCGGTCGGACTTGAGGAAATTGAATGGAGGAATCAAGAACGGCAGCGACGAGGCGAACGGAGTTCAGACCAGCCAAGGATCGAGGATCGGATGGACGGTGGACGGATTGTCGACGATTAGACGGGATGCGCAGGGGCCAGATCAATGGTCGGCGTCAGGCGGACATTGGCGTCGCGCGTTGAACGCTCGTGCAGACTCGCTGCCATCGAGTGACGCAGGCTCCGGCAACATCATGAGTAGCATCCGGTGGGGCATAGGTGCGCTCGAGCTGCTGATTGCCCGTGCGGCGTCGGCCGGAGGCGCGGTGACGGGACACGTCGGCGAGCGTTCCTTCGCGAAGGATCAAAGGGGCGATGTTGTTCGTTCGCGTCGACGCCCTCAAGAGTGGCAGTCCTGCTTGCGACGTCAACGGCGCGTGGAACTATGTGCTGCCGCAGGTCAGCGATACGGACAAGCGAATCTACGCGATGCTTCTTGCTGCCGAGATGTCCGGTCAGACCGTGGTGCTCGGGGGGACAGGTGGCTGCGCCGATTTCGGCACCATCGAGTCGCTGAATTCCGCCGACCTCAACAGTGAAGAATCGCGCCCGCCTGCGAGTGGCGCAAGGTGGCCGCAACATGGGGCTGATCGGGCGCTTTCGGCTCGCGTTTGAGACGATCGAAGGACAGCGCGCGAAATGCGTAGAATTGCCTGATCGCTGCACCCGTTTGCACGCCGAGACAACGACCCTGGGCCTTCACACGGCAGGGGTCACAGGTTCAATCCCTGTACCACCCACCAGCATCATGCTGATCGAAAAGGACCTGGCGGCGACGCCAAGTCCTTTTTTCATT
>Ga0136846_1238350_pt1 | contig 28283 bp, 25 predicted proteins | sample HopSoiMetagenom2_FD_96841 | JGI IMG/M metagenome (GOLD analysis project Ga0136846, IMG submission 96841) | Grasslands soil microbial communities from Hopland, California, USA - 2 Assembly 2016 (version 4) | ecosystem: Environmental > Terrestrial > Soil > Grasslands | place: USA: Hopland... | reverse complement strand
TGCAAATGCTCGCCATAGCCCTGGCTATGGCTGCGCTTTGCGCCTAGATCAGGCGCCTTTTGACGTGCTGCTCGGACACGCTCGAAATACTCTCAGCCTCTCACCCCAGCCCTCTCCCAGAGGGCCCAGAGGGAGAGGGAGCGAAGACCTTGAAAGGGGTGGCCTTGAGACTGCAAGTCTCGACCGTGCGGGGAACATTGTTTCCGAGGGTAAGGCCCCTCTCGAACGCTTGTGCCTGCTCCTTACAATTCGCCGACTTTGAAGGCCCCCCCTCGGGTCAGCCCGAGTCAGCCATGCTGTGATCACAAGGCAGACCACTCATGCGCCATCTTCCGCGGCCATCCGCCGCCTGTGTCTTCGCAACAAGGAAGTCCCAAGCATGATCGCCCTGCTTGCCTACGCCCGGCTCATCGACGTCGTCACCGACAAGTTCGGTGCGATCGCCAAGTGGGCCGTCATTCTGTCGTGCTTCATCAGCGCCACCAATGCCGTCGTCCGTTATACGGCGTCGTACAGCTCGAACGCCTTCCTCGAAATCCAGTGGTACCTCTTCGCCGCCTGCGTCATGCTGGGTGCGGCGCAGGTGCTGCGTGTCAATGAGCACGTCCGCGTCGACGTGTTCTACGGACGGCTCGGCGGCCAGCGGCAGGTGTACGTCGACCTCTTCGGATTGATCTTCTTCCTCGTGCCGGTGATGACGGCGATGATCTATTTCTCGACGCCTCTGTTCGTCAAGATGTTCGAGACACGCGAAATGTCGAACAACGCCGGCGGTTTGATTCGCTGGCCCGCGATGCTGATGCTGCCACTGGGCTTCACGCTGGTGCTGCTGCAAGGCATCGGCGAAATCATCAAGCGGATTGCCTGGCTCCAACACAAATACGACATGGACATCCACTACGAGAGGCCTCTTCAATGAGCCCCCACGCTCACTTTTACTCGCTTTCCCCGAAGGGTATGACGGCTCTCCCTGAGGCGTCTCGGCGGAGAGCGCCATGACCATGGAGAACTTCGCCCCGCTCATGTTTGCGGGGCTGATCCTGATCATGCTGATTGGCTTCCCGGTGGCGTTCTCGCTGTCGGCGCTGGGCCTTCTGTGTGCATTCATCGCGATCAACATGGGCTGGTTCCAGCCCGAGTTCATGCAGGCGCTGCCACTGAACGTATTCGGTATCCTGTCCAACGACTTGCTGCTCGCAATTCCGTTCTTCACGCTGATGGGCTCCATCCTCGAGAAGTGCGGCCTCGCCGAAGACATGCTCGACTCCATGGGCCAATTGTTCGGCCCGGTGCGCGGCGGCTTGGGGTACTCGGTGATCATCGTGGGCTTCATCCTCGGCGCCATCACCGGCACCGTGGCGGGCCAGGTCATTGCGATGGCGATGATTTCGCTGCCGGTGATGATGCGCTACAACTACAACATGCGATATGCCACCGGCGTGCTCGCAGCCTCCGGGACAATCACGCAACTGGTACCGCCATCGCTGGTCCTGGTGGTGCTCGCTGACCAGCTCGGCCAGTCGGTGGGCGCGATGTACAAGGGCGCCTGGGGCCCGTCCATCCTGCAAGTGCTGATCTTCGCGCTCTACACCTTCGCGCTCGGCCGCGCGAAGCCGCACCACGTTCCCGGTGTGCCCAAGGAGGCGCGCACGATGAGCGGCCTCGCACTGTGGGGCAAGTGCCTGCGCGGCATCATCCCGTCGGCCGTGCTGATCTTCGCTGTGCTGGGCAGCATGGGCGGCCTGCCCGGGATCAACACCGCCATCTGCACGCCAACAGAAGCCGGCGCCATGGGTGCGGTGGGCGCATTCATCCTCGCGGCCATGCACAGGCGGCTGACCTGGGCGCTCGTCAAAGAAGCGATGACCGGCACCATGCGCATCACCGCGATGGTGGTGTTCATCCTGATCGGCTCACGCGTGTTCTCACTGGTGTTCCAGGGCGTGGACGGAGCGAGATGGATCGAGCACATGTTGACGTCGCTGCCCGGCGGCCAACTGGGCTTCCTGATCGTCGTCAACGTTTTCGTGTTCTTCCTCGCGTTCTTTCTCGACTTCTTCGAGATCGCCTTCATCATCCTGCCCATGCTCGGGCCCGTGGCAAACAAGCTCGGCATCAACATGATCTGGTTCGGCGTGCTGCTGTGCGTCAACATGCAGACGAGCTTCATGCACCCACCCTTCGGCTTCGCGCTGTTTTACCTGCGAGGCATTGCCGACACCCTGTTCAAGCAAGGCGGCTTGCCGGCGAAAGTACTGTCAAGCGACATCTACCTGGGTGCGATCCCCTGGGTGATCATGCAGCTCATCCTCGTCATCATCGTGATCTTCGTGCCGGAATCGGTGACGATCTTCCTCGACAAGGAAGTCGTGGTGGATCTCGACAAGGTCAAGATCGAAGCGCCGAGCGAGAGTTACAGCAAAGACCAGAACACGCAGAACCTGGACGAGCTGTTCAAGCGCCAGCCTGCCGAGGCGCCTGCCAGCGCGCCAAATTAAGCGTGCAAGACGGCAACGAACTCCCGGCCTCTTTCGAGGGGCCGGCATTCACGCGCGGCGTCAAGGTCTTGGCCAGTGTGTTGATGATCGGCGTGGCCATCTTCGGCGTGAAGGCAGCGCCGGCCTTCATCGAGCGAAAGACCTCGTGGGCCGCGTTTCTGTTCATGATGCTCGCGCTCGGCTGCGTGATCGTTTGCTTCGTCGCAATGCTGAAAAGTCGCACGCGCATCAACGCCACGCACATCCACCAGACCTGGATCAGCGACAAGCGAGTGGCCATCAAAGACATCACGCAGATGAAGCTGATCTATGTGCCCGGACTCACCTGGCTCATCGCACCGCGGCTCATCGTGAAGGCACGGTCGCCGGGATCGATCGTGTTTCATACGGCAGATCCGCAGGTGCTGGCCGCGTTCGCTCGCCTGTCCATGGGAATGCCGCCTCTCAGTTGAAGGCGACAATCAGGAGATTCTTTCCTGAATCTCCAATGACAGGCACCTCCTCACGCGACCCGCTGCACGGCATCACCCTCGAGATGATGCTGAACGAACTTGTCGCTCATTTCGGCTGGCCCGAATTGGGTCAGCGCATCTCGATCCGATGCTTCACCGATGACCCCAGCGTGTCGTCGAGCCTCAAGTTTTTGCGCAAGACGCCATGGGCACGGCAGAAAGTGGAATCGCTCTACGGGTTCATGCGGCGCGAGCAGGAGCGTGCAAGCAAGTCACGAGGGCAGCCGGGTTTGTAGCCCAGCGAATGCACTACAAGAATCGGAAGGCAATGATTGCGACCGCGGTCGGCCCCAGAGCGGCGAGCAGCAACCATCCGCCATTGATTGCACAGCCCTCGAACTTGGATCGCAGGATCGAGAACCCTGCAGGATTCGGCGCGTTCGCGATCACCGTCAATCCACCACCAGTCACCGCTCCAGCAACCAGTGCGTACTTGAACTCGTCGCTCAAGCCCGGCACCAATGATCCAAGATAGGTCAACGCAGCGTTGTCCGTCATGGCCGTGAGTGCGGCCGCACCGTAGTAAACCGCCCGCGGACTCATCGACGTCAGTAGCGATTGAAGCCACCACTGCTGCTGCCCACCAAGCACGACGAGGCCGGCGAGAAAGAACGCCACGAGCAAGGCTTCGCGCAGGATCAGCGCGTCGTGGTGCTTCGGATACGCTGCGCTGTAGCCGATGAAGAAAAGCAGGAGTCCAAGGAATACCGGCGGGTGATGCGAGAACACGACCACGCCCAGCAAGAAGATCACGCAGACGAGCATCGCACCTGCCGGCACCTGCTTCTCGGGCTCAGCATCGTCGGAAGCCGGGATGCGAACGATGTGTCGACCGCAGATAAGGCTCACAGCCAACGCGTTGACAGTCACAGCGGCGACCGCCCTCCATCCGAACGATGCGAGCATGAAACCCACATCCCATCCCCACGCCCCCGCAACCATCAATACCGGCGGGGCCGCGTATGGCGTCAGCACACCGCCGATCGATATGTTGACGAAGAGCACGCCGATCGTCGCGTACTTCACCTTCTCGGGCACGGCCGAGGCAAACACGTGGTTGCGCAGGATGAGCGCCGCGAGCGTCATTGCCGCGGGCTCGGTGATGAGCGAGCCCATCAGGGGTATGGCGGCAAGCGCGAGGAAGTAAACGGCGAGCGAGCGCGGCACAGGAAGCAGGTTCGCCAGCGCTCTCACGCAGGCAGTGGCCAACTGGAGGATCGGCTTGCTGCCCGCGATCACCATGATCGCGAACACGAAGAGCGGCTCGGTGAAGTTGCGGCTCTCGAGATATGCGGTGGCCGTGGCCCTTCCCTCGAACGCGAAGATGCACAACACCAGCACCAGCGCCCAGAATCCGAACACCACCTCGACTTCGCCCAGCAGGTGAAACCCACCCTCGTGATCAGGATACCGATGCGCAAGCCGCTCGAAGAGCGCTGTCGAGAACGTGTGGACGATGGCCACACCGAACAAGGCTGCGCCGAGAATCTGAACAGTCGTTGGGCTCATTCTGGAATGGTCATGGAAATAGGCCCCGCATTTGCACCGACGAGCAGAGGGGTCATTTGGCGTGATGAGCGGGCATGATCGAAATACCCTCAGCCTCTCAGGACAGTGCTGTATTGCTCCCTCTCCCTCTGGGACCCTCTGGGAGAGGGTTGGGGGTGAGGGCCTTGGGCGATGAATGAGGCCATGGGACTGCCATCGCCGCAGCCCCTCACCCCAACCCCCCCCCGGCCGGGGGAGAGGGAGCCGAAATGCGTTACTTCGAAGCGGGCCACAGCGAACTGGCCTGTATTGCTCCCTCGCCCCTTCGGGGAGAGAGGAGCCAATTCACAACCTTGAAAGGGCTGCCCCTCAGAGCTTTTGCGCTTGCATGAAGTCGTCGAATCCCGACTCCGCGAAGCGGAACCACAGGTTCTGTTCCGCGCGAAACTTGCTGTAGTCCTCGTAGACCTTTTTCCAGTTCGGGTTCTTGGCCGACAAATCGGAGTACAGGGCCATCGATTCCTTGAAAGCAAGTTCCATCACGTCCTTCGGGAAGCGGAAGAGCTTGGTACCTGCCCCGACCAATTGCTTCAATGCCACCGGGTTGCGTGCGTCGTACTTGGCCTGCATGTCGATGTGCGCATAAGCCGCTGCACACTCGACGACGGCTTTGTATTCAGCCGACAGCGCGTCGTAGGCCTTGATGTTGATAAGGAAATCGAGCTGCGGGCCGCCTTCCCACCAGCCGGGGTAGTAGTAGTTCGGCGCGACCTTGTTGAAGCCGAGCTTCTGGTCGTCGTATGGGCCCACCCACTCAGCTGCGTCGATCGTGCCCTTTTCGAGCGCCTGATAGATTTCGCCGCCGGGAATGTTCTGCGGCACGCCCCCCATGCGCTCGAGCACCTTGCCGGCGAAACCGCCGATACGCATCTTCATGCCCTTGATGTCGGCCGCAGTCTTGATTTCCTTGCGATACCAACCGCCCATTTGCGCGCCGGTGTTGCCGCCCGGAAAGCTGATGATGTTGTAGTGCTTGTAGAACTCGCGCATCAGCTTGAGGCCGTTGCCTTCGAACATCCACGCAGTCATCTGACGCGAGTTCAGGCCGAACGGAATGGCACAAGCAAGTGCAAAGGTCTCGTCCTTGCCGAAGAAGTAGTAAGGCGCGGTGTGCGCCATTTCGACCGTTCCGCCCTGCACGCCATCGACCACGCCGAATGGAGGCATCAACTCGCCGCCCGCGTGCGTGGAAATCTGGAACTTGCCGCTTGTGAGGTCGGAGACTTTCTTTGCGAACACTTCGGCAGCGCCGAAGATCGTGTCGAGCGACTTCGGAAAGCTCGACGCAAGGCGCCAGCGGACGGCAGCCTGCGCGTTGACGACGGCCGGCGCGACTCCTGCGGCCAGTACGCCGGCGATGCCGGCACCATGTACAAACGAACGACGCTGCATGAATGATCCTCCTGTGGAATTGGACTAACTGTGCGCGGCAGATTCTAGAAGTGGGGCCGGTCCACCCTACCGGGATTTACCCGTGCGCATTAAAGCGATCGACCCGTGCGCCAAGGCACGGTGAAAACACTTGGGATTTGGCCCGGAATAAGTTCCCGTTTTGGGGGCGCTGGGCGGGATGCTATGCAAGGCGCGCCTCACTTGTGTTGCGAGCCACACAAGTGAGGAGCAACGCCGCAGCGCGCCCGCCCAGCGCCCCCAAAACGGGAAATTGTTTCGGGCCAAATCCTTAGGAACCCGCGATCTTCATGCGGTCGACAAGCACCGAGCCGATGGTCTTGCCGCCGAGCGTGTAGGCGTCTGCACCGACGGCCACGATGCCTTTGAGCATGTCACGCATGTTGCCGGCGACGGTGATTTCATGCACGGGGTACGCAATGCGCCCGTTCTCGACCCAGAACCCCGCCGCGCCACGAGAATAGTCGCCCGTCACGTAGTTGACGCCCTGCCCCATCATCTCGATGACGAAGAAGCCGCGGTGCAGCTTGCGCAGCATCTCGTCCAGGTCGTCGGATGCTTGGGTGTTGCGGCTCTTGAGCACGAGGTTCTGCGATCCGCCAGCATGACCTGTGGTGCGCATGCCGAGCTTTCGCGCCGAATAGCTCGACAGGAAATAGCCCTGCGCGACACCGCCCAGAACCACATCGCGCTGGCGCGTGACCACGCCTTCGTCGTCGAAGGGCGCACTGCCCTTGCCGCGCAACTGGTGCGGGTCTTCATGGATGTCGATGTGATCGGGCAGCACCTGCTTGCCCAGCGAGTCGAGCAGGAAGCTCGACTTGCGGTAGAGCGCCCCGCCGCTGGTGGCCTGCACATACGCCCCGAGCAGACCGGCCGCGACCGTCGATTCGTAGAGCACCGGCACCTCGCAGGTGGCGATCTTGCGCGACTTCAGGCGCGACAGCGCGCGCTCCGCGGCATAGCGGCCCACGGCTTCGGGTGCAGCCAGGTCTTCAGGCGCGCGCATGGAGCTGTACCACGCGTCGCGCTGCATGTCGTCGCCACCCTTGCCCGGCAAAGAAGCGATGGGTGCCACCGACAGCGAGTGACGCGAGCTGGCGTAGCCACCGCGAAACCCGCGCGTGTTGCCCGCAAAGAAGTGCGACTGCTGGGCCGACACGCCTGCCCCTTCGGAGTTGGTGATTCGCTTGTCGACAGAGAGTGCCGCGCGTTCACAGCGCGTGGCAATTTCAACTGCTCCCTCGGCATCGATGGCCCAGGGGTGAAAAAGATCGAGGTCGCGCGTGGCGTCGTCGCCTGCGGCGAGGTCTTGCACTTCGGGCAGGCCGGCCGCTGGGTCCTCGGCAGTGAAGCGCGCGATGTCATAGGCGGCCCGAACCGTCTGCTCCAGGGCCGCGCGAGAGAAGTCGGACGTGCTTGCGTTGCCTCGACGCTGCCCAATGTAGACCGATACCCCGATGGACTTGTCGCGGTTGCGCTCAACGTTTTCGACCTCGCCCTTGCGCACCGACACCGACAGGCCCACGCCCTCGGACACCTCGGCGCCTGCGTCGCTTGCGCCCAGCGACTTCGCGAAGCCGAGCACATCCTCGACGAGCTGCTGAAATTGATCGCGCGTGTAGGCGAAGCCGGGGCGGGCCGGGCTGGCTGGGGCGCTGGGGGTAGAGCTGGGACGTGTGTCGAGTGACATGATTATTGCCGGTGCGAACCGGGCTTGTTGGTCAGCGGACTGGGGGCGCGGACTATCATACTCACCGTACTTCACCCTTCCGAATACCGCTACCGTGCGTGGTCAAAAACCCTTTCCCGAAGATAACGACGATGCGAGCAATGACGCATCCGACAGCGGCCCCGACAGCGACTGGAACCGCCCCAGCAAGACGCAGCTCAAGAAGGAGTCCCACGACCTGCAGAACCTCGGAGAGTCGCTGGTCGCCATGCCCGACGACCGGCTCGTCGGGCTCGGCATGGAAGAGATCCTGCTCGATGCCATCCGCCAGTTCAAGCGCACAAAGTCCTTCGAGGGCAAACGCCGGCAGATGCAGTACATCGGCAAGCTGATGCGCCGGGCCGACCCCGAGCCCTTGCGGGAGGCGGTGGCAGCGATGCAGTTGGGACAGGCGAAGGACGCCCTGGCACTGCATGAGGCCGAACGCTGGCGCGCGGAACTGATTGCGAGCGGCGACGCCCTGACCCGTTGGACGGCTGAGCATCCCGACAGTGACGTGCAGCAGTTGCGAAGCCTCATCCGCGCAGCGCGAAAGGATGCGGCGGCGGCACCCGAGCAGCGCAGCGGCCGCGCCTTCCGCGAGCTGTTCAAGTTCATCAGGCAGGAACAATGACCTCATTCGACAGCGTGCGCATCGGCGTGGTGTCCGTCAGCGACCGGGCATCGACCGGTGTGTACGAGGACAAGGGAATCCCCGCGCTCAAGGAGTGGCTGGGGCGTGCGGTGCGCAATCCCATTGAATGGGAAACGCGGCTGATTCCCGACGAGCAGGAGGCGATCAGCGCGGTGCTGCGAGCACTGGTCGACGACGCAAAGTGCGACCTCGTCCTGACGACCGGGGGCACTGGGCCCGCAGCCCGCGACGTGACGCCTGAGGCGACGCTCGCCGTGGCGGACAAGGTGATGCCAGGTTTCGGCGAGCAGATGCGGCAGATCAGCCTCAACTTCGTCGCCACTGCCATCCTGTCGCGGCAGGTGGCCGTCGTTCGCGGAAAGGCGCTGATCATCAACCTGCCGGGGCAACCGAAGTCCATCGCAGAGACGCTGGAAGGCCTGCCGCAGATGCAGCCGCCTGTGCACGGCATCTTCGCGGCCGTGCCCTACTGAGTGGACCTGATCGGTGGGCCGTACATCGAGTGCGATCCCGCAGTCTGCAAAGCCTTCAGGCCGAAGTCGGCGCTGCGGGCGACCTGAGTCCGATCACCGATCACCGATCACCGATCACCGATCACCGATCACCGATCACCGATCACCGATCACCGATGTTCCCTCGCCCCGCTTGCGGGGAGAGGGTTAGGGTGAGGGGCTCCATGCATTCACCCACCCTCACCCCAACCCTCTCCCGCCGGCGGGAGGGAGTTCGATGGCGTTGCAGCTGCAGCATGGCCGCTTCATCCTGGTTCTCTGATCTCGAGTCCGTTCGAGTCCGTGATAGGTAATGGTGTGCTGAATGAAGAGATCAGCGCATCAACTGCTTCAGGTGATCGGCGTCGAAGTCCTCGGTCTTTTGCGCATCGCTGGGCACGCACCCCTCGTTCGGTTCGGGGTTCGAGAGCTTCTCTATCGCCGCCCACAGCAGCGCGATCTGGTGTTCATGGCCCGCAGTGTGATCGATGAGCCCCTTCATCGCCTGCGCGACCGGGTCATCGCCCAGGGTCACGCCATAGGCGGTGAACCGCTTCGGCGCACCATCCACGGCCTCATCCTTGGCCTCGATGATGCGCGCCGGAATGCCCACCGCCGTGGCGCCGGGCGGAACAGGCTTGAGCAGCACGGCATTGGCGCCAACCCGCGCACCGTCACCGACCGTAAAGCCGCCCAGCACTTTCGCGCCGGCGCTCACCACCACGCCCTTGCCCAGTGTCGGATGCCGTTTGGTGCCCTTGTAGAGCGAGGTGCCGCCAAGCGTCACACCCTGGTAGATCGTGCATTCATCGCCAATCTCCGCCGTTTCACCGACGACGATGCCCATGCCGTGGTCGATGAACACTCGGCGCCCGACAGTCGCGCCGGGGTGAATTTCAATGCCCGTCCACCAGCGCGAGACGTTGGAGATGAAGCGCGCCGTCCAGTGCCAGCCGTGCGTCCAGCAACTGTGGGCCCAGCGATGGAACACGAGCGCATGCAGTCCCGGGTAACAAGTCAGCACCTCCCACGTGGAACGCGCCGCAGGGTCGCGCTCCATGATGCAGTCGATGTCTTCTCGTAGGCGCTGGAACATGGATGCTCGCTGGAGTGGGCCAGAAAGTTTATCCGTTGCCATTGACTCCTGCCCAGCGTAGGGTGGGCAAAGCGAAGCGTGCCCACGCGGACCGTAGAGCTGATCGGAACGACAACCGCGTGGGCTCCTTCGACAGGCTCAGATTTACGGACCTGCGCTTTGCCCACCCTATTTCAGAATGCTGCGCGCGATGCCTCGCAGAATATGGACCTCTTCGGGAGTCAATTGCGCTCGGTTGAAGAGCTGATTGAGCCTCGGCATCAGCTTCTTGGGCGCGGCAGGGTTGAGAAATCCGTTGGCAATCAACGCCTCCTGCCAATGATCGAGAACGCCTTGCACGGCCGCGGCATCGGCTGCGATCGGCTCGATCGTGCGCGCCTCGACCGCGAAGCCACCAAGCGCCTGTCGCCATTCATATGCAATCAACTGCACCGCCTGCGACAGATTGAGCGACCCGTAATCCGGATGGGTCGGAATGCTCAAACAGACGTGACATCGGTACACGTCCTCGTTGCTCATCCCGAATCGCTCGGAGCCGAAGAGAAAACCCACCGTGTGCGGCGTTTGCGCCAAGGTTGAAAACAGTTCGCGCGGTCCATGCGTCGGCGGCCCGAAATCACGAGGCGTCATGGCCGTGGCGCACAGATAGGTGACCCCGTCGAGCGCCTCCGCCAGCGTGGCGACGACGCGCGCGCCATTCAGCACATCGGTGGCTCCGCTCGCCATCGCAAGCGTGTCCGGTTGTTGGAGCACGTCCGGATACCGCGGCGCCACCAGCACCAGGTCGGAAAAGCCCATCACCTTCATCGCTCGCGCCGTCGCCCCGATGTTGCCGGGGTGGCTGGTGTTGATCAATATGAAACGGGTCGGGTCGCTGGCAGACATGATGCGCCGGTTAAAATCTCGATTATCCGCAGCGCAGGTCCCACACACCGAGCGTCCCGCCCGCTCTTTCCTCCCGCCAGTCCACGCATTCTCAAGGTTGCCCCATGTCGCAAGCGCTTCATCCCATGCTCAACATCGCCATCAAGGCGGCACGCGCAGCGGGGGCTCTCATCAACCGGGCGTCGATGGACCTCGACCTTCTCAAGGTCAACACCAAATCCCCCAACGACTTCGTCACCGAAGTCGACCAGGCTGCCGAACAGGCCATCATCGAAGTGCTGCTGCAGGCCTACCCCGGCCACGGCATCCTCGCTGAAGAATCGGGCCGCGAGCATGGCGCGCGAGACAGCGACTACGTCTGGATCATCGACCCGTTGGACGGCACCACCAACTTCATCCATGGCTTCCCGGTCTACGCGGTGTCCATCGCGCTCGCGTTCAAGGGGCAGGTTCAGCAGGCCGTCGTGTACGACCCGACGCGCAATGACCTGTTTTACGCCTCCAAAGGCCGTGGCGCGTTCCTCAACGACAAGCGCCTGCGCGTGTCCAAGCGCACGCGGATGCAGGACTCGCTGGTCGGCACGGGTTTTCCGTTCCGCAAGGGCGACAACTTCAAGCGCTACGTGCAGATGTTCGAGGCGGTGATGCAGAACTGTGCCGGTCTGCGGCGGCCGGGGGCCGCGGCGCTCGACCTCTGCTACGTGGCGGCGGGCTACTACGACGGGTTCTTCGAAACCGGCCTCCATGCCTGGGACGTGGCGGCGGGCTCGCTGTTGATCACCGAGGCGGGCGGGTTGATCGGCAACTTCACCGGCGAGGCGGACTTCCTTTACCAACGCGAGGTGGTAGCCGGCAACCCGAAGATCTACGGCCAGTTGGTGCAGATCCTGTCACCCTACACCCGCATCATCAAGGCCGATGAAACCCAGGCACACGAGGCGGCTGCGGCGGCCGAAGGCCTGACGCCTGAAGAAGCACTTGCCGCCACGCAGGCCAAGGCTGCGGAGGCAGCCAAGAAGAAGGGGCCTGTGCGCATCCGCAAGGCCGACATGCTGGGCAAAGACGACTCACCTTTCTAAGCACGGAGGCCGCCGCGGTGACCACCCTGCCCCCACCCGTCATGCCGGGCGCCGATCTCAGCGCCCACACGCCAATGATGCAGCAGTACTTGCGCATCAAATCGGAACATCCCGACGCGCTCGTGTTCTATCGCATGGGCGATTTCTACGAGCTGTTCTTCGACGATGCGCGGCGCGGCAACAAGCTGCTCGACATCACGCTGACCACGCGCGGCCAAAGCGCCGGTGAGCCGGTCGTGATGGCCGGTGTGCCGGTGCATGCGGTCGAGAGCTATCTGGCCAAGCTGATCAAGCTCGGTGAAGCGGTCGCCATCTGTGAACAGGTGGGCGACGTCGGCGCGTCCAAGGGACCGGTCGAGCGCAAGGTGGTGCGTGTGGTCACGCCGGGCACGGTGACTGACACCGAGCTGCTGGCCGACAAGAGTGACGCCTTGCTGATGGCGATGTCGAGCCAGACGCATCGCGGAGTGACGACCTACGGCCTCGCGTGGCTCAGTCTGACCCATGGGCAACTTGGCCTCACAGAGTGCGACGAGCGGCAACTCGGCGGATGGCTGTCGCGCCTCAACGCAGCGGAAGTGCTCGTCGACCGTGACCATGTTCCGCCAGCGCTCACGCAGTCGCGCACCACGATCACCCATCGGCCAAGCTGGCAGTTCGATGTGACGCTCGGGCAACGCAAGCTGTGCGAGCAGTTGCGTGTGGCAAGCCTCGCCGGCTTCAACGCCCAGGAATTGCCCTGCGCCCATGCCGCTGCGGCCGCCCTGCTCAGCTATGCCGAGCACACGCAAGGCCAGGCATTGGCCCACGTCCGCCACCTGCAGGTCGAACGTGCCAGCGCCTTGCTCGACCTGCCGCCACTGACTCACCGCAACCTCGAACTGACGCAAACCTTGCGCGGCGAAGACTCGCCGACGCTGCTGTCGCTGCTCGACACCTGCCGCACGGGCATGGGCAGCCGCTCGCTGCGCCATTGGCTCACGCATCCGCTGCGCGATCGCGAGGTGGCATTGCGCCGGCACGACGCACTCGATGCCTTGATAGGGCATGGCATCGCACCAATTCGCGACGCCCTGCGCGGCGTGAGCGACGTCGAGCGCATCACGGCACGCATCGCACTGCGGCAAGTGCGCCCGCGTGAATTGACCGGCTTGCGCGCCACGCTGCAAGGCCTGCCATCGATTCGATCGCTCGTTCCCTCGGGCGATTCGGTGCTGCTGGACATGCTGGCCGAGGCGCTGAACCCGACGCATGACATCGATGGGCTGCTGTCGGCCGCCATTGCCGAAGAACCAGCCGTGATGCTGCGCGACGGCGGCGTCATCGCCACTGGCTTCGACGCGCAGCTCGACGAATTGCGCGCCATCAGCCAGAACTGTGACGCGTTCTTGCTGGACCTCGAATCGCGCGAACGTACGCGCACCGGCATCGCCAACCTGCGAGTGCAGTTCAACAAGGTGCACGGCTTCTACATCGAGGTCACGCAAGGCCAGGTCGACAAGGTGCCGCTCGACTACCAGCGCCGCCAGACGCTCAAGAACGCCGAGCGCTACATCACGCCTGAACTGAAGACCTTCGAAGACAAGGCGCTGTCCGCGCAAGACCGTGCGCTGGCACGCGAGAAGCTGCTGTACGACCAGGTGATCGACCAGTTGCAGACGCATCTGGATGAGCTGTCGGGCCTCGCCCGCGCGCTCGCGAGCCTTGATGCGCTGGCCTCGCTGGCCGAACGGGCGCTGACGCTCAACTGGACCCGACCTGAGTTTGTACGGGAACCGTGCATCGCCATCGAGGGCGGTCGCCATCCGGTCGTCGAAGCGCGGCTGCAAGAGACGGGCGGCGGCAACTTCATGCCCAACGACTGCCGACTCGACGCCGCTCGCAAGATGCTCGTCATCACCGGCCCGAACATGGGCGGCAAGAGCACTTTCATGCGGCAGGTGGCGCTGATCGCGCTGCTGGCGGCGATGGGATCCTTCGTGCCGGCCAAAGCGTGCCGACTCGGGCCCATCGATGCGATCCACACCCGCATCGGCGCGGCCGACGACCTGGCCAATGCACAGTCGACCTTCATGCTCGAAATGACCGAGGGTGCGGCCATCCTGCACGCGGCGACCGACCAGTCGCTGGTGCTGATGGACGAGATCGGGCGCGGCACGTCCACATTCGACGGGCTTGCGCTGGCGGGCGCCATCGCGAGCCATCTGCACGACCGCAACCGCTCGTTCACGCTCTTCGCGACGCACTACTTCGAACTGACCGAGTTTCCGAGGAAGCATGATCGCGCACTCAATGTGCATGTGTCGGCAGCCGAGAGCGGCGACGACATCGTGTTCCTGCACGACATCCAGCCCGGCCCCGCGAGCCGCAGCTACGGCGTGCAGGTGGCGCGCCTTGCCGGCATGCCGTCGTCCCTGGTGCGGCAGGCCCGCGCCACGCTCGAGGCACTGGAGACGCAGCAACGCTCGTCGGACGCGCAGATCGATCTCTTCGCGGCGCCGGCGTCCATGCCCGAACGCGAGCCATCACGCGTGGAGCGTGTGCTCTCGGGCATCAACCCCGATATGCTCTCGCCCAAGGAAGCCCTCGATGCGCTCTACCGCCTGAAAGCCGCGGAGCAAGAAAGCAAGTCATGACCTACTGCATCGGCATCAAACTCGACGCCGGCCTCGTGTTCCTGTCCGACTCGCGAACCAACGCGGGGCTGGACCAGATCAGCACCTATCGAAAGATGATGGTGTATGAGCGGCCGAGCGATCGCTTCATGGTGCTGCTGTCAGCCGGCAACCTGTCGATCAGCCAGTCGGTGCGCGAGATCCTCCAGGTCGAGAAGCTCGACAACGGAACCGGGGTGCCAACCACCATCTGGAACGCCACCAGCATGTTCGACGCCGTGCGCGTGCTGGGCAGCGCAGTGCGTCGCGTCTACGACCAGGACGGACCGTCGCTCAAGCAGACGGGCATCGAGTTCAACGCGTCCTTCATCTTCGGCGGACAGATCGGCAACGAGGCCATGCGGCTCTTCCTGGTCTATTCGGCCGGCAATTTCATCGAAGCCACTCGCGAGACCTGTTACTTCCAAATCGGCGAATCGAAGTATGGCAAGCCGGTGCTCGACCGCATGATCACGCCGCAGACGCCGCTCGACGAAGCGTCGAAGTGCGCGCTGGTGTCGATGGATTCGACGCTGAAGTCCAACCTGTCGGTGGGCCTGCCGCTGGATCTGCTCGTGTACGAAGCCGGCGCCTTGCGCAGCGATCAGATCGTCTGCATTGACGATCAGAACCCGTACTTCCAGATGATCCGCACCACCTGGGGCCAGAAGCTGCGTCAGGTGTTCGAGGACATCGAAGATCCGCAGTGGGAAGGCGGGCAGACGCAGCACCCCCTGCGGGCGACGTCGACGCGCTACGAGCCGATGAAGAAGATCACGCACCCGAGCGAGAAGATCATCTGAGAGGCTGAGAGTATTTCGAACGTGTCCGAGCAGCACGTCAAAAGGCGCCTGATCTAGGCGCAAAGCGCAGCCATAGCTTGGGCTATGGCGAGCATTTGCAACGACGAGCAGGGGGCTTTTGGCGTGATGAGCGGGCATGATCGAAAAACTCTCAGCCCCTGAGGCCGCCCTCCCTCAGCGAGCTGACCATTAGTCGTGCTGAACACGGGCGATTTTTTATTGCCACTCTTCGCCGCATGCATGTTGCGGACGAGAGTTCTTGAGCGCATTAGCCACACTGGTCTCGGGACCACATTGGCTGAGAACATCGGTGCTCCCGGGCTCACATTGCATGAGAACGGGCCCACATTATTTGAGAATGGCCCGATTACATCGGCCAGGACCCACTTTGAGTGAAAACGCAACAGCGGTACGCCTGCGGTCAGCAGACGGTCGCCTTATCCAGGTCAGGAGGATGCGCACGGTGATCCCTTGATCGGTTGTTGCTACGGCCTATCACCAAAATCCAAGCTTCTAAGGTTCTAAGGTTCGTGATGGCGGGACGACGCGTGGACGCCGGTTCACTTAAATGATCGTTTTAGCGAACTGGTGTCTGCACGACGAATGTCCGTAGTGCGGCGGTCAGCGGTCGTCGCATGCGGCGGTCCGGGCGGCAGGTCACGACCCAAAGCGGGCGTCGGAATCGCCGATCTCGTGGCCGAAAAGCCGCCGTTTGATTTATCGCGGAAAGGGAAGCGCTGGCCAACTATCGATAGGCCGCAGTTGTCGATAGTTAGTTAGCTTTGGCTGACGGCCGCAGCTTGACCGGCGATATAGGGATTACCCTATCGGTAGATGCCTGACAGCGCGTTGCTGCTAACCTCTCTGCGATAAGCATGCGGGCTCTGCTAGGGGCAGGGCACCAGCAGGCAGGGAGCGTCATGAAACCTACAACTGATCGACGGGAAGCGGCCAGAGCTGCACAGCTTTGGAATCGGGTGTATGGCTGGCATAGCTAAGCACACCGCTCCTGGGCCGTATCTCGGGTTTGCATTGCAGCCGGTTCGGCTCTGCCATCACCTGCTCAGCGCTCCTCCGGATTCGAGCGTCTCATTGGAGATGCTGGACGACGTAGCGGTTCATTACGCTGATGGCACCTTGCTCTTGGAGCAATGCAAGAGCGCGCTGTCCCACAACGCCCTCTCCAATTGGTCTGAAGACCTCTGGAAAGCGCTGGCAAACTGGCTCGATCTGGTCGCCTCGGGCAAGGTGGACATCGCGAAGACCTCGTTTCAGATCTACGTGACACCTCAGCGGGCGGGCACGGTCAGCTCAGCCATGCATGCCGCGACCGAGCCGCTGTCCGTGCACGCATTGGTGGCAGAGATCAAAAAGAAGTTGAAAGCGCTGAAGCAACCGCCCAAGTGCGGCGCGCATTTGCAGAAGTTTTTCGACGCACCCGAGGCTCGTCGTGACGCGCTCATTGGGCACTTTTCGGCTGTCAGCGTTGACGACGATCCCATCGAGCCCTTGCGCCAGTTGCTCGCCCCTGCAATCCCGACGGCATCCGTTGACGTCATCTGCCACTCTGCAATCGGGCTCGCGCAAGAGTGGGCCAACCAGCGCCTTCGCAAGAGGATGCATGCGGAGATCAGCGTCGCCGCGTTCCGGAAGAACTTCCATGCATTTGTCCAACGGAACAACATGCCCGGCTACCTTCCCTCGTTCACCGCGGCACTCAGCCCAGACGATGCGAAGGCTGTTTTGAGCACCCGTCCGGTGTTCATCAAACAGTTGCAGTTGATCCAGGCCACGGAAGAGCAGCAGCTTCGCGCGGCCAGCGACTTCATGCGGACTTCGGGTGACAAAGCGACCTGGGCAGATCAGGGACTTGTTTACGACGGCAGCTTTGACGATTGGGAGGCGTCATTGCTGCGGCGGCATGCCGCGATCCAGGGTGAGGTGAGGGACATCTTCTCTGACAAGACCAAGGTCATCCAAGGACGGACGGTCTACAACCGCTGCTCGGTTTTAGACGTGCCGCTGGACAGCCGCGCGTTGCCGGGGCATTTCACGCATGGCGGCTTCCATGACCTCGCTGAGCGTCGCCTGCTGGGATGGCATGCCGACCACACGTCGCTGCTCGACAAAAAGGACGAACCTTGACCGACTCCGACCAGCCGATTCGATTGAACGAGGCCGCGCTCGTCCAGAACGAGGCGTTGGGGGCCTACGCGCTCTGGAAGTTCGGATTGGGATTTCAAGACCGTGATGGGCAAGCAGCGACGCTGCCGCTGGCATTCCTGGTTTTGCCGTTGATCTTGCACGCGTCGACGTTGGAGATGGTGTCGAGCACATTCAAGGCCTCTGGCCTGCACCTATTTGCAAGTAAGTTGAGTGAGCAGCGAGAGGATCTGATCGCTATCCATGGCCGCGCCTTGTCGCTTCGACAGCTCAGCCTTGAATCGCTCATGCGCGCTGAACTGTCTGGCCTCATTCGCATCGACCCTGCGGCTGCAACGGTGTGGGCTATTGGTCCATACGACGAGATGGCCGTGCCGTCGCTGCCTGAGCGCATCCGCCGCATTGGGCCGGCGTGCGAGAAGGTCGGCTATTGGTTTGCGGGTCTCACTGACCAGCAAGTGGCCCATACGCTCAGAGTGGAGTTCTGATGTACTTTCAGTTGCGACAGGTCATCTTGTGGCCCCGACGCGGCGGCGAGCCGCGAGTCGTCGAGTTTGAACCAGGCGTGACCAACGTCATTAGCGGAGCGTCTAAGACTGGAAAGTCTTCGGTCATTCCGATCATTGACTACTGCCTGGGTGCTGACAAGTGCGCGATACCGGTTGGCGTGATCCGCGAGACCTGCTCATGGTTCGGTGTGCTGATCGACACCGTGGAAGGTCAAAAGCTGCTGGCGCGGCGGGAGCCTGGCGAACTGAAGAGTTCTGGAGAAATGTTTCTCCTGGAGGCGCCCGACATAGAGCCACCACGAGAAATACAAGCCAAGAACCACAACGTCGAATACGTGAAGGCGGTGTTGAACCGCTTGGCCGGCCTGTCGAATCTTCAGTTCGAGCCCGGCACTGAGGATCGTTTCAAGTTTCGTCCGAGCTTCCGCGACCTGATGGCGTTCCTGTTTCAGCCGCAGAACATCGTCGCCAACCCGGATGTGATGTTCTTCAAGGCCGATACCTCAGAACACCGCGAGAAGCTGAAGACCATTTTTCCCTATGTCCTGGGTGTAGTCAGCCCTGAACTGCTGCAGGCTCGTCATGAGCTGGACCGCATGCAGCGTGTTCTCAGGCGCAAGGAAAGCGAGCTGAAGGCACGGCAGGACTCAGGCGCAGCATGGCAGCGGGAGGGCTTCGCCTGGGTCCGTTTGGCCATCGAGTACGGCTTACTGTCGGCGAACACAACCGTCCCGAACGATTGGCCCTCCACGGTTGACCTGCTGCGTGCTGCACTGGAAAGCGACGCCCGAACCGCGACGCCGACCCTCGCGTCCATGGACGTCATCATGACCAGACTCGCCGAGCTGCGCACGGCTGAGTCAAAACTGGTAGTGAACCTCAACCAGTCGCGACAACGGCTGCATGAACTGCGGCGTCTGGACGAGAGCAGTGATGCCTATGGCAACGGTCTGCGCATTCAGCGTGACCGGCTAGGGTTGTCTTCTTAGATTCGCGACCTGTCGGCCGCTCAGCCGGCGGCAGTCTTTGAACCCAGCGAGGTCGGGCAAGGGCGGATTGACCAACTTTGCGAAGCCCTTGAGGGAATCGAGTTACGCCTGCGATCTCATCCCGCCGTGGCGGAATCGTTGGGGCGAGAGACGCTCCGGCAGCGCGAGACCGTTGACGGCCTGTTGGGCGAGCTCTCGGCGGTGCGTCAGGAAATCCGGACGCTCGAAGGCAAGTCAGAAGAAGCACGCAAGGTCACTACGCGGGGCGAGGAGATTTCACGATTCCTCGGCCGGCTTCAGGAGGCATTGCGCCTCTACGCCGCCGCCGATACGTCGTCGGCGCTCGGCGAAGAGATTGCTGCGCTAAAGGCGCGGGTTGAGGTTCTGGCGAAATTCGTGTCCGAGCACGAGATCGGCCGGAAGCTGGAAAACGCGCTGGATACGATTCAGGACATTTCGAGTCGATTGATTCCGGAGCTCGACGGTGAATGGCCAGATGCGCCAATTCGGCTAATTATTCAAGAACTGACGGTCAAGGTCATCCGAGGCACGCGGGACGACTACCTTTGGGAAATCGGCAGTGGTGCGAACTGGCTGGCGTATCACGTCGCTTTGACGCTCGCGTTGCAAGGATATTTTCTCAGCCTTCCGCATCATCCCGTACCTGGGCTGCTCATCTACGACCAGCCGAGCCAAGTCTATTTTCCTGCGCGCAGAGCTGAACGCGCGGCAGTTGTTGAGGCAGAGCCCGAATGGAAGAATGAAGACGTTGTAGCGGTGAGAAAAGTGTTCGCACTGTTTGACCACATCATCAAACGCACCAAAGGCAGATTGCAGATCATTGTTCTAGACCATGCCGATGAAGAAGTTTGGGGCGAGCTGCCAAACGTCCATTTGGTCGAGGCGTGGCGAGGCAAGGGGTTGGTGCCTACGACTTGGGTTTCACCGCCATAGATTGACTTGAATTAGTGATAACACGCACTTGTCGATACCCGGGTCGCGCAGCGCGTGAAGAGATGTGGGCCCGAGCGCGCCGATGTTCTCAGCCAATGCGGTCCCGCAAACACCGATGTCATCAGGTCCTGACGCGGATGTAATCGGGCCGCTACCCTTCCCGCAGGGCTGTTGCCTCGCGCGAGTGAGGATCGGCCCCGATCGACGCCACCCAGCGGGAGAGAGTAGTCGGGTCGCGTATGCGACGAACCTATAATCGCGCTTTACCACCACAGCACTTCCTCTGTGCTGCATGCAATGACCAAGTTCGTCTTTGTCACCGGCGGTGTGGTGTCCTCGCTGGGCAAGGGCATCGCGGCTGCGTCTCTCGCAGCGATCCTCGAATCGCGCGGCCTCAAAGTCACCCTCATCAAGCTCGATCCCTACCTGAACGTCGATCCGGGCACGATGTCGCCGTTTCAGCACGGCGAGGTTTTCGTGACCGATGACGGCGCGGAAACCGACCTCGACCTCGGCCACTACGAGCGCTTCATCACGACGCGCATGCGCAAGTCGAACAACTTCACGACCGGCCAGATCTACAAGAGCGTGCTCGAGAAAGAGCGCCGTGGTGACTACCTCGGCAAGACCGTCCAGGTCATTCCACACGTCACCAACGAGATCCAGGAATTCGTGAAGCGCGGCGCGGGCCTCGGCACCGACCACGCGGTCGACGTGGCCATCGTCGAGATCGGCGGCACGGTGGGCGACATCGAGTCCCTGCCTTTCCTCGAAGCTGTGCGCCAAATGAGCCTGCGCATGGGCCCGAACAGCGCGGCCTTCGTGCACCTGACCTACGTGCCCTTGATCGCCGCCGCCGGCGAGCTGAAAACCAAGCCCACGCAGCACACCGTGCAAAAAATGCGCGAGATCGGCATCCAGCCCGACGTCCTCTTGTGCCGTGCCGATCGCCGCATCCCGGACGAAGAGCGCGAGAAGATCTCGCTCTTCACCAACGTGCCCGAATGGGGTGTCATTTCAGTCTGGGACGCCGACACCATCTACAAGGTGCCGCGCATGCTGCACGAGCAGGGGCTCGACGGACTCATCTGCGACAAGCTGCGCATCAATACCCCGCCCGCGAATTTGAAGCGCTGGGACGAGCTGGTGAACGAGGTCGAACATCCGCAGCGCGAAGTAACCATCGGCATGTGCGGCAAGTACACCGACCTGTCGGATTCGTACAAGTCACTCAATGAAGCGCTTCGCCACGCCGGCATCCACAACCACGCGCGGGTGAACATCGAGTACGTCGATTCGGAAACCCTCACGCCCGAGAACGTGCAGCAGCTTCACCGCTACGACGCACTGCTGGTGCCGGGCGGTTTTGGCAAGCGTGGGGTGGAAGGCAAGATCCTCACGGCGCAGTACGCGCGGGAACACAAGATTCCCTACCTCGGCATTTGTCTTGGAATGCAGGTCGCGACCATCGAGTACTCGCGGCACAAGGCGGGCCTCGCCGACGCGAACAGCACGGAATTCGAGGCGAACACGCCGCATCCGGTCATTGCGCTGATCGAGGAATGGCAAGACGCCGATGGTTCGATTCAAAAGCGCACCGCACAGTCGGATCTGGGCGGCACGATGCGTCTTGGCGCGCAAAGCTCGGACGTGATGCCCGGAACGCTCGCGCATGAAATTTATGGCGACGTGGTAACTGAGCGTCACCGCCATCGCTACGAGGCCAACGTCAACTATCTCGACAAGCTGCGTGATGCCGGGCTCGTGATCTCGGCCCTGACGCAGCGCGAGAAGCTGACCGAAATCGTCGAGCTGCCGCGATCGGTGCACCCGTGGTTCATGGGCGTGCAATTCCACCCGGAATTCAAGTCCACGCCCTGGGGCGGGCATCCGCTGTTCAAGTCGTACATCCAGTCGGCGCTGAAGCACCAGACGGAGCGCACGCAAAAGGTGGCAGCATGACCCCATCCCCGTTCGGGTTGAGCCCTACGACAAAGCTCAGGACAGGCTTGTCGAGGCCCCTTTCCCATCTGCGCGCTCTTCGACAGTGCGAACGGTTCTTCACGAGCGAATGGAGCAAGGCATGAAGCTCTGCGGGTTCGATATCGGCATCGACAAACCCTTCTTCCTGATCTCAGGTCCCTGCGTCGTCGAGTCCGAGCAGTTGCAGATGGACGTTGCCGGCCGGCTCAAGGAAATGACTTCCGCACTCGGCATCCCGTTCATCTTCAAGAGCAGCTATGACAAGGCCAACCGCTCCAGCGGCGCGTCCTTTCGCGGGCCGGGGATGGAGAAGGGTCTTGAGATTCTTGCCAAGGTCCGCCGCGAGCTGAAGGTGCCGGTATTGACCGACGTTCACAGCGAGGCAGAGATTCCCGCCGTGGCTGCCGCCGTCGACGTGCTGCAAACCCCGGCCTTTCTCTGTCGCCAGACCGATTTCATCCGCGCCGTCGCCCAATCGGGCAAGCCGGTGAACATCAAGAAGGGCCAGTTCCTGGCGCCGCATGACATGAAGAACGTGATCGACAAGGCCCGCGCCGCCGCGCGCGAAAGAGGCTTGCCGGACGACGTTTTCATGGCCTGTGAACGAGGCGCGAGCTTCGGCTACAACAACCTCGTGAGCGACATGCGCTCGCTGGCAATCATGCGCGAGACGGGTGCGCCTGTCGTGTTCGATGCGACGCACTCGGTGCAATTACCGGGCGGCCAGGGCACGAGTTCTGGCGGCCAGCGCGAATTCGTGCCGGTTCTGTCGCGGGCGGCCGTCGCGGTCGGCGTGGCGGGGCTCTTCATGGAAACGCACCCTGACCCTGCCAACGCGCTCAGCGACGGCCCGAATGCCGTGCCGCTCAAGCACATGAGGGCGTTGCTCGAACAACTGCTCGACCTCGATCGCGTGATCAAGAAGCAACCGCTGCTGGAGAACGATTTTTCCTGCTGATAGATCGGATTCACAACGGCGATCCTGGTCCGCTAAGGATTTGGTCCGGAATTAAGTTCCCGTTTTGGGGGCGCTGGGCGGGATGCGATGCAAGGCGCTCCGAGCGCCGTGTGGCGAGCCACACAAGTGAGGAGCAACGCCGCAGCGCGCCGGCCCAGCGTCCCCAAAACGGGAAATTATTCTGCGTCATGTCCTTAGGATCTGGCGGCCTGCCCCGCCCGACGCGACTCGCGTCATGCAAACCCGAGTTTGTTTGAATCGACACTTGGAACGGAGAGACTAAATGAGTGCCATCGTTGACATCGTCGGCCGAGAAATCCTCGACAGCCGCGGTAACCCGACCATCGAATGCGACGTGCTGCTGGAATCCGGCACCATGGGCCGTGCGGCCGTGCCCTCGGGCGCGTCCACCGGCTCGCGCGAGGCCATCGAGCTGCGTGACGGCGACAAGAACCGCTATCTCGGCAAGGGCGTGCTCAAGGCCGTCGAGCACATCAACACCGAGATCAGCGAAGCCGTGCTGGGCCTTGATGCGTCGGAGCAGGCTTTCCTCGACCGCACGCTGATCGATCTGGACGGAACCGAGAACAAGAGCCGTCTGGGCGCGAACGCGACGCTGGCCGTCTCGATGGCCGTCGCGCGCGCTGCGGCGGAAGAATCGGGCCTGCCGCTGTACCGCTACTTCGGCGGATCGGGCGGCATGCAGATGCCCGTGCCGATGATGAACGTCATCAACGGCGGCGCGCACGCCAACAACAGCCTCGATCTGCAAGAGCTGATGATCATCCCGGTGGGCGCGCCCACCTTCCGCGAAGCCGTGCGTTACGGCGCGGAAGTCTTCCACGCGCTCAAGAAGATCATCAACGACAAGGGAATGAGCACGGCCGTCGGCGACGAGGGCGGCTTCGCGCCCAACGTCGCCAGCCATGAAGCTGCTATTCAGTTGATCCTGCAAGCGATCGACAAGGCCGGCTACACCGCAGGCGAGCAGATCGCCATCGGTCTCGACTGCGCAGCCAGCGAGTTCTACAAGGACGGCAAGTACGCGCTGAGCGCCGAAGGCCTCACGCTCACTGCGCCCGAGTGGACCGACATCCTCGCGACCTGGGTCGACAAGTACCCGATCATCAGCATCGAAGATGGCATGCACGAAGGCGACTGGGACGGGTGGAAGCACCTGACCGAACGTCTGGGCAGCAAGGTGCAGTTGGTGGGCGACGACCTCTTCGTCACCAACACGAAGATCCTGAAGGAAGGCATCGAGAAGCGCATCGCCAACTCGATCCTCATCAAGATCAACCAGATCGGCACGCTGACCGAGACCTTCTCGGCCATCGAGATGGCCAAGCGCGCGGGCTACACCGCCGTCATCAGCCACCGCTCGGGCGAGACCGAAGACTCGACCATCGCGGACATCGCGGTTGGCACCAATGCCGGCCAGATCAAGACCGGTTCATTGAGCCGCAGCGACCGCATCGCCAAGTACAACCAGTTGCTGCGCATCGAAGAAGACCTCGGTGACGTCGCCAGCTACCCCGGCCGCAGCGCGTTCTACAACCTGCGGTGATGTCAGCCCCCACGTCGCTTCGCTCCTGCCCCCCGAGGGGGCGCGCAGCCGCCTTGAGGCGGCTCGGCGACGGCTGCCGGTCAGCCCCCACGTCGCTTCGCTCCTGCCCCCCAAGGGGGCGCGCAGCCGCCTTGAGGCGGCTCGGCGACGGCTGAGAGGCTGAGAGGCTGAGACCTCCAGAGTTCCAGACGTGCGATACATCACCCTCGCCCTGCTCGTGCTCATCGGGCTCGTGCATGCCGAACTCTGGTTTGGCAAGGGTGGCGTGCCGCGTGTGATGGACTTGCAGGGCAAGCTGGCCTTGCAGAAGGTGGGCAATGATGCGGCAAGAGCACGCAACGCGCAGCTCGACGCCGAAGTGCGCGACCTGAAGGAAGGCCTCGAGATGGTCGAGGAGAGGGCCCGTTACGAGCTCGGCATGGTGAAGCCGGACGAAATCCTCGTCCAAGTGTCCACGCCGCGCAAGTGAGGATTTCGGGCCAAATCCTAAGGACATGGGCCATGCCCTCAACGCGATGCAGCCCCTGTTCTCGCCTGCGGGCATGATCGAAAAACTCTCAGCCTCTGAGGTGGAACGCGGGTTTGTAGTCGCCATCCTGGGTGCGGAAAGCACCGGCAAGACGACGCTCGCGACAGAGCTTCGCCATGCGTTGAGCGCGCAAGGCTGCAGCGTGGTGGTCGTGGGCGAATTCCTGCGTGAGTTCTGCGACCACGAGAACCGCACGCCCACCGAGTCCGAACAAGCGCGCATCGCGGCCGAGCAGTCGCGGCGAATCGATGAAGCGGCGAGATCACCGGGCATCGTCATTGCCGATACCACTGCCTTGATGATCGCCGTGTACAGCGATACGGTCTTCGGCGACACGTCGCTCTACGCGGTCGCCATCGAGGCGCATCGCACTTGCGATTTGACGCTGCTCACTGCGCTGGACATTCCGTGGCAGGCAGATGGGCATCAGCGCGATGGCCCGCATGTGCGCGAGCCCGTGGATGCATTGATTCGTTCTGCCTTGCATCAGGCAAAACTTCCTTATGCCGTCGTGGCCGGTACCGGCGACAAGCGATTGGCCGCGGCCTTGCAAGCAGTGAGGCACGCACTCGACGCCCCTTCGAAAGAAGACGAAGCCCGCGCGAATCCGCCATGGCAATGGGTGTGCGATCGATGCGGCGACACCGATTGCGAACGTAGCTTCTTGCCGAAGCTGACGTAGACCTGGAGTCAGGTCTACGAATTCAATGCAGCCCGCTTGACCCCGGCGCTTGATTGTTCACCGGCGTGAACAACTCTCCCACATCCACAGCATCGAAGTGGTACTTCGTGCCGCAGAAGTCGCAGGCGATCTCAACGCGCCCCTGCTCGACGACGATGCCGTCGATCTCATCCTGCCCCAGGCTCTTGAGCATGCTGCCCACACGTTCGCGCGAGCAACTGCACGAGAAACGCGGCCCGTCCGCACCGACCAAGGGCTCGAAGCGTCGCAGTGTCTCTTCCCAGAACAGCCGATGCAGCACGGTGTCCGCATCCAGCGTCAAGAGCTCCTCGTTCGTCAGTGTCGCCGCCAAATGAGCAATGCGGTTGTACGACTCGTTGACTCCGATCTCGTCTTCATTGCGCGAACCAAGGTTGCCAGAACCTTCCACCGGCAGCCGCTGAATCAGAAGCCCAGCCGCCACTTGATCGTTCGCGGCGAGGATGAGCTTCGTGTCGAGTTGCTCCGACTGCAACATGTAGTGCTCCAGCACTTCGGACAACTTCTGCAATGGCTCCCGATGATCACCGTGCAGCGGCACGACGCCTTGATACGGCTGCTGCCCCGGCAGCTTGTCCTTGGGATCGAGCGTGATCGCGCAGCGACCCTTGCCATGCACATTGAGCATGTCCTTGAGCGTGGCATCCTCGCTTAGTTCGCCGACCACTTTCGCCGTCGCGCGAAATGCCAGATCTGGCTGCACCTCGGCCACCGCCAACTTGACCGGCCCGTCGCCGAAAATCTGAAGAATCAAGGCGCCATTGAACTTGATGTTCGCCTGCATCAGCGTCGCGGCCGCGGCCATCTCGCCCATCAAATGGCGTACTGGTTCAGGAAACGCGTCCTTGGCCTTCTCGCGCCGACGCAGCACCTCTTGCCAACTGTCGGTCAGCCGCACGAGCATGCCGCGGACCGGCAGCCCTTCGAAGATGAATTTGTGCAACTCGCTCAAGCCGATGCCTCCAGTTTCACGAGACCGTTCTTGAAGCGGCGCGCGTTCTCTACATAGTGTCGAGCGGAACGCTCCAGCCCGGCGATCTGCTCGGGGGTGAGCTGCCTCACTGCCTTGGCGGGCGAGCCGATGATCAGCGACCCATCTGGAAACTCCTTGCCTTCGGTGACCAGCGAGCCCGCTCCCACGAGGCAGTTCTTTCCGATCTTCGCGCCGTTGAGCACCACGGCCTTGATGCCGATCAGCGAGTTGTCGCCCACCATGCAGCCGTGCAGCATGACGTGGTGCCCCACTGTCACGTTGCGACCGATTCGAATCGGAAACCCCTGGTCCGCATGGATCACGGAGCCGTCCTGGATGTTGCTGCCGCGTCCGATGCGAATCTCTTCCGTGTCGCCTCGCAATATGGTGCTGAACCAGACACTTGCATCCTCTTCGAGCACCACCTTGCCGATCACCTGGGCACTGTCGGCCACCCAGGCGCCTTCAGCCAATTGCGGAACGAGATCATCGAGTCGATAGAGCGCCATGGAGATTCATTGGAAGCCAAGTCGATAATTCTAAAGATGCCCCTCATGCCCCTCATGCCCTTACGCCAACGCGCCTTGGAGATCCTGTGCATGACTGTGCCGGCGGAAAAGGCCGTGGCGACGCGGGAGCTGTACACGACCTCCCACGAACATCACATCGACCCCGCGGCGCTACTCGAAGAGCCAGACAACCTCCCGGGCCGTCCCACCCTGCCCAGGCTCGTTCCGCCCAAGGACGTCCCCACCCGATCGCCCTTTACGGCTGAGGGCCGTGCGGCCTTGCTGCACGCCATCGCACACATCGAATTCAACGCCATCAACCTCGCGCTCGATGCCGTCTGGCGCTTCTGCGGCATGCCTGAGCAGTTCTACCGCGACTGGCTGCGCGTGGCGAGCGAAGAGGCGCTGCATTTTTCACTGCTGCGAGAGCACCTTCAAAGCCTCGGCTTCGACTACGGCGACTTCGACGCGCACGACGGCCTGTGGCTGATGACGAAGCGGACCTCGCATGACGTGGTAGCTCGCATGGCGCTGGTGCCAAGGACCCTGGAAGCACGGGGGCTGGATGCAACACCGCCATTGCAGGCGAAGTTTGCGAAGGCGGGGGATGCAAGGGCGGTCTATATCCTCGGCATCATCCTTCGCGACGAGGTGGGCCATGTCGCGATCGGAAATCGCTGGTATCGGTGGCTGTGCGAACGGGCCGGGCTGGAACCGGTGGGCCTTTACGGCGAGTTGGTCGAGCGCTACCAGGCGCCGCGACTGAGGCCGCCGTTCAATCTGGAAGCCCGCGCAGCCGCGGGCTTCACCGCGGATGAGATCGCATACCTGACCCGCGCATGACCGCAGGGTTGCGGTTTTCGAATCCATGGTTTGCTCGGGTGCCGCCTTGCTCGATCGGCCTGAGAGGCTGAGAGTATTTCGAACGTGTCCGAGCAGCACGTCAAAAGGCGCTTGATCCAAGCGCAAAGCGCAGCCATAGCTTGGTTGCACTAAACCGCTGACGCGGTAGTCCTACCGCCCAGACCGGGCCGTTTGCATGGCGCGGTATCCCTGGCGCCCTGATTGGAGAACGATGGAGGGGCT
>Ga0136846_1215563_pt1 | contig 28301 bp, 25 predicted proteins | sample HopSoiMetagenom2_FD_96841 | JGI IMG/M metagenome (GOLD analysis project Ga0136846, IMG submission 96841) | Grasslands soil microbial communities from Hopland, California, USA - 2 Assembly 2016 (version 4) | ecosystem: Environmental > Terrestrial > Soil > Grasslands | place: USA: Hopland... | reverse complement strand
GATCCGTCCCGCGAACGCGGCGTGGATGTGCGCGTCCTGGAAGCCCGGAACGACACACGCGCCCGTAACGACGTCGGCGGTGCCGACCCGCTCGCGTACATCCGCCTCGGTTCCGACCGCGACGATCCGGTCGCCGCGGATCGCGACCGCCTTGGTCCAGCTCCGCGCCGCGTCGACGGTGTAGACGTCCCCCGTGACGATCAGGTCCGCGCGTTCGCTCACGGCGGCGGACGCTAGCACGTCCGGACCGGCCGCTCAGGTCGTCATCGTGATCGGGCCGTGCATGCCGTAGGCGTAATGGCCGGGCAGATGGCATGCGAACTCCCACCCGGGCGCCAGCCGGTCCGGGAAGGTGAACGTCGTCTCGACGGTCGCGCCGGCCGGCACCGAGATCTCGCCGGTCCGTGCGCCGTGCGAGGCCTCGGTCCCGTCCTCGTGGACCTGTTGCAACTCGGCGTCCCCGACCAGGAACTCGTGGTCGATCGGGTCGGTGTTCGTGACGACGAACCGCACCGTCTCGCCCGGCGCAACCTGCAACGACGCCAGGTCGAAGCGCGAGAAGTGGATCGTCACGCCGACCGTTCGTTCCGGCGGCGGCGAAGCCGCCGCCGTGAGGGCGAGCACCACCACGGCGGCGGCGACCGCGAGGGTCGCCGCCGCCGCCGTCGCCCGGCGCTTCATCGGGTGCGCACCGTCGAACCGTGGATCCTGCGGCGCACGAACAGCGCGAGGATCGCGACGCCGACCCCGAGCCACAGGATCGTGCGCGCGCCGGTGGCGCCGTCGGCGACCGGAACCGTCGGGAACGAGAACCCCGCCGCGACCGGATCGGGATGTCCGTACCCGCTGGCGTCGATCGCGAGATCGTTCGTCAGATCGCCGGCGCGTTCGTCGATCTTCAGGTAGCTGAGCCACATCGGCTGGTCGGGGACCCAGTTGGACCGCCGGTCCGAGCGCAGGTCCTGCATCAGCGTGTTCGACGCCCAGCTGCTGCGCTCCAGGATCGTTCCCCTCTGGTCGGCGTTCCCGTCGGGCGACACCGCCTGCGGCAGCATCGCCGGGTCACGGTCGGTCAGCAGGAACACGTCGGCCTGCACCAGGTCCTGCGGCTGCCGCCCGAGCGTCAAGATCCGCAACGGCACCCACGGGTTCGGCGTCGGCATCACCACGTGCACCGGGATGCCCTCGCCGTTCACGAGGCCCTGCGAGGCGGCTCGCTTCGCGTTGAACTTCGTGGCCATGAAGATCGGGCTGCGCTGCGCGTAGAAGTCCAAAACCGCGGGCGCGTCCGGCGGCAGGAAGAACCCGTGCTCGCGCGCCCAGTTGCCGACCGCGGTGGCGCCACCCTTGAGGACCGTGATGTTCAGCGCGTCGACCTGTGCGCGAAGCAGAACCTGCGCGGCACCCGCCGCGGGGAGCGCCACGTCTTCCAACGCGGTCGCTTGGAACGTCGGCGGGTTCACCTCGAGCTCGAGACGCTGGAGCGTCCAGTCGCCGCCCTTGATCACCTTCGTCGGCACGCCGGGCAGCGGCGTGATCGATCCGAGCGACTTGACCTTGCCGCTGAACTGGAACGACGTGAGGTAGTGCTCGATGCCATCGTGGTAGGCGGCGAGCGTCGTGGTGCGGGTCAGACTGATGGTCCCGTTCGGGGCGACGAGTCCCCCGCAGGCGAGCGCGGAGATCGCCGAGCCGAACACCAAGGTTGCGGCGATCGTGGGGACGGCGGCCGCGCGAGCGATGTGTCGGCGCATCGGAAGCTCCTTCCGGTCCGTGATCGCCGTTGGACGTCACGAGCGGCCCCCGCGGTTCCCACTTATGCTCGCGGCCGATGCAGCTGAACCCGACCGAAGACGACCGTCTGCGCGTGTTCACTGCGGCGCAACTCGCTCGGGCGACGCTCGACCGAGACCTGGCGCTCAACGTTCCCGAGGCGGTCGCGCTCGTCTGCGACGAGATGCACCTCGCGGCGCGCGCCGGCGGCTCATGGGAGGAGGTCCGCGACGCCGGCATGTCGGTGGCGAGCGCGACGCCCGTTCTCGACGGCGTGCCGGCCTTGATCCGCGAGATCCGGCTCGAGGTGCTGCTCGACGAAGGCACGCGCCTGATCGTGCTGCGCTCGCCGTTCGGCGGAGGCGAACGCGGCGTGCGGTTCGGCGCCGGTGATGTCGCGCTGGTTCCCGGCCGCGAACGACGCGTGCTCAGCGTCACGAACACGGGCACCAGGCCGATCCGCGTGTCGAGCCACTTCCCGTTCTGGGACACGAACCCGAACCTCTCGTTCGACCGAGAGGCGGCGCGCGGCTTCCGGCTCGACCTCCCGGCGGGTGACTCCGTGCGATGGGCGCCCGGGGAGACGCACGACGTCACGGTCGTCGCGCTCGGAGGCACCCGCGATGCCTGACCGGATCTCACGCGCCGAGCACGCGCTCCGCCACGGACCGACCGCCGGCGACCGTGTCCGCCTGGCCGACACCGACCTGTGGATCCGGATCGAGGAGGATCTGACCGAACCGGGCGACCAGGCGTTGTGGGGCTATGCGAAGAATTGGCGGTCGCGGATGACCCAGCACGACGCCGCGACGACCGCCTCGGAGCTCGACACCGTGATCGGGTCGGTGCTCGTCGTGGATCCGCTCCTCGGCGTCGTGAAGTGCGACCTCGGGATCAAGGACGGCCGCGTCGCCGGCATCGGGCGCGCCGGCAACCCCGACATCACCGACGGCGTCGACCTCACGATCGGCCCGAACACCTGGCCGATCCCGTGCCACGGGCTGATCGCTACCCCCGCGGTCGTCGACTCGCACGTGCACTTGTTGTCGCCGCGACTCGTGCCCGTCGCCCTGTCGGCCGGCGTGACGACCTTGATCACCGCCGGGTTCGAGGAACCGCCCGACCGGATGCGCGCGACGTTCGCGTCGTTCGAGCGGCTCCCCGTGAACATCGGCCTACAGCCGAGCGCTCGCACCGACGTCGCAGGCGGGCTCAACCCTGCGATCGAGGCCGGCGCCTGCGGCCTGAAGATCCATGAGGACTGGGGCGCGTATCCCGACATCATCGACGCGACGCTTCGCGCAGCCGACGCCCACGACATCGCGGTGTGCCTGCACACGGACAGCCTCAACGAGTCGGCCGAGCTCGAAGGCACCGTCGGCGCGATCGCCGGTCGCACGATCCACGCGTACCACGTCGAAGGGTCCGGCGGGGGTCACATCCCCGATGCGATCGGCCTGACGCGCGAGCCCAACGTGATCTGTTCCTCGACGACGCCGACGCTGCCCTACGGGCCGTCGACATCGGCTGAGCAGCTCGACATGAAGCTCATCGTCCACGAGGGGAATCCCCTGCTGGCCGCCGACATCGCGGCCGCCCGCGAGCTGGTGCACCCCGCGACGATGGCGGCCGAGGGGCCGTTGCACGAGCTCGGGGCGATCCAGATCGTCAACTCCGACTCGCAAGGAATGGGCCGTATCGGCGAGACGCTTCGCCGAACGATCCAGCTGGCGCACGCGATGAAGGCGTGGCGTGCCGGAGTGTCCTTCGACGGGCCGGACCCGGTGCGTCGGTTGCGGCCGTCGACAGCCGCAGACGACGGTGAGCCGGACGACAACGAGCGGGTCCTTCGCTATCTCGCGAAGTGCACGGCCGAGCCGGCGATCGTCCACGGCATTGCCGGCGAGGTCGGCTCGCTCGCCCCCGGCAGGATGGCCGACGTCGTCCTGTGGGAACCCTCGCGGTTCGGCGTCAAGCCCGTCATGGTGCTGAAGGGCGGCGTCGTCGCATGGACGGCGATCGGCGAAGGCAACGCGAGCGTGCACGGCGCCGAGCCGACCCGCTACGGCGCCGATTGGGGCGGCATCGGCGATGCCCCGACGCGGCTGTCGTCGACGTTCGTGTCGCGCGCGGCGCTCGACGCGGGGTTCGCAGCAACCACGGGGAGGCGAGTGGTCGCGGTGCGCGGCACTCGCGGGCTCACGCGCGGCGACCTGGTCGCGAACCGCTCGGCGCCGGCCGGCCTCGAGGTTTCGGCAGCCGACGGCGCCGTGACGCTCGGCGGGCGCGTGCTTGCGTGCGACCCGACGCCGATCGTTCCGCTCTCGCGTCGCTATCTGCTGGCGTGACGCCCGGCTACGGCGTCTCGAACCCGTCGCCGGCTCGGTAGGTCGCGTCGTCGGCCGGACCGCGGAGCGTCACGCGGCCGAGACCGTGCACCGACCAGCCCACGCCGTCGCCGAGGATCGCCGTTCGTTCGTCGATGCCGACGAACCAGGTGTCGTCGGGCAAGCGCGACGTCATCCACCACTGCGCGCCGGGGATGCGCGCCGCCCGATCCCAATGCACGCCGAACGAGACGTTCGGGACTAACCCGAGCCCGAAGAGCCACGAGGTCCCACGCCGGCCGCCGGCGTCGCGGGCCCGGCTCGCGACCATCGCGCCGGCGCTGCACCCCGCGTAGACGGCGCCTCGCTCGAGCGCGCGATGGATCGCCGCAAACAACGGCGACCCGCGCAAGACGGCGGCCAGGCGCGACGGCTTGCCGCCGGAGAAGTAGATCATCGAGGCGGACTCGACCGCCGCGACCAGATCGTCCCGCGATGCGTCCTCGCCGGTCTTGACCGGCACGACGGCAGCGGGCACGCCGTCATCTCGATAGTGGTTGAGGCCCATCTGCCCCCACCGATCGAAGACGTGATCGCCCTCCGCGGCACTCGCGGTCGGCAAGATGGCGACGCTGCCATCCCCAACGGCATCCGCAAGCGCCACCTTCTCGACCTCGGTACTCCAGGGCTCGAACTCGCCCGAGCCGAGGAACAGGAACGTCGACACGCTCAGTCCTCGGAGGCCGGCGCGTCGGCCGTCGCGTCCTGGGCGGCGACCACCTCGGGCACCTCGACCGGCGCATCGGGGACGCGGCGATCCGCGCGGTGGCGGCCGCCGCGATCGGCTCGGGCAGGTGGCTCGTGACCCGACCGGACGCGCCATGTCGCGACCAGGATCGCGCCGATCCCGAACACGGCGCCGAGCGTCCACCACACCACGTCGAGGAACGGCACCAGGCCGATCACGGCGCCGATCCCCCACCCCGCGAACAGAGCCCCGACCCGCGACTTGGGCGGACGCACGATCAGACGCCCCAGCACGAACGTCGCCATCGCGAGCCCGATGAACCAGATCAGACCCAGACCCAGCAACAGCGCGAGCGCGAACGGCAATCCGAGGATCGACGCGGCCAGCGCGATCGCGGCGATCGGGACAACGATCGCGACCAGCAGTCCCCAACCGGCGGAGGGCAGGGGTGCGGAGCGGGCGGCGTCGGCCGCCCGGTCGGCACCCCGGGGGGCCAGCAGAAGGATGAGCAGCCCGCCCACGAGGATCGAGACGCCCATCGCCGCGCTGACCAGCACCGCGCCGAGCACGCCGACCGGTCCCGACAACGTGAACCCCACGTCGCGCTGGACCGTGCCGCCGACCTGTGCCCCCTGGGCGGTCACGAGCGCGCCGCCGGCGCGGACGTCGCCTCCCACCTGCGCCGTGGCGAGCAGGTGGATCGGGCCGTGCAACGCGATCACGTCGCCGCCGACCTGACCCGTCACCGTGACCGGGCCGCGGACGACGACGACGTCGCCCTCGACGACGCCGGCGACCGTCGCGCTTCCGGAGAAGACGACCACCTCGTGCACGACGGTTCCCCGAGCGACGATCACGTCGCCGGACAGAACGACCTGATCGCGCGCGCGCCCCTGCGGCTGCGCCTGCGCCGACGCGGCGACCGGCCACGATGACGCCAGCAGCACGACGGCGACGACAGCGAAGCGCCGGATCATTGGCGGCATCCTAGCGACGACCGGCTGGCCCCCGAGATGCGAGACTGACCCGATGGGCTTCCGAGCGGACGGCACGAGCTGGGCGATCGCCACGCCGCACACCGCGGCGACGGCTGCCGGCGCCGAAGCGTTCGAGCGTGGCGGCACGGCGATGGACGCCGCGCTCCACGCCGCCGTCACGCTCGCCGTCGCCTACCCCCACATGTGCGGCGTCGGCGGCGACCTGTTCGCGCTCGTCCAGCGCGCCGACGGTGAGGTGATCGCGATCAACTCGAGCGGCCGGTCCCCCGCGGCGGCGGATCCATCGGCGCTCGACGGACTCGCGGTGATGCCGATCCGCGGACCCGTGCCGATCACGGTGCCGGGCGCGGTCGCCGGCTGGCGCGCGCTCCATCGCACCGGCGCGGCCCTGCCGTGGGCCGACGCGTTCGGGCCGGCCATCGGGCTCGCAACCGACGGCGTCGCGGTCAGCCGGTCGCTCGGCGGCGAGCTCGAGGAGGACGCCGAGCTATTCGGCGCCGACCCCGGGCTCGCCTCGATCTACTTCCGTGACGGGACGCCCGCCGCGCTCGACGATGTCGTGCGGCAGCCGGCACTCGCCCGCACGCTCGGCGCCATCGCCGATGGCGGCCCCGAGGTCCTCTACGGGGGCGAGGTCGGCGACGCCTACGTCGGCGGGCTGCGCGCCGCCGGGTCGCCGATAACCCTCGAGGATCTGGAGGCCCACCGCGCGAGGCTGCTTGCGGCGATGCGGTCACCGTTCGGCGACCTGCACGTCAGCGTCGTGCCGCCCAACTCGCAGGGCTTCGCGCTGCTGCAGATGCTCGCGCTGCTCGAGCGGCTCGCGATCGAGCCGAACCTCGACGGCGCCGAGGCGGGGCGGATCGCGCGGGTGATCGACGTGGTCAACGCTGACCGCGATCGCCACCTCGCCGACGCCGATCGGATGCTCGTTCATCCGTCGACCCTGTTGGACGACGGGCACCTCGCGGGGCTCGCGGGCGAAGTGGCTGCCGCGCCCGCCCATGCGCACGCCGACGGCGACACCATCGCCCTCGTCGCCGCCGACGCCCACGGCAACGCGGTATCGCTGATCCAGAGCCTGTTCTGGGGGTTCGGCTCCGGCATCTGCGAGCCGACCACCGGGATCGTCGCGCAGAACCGCGGCGCCTGCTTCTCGCTGGCGGATGGGCATCCGAACCGGTTCGCGCCGGGGGTTCGACCCTTCCACACGCTGATGCCGGTGTTGGTGCACGACGCGAACGGATCCGTCGGCGTGCCGGGCACGATGGGCGGCTACCACCAGCCGCAGATCAACCTGCACACGATCACGAAGGCGTTCGTCGGCGGCGCGCACCCCGCCGACGCGGTCGCCGCACCGCGGTGGGTCGTGCTCGGCGCCGAGGACGGCGACGTGGCGTCGACCGTCGGCGTCGAGGACGGCGTTCCGGAGGCCGCCCGTCGGTCCCTGCAGGAGTCGAGCGGCTTCGGGGTCACCGAGGCGGACTCGTTCGGGCATGCGCATCTGATCCGACGCGAGGGCGGACGGCTGCTCGCCGGCTCCGACCCCCGCGCTGACGGCTCCGCCGCGGCGAGCTGAAACCGCCCGCATCCTGCGCGGCTGGCGGTCGCCGGGGAAGTGCTGCGAAACTCGCGGACGACGCCTGATGCCGCATCCGCCACCGGAATCACCGGGCTCGGAACCGAACCTGCAGCGATTGCTGCGCGACCTGGACGGGATCGTCTGGGTGCTCGACGCTGCCACCGGCGCGTGCACCTATGCGTCCGAGGCGATCCGGCGGCTGCTGGGGTATGCGCCGGCGGAATGGCTCGACGATCCCGGCTTCCGCGCCGACCGACTGCACCCGGAGGATCGCGCGCGCATCGAGGAGCTCTGGGCGCGCCTCGCAACCGCCGGCGGCTCGTTCGACGTCGACTATCGCATCCGCGCAGCCGACGGGTCCTGGCGCACCGTCCGCGACATCGGACACGCGACGATCGACGGCGGCGCCTCGGTCGGCTCGATCCAGGGCCTCATGATCGGTGCGCCGCCCGTCTCCGCCGAGGATGGCCCCGACGAGGATCGGTTCCGCAACGTCGTCGAGCACCTGACGGCGATCGTCTACATCGAGGACATGCCGACCACCGACGAGGTCGGCCGCATGCTCTACGTCAGCCCGCAGGTCGAGTACCTCCTCGGCTTCACGCAGGAAGAGTGGCTGTCGGACCCGATCGCCTGGTCGCGGCAGCTCCATCCCGAAGACCGCGACGGGGTGCGGGCGATCTACGAAGACGTCGAACGCTCGGGCGGCCGGTTCCTCGCGGAATACCGGATGTTCGCGCGCGACGGCTCGATCCGGTGGTTCCGCGACGAGGCGATCGTGGTGCGCGACGCCGCCGGCATCCCGCGCTACTGGCAGGGCGTGATGTTCGACGTCACCGACCAGCACCGGACCCAGGAAGAGCTGGCCGACTCCCAGGACCAGTACCGCGCGCTGGTCGAGCAGATCCCGGCGATCGTCTATCGCGAGGCAGTGCGCGGCGACACGCTCGAGATCGTCTACATCAACTCTCGCGTCGAGGCGCTGCTCGGGATCACGCCCGCCGAGTGGATCGCCGACTCGGGCGTGTGGATGCGGGCGATCCACCCCGACGATCAGGCCGCGGTCGACGAGGAGAACCGCCGGACCGAGCTCACCGGCGAGCCGTTCCTCATCGAGTACCGGATGATCGCGCGCGACGGGCGGGTCGTGTGGTTCCGCGACGAGGCGACGCTCGTGCGCGACGAGCTCGGCGAACCGGCGTTCTGGCAGGGCGTGATGATGGACATCACGAAGCGGCGGGAGGCCGAGGCCGGGCTCGCGGAGGCCGAGGCCCGCTATCGCGCGCTCGTCGAGCAGCTCCCCGCGATCGCCTACATCGATCCCGTCGACCGCCACGGCACGGTGTACATCAGCCCCCAGACCGAGGCGATCCTCGGGTACACGCCCGACGAGTGGTACGCGAACCCGGATCTGTGGCACCAGATCGTCCATCCCGGGGATCGCGAGCGCCCGAGCCAGCCCGGGACCGACCCGTACGCGTCCAGCTACCGCCTGATCGCCAAGGACGGCCGCGAGGTCTGGATCCACGACCAGTCACGGCCGGTGTACGACGACGCGGGCAACCTCGTGTACTGGCAGGGGTTACTGCTCGATATGACCGACCAGCGCCGGACGCTCGAGCTCGAGCGCGCGCTGGAACTCGAGCGCGTCGAAGCGGAACGGCTCCGCACGGAGGACGAGGTCAAGACCACGTTCCTGCATGCGGTGTCCCACGACCTCCGGACGCCGCTCGCGGCGATCCTCGGCCTGGCGGTCACGCTCGAGCGTGAGGACCTCACGCTGGAGCCGCGCGAGGCGCGCGACCTCGCGCACCGGATCGCGCAGAACGCGCGGCGGCTGGACCGGATGGTCGGCGACTTCCTGGACTTCGAGCGGCTCGCGCGCGGCGTCGCCGACCCGAACTACACCTCCGTCGACGTCGGCGTGCTCCTGCGCGAGATCGTGGCGTCGAACGAGCTCGTCTCCGACCGCACGCTGTCGCTCGAGATCGCCCCGGCGACCGTCCGGGCCGACGCCGCGATGCTCGAACGGATCGTCGAGAACCTGCTCGGCAACACCGCGAAGCACACACCGGCGACGGCGCGGATCTGGGTGCGGATGGCGCCGTGGGACGACGGCGTGGAGATCGTCGTCGAGGACGACGGCCCCGGCGTGGCCGACGCCGATAAGCAGCGGATCTTCGAGCCGTTCCGGCAGGGGTCGCCGTCGGCGACCGGATCGGGCGTCGGCCTTGCGCTCGTGGCGCGCTTCGCCGAGATGCACGACGGCGGCGCGTGGGTCGAGGACCGGCCGGGCGGCGGCGCTTCCTTCCACGTGACGATCGCGTCGGAGCCGGCGGAGCGGCGGATCGACCTGACGACGGTCGAACCGGACGATCAGCCGACCGAGACCGGCTCCTCCGCGGACAACCAGGCGTAGGCCTCCTCTTCCTGCGCGAAGTGCAGGCGCAAGATCGCGTGGAGCCCGTACAGCACGCGTCGGAGATCGACGAGGTCGTCGCGGTCGGCGCCGCCCCGCGGCAGATCGTCGACGAGCTGCCGGTACACCCGGATCAGATGCTGGATCTCGACGTGAGCACGCTGCATGCTCGACATCGGATCCTCGCCGCCCATGAGCTTGGCCACGACGGGATAGACGGCCGCCTCCTCCTCTTCCTCGTGTTGCGGCAACCGGTCGCACAGGAACGTCCGTACGGCCTCGAGCTCGGCGCGAAGCTCGGCGGGCTCGTACGTGTCCAGGCGGTCGGCGACCGTGCGGATCCGTTGCACCTCGGGCGCGAACTCGACGTGCTCGCGCCGGAACCGTTCGGCGACGTCGGTCGCCGGACCGCCGCCCGTCGCCCGCGACCCGGAGCCGAGCGCCCGCAGCGCGTTCAGGATCGACGCCACGTCGATCGCCTCCTGGAACAGCGCGCCGACCGCCGGCGTGAACAGCCCGAACGCGCCGAGCCCCATGAGGAAGAACGCCAGGCCCATGCCGAGCAGCACGCTTTGGATCGCGATCGTGCGCGATCGCTGCGCGATCGCCATCGCGTCGACCAACCGGTCGAGCCGGTCGACGGTCAGGACGACGTCGGCCGCCTCGGACGAGGCCGTCGCCCCGCGCGCCCCCATCGCGACGCCGACATCGGCGGCCGCCAGGGCCGGCGCATCGTTCAGCCCATCGCCGACCATCATCACGACGCCGTCGGCGCGTTCGGCCTCGACGGACTCGACCTTCTCGGCCGGGTCGCGTTCTGACAGGATGCGGTCGACGCCGAGCGCAGCCCCGACGGACTCGGCGACGTCCGGGTGGTCACCGGTCACCATCACCACGCGCTTGATCCCGGCGCGACGGAGGCCACGGATCACCCGCGGCGTGTCCGGGCGGATCGGATCGTCGATCACGAGCGCACCGACCATGTCGCCGTCGACGCCGACGAACACGCACGACGATCCGTCGAGCATGGTGCGACGGCGAACGTCGCGGGCATGCGGCGGCAACGGCCCCCCGTCGGTCACGTACGACGCCTGCCCCAGCACGACCCGGCGGCCTCGGACGGTCCCGGTGATCCCGGCGCCGTACCGCTCGTCGACGTCCTCGGGGAAGGTGAGGTCGCCACTGCCGCGTTCACGCGCGGCGCGCACGATCGCGCTCGCGAGCACGTGCGGCGAGACCTGGTCGAGCGACGCCGCCAGCCGCAGCACCTCCTCGGGATCGAACGTCGAGAACGACTCGACGTCGGCGAGCCGCGGGACCCCCGAGGTGAGCGTCCCCGTCTTGTCGAACAGCAGGATGGAGGACTGGGCGACGGTCTCGAGCGCGCCACCACCCTTGACGATGATGCCGCGCTTGGCCGCTCGCGAGATGCCGGCCACGATCGCGATCGGCACGGCCAGGATCAACGGGCACGGCGTCGCGACCACGAGCACCGACAGCGCGCGAACGGCATCGCCCGAGACGACCCACGCCGCGATCGCAACGACGAGGGTGATCGGGATGAACCAGAAGGCGTAGCGGTCCGCGAGCCGCACGGCCGGCGCACGCTCCGATTGGGCCGCCTCGACCAGCCGCACGATGCCGGCGTACGTGCTGTCCGCCGCCGTTGCGGTGGCATGGACGTCGAACGCCTGTCCCGCGTTGAGCGCGCCCGAGCGCACGAGGTCGCCGCGCGGACGCTCGACGGGGCGAGACTCCCCCGACAACGCCGACTCGTCGAGCACGACGTCGCCCTCGAGCACACCGTCGACGGGGACGACCTCGCCGGACTTCACGAACAGCCGGTCGCCGAGCACGACCTCGTCGACGCCGCGGGTCTCCAGACCGCCGTTCTCGTATCGATGCACCTGTCGCGGTGCGCGCTCCAACAGGTCCGAGAGCTCGCGGTGCGCCCGCCGGTCGGCGTAGTCCTCGAGGGCCTGGCCGCTCGCAAGCATCACAGCGATCACCGCGCCCGCGGCGTACTCGTGCAACGCGAGACACCCGATGATCGCGAGGATCGCGATCGCGTCGACGCCGGCCTCGCGCTTGGCGATCGAGCGGATCACGTCGATCATCACGGGGATCCCGCCGATCACCGTCGTCACCCCCCACGCGAAGTGACCCGCCGCCGTGTGATGCGTGACGACCAGCACGGACCCGACCACGAGGCCGATCAGGCACGCGGCGAGCCACAGGCGCGTGAACCCGAAGCCCTCGCGGCTCACGCGTCCCTCCGCAGGCTCGCACTCAGGTGCAGCGTCATCGGCGTCGCGCCGGTCGCCATGTCGATCTCGTAGGTCAGCGCATCGCCGTCGACCCGATAGCGGCGTTCCAGGCCGCGAACATCGAGGCCCGTCGCCGCTCGCCCGATCGCGAGCTCCTCGCCTCGCAACCGGAGCTCGCCGCCGTCGAACCGGCCGTGGGCGACCTCTGTGACCCCGATCGGATGGGCGAGCACGAGCTCTAGGTCGCCCGCCGACGCGCCCGGCCGCAGGAACCCACGCTCGAAGTGGAGTGGCTCACCGTCCACGCCCCAACTCTCCTGGATGTAGGACAGCCAGGCGTCGCCGACGTGATCGAACGAAAGCGTCTCTCGATAGCCGAACGGATCGATCGTCGGATAGCTCCCCGAGCCGTCACCGCGCCAGGTTCCGAGCAAGAACGCGAGCGACGTAACGTCGTCGTGCAGCTCAGGAGACATGCGGCGAACGTACCACGCACCCGTGGCACGACCTGCGGCTACGGCGTCGCGGGCGCTTCCGTCGAGGGGTCGTCGTCGACGGCGGTCAGCCGCTCGTCCACGACGTGTTGGAGCTCGCCGACGTCGTCCTTGATCGGCGCCATCGGGGCTTCGCTCTGGGTCTCCTCTGCGACATGCTCGTAGGCGTCGATCTCGAGCTCGAGGTATTCGAGCCGCCGCTTGAGCTCGTCGACCCGGCGGTCCGCGTCGACCTCGCCGTCACCAATCGTGACGCTGAGGTCGCCCTCGCGCACGGTCGTGCCCTTGTCTCGCCGGCCGCCACGAGGCAGGACCAGGGAGCCGGGGTCGCCACGGAGTCGCGCCTGCAGGTCCATCAGGTTCGACACGACGGCGTCGTGCTCCGAGCCGTCCCGGTCATAGCCTCGTGACGCCATCTTCCGGTCCCCCTCTGTTCGCCGGCTCCACCAGCGTGGGTACGCTGCGGCGGAAGCGCATCCACAATCATAGGCGGAGACGACCGCCCAGGTCGATCCGACTTCCGGATATATCCTGCGCCGATGGCCACCCTCGCACGGATCAATGTGACGCCTGTCAAAGGGACTGCGCTGCACCATCTCGCATCTGCGACGCTCGTTCCCACGGGGATCGAGGGCAACCGGCGGTTCCATCTGGCGGACGATCGAGGGCGATTGTTCAGCGGCCTCGGCTACGGGCCGCTCGTCCGCGTGATCTGCGACGTCGACGGCGAGGCGCTGACGTGCCGTTTCCCCGATGGAACCGTGGAGCGCGCCGCAACGACCGACCTCGGCGACCTCGAGGCGACGGACTTCGACGGCCGCGCCGTCCCCGGGCGCGCGGTCGAGGGCGGCGTCTCCAAGGTGTTCTCCGACTACGTCGGCGCCTCCGTCCGCCTGTTCCGGACGGACCGCGAGGGCGACGGTCCCGACGAGATGCCGCTTACGGTGATGTCCTTCGCCTCGGTGGCCGAGCTCGGTCGGAACGGCGGCTACAACGGCGGATTGGACCCGCTGCGATTCCGCATCAACCTGGAGCTCGATGATGCCGCGCCTTTCGAAGAGGACACGTGGGACGGGCAGCGGGTTCGCATCGGCAGCTCCGTTGTGCGTATCGCCGGCCAGATCCCGCGGTGCGCGGTTACGACGCAAGACCCGTCGACCGGAGTGCGCGACTGGAACACGCTCAAGCAGATCGCGGCATTCCGGCCGCTGATGCCGACGCGGCAGGTTCCCTTCGGCATGTACGCGACCATCGAGGAGCCCGGGCCTGTGTCGGTCGGCGACCCGGTGTTGCCGCTCGACGATTAGCCGTTCCCGAACACTCCCCCGGAGGGCACGGGACCGTCGTGCGATCGCTGCGACAGCGGACGCCGTCGACCGCGTCGACCGACGTCGCGGGGAATGCATGCCAGAACACCGCCGTGAACGAGCGGGGCGCGCCGGAACCCGAGTTCTAGGCCCCCCGGATAGGATGCGCGGGTCGCATGACCGTCCGACGCTCTCGCCTCCCGGTGCTCGTCCTGTCGCTGGCGCTGCTCGCGGCGTGCGATCACTACTCCGCGACGAAGGGTGAGCCGCCGCCGAGCCTCACCCCCGGCCCGTCGCCGCTCGCAGCACAACGGGACCCGTGCTTCACGCCCGACCCACCATCGCCGATCACGGTGTCGGTCGTGCACCGCGCGGACGGGACGTGCTGGCCGCTCGGCAGAGAGATGGTCTACCGGTGCGATCCCTCGCAACCCGCCGTCGCCGAGGTCAACGTTGGCCAGGGCCCGCGGCGGTTCCTCGGTGGCTCCTACGCCGTGCGGGTCCCGGCGGTGCCGCCAACCGCACTGTCGGAGGGCGTGACCCCGTTCGGCGAGCTGTTCCTCAACCCGAGCGATCCCTCCTTCTTATGGATGCGGTCCGACGGCGTGACCCAGCGGTGGCTCGCGATGCCCGTCCGGACGAAGCTCGCCGATCCGCCGACGGTGCAGATGATCGGCGACTCGATCCTTGACGGTGGCCAGACCGAGGTCGTGAACGGGCTCCCCGACTGGACGGTCACGATCGACGCCTTGATCGGGCGCGGCTCGTCGGGCGCCGCCGGCGTCGCGGAAGCGCTCCCTTCACCGGCCGCCGACGTGGTCGTGATCGAGATCGGCGTCAACGACCCGGATGCATCGCTCACCACCGCGAACGCCCAGCGCATCATCGACGCACAGGGCGGCGCGCGACTCCTCGTGTGGCTCACCGCCCACGGACCGGAGCCGCAGGTCCCCGCCGTGAACGAGGCGATCTGGGACGCGATGGGGCCGCTGTCCAACGGTGCCGTCCTGGATTGGGACCGGCTCGTGCCGCTCGACGCCCTGTCGAGCGACGGGATCCACCCCGACACGGGTCAGCAGGGCGTGCTTGCGTCGATCCTCGACCCGTACCTCCAGGGCTGGCTCGACGCGGTCGAGGGCCGGGGCGCAACCGCGTGCCAGGGCTCGATCCGCGCCCACGTCTGAACGGGTCCCCGGCTAGCATCGGAGGATGGAGACCCGAAAGATCGGTTCGCTCGAGGTCAGCGTGCTCGGGCTCGGGTGTAACAACTTCGGTCGACGCGTCGACGAGGCGGGTACCCGCCGCGTGGTGGACGCGGCGATCGACGCGGGCGTCACACTGTTCGACACCGCCGACATCTACGGCGGCACGTTGTCCGAGTCGTTCCTCGGACGGATCCTGCAAGGGCGGCGGGACCGCATCGTGCTCGCGACGAAGTTCGGGATGGACGTCGCTCCGGACAAGACGGGCGCCGCGCCGGCGTACATCCGGCAGGCGGTGCGCGACAGCCTCGATCGGCTGCAGACCGATCACATCGACCTGTATCAGCTGCACCAGCCCGACCCGAAGGTCTCCATCGCCGACACGCTCGCGACGCTCGACGAGCTGGTCCGCGAGGGCCTGGTACGCGAGATCGGCTGTTCCAACTTCTCGGCCGAGCAGCTCACCGAGGCGGCCGACGCGGTCGCCGACGGCGCGGCGCGCTTCGTGAGCGTGCAGAACGAGCTCAGCCTGCTCGAGACGGCCGACCTCACCGACGGGCTCGCGGGTGCGACCGCGTTGGGTCTCGCGTACATCCCCTACTTCCCGCTGGCCAGCGGCGTGCTCACCGGCAAGTACCGCCGGGGCGAGAAGCCGGCGTCCGGTACGCGCCTCGCGAACTACGACGAGACGCCGACCGACGCTGAGTTCGATCGCGTGGACGCGCTGAGCGCGCTCGCCGCAGCGAAGGACCGCTCCCTGCTCGAGCTCGCGATCGGATGGCTCGCGTCGCTCGATCCGGTGGCATCGGTGATCACCGGGGCGACGAAGCCAGAGCAGATCGTCGGGAACGCCGAGGCGTCGACGTGGCGATTGACGGGCGAGGAACTCGCCGAGGTCGAGGCGCTACTGGGGTAAGCCGCGTCAGCGCTCTACGAGGAACGAGACCTGCCAGAAATTGACGGCCTCGTTCGTCAGCGCGACGCGCTCGACCCGCGGGCGGATCCCCTCCGCGAGCGCCAGCCCGCGGATCTGGAGCCGCGAACGGGCGATCGACACGGCGGCGTTCTCGGTGATGCCGGGGGCGTTGGTGACGCAGATGGTCTCGAGCATGCCCAACGTATCGGCCGCGCGGGGGCCGGAACTGTGGGCGACCCCCCCGGACCAACTTCCCCGCCCGGTGTGACTACGCGAAGCAAGGTAGCGGCGGCCACCGAGAAGCGGGGTCGTTCAGGCGACCGAGGCGGGAACGACGAACGTGTGCACTAGTGCTCCTTCTGGTAGGCACCGACGACCGATAGAGAAGCTCCCGAGACCGAGTACGCCTCCAAGACCGCCAGCGCAACAGCGGCGATGAACGATCCAACCGATCTGCGCCGCCCTGGGCTCCATCCGACTCCGAGGTTCTTGCTCGTTCGTTGATTCCTGTCGTTCCCAGCGTAGGAGGCACATCTTATTAGGAGAGCAACGCGGCAACGTCGGAGCGTTCGAGCAAGGCCTTTCGATGGGCGTCCGACAGACCGCTGGCGAATTCCTCGATGCTCCGGGCCGCGGCGAGATGCGCATCGCCGGCCGCCTCGTCCTCACCCAGCGCCGATCTCGCTTCAGCCAATGCGGCCAACGCAGACCAGCGGGAGGGCTGATGACCGAGTCGCTCAGCTTCCGCGACGGCGCGCGTCACGACCTCGACCGCATCTTGGGGTCGGCCGGTCGCGATCAGCGCCTTCGTGAGCGGGACCCGCACGAGGCAGTCGTACTTCGGGCGGCCGAACCGCGCGGCATCCGCGAGCGCCGTCTCCGCGAAGATGATCGTGTCCTCATGCCGTCCCGCCAGTTCGGCCGCGTTGGCGCGCGCGGTCGTCAGACGGATCGACCAAAGGAACTGATGGAACCCCTTGGCGCCTTCGAGGGCTTCGGCCAGATCAGGGATCGTTCGCTCGACCGCACACGGCCTAGTAGCTTCGAGGGGTCGCGGCGATGACACCTCGACTCATTAGGCTTCATTGAATGGCGACACTCGCGGCGTACCCGCAGATGATGCGTCGGGATCGCCAACGCCTCGGCCTGCGGGAGTGCCGCGCCGCGTGGCTCCTTGGCATCACGGTTGGTCATTGCCGACGGCACGAAGCGGGAGATGACGAGCTGATCCAGGCGGAGGTTTGGGAGCGGATGATCGACGTCTTCGGCCGGCCCAGATGAGAAACATGGATCAACGGGACTAGCAAGCGGCTGCACGTCATCACGCGAATGGAAGGGCGACGGGCAGGACGTTGGGACTACGTCGTCGAGTTTCCGAGCGCCTTCGAACGGCGCGTCGGCAAGAAGTAGCCCTGTCCCTTGCATCGAGCGCGGTCAGGTATCGACGCGTCATGTCGCCTTATCGAAACGGACTCGCCTTATCGAAACGGACGACGAACCCCGTCCTGGGACCAAGGATCGGGATAGGGAAGCGTCGCCGGCGAACCACCGGCTCACTGGCGAGGTCGATCCCTTTTGCATTGGCGACCTGTAGGGCGCGCCGCACCGCCGCCCTCCGAGACGAATCGCGGCCACCGACGTATCTGAACTCGAAGCTGCCCATCCCGGCCTAGAAGTTGCCCATCCCGGCCTCAGCCAAACGTCCGGGGCCAGATTGCTACGATGAGAGCATGACGCCGCCCACCACGGCGATGCGTCCCCACTTCGGACGCTCTGGCGGCGCAGTGGTCGGGGGCTGTGTCGGAGGCGGAACCGGGTTCAGTTCTCCTCCACGTCCGCCGCTCGCGTTAGGACCGCGAAGGGCGCGCCGTCGTCGAGCACGGCCGTAGTTTCCTCGTCGTGTAACCGGCTTTCAAGCTCTAGGCTCAGCCTCATGGGAGCACAGATGGGTCCAAGACTCGGGGTGGGTCTCTTCCAACACCCCAACCCTCAGCTCGTCCTGCAGGTGACAGGCATCCAGCCGGAACATCCGGGTGGACACGCCCGCCTTGATGAGGCTGGTTTCAAGTCGACCCAGGGTCTGACGGTCGCGGATGCCAATGGCGGACACGTCGTCGGTGTTTGGCCCGGCGAGCTAAAGCCGAACGCGGAGTTCCTGTACTCCGACCATCGAGCCGAGACGCTCATCACCACAGCCATCAAGAACGGATGGGAAGTTTGGGCCAACCCGCATATCGCCTTCCACAACGCACCCCCTCATCAGCGGCTGTACCTGGATCCAACGATCGATCGGGACGCTTACATACGGCTCTGGGAGGGATCCGGATGGGATGAGGTAGGCGGCCACTCCCAGGGGAAGCTTGCCGATTCCCTTTGGCCGTGGCTCAAGAAGCAGGGCATAGCGACGGATGCCGACGACCCGGTCTTCGGTGAGTTCCTCGTGGATCTGGGGAAGCGCAGGACGCAGGTGCATCTTCGGGCAGGACTATATGCGATGCGTAAGTGGTCACGAGTTGAGATGACGGAGGCAGATGCGCGCGAGATCCGTTCGTCCATCAACGTGGTTCTAGGAGCGATCGGCGAGCCATCCTTCCCGGTCCACGTACCACCGGACATTCCTTAAACTCACACGATGGCGCAGCCGGACAAGAAGTACGTGAAGATCGACGAGGACGTCGACATCGACGCGATCGTCGCGACATTGCCAGGGGGCGCTCTTCCCGCCGTCACGCGACGTCCACGCTCCTTCGTCGCGCTGACTCCGACTCTCCGGCTCTCTTCACGCTGGGCGGGAGAGTCGGCTGTCCGGAACCCATTCGCCCCCGATTCGCCCCACAGTTCGAAAGCGCGGCGCGTCCCTGCAGCTAGATAGGTGGGGCGGGCAGGACTTGAACCTGCGACCGACGGATTATGAGTCCGCTGCTCTGACCAACTGAGCTACCGCCCCCGATCGACCTGCGGTCGGCGCGAGTCTAGCGCGCTTCCGACAGCGGCCTGCGGGCTACAGTGCGCGACGTGGCCGGTGCCGACCGAAGCTTCCCCGGGTACCTCAACAGCGCGATGGGCGTCCTCGCGATCGGCGGATTCTTCGTCGCCGTCGGTGGGGTGACCACGTTGATCGCCAACTATCGCGTCGCCTCCACCGCTGAGATCGCGGGTTACGCGTTGGCCGTCGTGATCGGGGTCGCCGCGATCGCTGCCGCCGGTGGCATGAACGCCGGACATGCGTGGGGCTGGCTCATCGGCACGATCGTCAGCGGGCTTGTGATCGCAAGCGGCGTCGCTGCGCTGATCAGCCCCTCGACCGGTTTCGGCGCAGTGGTGTGGACCCTCGCCGGCATCCTGCTCATCGCCGCCCTTCTCGCGCCCGCGAGCCGAGCGATGCTGAGGCCGCCACCACCGCGGCCAGATCCAGCGGACGCCGACTAGAAGCCCTCGTCGTACTCCTGGTCGGTGACGGGGTCGCCCCAAGTGGGGTCGCCACCGTTGACGGCGACGTGGACGAGTGGCGAATCAGGCGTGCCGCCGTGGAAGTGCCACTCCCCCGGCGCGACGCGGATCACATCGCCCGCGTCCAACACGTGCCCGGCTTCACCACGGCTGCGCACCCGGCCCCGGCCGGCCACCGCGTAGAGGAATTGCCCGCCCGAGTGCTGATGCCAGTGGGTGCGCGCGCCCGCAGCGAAGTGGACGATGCCGACGTTCGTGCCGTCGTCCGCGACGACGGTGCCGCGGAGCGACACCTCGCCGGTGAACCTGCCGGTGTCACCGTGCTCGTAGGACGCGTCGGCCGCTCGCGCGATCTCCATGGGACGAAGCGTACCGGGCTGAGAGCCCTACCCCCCAGCTACGATGAGCGCATGACCGAGCACCGGACCGAGACCGACTCGATCGGCCCCATCGAGGTCGACGCGTCGAGGTACTGGGGTGCGCAAACCGAACGATCGATCCACCACTTCTCGATCGGCTGGCCCGACGTCGACCGGATGCCGCGCGAGGTTGTTCACGCGATCGGCGTCCTCAAGAAGGCCGCGGCCCAGGCCAACATGGAGCTCGGACGGCTCGATCCGGCGGTCGGCGACCTGATCGTCAGAGCGGCCGACGAGGTGATCGACGGGACGCTCGACGAGCACTTCCCGCTCTACGTCTGGCAAACGGGGTCGGGCACGCAGTCGAACATGAACGGCAACGAGGTGATCTCGAACCGCGCGATCGAGCTCGCCGGCGGGACGCTCGGGTCGAAAACGCCGGTGCATCCGAACGACCACGTCAACCTATCGCAGTCGTCGAACGACACGTTCCCGACGGCGATGCACATCGCCGCGGCGATGACGATCCGCGAGCGGCTCGAACCGCAGATCCGCGCCCTCCGCGACGCCCTCGACGAGAAGGCGACCGCCTACGCCGACGTCGTGAAGATCGGTCGCACGCATCTGCAGGATGCCGTGCCGTTGACGCTCGGACAGGAGTTCTCAGGGTACGTCGCGCAGCTCGACGCAGATCTCGACCGTATCGCCACCGCCATGGGAGGGCTGTTCGAGCTCGCGATCGGTGGGACCGCGGTCGGCACCGGTCTGAACGCACCCAACGGGTTCGGCGGTCTCTGCGCCGCGAAGATCGCGGCGCTGACCGGCCTTCCGTTCATCGCGGCGCCGAACGCGTTCGCCGCACTCGCCGCTCACGACGCCGTCGTGTTCATGAGCGGAGCGCTTGCCACGCTCGCGGCGTCGCTGATGAAGATCGCCAACGACATCCGCTGGCTCGGCTCGGGCCCTCGCGCGGGCATCGGCGAGCTCGTCCTGCCGGAGAACGAGCCCGGCAGCTCGATCATGCCGGGCAAGGTGAACCCGACACAGTCCGAGGCGATGACGATGGTCGCGGTCCAGGTCCTCGGCAACGACACCGCGATCAAGCTCGCGGGCTCGCAAGGCAACTTCGAGCTCAACGTGTTCAAGCCGGTGATGATCAAGAACCTGCTGCACTCCACGGTGCTGCTCGCCGACGCCAGCCGGAACTTCCGATCGTTCTGCGTCGAGGGACTCGAGCCCGACCGCGAGCGGATCGACGATCTGGTTCATCGGTCGCTCATGCTCGTGACTGCGCTGACGCCGCACATCGGCTACGACAAGGCCGGCGAGATCGCCAAGAAGGCGCACCACGAGGGCACGACGCTCAAGGAGGCGGCGCTCGCGCTCGGGTACCTCACCGAGGCCGAGTACGACTCGATGGTCGTGCCCGAGGACATGGTCTAGGGCTCGGCGCCGGTCGCAACGGGCCGCGACCGATCGTGCACCCAATCCGACCACGAGCCTTCGTAGAGCCGTGCGTCGCCGAGCCCCGCCAGCCGCAGGGCGAACACGTCGAGCGAGGCCGTGACGCCGCTGCCGCAATACGCGATCGGCGTGGCGCTGGTGACGCCGATGTCCTCGAACCGTTCACGGAGCTGCTCGGGCGATCGGAAACGACCGTCATCTCGGACGACATCGGGGAACGGCGCCGATCGCGCGCCCGGGATGTGTCCGGCGACGGGATCGATCGGCTCCGTCTCGCCGCGGTACCGCTCGGCGACCCGGGCATCGATCACGACATCGCCGTGCTGAACGGCTCGAGCCACGCCGTCGGCCTCGACCAGCCGGTCCTTCGGCCACGGCCGGATCTCGACGTCGGCGCGTGCCCGCGGTGCGGTCGGACCCGTTTCCAAGGCATCCGGCCACGCGGCAAGGCCACCATCTAGCAAGGCACAGTCTCGGCCGAGCGCGTCGAGCATCCACCAGAGCCGCGCAGCGACCGATCCGCCGGCATCGTCATATATGACGACGCGATCGTGCGGGCCGATCCCGCGTGAGGCGAGCGTCTCCGCGAACCGCTCGGCCCTCGGCAGCGGGTGTCGGCCCGGCCCCTCGACGAACGGCGCGCCCGCCAGATCACGATCGACATCGAAGAAGACAGCACCCGCGATGTGCCCCGCCTCGAACGCGCGCTCCGCCTCCGCCGTCCCGCCGGTCGCGGACCAGCGGACGTCCGCGACCACGACCCCGTCGCGATGCGACGCGAGCCACGCCGCGTCGACCAGCAGGTCGGTCATCCCGCGAGCGTGACGATCACGGGCGCGTGGTCGCTGGGCTTGCCCTCACCGAACGTCGGCTTGCGCTCGTCGCGTTCGACCACGACCTCCTTCAGCCGAGCGGCGATCGGGGCGGTGCCGAGCGCCAGGTCGATGCGGAGCCCCCAGCCCTTGTGGAACGCGCCGGCCTGATAATCCCAGTACGCGAACGGACCTTGAACGTCGCCCGCGGTGGCGCGACCGAGGTCGGTGAGACCCCACGCCATCAGCGAGCGCAACCGCTCGCGCTCGGGTTCGCTCGCGAGGTTCTTGCCGGCCCAAAGCTGCGGGTCCCAGACGTCGCGATCGTCGGGAGCGATGTTGAAGTCGCCCGCCACGATCAATGGCTGCTCCGGGTCGCGCGTCGCCTCGAGCCACGAGCGCAACGCCTCGAGCCAGACGAGCTTCGTCTCGTAGGCCGGGTCGCCGACCTCCTTGCCGTTGACGACGTAGACACAGACGATTCCGACGCCGCCGGCGGTCGCGGTCACGACCCGCGATTGCTCGGGCACCGGGTCGCCCTCGAACCCGGTCGCCACGTTGTCGAGGCCGACGCGCGACAAGATCGCGACGCCGTTGTAGGCGCGCTGGCCGAGCGTCGCGATCTCGTAGCCGGCCGCAGACACCTCCATCGTCGGGAAGTCCGCGTCCTCGACCTTCGTCTCCTGCAGGCACACGACGTCGGGCTCGTGCCGTTCGAGCATCGCGAGCAATCGCGCCAGGCGCTGGCGCACCGAGTTGACGTTCCACGTGATGAGCTTCACGCCGGAACCTCCGCCAAGTGCTCTCGCACGACCTCGGCCAACACGTCACAGAACGCGGGGTCAGCATTCGGCATCGGCGTGCGCGCGAAGGCAAGCCCGGCGTCCTGTGCCTCCGCGGTCGCCTCGATGTCGAGGTCGTAGAGCGTCTCGAGGTGGTCGGCCACGAACCCGACGCAGCACACGACGCACGCGGTCCGGCCTTCGGCTGCGAGCTCGGGGATCACCTCGTCGATGCCCGGGCCCCACCACGGGTCGGCCGTGCGTCCGACCGACTGCCAAGCGATCCGGTGATCGTCGAGCCCGACCTCCTCGGCGACGAGGTCACCGGTCTCCTGCAGCCCGTCGCGGTAGCGGCACGAGGGCTCGCAATCACAGGTCTTGCACCGCTGGCTTCCGTCCGAAAGCGTCCGCACGGGCAAGGAATGCGCCGTGAACAGTACGGTCACCCGCTCGCGCGCCGCGTCGTCAAGCGTGCCGAGGGTCGTCCTGAGCCGCTCGGTGACCCACGCGATGTACATCGGATGGTCGTGGAACGACCGGACGAACGTGATGGGCAGCGACATCCCACGCTCGTGGATCGCCGCCTCGGCTCGGTCAACGTAGGTCTCGACCGACATCCCGGACCAGTGCGGCGCCATCACGATGGCGACTGCACGGTCGACGCCGTCGGCCGCCATCCGCTCGATCGCGTTCGGGATCGTCGGCGACGAGTGCTTCATCCCGAGGTACGCCCGGAAGGTGTCGCCGCCGTCGGCGTTCAGCCGCCGCACGATCCCCTCGGCCTGCGCCGTGGTCGTGTCGAGCAGCGGGAACCGGTTGCCGATCGCGGCGTACCGGCCGCGGAGCTCCTCCAGGTGCTCGGGCGAGGGCGTCCGACCGCCGCGGATGTCGGTGTAGTAGCGCTCGATATCGTCGGGGCCGCTGGCGGTGCCGTACGCCATCACCAGCACGCCGGTCGATCGATCCGTCACTGTGGGTGCGTCCTTCCGGTCAGGGAAGGAGCCAGGATAGAGGCGTGGCCGGACGGCCTACGTGGAGCGCCAGTCGGACCACCGTGAGGCCGGCGGCGTGATCGCGCCGGGGTCGGGCGGGGCGTCGGGAAGGTCGGGCTCTTCCTCCTCGACCTCGGCCTCCGCATCGCGGATGTCGACGACCGTCTCGGGCTCCCGGTCGGGGCGGATCGACGTGCTGAGCGCGCCGATCCTGGTGTCCAGCGCGGCCAGGCGCTCCTCCAGCTCCTCGAGCCGGCCTTCGGCCTCCGCGGCACGATCGGCGTTGACCATCGCCGCGCTCGCCTCCTCGGCGGCGGCCAGGGCGGCCTCGGCTTCGTCGGCCCGCAGCTGCGCCGCCGTTGCCTCGTTCATCTCGGTCACGACGGTCCGCAGACTCGATTCCAGATCGACCACCTTCAGACGAAGGCTGTCGGCGAGCTCGACCGATCGACGCGCGGACGCCTCCATCCGAGCACCCTGCTCGCCGCCGCTCTCGTCGGACGGCCGGGCGGCGGTCGCCTCGCCCACCTCGGCCAGCGCCCTGCGCAGGCTCGCCTCGAGCTCGACCACACGGGACCGGAGCCGGTCGACCTCGGCCCGGGTCGACATGAGCTCGCCTTCCATCAGCTCGGCGCGACGGACCGCGTTCTCCGCTCGGCCCTCGGCCTCGAACAACGCCCCCTCCGACGCTTGGGTTCGCGCCGCGAGATCGGTGAGGTCCTCGACCGCCCCTTCCAGCTCCGCGATCCGGTTCCCGTCGCGGACGGCGAGCTCGGTCAACGACCGCTCCCGGTCATGGGCCGCGGCGACCTGAACCTCGAGCGCCTGGATCCGCTCGAGCGCGAATCGTTCGCTCGGCCCGACGGCGCCGCCCTGGAGCGCGCGCGGGCGCAGCCGAGCGCGGAGACCCTCGGTGGGGTCGATCGGCGTCGGCGGTTCCGAAGGGGTCGTCATGCTCGTACGGAGGGTACCCCCCGTCCCCCGCCGCGTGTAGCTCCCAAGGGCGATGCGGGCCAGGTCTGAAGCCCTAGGTCCGTCGGACACCGCCGCTGTTCAGTGACACGCGGTGCTGCCGGAGTCGGTGAAGGTCTTCCCCGCCTCGGGGACGAACTGCCAGTCGTAGCTCGTCGCCCGGAGCGTCAGCTTCAAGATCCCGTACGTCGTGTTGTTGCGAACCTGACTGTTGGGATCGATCGCGCCCATCCCGGTGAAGAACGCACCGCCCGTGCCGACCACGAACTGGCGCACGCCGCGCGTGTTGTCCAACCCGCCGCTCGCGTTCTGCGGCGCGTACCGCTCGTAGTCGTGGCTGTGACCGGACAGCAGCAGCTCTGCGTTCGCGTTGTACAGGTCCTGCCACATCGCCTGCATGAAGGTGTTGTCGCCGTCGTGCCCTGAGCTGTACCGGGCGTGGTGGCTGAACGCCAGCGTGCACGCCGCGGGATGCGCGGCGAGGTCGTTGCGGAGCCACGTCTCCTGCGGGGACCCCGCGTCGCACCCGCCCGCGATCTTGGTGCAGTTGGAGTTGAGCGCGATCAGGTGCCACGACCCGATGTCAAGCGAGTAGTACCCCTTGCTCGGATCACCGGCCGAGGCGCCGTAGTAGTTGAAGTAGCCCGAGGCGCCCGACGTGCCGTATTCGTGGTTGCCGACGACCGGGTGCGAGATCGACTTCACGCGTCCCCACGACAGGTCGTATGAGTCCTGGAACGAAGACAGCGAGCCGCTGTTGTACTGCTCGTCGCCGAGGGGCAGCACCGCCGCGAACCCCTTGTTCACCAGCAGGTTCGAGGTCGCCAGCATCCGGCAGGCCGACGTCGTGCCGACGCCACCGTCGAAGTTGGGGTCATCCGTCGCGCACGCGATATCGCCGGCCGTCCCGATCACGGGGGCGGAGGAGGTCGTCGTGGTCGTGACGGAGGCCGCGTTGCTCGACGGCGAGAGGTTCCCGGCACGGTCGCTCGCCTTGACCGTGTAGCTGTAGGTCGTGTTCGCCGACACCGTCATGTCCGAGTAGGTGGTCTGGCCCCCGCCGACCGTGGCGATCTGCGTCGAGCCGCGGAAGACCTGGTAGTTCGCGACCGCGACGTCGTCGGTCGAGGCGTTCCAGGTGAGATCGACCTGCGTCGCGCTGCCGGCGGTCCCGCGCAGGCCGGACGGCGCCGTCGGTGGCTGCGTATCGGGACCGCCCATCGTCACGACGAGCTGGGGATCGCTCGCCCCCTCGCGCGAATGGAAGTCGACACCGTCGGTCGACTCACCAGATAGGCGGAACGCGTACGTCCCGTTCCCCACGACGATGTTCGTCACGTCGACGTCGACCCACGTGCCCGTCGAGATCCCACCGATGTCGGCGATCGTTCCGCCGGTCGACGCGGGCTTGTTCGCCCAGGTGATCCCCGACTCCGTCCACCCCGTCGTCGTCCGTGTCGCGATCGGGCCGTCGCCGGTGCCGGATGACGCCCACAGCCGAAGCGTCGCCTGCCGAACCGTCCCGCTCAGCCCCGACAGCGCGAACGACAGATAGGACTCGACGTGGGTGCCGGTACCGCCGTCGGCGCGCAACGACGGCGCGGTCCCGAAGTTGGTGGTCGGGGTCGCCTCGTCGACGTGTGCGTCCGCAGCGGGACCGAAGACCCGCGACTGCGCCGGCGTCGTCGCCGTCGCGGCTGCGCTCGGGTCCGACGCGTTGCCGCTCAGATCGCGAGCGATCACGCGATACGCGTACGTGGTTCCGGGCGAAACCGTCGTATCGGAGAACGCGGTGCCGGCGCCCATCGTTGCGATCACGGTTCCGTCGCGTGAGATGTCGTAGCCCGTGACGGCGACGTTGTCGGTCGACGCCGTCCAACTGAGGTCGATCCGTGACGCAGACATCACGGTCGCGACGACCCCGGTCGGCGCCGTCGGCGGCTGCTGATCGCCCGAGCCGCCGCCACCCGGAGACGATTCCACGACGAGCTGAGGGGGGTTCGATCCCTCGCGCGATGTGAAGTCGACACCGTCCGTCGAGGTGCCGGCGAGCGCAAGGTTGTACGTGCCGGGCCCCGACACGAGCGGCGTCACGTCGAACGTCGCCCACGTTGCGGTGGACAAGGCACCCGCGTCGGCCACGCCCGTTCCGGTGCGGGCCGGCCGGGTGTTCCACGTGATCCCCGTCTCGGTCCACCCGCCCCCGGTCGCATAGACCGCAGGGCCGTTGGCAGTCGGGCTCGTGACCCAGAGGCGAAGCGTGGCGCGCTCGACGGCGCCCGACAACGTCGGGACCGCGAACCGGAGGTACGTCTCGACGTCGGGATCGGTGCCGCCGTCGACGCGGAGCCCGGTCGAGGTTCCCGTGTTGGTGGACGGACTCGCTTCCTGGACGATCGCATCCGCCGCCGGTCCGAGGGTGGTGATGGACGGCGATCCCGGCGTCGTGACCGTCGTGGCATCGGACGGGTCGGATCGGTTCCCGGCGGCGTCGAGCGCGCGGACCGTGTAGCTGTACCCCGTCGAGGCCGCGACGGAGGTGTCGGCATAGCTGGTGCTCGTGCCTAGCGTCGTGAGGACGGATCCGTCGCGGGAGATCTCGTACCCGGTCACACCGACGTCGTCGCTCGATGCGTCCCACGACAGGTCGACCCGGCTGCTCGTCGGCGCGGTCGCGGTCAGGTTCGTGGGCTTGCTCGGCGGCGATCCGTCGTTCGCGGGCTGCGTCGTGACGACCAGTTGCGGCTTGTTGGCCGCCTCGCGCGACTGAAGGTCGACCCCGTCCGTGGACGTGCCGGCCAGAACCAGGTCGTACGTGCCGTTGCCCGTGACGATCGATGTCACATCGAACGAGGCCCACGTGGAGGTCGCGATCGAGGTGACCTTGCCGACACCCGATCCCGCGACTGCGGGCTTGTTCGCCCACGTGATCGACGGCTCCGACCAGGTGTCGTCGGTGCTGAACACCGACGGCCCGTTGGCGGTCGGGCTGGTGGCCCACAGCCTGAGCGTGGCGCTCTGGACCGGCCCCGACACGCCGGACACGGTGAACCGGAGGTACGCCTGAACGTCGGGGTCTGCGCCGCCGTCCACGCGAAGCGCCGTCGAGGTGCCGAAGGCCGTCGACGGGCTGACCTCGGTGACCAGCGCATCCGCCACGGGGATGAACGTCTGGGCCGCCGCGCGCGCCGGGACCGCGATCCCGACCACGACGGCGGCGGCGGCCACGGCGACCAGACGGGCGACAAGGCGCGTCGAGCCACTCACGACGCGCGCCTCCCTGAAGGGCGCAGCTCATAGCCGAACCGCATCGCGGCATGACACTGAGTAACCATCCCGACGCTTCCCCTCCCAAGGCCCGCGCCGGCGCCGCCACCCGCCTAAGAACGCGTCCGCAAAGCCTATCTGCTGTAGGCCGGAAAGGGGAAGTCTGGATC
>Ga0136846_1242629_pt1 | contig 28305 bp, 19 predicted proteins | sample HopSoiMetagenom2_FD_96841 | JGI IMG/M metagenome (GOLD analysis project Ga0136846, IMG submission 96841) | Grasslands soil microbial communities from Hopland, California, USA - 2 Assembly 2016 (version 4) | ecosystem: Environmental > Terrestrial > Soil > Grasslands | place: USA: Hopland... | reverse complement strand
GGGTTGCGCGGCGCGCGGCGCACGGCGGCGCGGTTGCGGCGGGTCACAGGGGCGATCTGCATGTCGGGGGTCGTCATGGGACGAGTGTCGGGCCGCGACGACTGCCGGGACAGACCCCCGAAGGATGGGATGGCAGCCCGCCGGGGTGGTTCGCCTCACCCCTGTGGGTGGTTCGCGGTCAGCGCCGCGCCGCGCCGCCTTGCCGAGGTCGAGCAGCGTGGCGAGCCGGTGCTGGAGTCAGCCCGGTCCTTGCGGTGCGGAGGGAGATTCTCGACCGCGCGCCGGTGGAGCAGAGCGCCGATGTGCGTCTTGATCGTCTCGCTGGGACGACGAAGACCGCGTCGGATCTGCAGATTGGAGGTCGGTGTGGCGAACGCCCCGCAGTCGCGGAGCGGGCGGCGCAGGAAGACCGGGACACGGGGCCGCGCCTTCGAGATCGGCGCCGGGGGCCTTGGCCGCGGCGAGGGTGACGTCGGACGCAGCAGCGGCGGGCCGAAGACGAGCCGGGTGTCGCAGCGCGGCACGTCTTCGTCGGTGAGCCGCTGCGGCCCTTGCCGGCGCTCGCCGTCGGATGAACGTTCCGTTGCGCGACCGGCCGTTGTCGACGTGGGCCCGCCGGGAGCTGATGCGCTCGAGTCGCGCGTGCGCGCGTGTGACGTCCGCGTAAGACCGGCCATCTGCGGCGATGGCGCCGGCGGCGCCTGGGGCCTGGAGCGCAGGACAGCCGCGGGCGGTGCACGCTCAGAGCGGAATGTTGCGAGCACGAGGCGGCTCGCGGCGCTCGACCGTGAGGGCGCCCAGCGCCCATGCGAGGCGTTCGCGGGTCTCGTTGGGGACGATCACCTCGTCGATGTGGCCCGACCGCGCCGCCCCGCGGGCGTCGAGGTGGCGCGCGGCGTACGCCGAGGCGAGCCGGCGCCGCGCGTCCTCGGGGTTCGCAGCCGCCGCGAGCTCGCGCCGGTGGACCACGCCCACCGCCTGCTCGGCGCCCATGATCCCGAGCTCGGCGCCGCTCCACGCGAGGGTGAGGTCGGCCCCGAGCTCCTTGGAGTTCATGGTGATGTACGCGCCGCCGTAGGCCTTGCGCAGCACGACGGTGATCCGCGGCACCGTCGCCTCGGCGAACGCGTGCAGCAGCTTCGCGCCGTGGCGGATGACGCCGATCGTCTCCTGCTGGCTCCCCGGCAGGAAGCCGGGCGTGTCGACGAGGACGACGAGCGGGATCTGGAACGCGTTGCAGGTCCGCACGAAGCGCGCGCCCTTCTGCGACGCGTCGGCGTCGATGACGCCGCCGAGATGCCGCGGCTGGTTGGCGACGACGCCGACCGGGCGCCCGTCGATCCGGGCCAGCAGCGTGACGATGTTGGGCGCCCAGTCGCGCGCCACCTCGAGGATCGAGCCGGCGTCGACGATGCCGCGCGCGACGTCGCGCACGTCGTACGCGCGCCGCGGATCAGGCGGCACGCAGGCGCCGGGCGGCGGCGCGTCGGGATCGGACGGTGTGGCGGCCGGCGGCCGCTCCCCCGCGTGAGCGGGGAGGTAGCCGAGCAGCTGTCGCACGAGGAAAATCGAGTCGGTCTCGGTGTCGACGACGAACTGACAGACCCCGTTGCGCTCCTGGACCCGCGGCCCCCCGAGGCCCTCCGCCGTCGTGCTCTCGCCCGTGACCTCCCGCACCACGGCGGGGCCGGTGAGGAACATGCTCGCGTCCTCGGTCATGATCACGAAGTCGGTGAGCGCCGGCGCGTAGCAGCCGCCGCCGGCGGACGCCCCCGTGACGACCGAGATCTGCGGGATGTCACCGGACATCGCGACGTTCTGGGCGAAGATCCGGCCGTAGCCGTCGAGCGCGGCGAGGCCTTCCTGCATTCGCGCGCCGCCGGACTCGACGAAGCCGATCACCGGCGCGCGCCAGCGGCGCGCCAGGCGCTGCACGGCGACGATGGTGTCTGCGTGGGCGGCGCCGACCGATCCGCCGGCGAAGCGGGCGTCCTGGGCGTAGCAGAACACCGTCCGGCCGCCGATGCGGCCGGAGGCGCCCACGACGCCGTCACCCTCGCGCGCCTTGTCGCCCATGCGCTCCGAGGCGACCTCCGAGCGGATGGTCCGCATCGAGCCCTCGTCGCACAGCAGCGACAGGCGCTGGAGGGGCGTCATCGACCACCGCTCGTCGCGCAGCGGCTCGGCGGCCGGGGCCGCGCCGCCGGCCGACTCGCCGTCGACGTGCCCGTCGGAGATTGCGTGCAGCCGGCCGTTCATCTCGCTGGGCGTCGGGTCGCGCCTCATCGCGGAATTCCGAAGTCCATGGGCAGGATCGCGCCGGCCTCGAGGGCCGTCACGAAGCGGGCGACGTCCTCCTCGAACCGCAGGCCGGCGAAGCGCTCGAGCTCGCGCTCGAGCTCGGCGGCCGCGGTCGACAGCTCGTGCTCGAGCCGCGCGAGGTCCTCCTCGCTGCAGGACATGGTGTGCAGCTGCTCGCACTCGGGGCAGCGGACCGTGACCTCCCACGTGCCGCGGGCGACCTCGACGCCGTCGACGAGGTCGACGAGGTGGGAGCCGCAGGCGGCGCAGGGGTGTGCCGTGGCGCGCTCGGCGGGGCGGATGTTCTCGGGCATGTCCTCGGTCTCCTCTAGAAGGCGTCCGCCGCGACGAGGCCGTCGCGCTCGAGCTCGCGGCGCAGGCGCTCGAGCGACCGCGCGCGGGTGGGGCCGATGCCCCCGATCGGCATTTGCAGGGCCGCCGAGATCTCCTGGTAGGTCGGCTGGGGGTCGGCGACGAGCAGTCGCAGGAGCGCCTGGTCGCGTTCGGGAAGGCGATCGAAGGCGCGCCACAACGCCGCGTCGCGCTCCTCGGTCAGGAGATCCGCACCGACGTGCGGGGTGTCGGCCGGCTCGCTGTCGAGCTCGTCGCCGGTCGGCACTTGGCGCTTGGCGCGGCGCAGCGCGCGCAGCGACTCGCGTCGCGCGGTGGTCGCCAGCCACGCGCCGACGCGCTCGACGTCCCGCAGGCGCCCCAGATTCTCGACGAGCGCGAGCCAGGTCGCTCCGGCGACGTCCGCAGCGTCCGCGTCGCTGAGACGGTGCGCGCGGGTGACGGCCCACACGAGGTTGCCGAACTCGTCGACGAGCGCGTCCCACGCAGCGTGCTCGCCGCGCGCGGCGGCGTGGACCAGGCGGGTCACGGCGGCGCCGTCGCGGCGTCCGCCCGTCGTGTTTCGGGTGGCCCGGATCGCGGGCCGGACCATGGTGTCGGGCATCGCTGCTGTGCTCCTTCGCCGAGCGCTCACGCGCCCGATCGGTGTGTCGAGGTATCTGCTTGGGCGGTACGCGCTCTGGTTCTCGATGCGAGATCCGTCACAGAGCACCGACGATCGGATGCGGCCGGACGACGCCGCGCTGCTGAACGGCCTTCGCGCGGCCGTGCGTGCCGCGGACCCCTTGCCCGCTCATATGCGGGCGGGAGCCCGCGCCGCGTTCTCGCTGCGCGAGGTGCCGGTGCTTCCAGCGCCGCGGATGCGGGCCGCGGCGGCAGAGTGCCGCCGCGGCCGCTGATGCCGATCCCGTCCGGCTGGAGACCTGAGGCACTCTCGGTGGGGCGGGGTCCGAACACGAGTCGAGTCTGTGCCGGCGGACCGGCGCGGGGTAGACCCCCGAGGGATGGACCGGGCACCCGCCGGGATGAGCGATCTCACCCGTAGGGGGGAGCGCCCGCGGGTATCAGGCCGCGCACAGCGCGGCTCGTTAGGAGACCTGTAGGCGACAGCTGCGCGGCCGCGGAGCCGGCGCGGTCTCCCGACGAGAGCGAGGTATCGCCGTGCGCCGGCGTGGAGTCATCGTGGCAAGAATCAAGCCGGGGGCGTGGGAGCACGTCACGGAGACCTTCGCCGAGTCCGATGCCGGGCCGCTGCTGCGGCTCGCGGGTGTCCGCCACCGCAGCCTCTTCGTCCTCGAGGACGTCGACGTCCACCTGGTGGACACCGAGGACGACGTCGACGGGGCAATCGACGAGGTGCGCGACCACCGGCTGTTCCGCGAGATCGGAGCGCGGCTCGAGCCCTATATCGAGCCGTGCGATCCCGTCACCTCGCGCACGCCGAAGGACGCCATGGCGGTCGAGTGCTATCGGTGGAACGCATGAGCGGCCCCGACCGCGTGGCGTTCGTCTTCCCGGGACAGGGTTCGCAGCGCGTCGGCATGGGGCGCGAGCTGCTCGAACGCCGCCCCGAGCTGTTCGCGCGGCACTTCGCGGCGGCCGAGGACGCATCGGGACTGCCGCTGCGCCGCCTTGCTCTGCAGGGGCCGGTTGCGGACCTGACCCGCACCGAGGCTGCGCAGCCGGCGTTGTTCGCCCTGTCGCTCGCGCTCGCCGAGGAGGCGATCGAGGTGGGGACGCCGCCGGCGATCGTGGCCGGGCACAGCCTCGGTGAGTACGTCGCTGCGGTCGTGGCCGGCGCGCTTCACCCCGACGACGGCGTCCGGCTCGTCGCCGAGCGGGGGCGCCTCATGGCCGAGGTGCAGGCGCGCAAGCCCGGGGCGATGGCGGCGGTCGTCGGCCTGCCGGTCGGACGCGTCAGGGTGCTGTGCCGCCGATGCGGCGACGTGTCGGTCGCGAACGTCAACACCACCGCACAGGTGGTCGTCTCGGGCGCCGAGGACGCCGTGACGGATCTGATGCGGGCGGCGGGCGAGGCCGGCGCGCGCGCCGTCCCCCTGGCGGTGGGCGCCGCGTTCCACAGCCCCGCCATGGCGCCCGTGCGAGACCGCCTCGATGCGCTCACGCGCACGCTGCGCTGGTCGGACCCGGCCGTGCCGCTCGCCGCGAACGCGACCGGAGCGCTGGTGTGGACCGCCGACGACGTCCGCCGCGCCCTCGTCGCTCAGGTCGCGGCCGAGGTCCGCTGGGTCGCGTGCGTGACCGCGATGCGCCACGCGGGCGTCACTGCGTTCCTCGAGCTCGGCGCGCGACCCGTGCTCACGGGCCTCATCCGCGCCATCGACCCCGACGCGACGATCGCGTCCGGCGTCACGGATCACGCCCCGCGGCCGGCGCCTCTGTCGCTTCGATGATCGGTGCAACGCTGACCATCCGACGTCAGTCCGGGGCACTCGCCCGCGTTTGCGCGGGCCTCGCGCGGGTCGCGGGCGACGTGCGTCGCTCGCGCCGGGCCACCTGCACCAGACGTTGCTAGCGATCCGGCGGATCCTTCGCGCCACGTCGTATAGAGCGACTGGGAGAGTGCGGACACGTTCCGCGCGATCGAGCGCAGTCCCGCGTAGGAGGCGCTCACCGCGCCCTGCGGCGCTGCGCACGTCGGCGTCGATGACCGTCGCTGCGGGCTCGCCACCGCTGGACGACGAGCGGCGCCAACGTCACCTCCGCCGTGGCGATCGTCGGACTCCCGGGGCGCACGCACTACGCCGCCTGGAAGGCGGATGTCATCGGCTTCACGCGCTCGCTCGTCAATGAGCTCGGCCCTCGCGGCATACGCGTATCACCGGGCCTGCGCGGCGCTCCTTCAGGCCGTACCCAACGAAGGAGGCCCAGAGATGGCACGCACATCGATCCACACCGCGACGAGCGCCGGCACGGCGGCCGCCGCCGAGCGCGTCGCGTGGGCCGAGCGCCGGCGCACGACCGCGGCGACTGAGGCGCATCAGGCGCGCGCGCGGCTCGCGGCCGCGGAGGAGCAGCTCCGCGAGGCGCGTCAGACGCTGCGCTCGGCGCGGGCGCTCGCCGCGCGCGATACGACGCACGAGATGATCGGCTTGGGCTTCTTCGCCGACGAGATCGCGTTCGAGCGCGCCGCGTGATGTCCCGGTATCAGGCGCCCCGGGCTTCCTGCGTGTCTACGACCCGCTAGTCCCCGGGGTCGCCAACCACGACGTGTGGCGCTGCCCCACGGTCGAGGTCGTCGGCCTGCACGAGCAGCAGTGTCCCGGGCGCCCATCGCTGTGTGTGGGGGCCGGCCACCGGCTACTGCCTCGACCGCTGCCGGCTCGCGGCGTAGCCCGCGTCGCTCACGGTGCCGGACATCAAGCCGACGTCCTCGAGGTCGCGGCGACCCGACGGGGGCGCGGCAATGGCCAGCACCGTAGGGAGGCGCCGTGCCCGAAGCGACGTTCGGCCCACCCGAGCTCAAGCATCCCGGTGGATCGGGTCGGCTCGGCCGAGACCGCGGTGCATCGACTACATCGCGCTTGCGTCACGCCGGAGTGGTGACCACGGATGCCGCGCACTGACAACGGTCGTCATCGAGGCGTCGCTGACTTCGTCTGGGACACGAGGCCGCCGGCCCTCCGCTGATCACCGAGTACGCCGACGCCTCGATCGTGCACCTCGAGGGGACACCGTCCGGTTCCGGCTCACCACGCACCCGGACCAGGAGCACGACCGCGCCGTGCGGACGTGGGTGTCCGAGCGGACCGCGGACCCGGCCACGTAGACGCGTCACCGCCCACCGGATCGAGACGGCCCGTCCGCTTCATGCGCATCGACTTGGTCTTCAGGCCGGTCGCGGTGGTGCCGAGATGCGCTGGGTACAGAGCTTCGCGATGAAGCCGGACGCCCCGGTCGACGACCCGACGGTCGAGGACTCCCTCAACCGCAAACCCGCAAGCAGATTGCGCTCCGCAAGAAGCGGCTCGAGCTGGCGGCGTCGGGGCGCCGACCGCACGCCTGCCTGACCGGCGGCCTGGCACTGCGACCGGGAGCGGCGGACGGCATGCCGCGGCGCCGGCATACCCGCGCCCTCACCCCTCGGGGGAGTCGGCTCACGCCGGCGGGGGACGCGACCATCCCATGGGGCGCTGGGCCGGGCGGGCCGCGGCTGGGACCGTGGGCACATGCGCACTCCCACCGTCAAGCCAATCGTCCACGCCGGCCCCTCGCCGCACGCCCCGAAGATCCGCGCGTGAGTCCGCCCCGCCGGTACGCTCGGCGCGACGAGCGCTGTCGCCTCAGCCGATGACCGCCGAGACGCGGCGTGACCGTGACCCGGCTCGATCGGCATCCTGAGCGCCGCGGCATCGGCGTCATCGTTCTCCGCCCGGCGACCGGGTTCCGCTCCGCCGCAGTGCGGCCCTCCGACTTCATCGGGCTCGGCGCCCCGCGCGAACTCCCGACCGTCGAGGCACCGGCGGCTTCTCGGGCAACTGTCGGCCCGCAGCCCCGAGTTTCGCACCCGCCGGGCGGCGCACAACGCCGCTTTCACCCACCGGCACCAAGCGCCTGGGCCACCCGCTCGTCGGAGATCTGCAGCTCAGCTACAAGAGACGATGGAGCTCCCGGCCCGACAGCGGCCTAAACCTCACCGTCTACGCAGCCGTGCCCGCTTCCTCCGTCACAGCAGGCGCTCGATCTCTCGCGAGCTGGACCGCGACGCCCGACGAGGCCGAGCCCACCGGGCATGTTCCGCAGCGAGCCCGACAGCCGCTTCGAGTAGCGACGCGCCGGCGCCGGCGCTCGGACAGGTGCGGCCTCATGCCACACACTGCCCGGCCGCACCGGCTTCCCGGCCAGCAGCTGCCTCGGCGCGATGATGTGTCGCCCGGGGACAGCCAGACCACGACGAGTCGGCCGAGCGAGCGACGACCGAGGTCCTCGTCATCGCGGCGGCGGAAGCGCCGCCGTTACGTGAGCGCGACGCGGGTCACGCTGTCGGCGTCTCGATTGGCGACCCATACGGCGTCGTCACCGACGGCCACGCTCGACGGGGCCTTGCCGACGGCGATCGGACCGCCGACCACCTTCGCCTCCCGTGCGTCGATGCGCGTGAGCGTGTTGTCCGCTTCATTCGTCACCCAGACCGCCCCGGCGCCCACGGCCACCGCGGAAGGCGCCCGGCCCACGGCGATCGGCCGTCCGACGACCTTGCCAGTACGCGGATCGATGCGCGCCACCGTGTTGTTCTGTCGGCTGGTCACCCACACAGACCCTTCGCCCGCAGCGATCGCGCTCGCGCCGCCGACGGGGATCGGGTCCCCGACCGGCCTCGATGTGTTCGTGTCGATGCGTGTCACGCTGTTGGCGTTGGCGACCCACGCCGCGCCCTCGCCGACGGCGATCGCGCTGGGCTCGCGGTCGACGGTGATCGGCGAGCCCGGCGCGGCGGTGCGCGTGCGCGCGTCAAGGCGGGTTACCGTGTCCCTCAGCCCGTTCGCCATCCACACCGACCCGGCACCTGCGGCGACGTCGTAGGCATCGGTCCCCGGGACGCGAGGCCGGCCTACGCGCTTGCCCGACTCGGGGTCCAGCCGGTCCAGCCGGCCGAACCCGTCCGTCACCCACAGCGCTCCCTCGCCGACCGCGACGGCCCGGGGCTTGTCGCCCGCCGGCACCTCACGGGTTCGGTTGGTGCGCATGTCGATGCGCGTCAGGCTGTCGCCGCTCCGGTCGGCCACCCACACGGCGTTGCGAGTGGCGGCGAGGTCCGCCGGACCGGCGCCGACCGCGATCGTGCGGGCATTCTGCGGAGGGCTCGCAGCCGATCCCCCTGTGCCGCCCGAGTCTCGAGCCACCGTCACGGCGACGACGGTCGCGGCGGCCAGGAGGGCCACCGTCGCGCCGAGCACGATCGGGCGCCTGCGCCTACGCCGGCGGTCGGCGGTGGTCGCCGACCGCTCGTGCGCGCCGTCGTATCCCGCACGCGTCGGGGCGGAGCGGGACAGCGACGCGTCCGCCCGGCCGCCGTGGGGGGGAGCGGGGGGCGCGTATCCCCAGGCCTCGTGCGCCGGGGACGGCTGCGGGCGGTGGGTGTCGTTAGACGGAGGGGCGGGGGGCGCCCACTCCGGCCACAGGCGCTCGTGCTCGGCCGCCGCGTGGCCGCGTGGCGGCGAGGGCTCCGCGTAGCCGTCCGGGCCCGTGTGCTCGTAGGGGGTCCTGTCATGTGGCGGCGACGGTGGCGCCAACCACGGCCGGCCGGACGCAGTCGGCGCGGTCTCGACGATGGCGTCGGCCTCGCGCCCCGCGGACCGCGGCCCTGGCCGAGCCGGTGGCCGGTCCCGTGCTGTGTTCGGCGGGAACGACGCGTCCTCGGCGAACGTGTCCGGCACTCCGCCGCCCTCAGTCGGCCACGACTCGCAGAAGAAGATCAGCTGCTGCTCTCGGACCGGGGTGTCGGCCAGCGTCCGCACGGCGTCGACGGCGGCTCGGCCGAGGCTGCCGGCAGAGGCATAGCGGTCGTCCGGACGCTTGGCCATCGCCCTGCGGATGACTGCGTCGAGCGCCGCCGGCGCCCCGGCGCAGACCCCGCTGGCCGCTGGCGGCGGCTCATACATGTGCGCCCAGAGCTTCTCCGCGTCGCTGCGGAGCGCGTATGGCGCCCGTCCGGTCAGCGCATGGAACAGAACGCAGCCGAGCGCGTAGACGTCGGCCCGCCCGTCGACCGCCTCGCCGCCGATCTGCTCCGGAGCGACGTAGTCGAGCGTCGCGACGAACCCCTCCGGCGTCGTCAGGCCGGCGGCGGACGCCGTCTGCATCGACAGACCGAAGTCCGTCAGGAAGACGTGATCCCGTCCATCGCGGTCCTCGATCAGCACGTTGCCGGGCTTCACGTCGCGGTGGACGAGCCCGGCGGCGTGCGCCGCGTCGAGCGCTTTGGCGACCTGCCGGGTGATGTTGGCGACCCGTCGCGGGTCGAGTGGCCCCTCCTGCGCGACGAGCGCTCCCAAGTCGGTGCCGGCGACGTAGCGCATCGCGATGAAGAGCGTGCCCTCGTCCTCGCCGGCATCATGCACCGGAATCACGTTCGGATGGTCGATGAGGGCAACGCGTTTGAGCTCCGGCGCTGCGGCCATGCGGAGGCTCGGGTCCCGCTCGAGCCTCCGATCGATGAGCTTGAGCGCGACGGGTCGCTCGAGCATGACGTCGGTCGCTCGGTAGACGATGCCGAGACGGCCTCTTCCGACGACCTCGTCGATGCGGTAGCCGGCGATCAGCGAGCCCATTGAGCGATCGACCGCACCGCATCCCGCGGCAGTCGTGACAGTCGTGTTGGACGACAGCGCGGCGGGTGAGTGGGGGAAGCTTCTCACGCCCTACCGAGGCCGGTGTGCTCGGCGTTGATACGCCAGGGAGCGCGATCACGGCTGAGCGACGAGATCGGCGTCCGCGAGCTGAGCGTGCTGCCGCCTTGCGGGCCAAGCAACTCCAGTTCGGCGCGCGCCAACCCGGCGGTCTCGGAGTCGCCGAGCCCGAGGCAGCGCACGAGGTCGGCACGGGCGAACGCCGGCCGCCCCGCGCGCACGAGGCACCGTCCGCGCCGGTAGGTCAGCTGGGCGTGGTCCGCGCCGGGATGCTCGAGCGCCGCACTGTAGTCGGCGATCGCGTGCGTGAGACGGCCTGCTCGCTCGTTCACGAGACCACGGTCCGCGCGGATCGCGGGATCCTCGCCGCCGATCCGCAGGGCCTCGGTCAGATCCTCGATGGCGTCGCCGATGTCGCCGTCGGCGAAGCGCAGCGCCGCCCTGTGGGTCCAGCCCGCAACGAGCGTGGGATCGGCGCGCAACGTCTCCTCGAAGGCCTCGCCCGCCTCCTCGGGGCGTCCGGACTGCAGCGCGATCACGCCCCGAAGGCAGTGCAGATCGGCGCGCGTGCGATCGAGCCGCAGACCGTCGGACACGTCGCGCGCCGCCGGGTCGAGATCGCCCAGTTCGACGAACACGCCGGCCCGGTGGACCAACGCGTCGAGGCGGTCCGGTTCAAGCTCCAGCACGCGGCTGAACTCCCTGGCCGCGCGCCGGTGGTCGCCGGTCTCCATAGCGAGGCGGCCCCGCTCGAAGTGTGCCTCGGCGCTCGGTGGGCTCAGGGCGATCGCCATGTCGTAGTCGGCCAGCGCGTCCGCATGGCGCCCGAGTCGCCAGTGCGTCCGAGCGCGCTCGAAGTACGGCTCTCCCTGCTGGGGAGCCGCCGCGATCGCCTCGCCGTAGGCCCGCAACGCCTCCTCCGGAGAGCCGATGGCGGCCAGGAACCCGGCGCGCTGGTGAAGGAGGAGCGCACGGTGCGGCGTCTGCGCGGCCGCGTCGGCGTCCTGGTCGTCGCGTCGCACCGCCCGTGTGACGCGCGCGAGGGCCTTGGCCGGGTCGCCCACGTGCCACTCGATGAGCGCGACGGCGCTTTCGTCAAGCGAGAGGCCGAGCCCCTGTCGCTGGGACTCCGGCACCAGGCGGGCCATGGCGACCGCGGTGTTCATCCATAGCCTGGCCTCCTCGTGATCGCACTGGTCCTCCTCGCACGATCGAACGTGGAGCAAGGCACGGCCGAGGGCGCTCTGCATGTGCAGGGACGGCAGCGCGCTGTTCGCGCACGCCAGGTCATAGAGCGCGGCGGCCTGCGCCGTGTGCCCGAGCGCGGTCAGCGCGGTGGCGACCTGGCTGCACACCTCCCAGCACTGCTCCGGCTTCGTCGCCCAATCGAGCAGCGCCAGGCTGCGCGTTCCGAGGTCGACGACCGCGTGGTGCAGGCCCATCCGCACGCAGTGCTCGAGCGCGGTCCGCAGCGCCTGGACCCCTGCTCCGATCGGATCGCGTCCGCGCTCGCGATGGAAGGGAATCGCTCCGAGATGCAGCGACGGCTCGCCGGCCGCCTCGAGCACGTCGGCCCGCAGGTCGTGAAGACGGATGCGCTCGCCCGCCGTGAGGGCGTCGTAGGCCGCTCGCAGCGCGAGATCCTCGCTCGTGCAGTCGCCGGCGATGTACTGGGCCGCCAGGGTGCGAGGATCGGTGCCGCCCTCGTCGCCCGACCCACTACCCGAAGGCTCGGGCATCCTGACGGCGTGACGCCCGAGTGCCCCGAGCAGGTCCGCGGGCGCGTCGTCCCCGGCGCACACGACGAGCCGCAGCAGCGACGGCCGCATCCGGCGCAGCAGGATGGCGAGCAGCTCGGCGTCGGTCGGGTCGGCGCATGCGGCGTGCCGGATGACGAGCGCCCGCGGCCCGTGATCGACGGAGCGCAGCCATGCCGTGAGGAAATCGACCAGACCATGGGCGATGTGCGCCGTGCGCGAGCCCCGGTGATTGCGCGTCACCTCCGCTGCCGCGGCCGCCCAGGCGAGCGTCGTGCGGTGGCCGGGCACGAACGCCTCGAGCTCCGGGGCCGCCGTCAGCAGCTCCCGATGGTGCCGGACGACGAGGTCGGGACGGCGGCGCACGACCTCGGGCACGATCTCGCGCAGGAGCGCCCCGGCGGCGGTGTACGGCCCGCGATGGCGCGCGTGCGCGTCGACCACCGCGAGGCGCGCCGGGAGCGACAGCCTCGCCGTCAGCGTCTTGGGACCCACGCAGGCGGCGGTGACCCAGACGTGCGCCTCGTCGGGGCTGCGCGGCATCTCCGACTGTCTCGGAGTCATACCGCCAATGAGTTGCGTGTCCTGTCGGTGATACCTGCGAACGGCCTGGATGCCCGCATCGGCGTCCCGTATCACGGGCGGGCTGCCGCGCCTCTGCGGTCCCATGGCCCGCGATATGCCGCACGTCGGGCGTCCCGGCGGCCTTCACACCGACACCGAACCGACGCATGGGCGCCGGTGGTGGACGCTCGGGGTCCTCTGCCTCAGCCTGCTGCTGACCTCGATCGACACGTCGATCGTCAACACGGCGCTGCCGACGCTCGCCAAGGAGCTGAACGCCAACTCGACCGAGCTGCTGTGGATCGTCGACGCCTACACGCTGCCGTTCGCCGCAATGCTGCTGGTCGCCGGCGCATTGGGCGACCGCTTCGGCCGCCAGCGCATGCTGGAGATCGGCCTGGTGCTGTTCTCCGGCGCCGCCCTGCTCGCGGCGCGGGCCGACACGCCGGGCCAGCTGATCGCCATGCGCGCCGTCATGGGGGTGGCCGCGGCCTGCATCATGCCCGCGACGCTCGGGATCGTCATCCACGTCTTCACGTTGCCGGGCGAACGCGCCAAGGCAATCTCCATCTGGGCGGCGGTCAGCGGCGTCGGCGTCGCGATCGGGCCGACCACCGCCGGCTTCCTGCTCGAGCACTTCCACTGGGGGATGATCTTCCTCGTCAACGTCCCGGTCGTCTGCGTCGCGCTGGTGGCCGGCAACGAGCTCGTGCCGAGGTCCCGGGACGAGCATCCCGCGCCGCTCGACCTCATCGGCGCCGCGCTCAGCGCCTCGGCGCTGACGCTTCTGGTCTGGGCCCTGATCGAGGCGCCGAACCACGGCTGGCTGTCGCCTACGACGCTCGGCGCCGGCGCCGGCGCGCTGGCACTCGGCGTGGCGTTCGCGGCATGGGAGGTCCGCACCCCCCAGCCCATGCTCGCACTCGCGCTCTTTCGCAATCGGCGATTCAGCGCCGCGTCGCTCTCGGTGAGCGTCCTGTTCTTCGCGCTCTTCTCGTCGCTGTTCCTGCTGACGCAGATCTTCCAGTTCGTCCTCAACCTCACGCCCCTGCAGACCGGCCTGGCCGCGCTGCCGTTCGCGGTCGCCCTCGGGATCATGGCTCCCGTCTCGGCGCTGATCGCCCGCCGCTTCGGGACCAAGCTGCCCGTCGCCTGCGGACTGCTGTGCCTGGGCGCGGCGCTCGTCCTCATGTCGAGAGCGACATCGGCATCCGACTACTGGTTCTACCTCGGTCCGTGTCTCTTGGTCGCGATCGGCATCGGGCTTGCCGCGGCGCCCGCCACCCAGTCGATCATGGGATCGCTGCCGCCGGACAAGACGAGCGTCGGCTCGGCCATGAACGACACGACTCGCGAGGTCGGAGGCGTCCTGGGGGTGGCGGTCGTCGGGTCCGTCGTCAACTCGGGCTACACCGCTCAGCTGCGGCCCTCGCTCGAGGGCCTCTCGGGCCCGCAGCGTGACGCCGCCGAGCACTCGGTCGCGGGCGCGGCGGCGGTCGCCAAGGGGCTCGGCGGCGCCGACGGCGCCACACTGCTGCAGGCCTCTCACGATGCGTTCATGACCGCCGCCACGCACGGCATGCTGGTCGCGGCCGCGGTCGCGCTGCTCGGCTCCCTGTTCGCGCTGCGGTGGCTCCCGGCCCGCAGCGCCGAGGAGTCGGCGTCCATGGACGCTTTACGGGTCGCCCCTCCGCCCTCCCGGTTCGAGCCCGCCGGGCCCGGGGTCGCGGAGAGCGGTCGTGCCGGCTTGGGTGCTTTGCACGCCGGTCGCGCTCCGATGCGTCAGCCGTTCGGCGCGCCCGACGCGGACGCGGGGTCGACCCGCCCTACCCTTGCCGCGCCGGAGGCGCCCCTCGGGCAGAGCAGGCGACGCGGCGCGGGCGGCGTCCCGGGGCTCACGACCCCCGAGCGGCCGTTGCCCGGGCCCGGCTATGCCCGACCTCGCACGGCGCCGCCGGCGCCGGCCGTTGGCGATGCCGTGACCGGCGATCTCGAGTTCCGGACGCTCGTCGGCACCGCCGGACCGCAGCCGCGGCCGCCCACACCCCCGGCCCGGCGCCGGATGCCCCTGCCGCGGGCGCACTTCGTCGTGCCCGGCGATGTCGACGCGCGTGCACCGAGCGCGGACGGCGACGTCGCCGGCGCGCCGCCCGCCTGACGACGTCCCGGGAGACGGCATGTATCTGCCGCCGATCCCGGGTCTCTATCCGACGTGACGAACGCACTGCCGACTTCGCCGCGCGCCGCGTCGGGAGCGTGCCATGTGGCCCTCGCTCGCCTGGACCGGCGCGTACCCGCGGAGCTGCTCGAAGACGTGATCGGCACACTCCAGCCGGACCGCCAAGCGCGCCTCACCCGCTTCCGGGATGTGGCGGACATCGAGCGGGGCGCGCTCGCCGATGTCCTCACCCGAGCGCTGGTCGCTGGCCTGGCCGGGCTTCAGCCGCACGCCGTGCGGCTCATGCGCGAGACCTCGGGCCGCCCCGCGATCGAGGGCGTCCCGGGCATCGAGGTGTCCATCGCGCACGCCGGCCGCTGGGTCGTTGGAGCGGCGGCCTGGAGCCCGATCGGCGTCGATGTCGAGGTCGTGCGGCCGGTGGCCGTGGGCCGCGCGCTGACGCCGGCCGACGTCGCCTCCGGGCCCACCGGCGAGCGTGACGACAGCCGCCGCGCAGTGCAGGCGTGGACCGCGAAGGAGTCCTACCTGAAGATGCTGGGCACCGGCCTGCGCATCGACCCGGCGGAGGTGCGCGTCGCGCGCTCAGGCGGGCGGATCGTTGTCGACGGTCAGGCCCGCCGTCCGCGGGGCCACGTCCACATGGCGAGCCTCGACCCCGAGCACCAACTCGCCGTCTGCATGCGGCGGCGTCCCGTCGCCGCGTTCTGGCGCAAGCCGTTCGAAGACGTCGTCCGCTCGTACCTGGCGGACGAGACGCCCTTCCAGATGAGGAGCCCGAGATGAGCCCGCTGAAAACCATCGAGGTCACACCGACGCAGCACAAGCTGCTCGTGCAGCACCGCCTGTTCCCCGAAGACGGCGCCTTCAACCTGGCCTTCGCGTTCCGCATCGGCGACGGGCTGGACGTCCAGCGCCTCACCGCGTCCGTGAGCCTTGTGCTCGAGTCCTGCGTCGCGCTCAACACGACGTTCGTCGACGGCGACGGCGGTCCGCGCGCGGTTGTCGCCGCGCACGACGGCGCCGGTCCCGGGCGGCGCTCGCTGGGTGGGCATGCCGACCCCGGGAGCGAGGCGGAGGATGTCCAGCGCTGGCTGTCGAATCGCGCCGACCGGCCGATCGCACCCGAGCGGTGGCCGCTCTACGACGTCACGATCCATCTCGGCGACCACGGGACGTACCTGACGGTCCTCTGCTCCCACCTGGTCGGCGACGCCTACAGCGCCTACCACATGATCGAGCTGTTCGACCGGCTCTACAGGGACCCGGGCTCATGGGACGATGTGCGCACGGTGCTCGCGGTGGACCCCGCCTCGTCCGTCGAGCCGCCGAGCGACCGTGGGGTCGACGCCTTCCGCGCGCTTCTGGGCGACGTGAGCACGCTGACGCACGAGGCGCTCGCGCCCGAGCGAACGCCGGGCGGAGCCATCCACGGCCGGCACGAGCGCATCGAGCTCGACGACGATGTCGCCGCGGCGCTGCGGAGCAGCTCGCTCATCGAGCGTCACCGCGCCTTTCCGGTCTTCCTCAGCGCGTACGCCGTCGTGCTCGCGGCACTCACCGGACGCCGTGACGTGGTCATCGGCGTGCCGGTGGCCAACCGGCGCGGCCGCGCCCAGCGCGAGGCGTTCGGCTACTTCGTGAACACCCTGCCGCTGCCGGTGGACCTCACGGCGCACGAGACCTTCGACGACCTCTGCGCCGCCGTCGCCGAGAAGGCGTTCGTCCTACTTCGCAACCAGGACTTCGACCTCACACAGCACGCCCACGAGGTGCTCGTCGGGGCGCGCTCGGGCCCGCTGGCCGTCGACAACGGCTTCACGTACTACAAGCAGGAGCTCGCCCCGAAGATCGGCGACTGCGAGGTCGAGCCGCTCGAGGTCCCGCGCCGGCTCCTCAAGGTCCCGTTCAGCATGATCGTCGAGGACCGCGGCGATCGCTACGCCGTTAGCCTCGAGTACATCCCCCGCCTGGCGGCCGCCGACCCCGCGGCGTGCGTGTCGCACGTCCTGCGGACGATCAGCGCCGACGGCGAGGTGCCGTTGCGCGAGCTCGCCGTCGTGGACTCCACCCGGGCGGCGCGCATCGACGCGCTGCTCAACACCGGCAATGACTACGACGTCCCGCCATCGCTCGACGCGTGGTTCGGGGCGACGGCGCGGGCGATGGGCGACCGCGTGGCGCTGACCGACGCAACCGGCGAGACGACCTACGAGGAGCTCGACGCCCTCGCCGGCAGGGTCGCGTCGACCCTGCGGGCGGATGCGCCCGGCGACGCCGTCGCCGTCGCGATGCACCGCCGCCGCGACCTGGTCGCGGTGATCCTCGGCGCGCTGCGAGCGGGCAAGGCCTTCGTCCCGATCGACCCGGCGGCGCCGGTCGAGCGGGTGCGGCACATCGTCGCCCAGTTCCCGGACCTCGTCCTGGTCGCCGATCCCGGCGTCCTGCGCGACCTCGAGGACGTGCGCCGCCTGGATGCGGCCGACGTGCTGGCAGGGAGCGGCGAGCCGGAGCGCTCCGCTCTCGCGCACGGGCCCCGCGACCGGCGCGACGACGCGGCGTACGTCGTCTTCACGTCCGGTTCCACCGGCGCCCCGAAGGGCGTCGAGGTGACGCACCGCAACGTCATGCGGCTGTACCGCTCGTTCGAGGAGCGCTTCGACTTCGGCGCGGACGACACCTGGTCCCTGTTTCACTCCTACGCCTTCGACATGGGAATCTCGGAGATGTTCGGCGCGCTGCTGTACGGCGGGCGCCTGGTCATCGTCCCCGAGTTGGAGGCGCGCTCCCCAGCCGAGTTCGCGGAGCTGCTCGTTCGCGAGCAGGTCACGGTGCTGATCCAGACCCCATCCGGCTTCCGGCAGCTCACGAAGGTGCTGAGCCCCGAGCAGGCCGAGCGGATCGCCGTGCGCTCCGTGTGGTTGGGGGGCGAGGCGCTGCACTTGGAGGTCCTGCGTCCCTGGCTGGACGCGGTGGGCGAGCGCGCCCGCATCCTGAATCTGTACGGGCCCACCGAGACGACCATGTTCGTCACGCACCACGAGGTGGTGCCGGAGAGTGTGGGCGTCGAGCGCGACAGCGTCATCGGCAGGCCGCTCGGCGACGCCTCCGTGCATGTCGTGGACGACAACCTGAATCCATGCCCCCTCGGGGTTGCGGGCGAGCTGCTCGTGGGCGGCGCCGGCGTCGCGACGGGCTACCGCGGCCGTCCGGACCTCACCGAGCAGCGGTTCCTGCGCGGGACGCGCTACGGCGACGTCGTCTACCGCACCGGCGACAGGGGCTTCGTGCGGCCGGACGGCAACATCGTCTACCTCGGGCGGATCGACAACCAGATCCAGCTTCGCGGCTACCGCATCGAGCTCGGAGAGGTGGAGGGGGCCCTGATGGCCGTCCCGGGCATGCTCGAGTGCTTCGTGCAGCTCGACGAGCAGGCCGCGGAGCCCCGCCTGGTCGCCTACGTGGTGGGTGCGTCCGTGCCCGCGGACGACGAGATCCGCGCCATGCTCGCGAGGCGCATCCCCGCCTACATGGTCCCCGCCCTGTTCGTGCGGATGGCCGAGCTTCCGCTGACCATCAACGGCAAGCTCGACGAGACGCGCCTTCCGCAACCCGACGCGACACCGGCCGTCCCCGTCGTCGTCGATGACGACGACGACGAGCTCGCAACGGCGATCGCCCGCATGTGGGCCGAAACGATCAAGGGCGGCGCCGTCCACACCTCCGGCAACTTCTTCGACGCGGGCGGAACGTCGATGCATGTGGCGGAGGCATACCACCGCCTGGTCACGGAGTTCGACGCCGCGGACATCGCGATGGTCGAGCTCTTCGAGTACCCGACCCCGAAGGCGCTCGCCGACCGCATCAGGCGGTCGGAGCCGTCGACGTCCGCGCCGGCGGCACCCGCCCGTCCGGCCCGCCCCGCCCGAAGTCGTCCGGCGCGCCGCCCCGCGGTGAGCCAGCACACGAGCTGACAGGAGACCGACCCGATGACCCCCATGGACAACGAGACCGCGATCGCCATCGTCGGGATGGCGGGCCGCTTTCCCGGCGCCCCGACAATCGACGACCTCTGGCGCAACCTCCTCGAGGGCGTCGAGGCCATGCGCCCGTTCACCGACGAGGAGCTGGCCGAGGCCGGCGTGTCGCTGTCGGTCGCACGGCGCCCCGAGTACGTGGCGGCCGGCGCGCCGCTGGAGCACGCGGACGCGTTCGACGCCGAGTTCTTCAGCATCCCGGCGCACGAGGCGCGGCTCATGGACCCCCAGCAGCGCGTGTTCCTGGAATGTGTGTGGGCCGCCCTGGAGGACGCAGGCCACGTACCGAGCCGGGCGGAGGGCCGCATCGGCGTCTTCGCCAGCGGGAGCATCAGTTCCTACCTCATCAACGTCCTCGCGCGTGCCGGTGAGGCGGCTCCCGGCGATGTCAACTATCCCGTCGTGCTCGGCAACGACAAGGACTTCCTGGCCACGCGCGTCTCGTACAAGCTCGGGCTGACCGGGCCGAGCATGAGCGTGCAGACGGCCTGCTCGAGTTCCCTCACCGCCGTCCATATCGCCTGCCAGGCGCTGCTGGCCGGGGAGTGCGACGCCGCGCTGGCCGGTGGCGTGAGCATCACGTTCCCGCAGACGTCCGGGTACCTTTATCGCGAGGGCGGCATCATGTCGCCCGACGGCCGCTGCCGCGTGTTCGACGCGCAGGCCGCCGGCACGGTGAAGGGCAACGGCTGCGCGGTCGTCCTCCTGCGGCGGCTCGACGCCGCGCTCCGCGACGGCGACCACATTCACGCGGTCATCCGCGGCACCGCGATCAACAACGACGGCTCCGACAAGGTGGGCTTCACCGCGCCGGGCCCGGCCGGGCAGTCGGAGGTCATCTGCGACGCGCTCGAGCTCGCCGGCGTCCCGGCGGCGGAGATCGGCTACGTCGAGGCCCACGGAACGGGGACTGCGCTCGGTGACCCGATCGAGGTGCACGCGCTGGCGGCGGCGCACGGTGCGGATGGAGCGCCGCCGCAGCGCTGCTTCCTGGGCAGCATGAAGGCCAATCTCGGGCACCTCGACGCGGCCGCGGGCGTCGCCGGCCTGGTCAAGACGGCGCTTGTCCTGCGCGAACAGACCGTCCCCGGCCAGCCGACGTTCTCGCGGCCGAACCCGGCCCTCGGCCTGGAGCGCCTGGGCTACGTCATCCCCGAGGCGACGCAGCCGGCCGATGCGCCGCTGCGCGCGGGGGCCGTGAGCTCGTTCGGGATCGGCGGCACGAACGCGCACGCCGTCCTCGCGCCGCCGCCGCGGGACGCTCGGGGCGAGCGGGAGCCCGCCCGGGGCGAGTATCGCGTGCTGCTGTCCGCCGCCGACGGCGACGCGCTGCGTGAGTCCGCGGGCCGTCTGCGGGCGCGCGTGGCCGCCGATCCCGGGCTGCGCCTCGACGACGTGGCGCTGACGCTCGCGCACGGACGCACCCCGCTCGCTGTCCGCACCGGCTTCGCCGTGGCCTCGATGGCCGAGCTGGCCAAGGCGCTGGACGCGTTCCTTGCCGGCCGCGACCACGTCGACCCCGACGCGGTCGTCTCCGCCTGGACGGCTGGGGATGTCGCCGCGCTGGACGATGTCGGCGATCTCACGCATGCGCGGCGCGTGCCGCTGCCGACGTACCCCTTCCGGCGCACTCGCCATTGGGTCGACGTGCCGCAGCCTGCGCAGACCCGCGAGGCGCAGGAGAGCGCGCCGTGCAAGGGCGACGCGCTCGAGCGCGCCATCGCCGTCATCACCGGCCACCTTGGCGCGGAGATCGACCCCGATCAGGACCTCCTCGACCTGGGCGTGGACTCGATGATGCTGGTCGAGATCATCACGTCGCTGCGCGAGGAGTTCGGCGTCGCCCTGCCGTTCAGCGAGATCGAGGGTCTGCGTACCGCACGCGACCTTGCCGAGCGGATCGGACAGCTCACGGCGCCGGTGGCGGCGACCGTGATCGCCCACCCGGCGAAGGAAGCAACCCTCTCCTGCGACCCCCGGTTCCGGCGCGTGCTCAACAAGGTGCGCTCGGGCGACAGCGACCGCAACGTCTTTCTGATCCATCCCAGCGGCGGCACGACGTTCTGCTACGCCGACATGGCGCGCCACCTACGGGGCGATCACACGATCTACAGCATCTGCTTCCCGTTGGAGGCGACGTACGAGCTGCGCAGCATCCGCGACATGGCGCGGGTCTATCTCAGCGTCGTCCGCGACGTTCAGCCGTCCGGGCCATACGTGCTCGGCGGCTACTCGATGGGCGGCAACGTGGCGTTCGAGATGGCCCTGATGCTCGAAGCCGCCGGCGAGACGGTGGAGCGGGTGATCATGTTCGACTCGCTCGCGCCCGAGTCCTACCTCGGCGTCGACGAGGACGAGCCGGCGTTGGTGGACTCGTTCGTCTCGCTGCTGCGCCGCATGCTCCCCGACCTCCCGGTGACCGCCGATCTCGAGCGGCGCAGCGTTCGCGACGTGCTGGCGCTGCTCCCCGGGAAGTCGTTGTCGGCCGCGACGCGCGACGAGCTCGAGCGCTTCTTCGATGTCTGGCGGCTCAACGTCTCGGCGCTCACCCGGTGGTACCCGGACGGGCGGATCCAGGCTGATGTCCTGATGCTGGCGGCAGCGCAGCGGCAGGGCTACGAGCCGACTGACCGCCTAGGAGTCCGCGTCATCCCGCACGAGGAGTGGAAGCGGCACATGAGCGGTGAGCTGACCATCGTCGCGACGCCCGGCGACCACTTCTCGATGTTCCACGACCGCGCGAACCTCGTGGCGCTGGCCGCCCGTTACGACGGGCTCGTGGCGGACCTCCGGCCCGTCCGCGACGACTGCCGGGCGACCGTCGCGGCGACAGCGGAGGCTGCGTGAGCACCTCCGTCGGGGCGGGCAAGCGCCCGACCACAGTCGCGCCGGCCGTCGCGCGGAAGCCGCGCGGCGTCCGCGCCGGGATCTTCGGCGTGGGCGCCGCCGTGCCGGACCGCGTCGTCAGGAATGCGGAGCTCGAGGCGCGGCTGGATACCAGCGAAGACTGGATCGTCCGCCGCACCGGCATCTGCGAGCGCCGTCGCCTGGCCGCCGGTCAGTCGCTGTCGCAGCTCGGGGCCCGGGCGGCACGGTCTGCGCTCCGGGACGCCGGGCGCTGCGCGGAGGATGTCGACCACGTCATCGTCTCGACGATCACGGCGGACCGACTGACGCCGGGGCTGGCGCCCGAGGTGGCGCGGCTGCTCGGAGCGCACCGCGCGGGCGCAGTCGACCTCAACGCGGCCTGTGCCGGCTTCGTGTACGCGCTCGACCACGCGGCGGCCCTCGTCGAGTCGGGGCGGGCGAGCGTGGTCGTCGTCTGCGGTGCCGAGGCCATGTCGCGCATCACCGACCACGAGGATCGCGGCACTGCGGTGTTGTTCGGCGACGGCGCCGGCGCGATCGTTGTCGCCGGCGGCGAGCTGGAGCTGGGCTGCGCACGGTTCGTGCTCGGCGCCGACGGCGCCCACGGCGATCTCCTCTACGCCGACCGCGACGAGCGAGTCATTCGCATGGAGGGACGCGAGGTCTACCGCCACGCCGTCCGGCGGATGGCGGATGCCACCGCGGAGGCGCTCCGACACGAGCGGCTCGACGTCGAGGACATCGACCTCTTCGTCGCCCACCAGGCCAACGCCAGGATCCTCGAGGCCACGGCTGCCGAGCTGGGCCTGCCGCGCGAGAAGGTGTTCCTGAACGTCGAGCGGATGGCCAACACGTCGTCGGCGTCGATTCCGCTGGCGCTGGCGCAGGCGGAGCAGGACGGACGGTTGCGCCCGGGCGCCATCGTCGCGCTGGCCGCGTTCGGGGCGGGGTTCGTCTGGGGCGCGGGCATCGTGAGCTGGAAGGAACGCGCCGATGTCTTCGCCTGAGGGCTGCGTCGTGGTGGCGGCGGGGTCTCGCGGGATCGGGAGGGCCGTCGCGGACCGCCTGCGGGCCGAGGGCCGGACGGTGGCGACCGGGTGGCGCACCGGCGCGGACGTGTCAGATCCGGAGCCGGTGGAGCAGGCGTACGCGCAGGTCCGCGAGGGGTTCGGGCCCGTGCCGATGCCGGTCGACAACGGCGGCGAGCGCGCCGACGTGCGGGCGACTCGGGATGTCCCCGGACGACTGGCGGCGCGTCGCGGAAAGAAAATCCCGACGGTGCATTTTTTCGCGCCCGTCGTGCTCTTGAGGACATGCTGCAGGCGCGCCGTGGCCGGATCGTCAACGTGTCGTCCGTCGTCGCCGAGCGGGGCAACCCGGGCCAGGCGAACGACGCGGCCGCGAAGGCGGGGCCGCTCGGCTTCACGCGCACGATCGCGCGTGAGATCGCACGCCGGAGCATCACCTGCGACGCGGTGACGCCGGGCGTCATCGAGACGGACATGACCGCGGACGTCAATGGCGCCGCACCACCGGTGGACGGTGGCGTCGGCGCGTACGTAAACCAATGCACCGGAGGAGCACACGAATGGCCGACATGCTGACCGACCAGGAGATCCTGGAGGGCATCCGCGAGGAGCTGCTCGCGATCAGGGTGCCCGACGCCGACACCGCCGAGCTCGACAGCACGTGGGGCGATCTCGACGTCGACTCGCTCGACCTTGTCGAGGTCGTCAAGGCGCTCGAGGACCGCTATGAGATCCAGATCCCCGACGCGCGGCTCAAGGACATCGCCAGCGTGCGCGATGCCGTCACGCTGGTCAAGGAGCTCGCGATGGAAGACAAGGGCGTGGCCGCATGAGCCGGCCGCCCGAGATCGTCGTCACGGGCCGCGGCGTCGTCTCGTCGCTCGGCGAGGGTGCCGACACGCTCTACGAGGCGCTCCTCGCCAAGCGCTCGGGCATCGTCGACGGCGTGGGCGCATGCGTGGACTTCGAACCCGAGTCCGTCATGGCGCCGAAGGAGGTCAGGCGCACCGACCGCTTCACCCAGCTGGCGGTGGCCGCGGCGGACCAGGCCGCCGCGGAGGCGGGCGTCCCGGGCGCCGTGGAGGCCGAGCGCCTCGGCGTCATCATGGGCACCGGCATCGGCGGTATGACCACCCTGGGCCGGGAGTTCATGGGCTGGCTCGAGCACGGCGAGCGCGGCGTCTCGCCCCACTTCGTGCCAATGATCATGCCCAACGCCGCCGCGGGCATGATCGCGATGCGGCTCGGCGCGCAGGGCCCGGGCTTCTGCGTCGGATCGGCCTGCGCCACCGGCGGGCATGCGATCGGCGAGGGGATGCGGATGATCCGTCGCGGCGAGGCGGACGCCGTGCTGGCGGGCGGCACCGAGGCGGCGCTCATGCCGCTCTGCATCGCCGCGTTCAAGCGCATGCGCGCGCTGTCCGGCGACGGCGTGTCGCGGCCGTTCGACGCGCGCCGCGACGGCTTCGTGATGGGGGAGGGCGCCGGCGCGCTCGTCCTCGAGCGCGAGGACCACGCCCGCGCGCGCGGCGCGACGATCTACGCCCGCCTCGTGGGGTACGGGGCGTCGAACGACGCCTTCCACATCACGATGCCCGAGACGGACGGGCGCGGCGCTCGAAAGGCGATGCTCGACGCCCTGGGCGATGCCGCCGCCTGCCCGGAAGACGTGGGCTACATCAACGCCCACGGCACCGGCACGCCGTTCAACGACAAGATCGAGTCGGCGGCGATCAAGGGGATCTTCAACGGCCATCGCACGCCGCCGCCCGTGTCCTCCACAAAGTCGGCGATCGGGCACTTGCTGGGCGCGTCCGGCGCCGTCGAGGCCGTCATCTGCGTCGAGGCGGTCCGCCGCGGCGTGCTGCCCCCGACGCTGAACTACCTGGAGCCCGATCCCGAGTGCGACCTCGACTATGTGCCCGAGGGGCCTCGCGAGGCGCCGGACACGCAACTGGTGGTGTCGAACTCGTTCGGGTTCGGAGGGCAGAACGCGTGCCTGGCCGTGGCGCGCGCGTAGTCGGTCCGGTGCGGACGAGGGTGAAGGGTCGGCCGCCGGCGTTCCGGGGATAGTGCGGTCGCTCGGCCATGCGGCCGCACCCCGCGCTCACGACCGGCAGCGCTGAGAGACGTCACGCCGAGAGGGTCCCGCTCATCGTTATCGGGAGACAGGATTTGAACCTGCGACTGGCAGTCGTGACCAGATGGCCGCCGCACGGCCCGCTGTCGGCGCTCAGCCGGCCGAGAGGCGGGTCTCCGCGGGGCGGGTTGTGTTGTCACCGCGGCGGCATTGTCGGGTAGCTCGGCGACGCGCTCGCGGCGGCCGATCCGATCCGGACCTGCGCGCCTTGGGAGCCGCGGGCAGCGCGGGACCGTGGACCAAACTCACACTCCGAGAGGGGTTCGGTACTTGCCTCGCACCCTTCGCTGCGGGTAACCTTCGACGGACCCCTTGGCGGGTGCCGCTTTCGGCCTCTCGGACGGCGGCATCATGGGAGCCAAGGGACAACGGTCTCCAATTGGAGGCGTGACGTCATGGCCGAGGCCAGCGAGCGTCCTACGCGGCTTCCCAGGCTTGAGCCTGGCTCAGTCTTCGCGGGTTACCGCATCGAGCACGTGATCGATCGGGGTGGGATGGGCGTCGTCTACAAGGCGACGGATCCTGACTTGGACCGCGCGATCGCGCTCAAGATCATCGCGCCGGAGTACACGCAGGACCAGACGGCGGTAGCGCGCTTCAAAGCCGAGGCGCGGGTGGCTGCGTCCCTCGAGCATCCAAACATCGTCCCGATCCATCGCGGTGGCGCGCACGATGGGATCCTCTATCTCGCCATGCGGTATGTGGATGGCTCGAACGTTCGCGGAGCCATTGATGGCCCGATGCAGCTGCCTCGGGTTGCGAAAATCGTCACTGATGTCGCGAGCGCGCTCGACGTGGCCCATGGTCACGGCCTCGTGCACCGTGACGTCAAGCCGGCGAACATCCTGCTCTGTGGGGAAGGCAATCGCGAGCAGGTCTACCTCACCGATTTCGGGCTCACGAAACGCCTCGGATCCTCGGGTGACCTGACCCGACCCGGTGCCTGGGTGGGCACGCCCGACTACGTCGCCCCCGAGCAGATCCACGGCCGCGAGGTGGATGGGCGCGCGGACATCTATTCGCTCGGCTGCGTCCTCTACGAGATGCTGACCGGTCACGTCGCCTACCGCAAGGACAGCGATGTGGCGAAGTTGTGGGCGCACGTCTCCGATCCCCCTCCCCTCCCACGCAGCGAGGCCCCGCACCTCGTCCAGGCGTTCGACGACGTGGTCGCGCGCGCGACGGCGAAGGACCCGGACGATCGCTACGGGTCGGCGGGCGAGTTTGCGGCCGCGGTTCGGGAAGCGGTTGCCGAGCAGGAGACGCATGATCAAGACGTTGCGGGGCAAGCCGGTCAGCTCGTCGGAGCCACGGGGGGTGGGGGTCTGAGCACACGCGGCGAGGAGGTCTTTGTCGACGAGCGAGCGGACCGAGCCACCGCGCTTGGGGCGGGCCGGGCGCCCGATTCCGGCCCGCCGATCGTCGCGCCGCCTCCCGCACGCCAGGCGCACCATGCCCCAGCCGGTGGACGGCCGATCGAGGAGCCGTGGCTCCGTCGCCGCCGCTGGCCGGTGGCCGGGGCGATCGCCGTCTTGGCCTGCGCCGCGGCAGTGGTGATTCTGCTGTCTTCTGGTTCCTCCACGGGGTCCAAGACGCCGTCTGCAACGGGCGCAGAGCCCAAGGCGCCTTCGGGCCGGCGTATCTCGGGAGGGCTGACGCCCGTGCCCACGAACCGGGTGAAGGGCAGCGGCAGCGCCGTCGTTCGCCTCGACGGCACCGTCGCGACGGTCTCGTTGACGACGAACAATCTCGTCGACGGGCCGCCGCACGCGCTGCACATTCACGCGGGCGCGCGAGGGCAGTGCCCGTCCGCGAGGGCCGCCAAGGTCCACAACGGCCATCTCTCCATCGCCACCAAGAGCGGCGTCCCCTTCTACGGCCATGCGCTGACGGCACTGACGACGAGAGGGAATACGGATCCTGAGAGAAGCCTTCTTGCGTTCAAGCGCTACCCGCGCACGGGCAGCATCCGCTACTCCCGGAAGATTGACGTCGGCCCCGTCGTGGCGTCGTACCTGCGCAAGGACAACGCGGTCGTGGTCGTCCATGGCATCGATTACAACCACAACGGGATCTACGACGGCACGCTCGACCGCAGCGACCTTGACCGCAGTCTCCCGGGCGAGGCGACGGCCCCGGGGCTGTGCGGCGTGCTGATCGCCGCGAAGGGGTCGGGCTCGACCGGCAAAACCGCTCCGGGCAACAAGACCGGCCAGGCGCCCTCGCCGCGGTCGGAGCTGTTCGCCGCGACGTTGATCAACGCTCCGAGCGGACCGCGGCCGCCCGCGTGGCGCTGTCGGCTCGACCGCAACGGAGCCGAGTTGTCATAGCCCGGTGGACCCGCGCTAGGCGCACCCGGGTGCCGCACCGCGTCACGGCAGTTTGGCCCGTCGTTGTAGCGGTGGCAGTCGCGGGCGCGGTCCTTGTGGTCGCTGCGAAGGGATCGCGTCACGCCGGTCGGGAGTCCGTCACGGAGAAGCGCACGCGGGCGGTGGAGCCCTCCATCCGCGTGCGGCAGACGAAGCTCGGGCGCATCCTCACGGACCGGGATGGGCGGACCCTGTATCTCTTCCTCGAGGATAGACGTGGGAAGAGCACGTGCCACCACGTTTGCGCGCGCGTCTGGCCGCCGGCGATCGCGACGGGTCGGCCGAACGTGAGCGCGAGGGTGCTTCCGGGCACCCTCACGAGGACGAGGCGCAGGAACAACAGGTACCAGCTCGTCTACGAAGGCCACCCGCTCTATCGGATGGACGCCGACGTCAACCCCGGAGATATGAAGGGCGAGGGGTTCCTCGGGACCTGGTGGGTGGTGTCGCCCTCTGGGGACAAGATCGTGGCGCCTGGCATGCGCGTGGCCCGCGGCGGCGGTTACTGAGCGGTCCGATCGTCACCATCGCATGGTGGCCGCCAAGGACCAGGACGGCGCGCCCTCGCCGACGGCACGGGTGAAGGCGCGGCGCCTCGGGCGGTCATCGAGCACGCGAAGCGCGTCGGCGCCAGCGAAAGCCCCACGAGCTTGCGAGACGCCGAATGTACGACCGATCCGATTAGGTGGCTGCCTCACGTGCGACTAACTGTGTGTGAGCCGCGGCGATTGTTGGTTTGTGTGAATTATAGTTAAGTGGTGTGAGTGAGTTAGCCGTGGTAGCGGTCTGAGGACATGCCCCCGGGCAGATCAGTCCGCGCAACCTGCGGCCGTGAGCCGAGTCGCCCGCGGCCCGCGTCACGGCGACGATCTCCTCGACCGTCGGTGGATCGGCCGGACAGGGGATGCCCTTGTTGCGGGGCGGGCGCCCGGCGTGGAACCCGGGCATCGTGGCGGGCGCCCGCCGGCGACCCCCGGCATCAAGCAGCGCTTCCCTCATCACACCTCCTGGAGCGCGACAACGAGACGCTCGCTTCGTCGCCAGCAGTCGCCGTCTGCACCCCGCGAATGCGCCCTAGGTTCGTCCCCCGTTGCGCGGCGTCGGTGACCGCGCCAGAGTGACCTATCGCTTCGGCACCAGGATCTGCGCAAGGGCTCCGCTCGAGAAGCGGTCCTCGTCGACGACGTCCAGCTTCAGGTGCTCTTCCAGCTCGGCGAATGGGCTGCGGCCCGCGCCGATGGCAATCGGGACCGTCGTCAGCTGGTATTCGTCGACGAGGCCCAGGCGGGTCAGCGACTTGGCGAAGCCGGGGCCGCCGTGGACCAGGATCGTTCCTTCGTCGTC
>Ga0136846_1220927_pt1 | contig 28306 bp, 25 predicted proteins | sample HopSoiMetagenom2_FD_96841 | JGI IMG/M metagenome (GOLD analysis project Ga0136846, IMG submission 96841) | Grasslands soil microbial communities from Hopland, California, USA - 2 Assembly 2016 (version 4) | ecosystem: Environmental > Terrestrial > Soil > Grasslands | place: USA: Hopland... | reverse complement strand
GCCAGAGCCGTGGCCACGGCGACAGCGGTGCTCGACGAGGTCTGCAGGGTGTTCGTGAACACCGACCGCGACAGCGCCAGCAACGCGGAGTCGCGGCGCGCTCGCACCGATGCTGAGCGCCGGCCGCCGGTCAGCAGGGCGAGCTCACCGAGCTGTGCGCCCGGCCCGAGCTCACGGACCGCGACCTCGTCGACCACCACGTCGAGCCGCCCCGACAGCACGACGTACATCGCGTCCGCACTGTCACCCTGGCGGAACACCCAGTCCCCCGCGGCGACCTCGACTCGCGTGCCGGCGGCGATCAGGCGGAGCCGGACGTCGTCCGGGAGCCGATCGAAGAACGTGCGCGCAGAGTCCTCTTTCGCGGGCAGGAGCATCTCGCCGTCGGCCTCGTCCTCGGCGGTGACCGGCAGGTGCACGTCCAGCCCGCGCGTGTCGTGCTGTCCCGACTCGTCGGCGGTCGCACCTCCGCGCAGGAACAACGCGCCCGCCGCCGTGACGGCGAAGCAGGCTGCGCAGAAGATCCACCCGTCCCGCAGGACGTCGACGGTGGTCGCCGCGGTCGGCGTCCCGATGATCACCACGAGGGTGGCGATCCCGAGAGCGCCGCCGAGCTGGCGGGCACTGGAGACGACCGCCGAAGCGGTGGCGAAGCGGCCGCCCGGCACGGCGGCGAGCGCCGCGCTGCCGAGGATCGGGAGCGTCGCTCCCACCCCGATCCCGCTGAGCACCTGGCCGGGGAGCCACTGGGTGAGGAACGCCGGATCGGGTCCCACGACCAGGGCGTACCACAGGTACGCCGCACACCAGACGATCGCGCCGGGGATCACGACCAAGCGGTAGCCGTGCTTCTGGGCGACCTCGCCGAGCGCCGCCGCCACGACCGCCGCGACGAGGGCGCCGGGGACGAGCGCCAGCCCGGCCTTGAAGATCGGGTAGCCCCATACGTAGTTCAGCCACAGGATGTTGGTGAGCAGGTAGGCGTAGAAGCCCATGCCGGCGACGATCGTCAGCACGCTGCCCACGGTGAACGACCGGATCCGCACCAGCGCGGGATCGAGCAACGGCTGCGGGTGGGCGCGCGAGCTGGCGACGAAGCCGGCGGAGAGCGCGACGGCGGCCGCGAACCCGGCGAGGACGCGGGCACTTCCCCAGCCCCAGTCGTTGCCCTGCACGACCGCCAGCGTCAGGGCGGTCAGGCCCAGCGCGAGCAGCGCCGCCCCGCGGATGTCGGGCAGACTTCGGCGGCCGGGAGCCCTGCTCTCCACGAGCGTGCGGCGGATGCTGACCAGCGCCGCGATCCCGATCGGAAGGTTCACCAGGAAGGCGAGCCGCCATCCGCCGAGCTCGACCAGGGCGCCCCCGATCGGTGGCCCGAGCCCGGCGGCGAGGGCAGCCGACGCCCCCCAGAGACCGACGGCGTGGCTGCGGCGGTCCTCCGGGAACGCTTCGACCACGACGGCCAGAGACGCCGGCACGAGGAGCGCCGCGCCGAGCGCCTGCACCACGCGGAACGCCACCAGGATCTCCAAGGAGCCGGCTGCGGCGCACGCGATCGAGGCGAGCGTGAACAGCACGGTGCCCAGGGCGAACATCCGCCGCCGGCCGAGCAGGTCGGTCAGGCGGCCGCACACGATGAGGAAGGAGGCGAAGACGATGTTGTAGGCGTTCAGGACCCACGACAGGTCGCTGACGCTGCTGCGCGCGAAGGACGCCCGGATGTCCGGGAACGCGACGTTGACCACGGTCGCGTCCAGGAACGCCAGGAACGCTCCGAACGCGGCGACGAGCAACACCTTTGCCGGCGGCGTGCGCCCGCTCGAGGCGTACGGCGCTCCGGCGTCAGGCACGCAGCATCACGGTTCCCTCCCGGGACCACTGTTACCGAGACTCGGCCGATCCGCATGACCCATGTGGGCTACCGAACGTCCCGGGTCTGTGCGCAGGAAACACGAAAGCCGGCCTGAGGACGGCCATCCGTGGAGGCTCACCGGCGTCAGGCGAACATCCCGGGCAACATGGTCATCCCGGCCCGATCCGTGTCCATCATCCGAGGTCGCGAAGTGCGCAAGCGGGCTCGACGGAGCACAGAGCCGAGCGGACCGGTCGCGGCGTTGCGGCTTGCGATGGGAGGGAGCGGATCGCGGGATGTCTGGGTGGTCTTTCGCCGACCTTCTTGCCCGCGCCGCTTTTCGTATTACGATTTACGCATGGAGACGATCAAGGGCATTCCGGTCACGGACGAGGACATCCAGGGCTGGGCCGATGAGGCCGAACGCGGCTATGACGTCGCTCGGCTCCGGAAGCGAGGTCGCAAGCCCATGGGCGACGGCCCGGCGAAGGTCGTCCCTGTCCGCCTCGATGACGACCTCTTGAGGACGCTGGACGAGCGTGCTCACCACGATCACGTCAGCCGGTCCGAGGCCATTCGAGAGGCGATCCGCGCCTACGTCTCGTGAAGGTCCACGCGTCGGCGCTCAGGCACGGGGTTGAGCCGGACGACGCGATCCGCGCAGCCAGTGATCCGGTCTTCGTCAGTGAACTCGACGAGGACAGTCCAGGCCCCAGTTCCGCCTGGGCTTCGACGGTGCGGGACGCCTGCTGGAGCTCGTTGTTCTGCGCTTCGACAGCGGCAACGAGTTGATCATCCACGCCATGAAGGCGCGCCGTAGGTACCTCGACCTGCTCGATTGAAACCGCGCCAATCGCGGCAATGCGTGCGGTGCGCGCTCCGCGGATGACAGTGCGGTGGATTCGAGTCACCTGGTGGCACGGAATCACCGCACTAGGTGTACTAGGCCGGCCACGCAATGGCCGTGCATCCGCGCTCAACTCGGCTGATGAGTGCGCTTCCCAGTCGACGGCGCGCTTGGGCCGAGGGCCCGGGGACGGGCAGGCCGTCCTTGCTGTCCTCCCGCCAACGCGATCTCTTGGGAGGTCTCGACTGATCGCTCGCAAGCTCGCTAGTCCCCGCGAAACACCAAAGCCGCCCCTGAGGGCGGCCGTCGGTGGAGCTGAGGGGATTCGAACCCCTGACCCCTTGCATGCCATGCAAGTGCGCTACCAGCTGCGCCACAGCCCCGCTGCCACACCGGTCTCCCGCCGGGCAACTCGCCGAATATTAGCCAACCGGGGCGTCCGATGCGAAATCGGGGCCGTGCACCGAGGGGTGGACGGTCTCGTTGTACGACGCCAGCCGGACGCCCCGCACGGCGGGGTCGTCCTCCAGCACGGCCCAGCCGCAGTTGTCGAGCCCGCGGAGCGTGCCGAGCAGGGTCTCGGGCCAGCCGAGGAAGGCCAGCAACGACACCTTGAGGCACGCACCGTGCGCGACGACGACGGTCGTCTCCCCCGCGGCGGTGGCCGACCAGATCTCGCGGAGGGCGGGCACCATGCGGGCGACGACCTCGGCGGTCGTCTCCGCTCCCGGCACGTGGCCGGTGATGTGGCCATCGCGCCAGGAGTCGTAGGCGTCGGGGAACTGCTCGGCGAACTCCGCGAGGGTCAGCCCCGCCCTGTCACCGGCGTCGAACTCGCGCAGCCGGGCGTCGAGCCGCAACTCGAGGCCGGTCACGGCGGCGACCTGCTCGGCCGTCTGGACCGCGCGAGTGAGGTCGCTGCTCCACAGGGCGCTCGGGGCCATCTCGGCGATGGAGGGCGCCAGGGCGACCGCCTGCGCACGACCTGTGTCGTCGAGCCCGACGTCCGTGTGGCCCTGTGCCCTGCCCTCGAGGTTCCAGGCCGTCTGGCCGTGTCGGACCAGGACGAGCCTCGTCACTGGTCGCGACGGGGCTCGGCCACCGTGGGCCCGTGCGGGGACAGCTGCAGGTCGATCGCCGGGCAGTCCCGCCAGAGCCGCTCGAGGGCGTAGAACGCGCGCTCCTCGCTGTGCTGCACGTGGACGACGATGTCGGCGTAGTCGAGCAGCACCCAGCGGCCGTCCCGCTCGCCCTCCCGGCGTACCGGCTTGGCGCCGAGCGCACGGAGCCGGTCCTCGATCTCGTCGACGACCGACTTCACCTGACGGTCGTTGGCCGCGGAGCACAGCAGGAACGCGTCGGTGATGACGAGCTGCTCGGAGACGTCGAAGGCGAGGATGTCGGTGGCGAGCTTGTCGGACGCCGCCTCGGCGGCCTCCCGGACCAGCTCGAGTGCGCGCGGCGTGGCCGTCATGAGTCCCCCTGCGATGAGTGCCGGTCTCCGTAGAGCCGGTGCTTGGCGATGTACTGCACGACGCCGTCGGGCACGAGGTACCACACGGGCTCACCCGCCGCGGTGCGGTTGCGGCAGTCGGTGGACGAGATCGTCAGGGCTGGGATCTCCAGGATCGTGAGCCGGTCCGGCGGGATGCCGTCCAGCGTGCTGCCGTCCATCTCGTAGCCGGGACGGGTGCAGCCGACGAAGTGCGCGAGCGACCAGAGCTCCGCCGCGTCGCGCCACGTGAAGATCTCGGCGAGCGCGTCGGCTCCGGTGATGAAGAACAGGTCGGTGTCCAGCATCGATGCGGTGAGGTCGCGCAGCGTGTCGATCGTGTACGTCGGTCCGCCGCGGTCGATGTCGACGCGCGAGACCGTGAACCGCGGGTTGGATGCCGTGGCGATCACGGTCATCAGGTAGCGGTGCTCCCCGGAGGTGACCTCACGCGAGGACTTCTGCCACGGCTCGCCGGTCGGGACGAACACCACCTCGTCGAGGCCGAACCACGACTGCACCTCGCTGGCCGCCACGAGGTGGCCATGGTGGATCGGGTCGAACGTGCCACCCATCACGCCGACGCGGCGACGGGACGACTCGTGGGAGCCCACCGGTCCGGGTGTGCTCAGGAGTGCTCGCGTCCCCGGCCGAAGGCGAGCAGCGCACTGATCAGCACCACGAAGAGGATCAGGATGCCGCCACCGATGAAGTAGGGCGCCCAGAACGTGCCGGAATCGGCGACGTCGGTGCCTCCGGAGTGCAGCGAGGCGAGCAGGATCGTCATGGCCGGTACCTTACCGGCCGCGATCGCCCGTCCGGCCACCGGTCAGTGGCCGAACAGCATGCTCACCCCGGCCAGGACCAGCCAGAACCGGATCGTCCGGCCGACGAACACCGTGACCATGAAGATCGTGAAGTTCATCCGCAGGGTGCCGGCCAGCACGGCGATCACCGCGAGCGGCGGGAACCCGGTCACCGCGGAGCCGAACGAGATCGCGCCGGCGAAGAGTGGACGACCCACGATCCGCTCGTGCCACTTCTCGTAGGAGATCTGCCACTTCTCCGTGTCCATCTTCTGGCGGATCCACCGGATCTTCAGCGAGTGGATCCCGGCGAAGTACCAGAGGATCTTGCCGACGCTCTGGCCGCCGCCACCGACGGCGGCGAGCTGCCAGTCGGACAGGTTGTGGGCCTTGAGCGCGACGGCCGCGAGGTAGGCCTCGACGTTGAGGATCGGCAGGAGCGCGGAGGCGACCGAGAACAGGAAGGTCCCGATGACCAGCTTCACGCGGTCGTGCCCTGCGCCCTGGGCTGCTCCACGGGACCGGTCGCCGCCGGCAGCGGGAGCCCGATGCGGGCGACTCGGATCAGCGACGCGATCTTGAAGACGAGCAGCGCGCTCGCGACCACCGCGCCGACCCACGCGAGGTGAGTGACCAGGAGGAAGACCGCGAACAGCGCCGAGTTGGTGGCCTTGGCCGGGTGCGTCCAGTTCATCCGGTAGACGGTGCGGTCGACCACGTAGAAGTAGTTGGGGCTGCGGATCCGCCACGCGAGGAACGCGATCGACAGGAAGCAGTCGATCACCATGAACTCGGCAAGGTAGATCAGCACCGGCACCGTGAACTCCGGGTGCAGCCAGGCCAGCCCGAGGTAGAACGTCGCGGCGCAGAACCGGTCGCTCATGATGTCGAGGACTGCACCGATCCGGGTCTCGTGGTGCATCCGGCGGGCGACCTGCCCGTCGAGCGAGTCGCCGGCCCAGTAGACCACGAGCCCGACGACGAGGAGCTTGAGCGCCGGGCTCCAGAAGCCGCCGGTGCGGTCGGCGTGCATCGCGAAGCCCATGATCGTGACCGCGGCGATGGTGCGGATGAACGTGATGATCGTCGCCGGCGTGGCGAAACGCTCCGTGGCGGGGTCCGCCCAGATGTCGAGCGTGGCCGGGTCGACTCCCTCGGCGTCGCGATAGCTCACCGCACGTGCCCGTCACCGGTCACGACGTACTTGCTCGACGTCATCTCCGGCAGACCGAGCGGGCCGCGGGCGTGCAGCTTCTGCGTCGAGATGCCGATCTCGGCCCCGAACCCGAACTCCCCGCCGTCGGTGAACCGCGTGGACGCGTTGACCATCACGGCCGCGGAGTCGACAGCGGCGGTGAACCGGCGGGCCGCAGCCTGGGAGCCCGTCACGATCGCCTCTGTGTGCCCGGAGGAGTGTCGGCGGATGTGGGCGATGGCCGCGTCGAGGTCCGGTACGACGCCCGCGGAGATCTCGAGCCCGAGGTACTCGGCGTCCCAGTCCGCCTCCGTGGCCGGCACGACACCGTCGTGGGCTCCGAAGGCCGCGTCGCCGTGGATCGTGACGCCGGCGTCCTGGAGCGCGCGGACGACCCTGGGCACGAAGTCAGCCGCGACCGCCTCGTGCACGAGCAGCGACTCGGCTGCGTTGCAGACCGACGTCCGCTGCGTCTTGGAGTTCATGACGATCGCGAGGGCCATGTCGAGGTCGGCCGCCTCGTCGACGTACACGTGGCAGTTCCCGACGCCCGTCTCGATGACGGGCACCGTCGACTCCTCGACCACCGAGCGGATCAGCCCGGCGCCACCGCGGGGGATCAGGACGTCGACCAGGCCGCGTGCGCGCATCAGCGCCTTGACCGGGTCGTGGCCCTCCCCCGGCACGAGCGCGACGCAGTCCGCGGGCAAGCCCGCCGCCTCGAGCGCGTCGCGGAGGATCCCGACGACGGCGGTGTTGGAACGGACGGCGCTCGAGGAGCCGCGCAGGAGCACTGCGTTGCCGCTCTTGAGACAGAGACCGGCCGCATCGGCGGTGACGTTGGGACGGGCCTCGTAGATCACGCCGACGACGCCGAAGGGCACACGCACCTGGCGCAGCTCGAGGCCGTTGGGCAGGGTCGAACCGCGCAGCACCTCCCCGACCGGATCGGGCAGGCGAGCGACGTCGCGCAGGCCCTGGGCCATCGCGGCCACGCGGCCACCGTCGAGGCGGAGTCGGTCGATCAGGTGCGGCGGAGTCCCGGCCGTCTCGGCAGCGGCGACGTCCTCCGCGTTGGCAGCGAGGATCGTGTCGGTGCCGTCGAGCAGCGCCGCCGCCATCGCCTCGAGGGCGGCGTCCTTGGTCGCCCGGGTGGCGAGTGCGAGCACGGTGGCCGCCTCGCGGGCACGGGTCGCCACCTCGACGATCTGCTCGGACATGGGCTGAGCCTATCCGTCCGTCAGAGCCGGAATTGCACCGACGTCGGGGAGTGGAACCCCAGCGGTCGGCCGCCTCCGCGCCGGTCGCGGAGCGACTTCTCGACGACCTCGAGGCCGACCACCTCCCACGAGGGCAGCCCGGCCGACTCGCGGTGCTCGGTCCAGAGCCGGAGGGCGAGCGAGGCGACGTCGAGCATCGAGTCACCCTCGTCCCAGAACTGCAGCTCGGCACTGTCGCCGGTGAAGGCGACCGAGTCGATGAACGGCCTCTGCTCGGAGAGCCGCGAGAGCGCGGAGCGCACCAGAAGCGGCTCGACGACGTTGCCCGCGACGGTCACCGTCACGTGCCACAGGCGCCCAGCAGCGTCCACCACCACACGCCTCCTCGACCGTCGACCCCCGACAGGGGACAGTCTGCTGGACGGCACCGGGTCAGTGGTGCCAATTCGGGCAAGTTGCGCTCAGAGCAGGGTGAGGTCGTCGCGGTGCACGACCTCTCGCTCGTACGACGAGCCCAGCTCACGGGCCAGCTCGCGGGTCGAGCGCCCGAGCAGCGTCGGCAGCTCGGCGGCGTCGTAGTTGACCAGTCCCCGGGCGATCGGGCGGCCGTCGGGGTCCAGGAGGTCGACCGGGTCACCGGCGACGAACGAGCCGGTGACCCCGACGATGCCGGCGGGCAACAGGGAGGCGCGGCGCTCCGTGAGCGCGCGGACGGCACCGGCGTCGAGCCGGATCGTGCCCTTCCCCTCCGTGGCGTGGGCGAGCCAGAGCAGGCGGGTCGGGCGGCGCCGCCCGGTCGCGTGGAACAGCGTGCCCACCTCGTCGGCCGCGAGCGCAGGCCCGATCTGGCCGGCGCCGGTGAGGATCACGGGGATGCCGGCGGCGGTCGCGATGCGGGCGGCCTCGAGCTTGGTCAGCATGCCCCCGGTGCCGACGCCCGCGCCGCCGGCCTTCCCGACCGTGACGCCGTCCAGGTCGGACTCGTGGCGGACGTCGGTGAGCAGGCGACTGCCCTCGGCGGTGCTCCCGTCCTTCGGGGGCGGACCGTCGTACAGGCCGTCGACGTCGGAGAGCAGGACCAGGAGGTCGGCGTGGACGAGATGGGCCACGAGGGCGGCCAGGCGGTCGTTGTCACCGAAGCGGATCTCACTGGTCGCGACGGTGTCGTTCTCGTTGACGATCGGCACGACGCCCATGCCGAGGAGAGTCACGAACGTGCGCTGGGCGTTGCGGTAGTGCCCGCGCCGGGTGACGTCGTCGAGGGTCAGCAGCACCTGACCGGTGACCTGACCGTGGCGCGCGAACTCCTCGGTGTAGCGGTGGACCAGGATGCCCTGGCCGACCGAGGCGGCGGCCTGCTGGCGGGCCAGATCACGAGGCCGGCGGCGCAGGCCGAGCGGCGAGAGCCCCGCGGCGATCGCACCGGAGGACACGAGCACGATCTCGGTGCCGGCCTCGTGGGCGACGGCGAGCGCGTCGACCAAGGCGCGCACCCGCTCGGGGTCGATGCCCCCGGCCGCGGTCGTCAGCGACGACGAGCCGACCTTGACGACCACGCGCTTCGCCTCGGCGACCGGCCGGCGGCTCACTCCTCGTCCTCCGCGGTCTCCTGCGCCTGGTCGAGGCGACGTGCGACGTCGGCACGGGTCTCGGTCTCGGCCCGCTCGGGCATCGCCTCGTCGATCGCGCGCCGACGGCCGGCGGCAGGACGGGACTCGGTGAACCGCTGGTCCTCGCCACGACGGCCGAGCATCTCCGCGCCCGCGTCGAGGCCCGGCTTGAAGTCGAAGACGACGGCGTTGTCCGGGTTGCCGATGAGGACCGGGTCTCCCTCGACCGCCCCCAGCTGCAGGAGTCTGTGCTCGACGCCGAGCCGGTTGAGCCGGTCGGCGAGGAACCCGACGGCCTCGTCGTTGCTGAAGTCGGTCTGCCGGATCCAGCGCTCGGGCTTGTCGCCGCGCACGCGCCAGCCCTCGCCCGTCTCGGTGATCGTGAACTCCTCACCGCTCTGCCTCGACCGGGGCCGCAGCACGATGCGCTCGGCTGTCTCGACGACGCGGTCCCGACGCGCAGCGGCGACCACCTCGGCCATCGCGAAGGACAGCTCGCGCAGTCCTTCGTGGGTCACGGCGCTGACCGCGAGCACCGGCCAGCCGCGGCCGCCGATCTCCTCGGCGACCATCTCGGCCATCTCGCGGCCGTCAGGCAGGTCGACCTTGTTGAGCGCGACCAGGCGGGGCCGGTCCTCGAGGCCGCCGTACCTCGCGAGCTCGCGCTCGATCACGTCCAGGTCCTCGGCCGGGTTGCGGCCCGGCTCCATGGTGGCCAGGTCGACCACGTGCACGAGGGCAGCGCACCGCTCGATGTGGCGCAGGAAGTCGTGACCCAGGCCACGGCCCTCGCTGGCGCCCTCGATCAGACCTGGTACGTCGGCGACGGTGAAGGTCACGTCGCCGGCCCGGACGACACCGAGGTTCGGCACGAGGGTGGTGAACGGGTAGTCGGCGATCTTCGGCCGCGCCCGGCTCAGCGCCGCGATCAGGCTGGACTTGCCGGCGCTCGGGAAGCCGACGAGGCCGACGTCGGCGACGACCTTGAGCTCGAGGCGGATCGTGCGGTCCTCGCCCGGTTCGCCGAGCAGCGCGAAGCCCGGAGCCTTGCGCTTGGCGGACGCGAGGGCTGCGTTGCCGAGGCCTCCGCGGCCGCCCTCGGCGATGACCAGCTCGGTGCCGGCGCCGACGAGGTCGGCGATCACGTCACCGTTCTCCTCGGTGACGACCGTCCCGTCGGGGACGGGCAGCACGAGGTCCTCGCCGTGCGCGCCGTTGCGGTGGGAGCCGGCGCCGTGTCCGCCGTGGGTGGCCTTGCGGGTGGCGTTGTGGTGGTAGTCGATCAGCGTGGTGACGTCGGGGTCGACGCGCAGGATGACCGAGCCACCCGGCCCGCCGTTGCCGCCGTCAGGGCCACCGAGGGGTTTGAACTTCTCCCGGTGCACCGACGCGACGCCGTTGCCGCCGCGTCCGGCCATGACGTGGAGCACCACGCGGTCGACGAAGGTCGGTACTGCCATCGGGTGCTCCTTTCTCGAACAAGACGAAGGGCGCCCCTGGCAGATCAGGGACGCCCAACGAAGGAATCAGGTGTGGTGGTTGCGTCCGGTCACTCCGCCGGGGAGGGGACGATGTTCACCACGCGGCGACCGCGTCGGCTGCCGAACTCGACGTTGCCCGCGACCAGCGCGAACAGCGTGTCGTCGCCGCCACGACCGACGCCGGTGCCCGGGTGGAAGTGGGTGCCGCGCTGGCGCACGATGATCTCACCGGCGTTGACCAGCTGGCCGCCGTACCGCTTCACGCCGAGGCGCTGCGAGTTGGAGTCGCGCCCGTTCTTGGTGGACGCCGCGCCCTTCTTGTGTGCCATGTTCGTATTCCTTCGACCAGGGTGGTTTCGACAGGCTCAACCACCGGGGAGATCAGAGCTTGATGTCGGTGACCTTGACCTGGGTGTACTTCTGACGGTGACCCTGGCGCTTCTTGTAGCCGGTCTTGTTCTTGTACTTCTGGATGATGATCTTGGGGCCCTTGGTGGCGCCGAGGACCTCGACGGTCACCGCAGCCTTGTCCAGGCCGGTCGACGTGACCTGGTCACCGTCGACGACCATCACCACGGGCAGGCTCAGGGACGCGCCGGCGACCTCGTCGGTCCGGTCGATCTCGATGACGTCGCCGACAGCAACCTTCTGCTGCTTGCTGCCACTGCGCACGATCGCGTACACGTCCGCTTCACTCTCCTCGTCGATGATCCAGGGTCCGGTGGCACAGGCCGCCTCACCGAGAGGCTGGGGGGTGGTCAACGCGGAAGGGCATGCACGAGCACGCCGAGGGTCAACTTTACGGGGTCGCCGGGCGCATGGTCAAAACGAGACCCTCCCCCGGACGATATTAGTTGCCCGATGTGAAGTAATCTCGGTGCGTGCCTCGAGACGCTGCGACGACCACGACGCTCTCCCGCTTCGACAAGGACCACCCGCACTACCGCTGGGTCGCGCTGTCGAACACCACCCTCGGCATGCTGATGGCCACCATCAACTCCTCGATCGTGATCATCTCCCTGCCGGCGATCTTCCGGGGCATCCGCCTCGACCCCCTCGAGCCCGGCAACGTGAGCTACCTGCTCTGGATCATCATGGGCTTCCTCGTGGTCTCCGCGGTGCTGGTGGTGACGCTGGGACGGCTGGGCGACATCTACGGCCGGGTGAAGATGTACAACTACGGCTTCGCGGTCTTCACGGTCTTCTCGGTGCTGCTCTCGGTCGATCCCTTCACCGGCGGGCAGGGCGCGATGTGGCTCATCGTGATGCGGATCGGGCAGGGCGTCGGCGGGGCGATGATCTTCGCCAACTCGACGGCGATCCTCACCGACGCGTTCCCGGCGGACCAGCGCGGCATGGCGCTCGGCATCAACCAGGTCTCCGCGATCGCGGGGTCGTTCCTCGGCCTGATCGTCGGTGGCCTGCTCTCCGAGTGGCACTGGCGGGCCGTCTTCTGGGTGAGCGTCCCGATCGGCGTCTTCGCGACCATCTGGGGCTTCCGGTCACTCGTGGAGCTCGGTGAGCGCCGGGCCGCGCGACTCGACGTACCGGGCAACCTGACATTCGGCGTCGGCCTGACGGCGCTGCTGGTGGCGATCACCTACGGGATCCAGCCGTACGGCGACCACTCGACCGGCTGGCTCAACCCGTGGGTGCTGGCCGGGCTGGTCGGCGGCACGCTGCTCCTGGTCGCGTTCGTGCTCGTCGAGCAGCGGGTCGAGCACCCGATGGTGACGATCGGGCTGTTCCGGATCAGGGCCTTCACGATGGCGAACATCGCCGGGTTGATGGCCGCCATCGGGCGCGGCGGCCTCCAGTTCATGCTGATCATCTGGCTGCAGGGCATCTGGCTACCGCTGCACGGCTACAGCTACGAGTCGACTCCCCTGTGGGCCGGCATCTACCTGCTGCCGCTGACGGTCGGTTTCCTCGCCGCCGGCCCTGTCTCGGGCTGGCTCTCCGACCGGTACGGCGCCCGCCTGTTCGCGACCGCCGGGTCGCTCATCGTCGCGGCCACGTTCGTGGCGCTGCTGCTGATCCCGATCGACTTCCCGTACTGGATCTTCGCCTTGGTCATCTTCCTCAACGGCATCGGCTCAGGCCTGTTCAGCGCACCCAACACCACCGCGATCATGAACTCCGTCCCCGCGCACGAGCGGGGCGCGGCCTCGGGCGTGCGGGGCACGGTGTTCAACTCCGGCATGTCCCTGTCGATCGGGATCTTCTTCTCGCTGATGATCGTGGGCCTCGCCAACGTGCTGCCGCGCACGCTGACCGGCGCGCTCACCGGTCAGGGCGTGCCGCACGACGTCGCGGCGCAGATCGGCGGCCTGCCGCCGGTGGGATCGCTGTTCGCGTCGTTCCTCGGCTACAACCCGGTCGGGTCGCTGCTCGGCCCCAGCGGTGTCCTGGACACGCTTCCCGCGGACCGGGTGCACACCCTGACGGGCAAGGAGTTCTTCCCGCACCTGATGACCGCACCGTTCCACCACGGCCTCGTGATCGTCTTCGTCACCGCTGCCGCGATGATGGTCGTGGCGGCGGTCGCCTCGTGGACGGCAGGCGGCAAGTACGTCCACGACGACGCCCAGTCCGCGGAGGGCGCCGGCGAGGCGCTCGGACGGGAATGACCGCCGTGACGACCAACGACCCCACCACCTCCGAGGCGGCGCGGCTCTACCTCGCGCTCGGGCGGATCAGCCGGACCCTGCGCCGCGACGCCCGCGATGCCGTCATCGGCCACGGCGGGTTGAGCGCGCTCGCGACGCTCATCGCCGACGGGCCCCAGCGGGCGGGCACGCTCGCCGAGACCGAGGGCATCACCGCACCGGCGATGACGAGGATCCTCAACTCCCTCGAGGAGCAGGGGTACGTCGCCCGCCGACCCGACCCGGCCGACGGCCGGGCCAGCCTCGTGGAGGCCACGACCGAGGGCCGCGACCTGGTGCTGCACGGTCGAGCCGTCCGACTCGCTGCGCTGGAGGTCCGGCTGGCAGCCCTGGCTCCCACGGAGCGAGCACGCATCGTGGCCGCACTGCCGGCCCTCGAGGGGCTCGGCAGCGAAGCCTGAGGCCTCAGCGCTTCCGCGAGCCCTTCTTCTTCACCGGCACGTGCACGAGCGAGTGCGCGTGGTCCTCGCCGTGGTTCTCGCCGTCGATCGGCTCGACGGCAGCCGGCTCGTTGTCGTCGTCGCCCGCGGCCGGCGTGGGCGCGTCCGCCTGGGCGTCGGGGGTGTCCGCCTCGGGTGTCGCCGGCGGACCGGCAGGCCGAGCGGCACGTCGACGGCGAGTGCTGGTCACGACGATCGGGGCCGCGACGACGGCTTCGGCCGGCGACTCGTCAGCCGGTGCGGTGTCCGTGGACTCGGCCTCGTCGGCGGGAGCCACGCCGGCCCAGGTCACCTCGACCGGCTCGTCGGGCACGTGGTCGGTCTCCTCGACCGTGCCCACGAGGGCAGCCTCGGCGGGATCGCCCCTCAAGGACTCGGCGGGAGGCTGCTCGCTCTGGATGTCCTCGGTCGGCTCGGCGTCGATCTGGTCATCGCTGGACTCGGGGTGCGGCTTCGTGCCGGCGAGCGCCATCGGGGAGGGCTTGACCGGAGCCGCCGGCGCGTCGCCGCGACCACGGGTCCTGCCGCTACCACGTCCGCGACGTCCGCGGGCCTCGTCGGCCCCGTTGCCGCGGCCGTTCGGTTCGACGGGCTGCTCGTGGATGATCACGCCGCGTCCCTTGCAGTGCTCGCACTCCTCGCCGAAGGCTTCCAGCAGGCCGGTGCCGATCCGCTTGCGCGTCATCTGGACGAGGCCGAGCGAGGTCACCTCGGCGACCTGGTGGCGCGTGCGGTCGCGGCCGAGGCACTCGACGAGCCGTCGCAGGACCAGGTCGCGGTTGGACTCCAGGACCATGTCGATGAAGTCGACGACGATGATGCCGCCGATGTCGCGCAGGCGGAGCTGGCGGACGACCTCCTCGGCGGCCTCGAGGTTGTTCTTGGTGACGGTCTCCTCGAGGTTGCCGCCCGACCCGGTGAACTTGCCGGTGTTGACGTCGACCACGGTCATCGCCTCGGTGCGGTCGATGACCAGCGAGCCGCCGGAGGGCAGCCAGACCTTGCGGTCGAGGCCCTTGGCGATCTGCTCGTCGACCCGGTACGTCGCGAAGACGTCCTTGCCGTCCTTCGGGGCGAACCGCTCGAGCCGCTCCTTGAGGTCGGGCGCCACGTGGGCGACGTACCCCTCGACGAGGTCCCAGGCGTCGTCGCCCTCGACGATGAGCCTCGAGAAGTCCTCGGTGAAGAGGTCGCGGACCACCTTGAGGGTGAGGTCCGGCTCGCCGTACAGGAGCTCGGGGCCCTTTCCGGCCTCGACGCGCTTCTCGATCTCCGACCACCGCGCCGTGAGCCGCTCCACGTCGTTGGTCAGCTCGTCCTCGCTGGCGCCCTCGGCGGCCGTGCGGACGATCACGCCGGCGGTGTCGGGGACGATCTCCTTGAGCAGCGCCTTGAGGCGGTTGCGCTCGGTGTCGGGCAGCTTGCGGGAGATGCCGCTCGTCGTGCCGTCGGGCACGTAGACCAGGAAGCGGCCGGGGAGGCTGATCTGGCCGGTGAGCCGGGCACCCTTGTGGCCGACGGGGTCCTTGGTGACCTGCACGAGGATCGTCTGGCCGGACTGGAGCACCGACTCGATCTTGCGGGCCTGGCCGTCCTTGTGACCGAGCGCCGCCCAGTTCACCTCTCCGGCGTAGAGGACGGCGTTGCGGCCCTTGCCGATGTCGACGAAGGCGGCCTCCATCGACGGCAGGACGTTCTGCACGCGGCCCAGGTAGATGTTGCCGATCAGCGAGGTCTGCGACTCACGGGCGACGTAGTGCTCCACGAGGACCTTGTCCTCGAGCACCCCGATCTGGGTGAGGTCGCCTCGCTGGCGGATCACCATGACGCGGTCGACGGCCTCGCGGCGGGCGAGGAACTCGGCCTCGCTGACGATCGGGGCGCGGCGGCGGCCGGCCTCCCGGCCCTCGCGGCGGCGCTGCTTCTTCGCCTCCAGGCGGGTGGAACCGCTGACGCCGGTGATCTCGTCCTCGGGGTTGCGGGGCTTGCGCACGCGGGTGCGGCGGCGGCGGGTGCCGCCGTCCTCGCCACCCTCGTCGTCGGCTTCGTCGGCCCCGTCGGTGGTGGAGCCTGTCGAAACCTCGTCCGTGCCCTCGGCGGCGTCCTCGCCTGCGCCACGACGACGGCGGCGGCCACCGCGACGGCGGCGGCGGCGCGCTGCGCCCTCACCGGACTCACCCTCGTCGCCCTCGGCCGTCACGTCGTCGGTCCGGGCCTCGGAGTCGGCCGGCTCGTCCGAGGCCGTGTCGGCCTTGGCTGCCTTCTTGGCCGTGGTCTTCTTCGCCGTCTTCTTGGCGGCGCCCTTCTTGGCGGTCTTCTTCGCGGGCGCGTCGGCGTCGCTCGTGGCGGCTTCCGTGCCCACGGCCTCGGTCGCCGCCTCCGGGGCAGCGTCCGCCGAGTCCTGCGGACTGGCCGCCACGGCCTTGGCGGTCCGCTTGCGCGTGCGCGTGGTGGCCTCCGGGGCCTGGAACAGCACCATCGGTGCCGCCGGCTCCTTCGCGGCCCGCTTCGAGGCCTTCGCGGGCCGCTCGGCGGCGTCCTCGACCGCGGGAGCGGCCGGCGCATCGTCCGGCGTGGCGGCGGCCTTCTTCGTGGTCTTCTTGGCGGGCGCCTTCTTGGCGGCGGCCTTCTTGGCGGTCTTCTTGGCCGCCTTCTTCACCGGCGCGTCGGTGGCGTCGCCGGACGGCGTACCGCCACCCTCGGCAGCCGAAGTGTCGGGATTGCTGGTTTCGTCGGCGTCGAGCACAGTGCTCTCCTCGTGCACGGGGCCTGCGCATCGCTGGGCGACCGTGCGGGTCGCGCCGCGGAGACGTGGTGCGTCCCGCGACCAAAGCCTTCAGTCGGCGACGACACCCTCCGTGTGCGTACGTCGAGCGGAGTCTCCTCCGTCACCAACCGCGGTCGCAGAGCCCTTGGCCGAGTTGTGCTGTCACCACGCCTCAGCCGGCCGCGTCGCGGTCCGGTGACAACGGATCCCCCACCGTGCCGGAACGCGAATCAAGTGGACCCTGCGCCAACCGCTGCGCGAGGGCAGCTTGGCCGGCGTCGAGTCCCGTGACCTCACGTAGCGCGGCGAGAACGTCGTCGGGTCTCACGGACGGCGTTCCGTGTCGCAAGACCACTGCGAGTATCGCACATGTTTCCCCGGCGTTCGCCGACTCGCCGGTCGGCCGTGCCTCGAGCGTCACGATCGCCTCGCGGGCATCGAACCGCCTCAGGCCCTTCTTGGTCATCCGCTCGACCGGGATCTCCGTGGCCGCGAGCAGGCGCTCGACGCCGGCCGCGAGGGTCTCGACGTCCACCCCGCTCACGGTGATCTCCCACAGCGACGCCTCGAGCCGGTCCGCCAACGACCCCCCGGCGCTGACGGTCACTTCGAGCAGGTCGAGCCCGTCGGGCATCGACGCGTCGAGCTCGCGCCGGACGACCTCGGGGTCCACCACCTCGGCGAGCCCGATCTCGAGGTACTCGGCCTCGCTGGCCGCCCCGGTCGGGCTGGCCCCGGCGTACGAGATCCGGGGGTGCGGGTTGAAGCCGGACGAGTACGCCATCGGCACCCTGGCCCGGAAAAGCGCCCGCTCGAAGGCCCGGCTGAAGTCGCGATGGCTGGTGAACCGCAGCCTTCCCCGCTTGGCGTACCGGATTCGCAGGCGCTGCACGGGCGGTGCCTGCTGCTCCGGTTGGTCGCGCTTGGGGTTGGACACCAGCCGACCCTATCGAGCCAGCGCAGCCCGTCCGCACGGGCTCACGACGGGCGCCCCATGCGTCCTCGGAAGGTCCCGAACCGACCGGCGAGGCGCGCGCCGACGCGCGAACGCCACGGTGTCTCGAGCCGCTCGATGCGGGCTCGGAGTCGGCGGTTGCGGCGACGCAGCACGCGGACCTTCTCCTCGAGCCGGCCGAGCTCGCCCTCGAGGCGGCTGGCGCGGTCGAAGGCGGTCCACTCGTCGAACAGCCAATCCGGGAGATCCGAAGACAAGGGCGGTTCGTCGAAGCTCGCCGTGGAGTCGCTCGCGCTGCGCGGGATCCTGCGCAGCACGGCGTGGAACTCGAGGTCGTCGGGCGGCTCGACCAGCTGCTCGACGTACCACTCGCACAGGTCGAGCCCACGAAGCTCCCTGATCTGGCTGAGGAATGCCTGTGGCGTGAACGTCCAGACGTGGCAATCGACGTACTCCCCGGCCCGCACACGAGCGAGCGCCGCATCGACGTCCTCCCGGCGGTACATCGCCGAGCCTTCGCCCGGTGGCCGCTCCCCCGCCCGCAGTGCCCCGGTGTCGGCCACGACGGCTGTTGCGAAGAAGTCGTAGACGGCGCGCACGTCGGGACGCGTCAATCCGGCTTCGTACGCTGCGAGCGCCTCGCCCGTCGTCGTCGGCGGACGGAGGCGGTCGAAGGTGTACCTGCGATCGGGAACCGCGAGCACCAGCGCTCCACCGTCAGCGGTGACCTCCGCGATCTGTCGCAGCCAGCCGATCAGGTCGGGCACGTGCTCGACGACGTGCGAGGCCACCACCCAGTCGTACGGCGCACCCGGTCGGGTTGCCTCGGCAAGGGAGCGCGTCGTCTCGCCCTGGATCAGCGCGAAGTCGATCTCCGGAACCAACTCGAGCACGACGTTCGGATCGTCGGCGTAGTACGCCCTCAGCCCGGCCGAGTCGTAGACGTCGACGTAGCGCACGTCGTGCACCTGCGGATCGGTCAGTGGCGCGTCGAGCGGGCCGACCTCGAGACCGCGACCCGCGGAGAAGTCGTGGAGTCCGGCGAAGCGTCGACGGCGATCAGCGGCCGAGGATCGTCGCTTCTCGGCCCCCAGCTCGCGCCAGGTGGCCGGCGACGTGCCTTCGTCTCGGGGCATGCGCGGATCCTAGTGGTGGCCTCCAGATCGCCGGGCGGCTGGCCACGCTAACTTGGCGCCATGGACGACGCCCCGCAAACGCCCGCGTCCCGCCCAGCGATCTCCTTCGCGATCCCCTACTACCGCGGGATCGACTACCTGCGTGAGGCCATCGACAGCGTGGTGGCGCAGACCGTCGACGACTGGGAGCTGGTCGTCGTCGACGATCAAGGGCCAGAGCCGGCGGAGCAGCTGGTTGCGTCCTACGACGACGCGCGAATCAGCTACGTGCGCAACACTCGCAACCTGGGTCTGGCGGGCAACTGGAACGAGTGCGTGCGTCTGAGCCGGGCGCCGTGGGTCAACGTGCTTCACGGCGACGACCGGTTGCTGCCGCACTACGCCCGGACGGTCCTCGCCGCCACAGCCGCGAACCCCGACACTGCCGTCATCTTCACCGACGCCTTCAACATCGACGCCGCGGGTGAGAGGACTCGCACCTTGGCCGACCTCGTGAAGGAACACCTTCCCCGGCGATCTGACGACCACCGTCTCGAGGGGGACGCAGACCTGGCCGGTCTGCTGTTCGGCAACTACATCATCTGTCCGTCGATGCTGCTGCAGCGTGCAGTCGTCGGCACGACACCGTTCCGGGACGGGTTGCGCTTCGTGCCGGACTGGGAGTTCACCACCCGACTGCTCCTGGAAGGCCACGCTCTCTTCGCCGTGCGGAAGCCGCTCATCGAGTACCGAAGGCACAGCAAGACCGAGACCTCCCTGCTCACCTCGGACTCGTCGCGTTTCATCGAGGAGATCCAGCTGTTGAGGCAGCGCCAGGCCGACTGCGCGTCCCGTGGCCTGGAGCGGTCAGCCCGCACTGCCCGCAGGCGGGTCACCGCTCGAGGTCACATCGTCGTCCGCGCCGCGTTCGACATGGTCGCGGGGCGATGGGCGGCAGCGCGGAGCAAGTGGCGAATCCTGTGGTCAGACGTGCGCGGACTCGACGTCGGGATGGATGACCCGGATCCTCAGTAGCGAGAGGAACAGACCCGCCATCACCGTCTGTGCTCCGAGCATGAGCCCGAGGATCGCCGGGGCGACCGCGCGCACGTTGTCGCGCGCTTCGAGGGCGCCGAACCCGTTGCCCTTCCAATCCAGCAGCGACAGCACGCTCCAGACGATGCCGACGAGGAGCACGACGAGTCCCACGACGGTCAGGTTCTCCAGATTCAGACGTTCCTGGAACCGGTCGAACCGGGCACCCGACGGAATGAAGCCTTCGTGCTTTGCATACACCTTGGACAGCACCGCGAAGATGAATGCTTGGTAGCCGACCACCGTGAACGCGACCCCGTAGAGCATCGTGCCGATGTCAAGGCCGTGGCCGCCGACCTTGATCGGCCCCGGGATCAAGGCAGCTGTGACGACGAGCCCGAGCAGGGTCAGCAGCAATCCCGGATAGAGGAAGAGCCATCGCGGACTGTAGAGGAGCAGGAACCGCAGGTGCCGCCACCCATCGCGCCAGCTGCGCAGGTGAGGCGGCCGGCTCCGCCCGTCCTTGCGCAACGTCGTCGGCACCTCGCGTACGTCGAGCCTCGCCAGACAGGCCTTGACGACCATCTCGCTCGCGAACTCCATCCCGGATGTCCGCAGGTCGAGGGCCATGACCGCGTCCCGGCGGAACGCACGCAGGCCACAGTGGAAGTCCTTGACCGGAGCGCGAAAGAACAGTCGGCCCACGAAGGAGAGCACAGGATTGCCCAGGTACTTGTGCAGCGGAGGCATGGCACCGGGCTCGATGCCACCGCGGAACCGGTTGCCCATCACGAGATCGGCTCCCTTGCGGAGCTCGACGACGAAGGGGCCGAGACCCTCGAAGTCGTAGCTGTCATCGGCGTCACCCATCGCCACATACGTTCCGTGGGCAGCGGCGATGCCACCGCTGAGGGCCGCGCCGTACCCGCGTTCGTGCACGTCGACCACTCGTGCCCCTTCGGCCCGTGCGATGTCCTGGGAGCCGTCCGTGCTTCCGTTGTCCGCGATCACGACTTCGCCCGCGATGCCTGCCGTCTCGAGAAACGTCTGCGCGTGACGGATGCACGTCGCGAGCGTCTCGCTCTCGTTGAGACACGGCATGACGATCGAGAGCTCGATCTCCTCGACAGCGGGCACGGGCGCTACAGCGGGGGTAGTGGACACGGCCGCGATCCTAACTTGCAGCGTCAGGCGACCCGACCCCGCTTCGTGCAGGTCATTGTCTGACGAGCAGCCAGGCCGCCTGGTCCCCTCGGCCACACTCGTTGAGCGTGCGCGACTCGCGCTCCCATCGGTCTATCTGCGCCCGCGTGAACGTGGATCGCTTCTCAGACATGAGATGTGATTCGGCGCTCATCAGCGGTATGCCCCTCGCCACCTGTTCGCTACCCCAGAACTGGAAGGCATTCGAGTCGTCCTTCACGGCTTTCACCGCAAGCCCGAGGCCTTCGGCGAGCGTCTCGATCCCGTTCCTCGAGAAGATCGTGAGGTGGCGTGGCGCATCGAGCTGGACCCAGTTCGGGCCATACGTCTCGTAGGCGTGGGACGACCGCGTGGGCATGCGGATCAAGATCTGACCCCCGGGCGCCAAGAGACGTACCGCGTCCGCGAGGCTGGCCGCAGGATCCGGCACGTGCTCGAAACTGTGGTGGAACATGACCAGGTCGAACGTCTCATCGACATCCCCGAGCTCACTTCGCATCAAGCGAGCGCCGTTGTCGAACAGGCGATCGCCGGGAGCAAACGGGTCGACGCCCACGACGGCCTCGACTCCGGCCGTTGCGAGGGCATACACCATCAAGCCCGAGCCGCACCCGACGTCGAGAATCCGGGTGCGTGCACCAAGGGGCAGGCCAGCGAACGCCACCGAATCAAGGACCCGGACGAAACTGTGGAACTCACGCTTCCCGATGAGCGCACGTGCCACTCTGGCGAGTCGAGCGTTCCCGAACAGAACGGAGCGGCTCACCCGCTTTGCGAAGGAACGCACGCCCGGCCGTCCGAGCGCGACCTCAGGATCGAGATCGACTGAGTAGTAGTCGGTCGGGTAGTACGTGCCGAGCTGCGCCGGAACGGCAGTGAGCCACAGGGTGCCGCAGTCCGAACATTCGGCATAGGGAAAGGTCTCGTCGCGACCGAACATCGTCTCGGTCGCCGTGATCGTGGACGACAGCGCCGTGCCACCACACGCGGGACACTTCTCTGGCATTGGCGGAGCTCCGATTGCTGGGTTTTCGTGGTCGTCGCCGGGGCGTGAGACCTGGCTCATCCTGGTCGGGGACCCTACACGCACACGCTCGAACGCTCCGGTGACGAACGCGCTCTAGGTCTGTCGAAATGCCAGGCCGACGCAGAACACCGACACTGCGACGACCACTGCCGATGCACGCGCAACACGAGACTCGTGAGGGACCATGAGGGCGGCTGACGCCAGCATGCCGGGCATGATCGGGATCCCGTACCTGGCGACCAACGGAACGTACAGATGGTTGACCGCGATGGTCGCGAAGGACAGGGCGGGGCCAGCCACGAGCGACGCAAAGAGCACCGAGACGGCCAAGGCACGGTCATGGAACCGGACCGAGCGACCCGCCGCCAAGCCGATGACACCGCCGACGACGACCAGGGTCACGAGCCGGACCGAGATCTCGCCCCAGGGCCCCACTTCAGGCGAAGCCAGGCCGGCCTCCGCGACGCCCGGAAGGAAGGCGGTCATGTCAAGGATCGCGTGCGCGAAGCTGAAGCCGCCGGAGACGCCCTGGTTCGGGTCGGGTCCAAGGGAATTCGCCGCACGGAACGCAAGCCAGACGGCCTGCACCGCAGCCCCCGCCATCATTCCACCGACGGCGACACGTGTGTACAGGTCGCTCACCGTTCGGCGCAGGCGCTCGCCCGCACGCGCGGGCTCGTCTCCGGATCTCTGCCACGCAGTGAGCACCAGCCAGACGGCCACGACAGCGACAGCTTCAAGATTCTGGATCTTGAACGCGGCGAAGAACACCGCCGCGGCGACGAACAGGAACGCCCGCCTCCGGCCGGGCTGATCCAGGAAATGGATCGTCGCCCACAACATGCCGGCGCCCGCTGCGAGCCCTGTTGCATCGGTGCTGATGTAGGTGTTCGACCAATAGGCCGCCAGCGACCCAGACATCGTGAGGCTCGCTGCAAACGCTACTGCGGGATGAACCTTGAGCCGCCGGAGCACCAGATACAGAAGGATGACTCCTAGAACGAGCCAGAGTCCGGTCGCATACCGGCCCGCCTGCACGAAGTCGACGCCCGCCCACACCAATGGCTCCGCCGCGACGCGGACAGTCAGGAAGTAGAGCGGTGTGTAGAGGTTCGCCCACGTCTTTCCGTCGAACGGGTAGCTCGCGTCCGGGCGCGACCTGTGAGCGCCGCAGAGCTGGGGCTGCCAAGCTCCGAAGACCCGGTTCGGATGGCAGGAGAGATAGCGACGGGCATAGTCCCCCGTCCGCTCTCCCTGTTTCACGTATCCGTGGTCGAGGACCTTGGCGTAGTAGTCGATGTACATGTACTCGTCGATCGGAGACGTTTCGTCGTGGCCGGATACGTGCTTCGCGCAGAACGCGAGCGATGCGACGACCAGGACGACGCAAAGGAGCAGGTCGGTCCCGCGCCGGACGCCACTCCGTGTCTGCGATGAAGGAGTGTCGTTCTCCACGGACAAGGTCACCGGAGCAGCCACGGGGTAGCAACAGTTCTCAACGGCTGACCCGAGCACGGACGGCCGAACCGGATAGTTCCTCACGTCCCTTTGCTGGCTGACGTGCGCGCAGTCCTCGATAGCTGCGGACGTAAGGGTCGGCGGGCTTGACTCCCCAACGAGCCTTCAGCGAGCCGAGGCCCGGACCGTCGATCGGGACGAATCGGCGAGGTGGCTCGAAATGGAAGATCTCGCACGTCACGATGGCAACGGCCCGGAGGCGCTGGCGACGCACCTTCAGGGCGAGGTCCAGGTGGATCAACGAGTCGTGCACCTGCTCGCCGAATCCTCCAACGGCAAGGAAGTCCTCTCTGCGGATCGCGACGCAGGCAGGCCCCAAGGCCGACACCTCATGGTTCGACCAGAGCATTCCGAATTCGCCTGGCTGGTTGTGGCCCACACCCTTACCGACATTGACATAACCCTGCGGGTGACGCGCCAGTCCGCAGCTGGCAACCTGGCCATCTGTCCAGAGGGTCTTGGGACCAGTGAGACCGACCGTCTCCTCCTCGAGCGGGCCCACCAGCTCCTCGAGCCAGTGGGAGGTCCGGATCTCCGTCGCCTGGCTGAGGAACACAAGTCGATCTCCCGTCGAGGCCAGTGCACCAGCATTGAGTCGTTGCGAGAGCCGGTAGGACGACTCGCAGCGAACGAACCGGACGAGCGCCCCCTCGACCCTTGCCTTCCGGGCCCAATCCGCCTCGTCGAAGGTCTCGTCGTGGACGATGACGAACTCGAGTTGCTCGTGTCCGGTGTGCACTCGCGCCGAGCGCACGGCTTCGGTCAGGAGGTCGCGGTACTCCCCCCAGACGAGCCGACGAGTTGCATCACCGGCGATGACGACGCTGGTGAGCCGGTTCAGAACCAGCTCATGGTGAATGCGGTAGTGCCCGCGCCCGTGTCCGAGCTCCACGCGCCCTGGCAGGTCCAGCCTCTTCAGCTGGTCCTGGACTGCTCTGCGCCCGGCCTCGACGGCATACGGCTTGGCGGTGGGGTCTCCGGCCGCTGACCCCGGCACCACACGCCAGTGGTACAGCACGCGGGGAATGTGGATGACCCGTCGGGCTCGCTCGCTCACCCGGAGAATGATGTCGTGGTCCTGTGACCCGTCGTAGCCCTCACGGAAGCCACCGACCTCGCGGACCAGCGAGGTGCGCAGCACCGAGAAGTGGCAGCAATAGTTCTGGCCGCGCAAACGCTCCGGGGACCAGGCCGGCTTGGCGAACGCCTGGTAGTGATGTCCCTCGGCGTCGATCTTGTCCTCGTCGGAGTACACGTAATCGAGGTCCTCATACTTCTGGACGACCCTGTGCACGATCTCCAGCGCCTCAGGCACGAGAAGGTCATCGTGGTCGAGCAAGGCGATGAACTCGCCGCGCGCTGCGGCGATGCCGTCATTGGATGCCGCAACGATGTGCCCGTTCTCAGCGCGTTCGATCACCCTGACCCGTGCGTCCTGAGCGGCGAATCGTCGAAGCGTGTCCCTGACCGCTGGATTCGGCGAGCAGTCGTCGACCAGGATGAGCTCCCAGGCATCGAAGGTCTGGTCGATCGCGGACTGGATGGTCTCGGCCAGCACCTCGATCGGGGGGTCGTAGACCGGCGTGACGATCGAGAACACGGGCGTGACAGGTCGTTCGGCAGTCACGAACGAAGCTTTCGAAGTGGCGCCGTCAACGCCCGCCCGACCTTCCACGACCTCGAGCGTCGCATCGCATCGAGGTCCTGCTCGGCGACAGAGAGGCGCTCGCGCGTGCGACGGAGCTTTGCTCGCAGGCTGCGGAGGTCTGCCTGAAGTCGGGAGACCTGCGCCTCCAGTCCGATCACGTTGTCTCGCGCGACCAACGCGGCATGCCGATCGAGGATGGACCGATCCGTCGCGTCGACGTTCCGCGGACCATCACCGAGCGCGGAGATCTGCCGGTGCGCCTCGAGCAGGGCGGCTCGTTTGTCGAGCAGTTCCTGCCACATCGGGCCGAGATGGCTCTCGTACCGCTCGACGACGTCGCGCGTCGTGCAATCGGAGTCTCGCTCGAAGAGGATCGCCCATTCCGTCAGGAACGTGAGGTCCACATCGGTTCGGCGGTAGAAGCCGCGCTCTGCGAACCAGGCAGCCCAGCGCGACGTCGGGTGCACGTTGACGTGCGTCGGCTCCTCGAAGTCTGAGGGGGTGGAGGAGAACAGGATCCGGTTCGAGGCGGCGCACATGTTGTCGATCGCCTTCTGAGCCTCGAGCGGAGACATGTGCTCGAGAACCTCGACGCACGTCACCAGGTCATATGTCCCGTCGATCGGCTCCGTCGCGGAGCCGAGCTCCAGCCGGGACTTGACGTCCTCGTGCGCCGACTCGATCGCGAAGTCCGAGATGTCTCGCCCGCGGGCGTCAACCCCCCGCAGCATGAGTGCTTGGACCAGGAGACCCTTGGCGCAGCCCACATCGAAGACAGATTTCGGCTCGACGAGGCCGATGATCCGGTCCGCGACGTGGACGAAGAAGTCTCGCCACTCCTCGCTCTCCCAGTCGTACTGGCCGTAGCCACCGAGATGAGCGTCGTTGTAGTAGCTCCTGGAGTAGTCCTCGGCGACGGACCCGGGATTGCTCGGGTGAATGCTCTCGGGCGACATGGAGCTCTCTTTCTGGTCAACTTGGGACGACGCAACGGTAGTCGATGCGGGGGCGCTACCCGTCCGACGCCATCCGTTTCACCGTGATCTCGCCCCGTGACACGGCCGGGGGCGTCAGACGGGGCGATCGCGCAGCGGCCGCGGCATGTCGGGATACTCCGGGGTGAAGGGATCGCGGCCCGCAACACCCCAGCGATCGCGCACGAAGCGCATCTCCCAGTCATTGCGGACGGCCTTACGGGTCTGCGTCTCGAAATGGAACAGCTCGCAGCGCGGCATCATGAGAATGCGCTTGCCGGCTGCCCGCACCTTGTAGGAGAAGTCCACGTCGTTGAAGCTGTTGGGAAGCTGCTCGCACAGCCCGCCGAGCTCGAGGAACACCTCACGGCGAATCCCCACACACGCCCCCGTGACACCACTCACCTCGCGGTTGATCATGAGCATGTCGGCCTTGCCTCTGGTGTCCCCGGGAGCTCGTCGGTAGGGGTGCCGGAACTCACCGTTCGTGCAGGCGAGTCCGGCGTGCTGGATCGATGCGCTGCTGAAGTACAGCTTGGCGCCGGTCATGCCGACATCAGGTTCCTCGAGAGGGCCCAGCAACTCCTCGACCCAGCGATCGGACCGCACTTCGGTGTCGTCATTGAGCAGGATGAGCCGATCCCCAGTTGCCGCCACGACACCGAGGTTCATCTTGCGGCTGTAATTGAACGGCTCCCCGAACGGGACGAGCACGAGCCGGTCACCCGCGATCGCTCGCAGCTCGTCCAGCACCGCGGCGGGTGTCGGGCGGTCATGGACGACGACGACCTCGAGGTTGGCGTGGTCGGTCGACGCGAGCGCCGACTGCACAGCCTCGGTCACGAAGCAGCGGCGCCTGCCCCAGATGACTCCCGAGGAGCCGATCGTGGGAATCACGATGCTGACCCGGCGCCGTTCGGGAAGCTCCCGTTCCACCACATAGCGACCGTGACTTCCCACGGACACGCGCCCGGAGATCCCCAGTCGACTGACCTGGTCCTCGACTGCGCGCCGACCGGTTTCGAGGGCGTAGGGCTTTGCCTCCGGATCGGCGGCAGCGGAGCCCGGCATCGCTCGCCAGTGGTAGAGCACCTGCGGGATGTGGGCGACGCGGCGTGCACGCTCAGTGACACGCAGGATCAGGTCATGGTCCTGCGAGCCGTCGAACCCGGGCCGAAAGCCGCCGACCTCGCGCACGAGGGAAGTCCGGAGGACTGACAGGTGGCAGCAGTAGTTCTGCGCCCTGAGCCGCTCGGGAGACCAGTCCGGCTTCTTGAACGCACCGTAACGCCGCCCGTCCGGACCGATCAGGTCCTCGTCGGAGTACACGTAGTCGACCTGGGGGCGCCGGGTGATGACACCAGCGTTCAACTGCAGCGCCTGCGGGCTGAGCACGTCGTCGTGATCCAGCAGCGCGAGGAACTCTCCACGAGCGGCGCCGACGCCGTCGTTCGACGCAGCCACGATGTGGCCGTTGACGTCGCGCTCGATCACCCGGATGCGATGGTCGCCTTGAGCGAACTCGCGCAGAGTCTCGCGCACGGCGTCGTCGGTCGACTTGTCATCGACAAGGATGAGCTCCCAGTCCCTGAAGGTCTGGGCGAGAACTGACTCGATGGCTTCCCGCAGCACCGCGATCGGTGGGTCGAACACCGGCGTGATCACCGAGAACATCGGCGCTGCGGGCGCGGAATCGCCCGCTGGGGTCAGACTCATTCGACTCGCTCTCGGGACCGCACGACGGCACAGCGTAACTCAGGCTCGGGCACCGCCCTAGGTGCCGGTCTCGGGAGCGTTCCGCACCAATGGCGACTGGTAGATCGACTTCACGACGTCGCCGTCCAGCCAGGCGGTGAGCCGCTCGGCGGCGGCGTCCAGGGCCTTGGTCGCCTTGGGACCGAGCGCCTCCGCCGGTACGACGACCACGGTGCCGTCCTCGCGCTGGGTCCAGCCGCCCACGATGCGGCCGTCCCACCAGGCCGTCGGGCCGCCGTTGCCGTTGGTGTCGAAGAGACGCTCGGCGTGGTCGCCGAGGTAGAACGTGCGCTCTTTCCAGCCCATCGTCGTGGGGTCGAGCGCCGGCAGCAGCGCTGCCCAGGGAGCGACCGGCTCCTCGTCGTCGAGGTCGTCGGGCAGCACCCAGCCGGAGCCGTGGTCGAGGCTCACCTCGACGGCCTCCACGTCGAGCAAGGCCCGCCGGACCGCGGCCTTGGTCGCCCCGAGCCACCAGACGATGTCGGCCTCGGCGCCCGGACCGAAGGTGCGCAGCCACGACCGCACCAGCTCGGCGTAGCCCTCGGCCTCGGAGAGCGGCTCGGCGGCGTCGATCCAGTCCGACGTGACCGTCCAGCGGGGGCGCGACGTCTTCCAGCCGCCGTCGTTGTCGCCGCGGACGATGGCGCCGGAGGCGGCGAGGGTGGTCAGCACGCGCGGTGCCACGGGGAACTCGCCG
>Ga0136846_1216465_pt1 | contig 28311 bp, 24 predicted proteins | sample HopSoiMetagenom2_FD_96841 | JGI IMG/M metagenome (GOLD analysis project Ga0136846, IMG submission 96841) | Grasslands soil microbial communities from Hopland, California, USA - 2 Assembly 2016 (version 4) | ecosystem: Environmental > Terrestrial > Soil > Grasslands | place: USA: Hopland... | reverse complement strand
GCAGATGAGCAGCGTCATGCGCGGTCCGAGGCGATCGCCGAGCCATCCGCCTGCAATCTGAAAAAAGGCGTACGGATAGGCGAAGGCGGAAAACGCAATGCCAAGCTGGGTGGCCGTGAGCCCCAAGTCCTTCTGCATCACGGGCGCCGCAGTCGAAAGATTAACGCGGTCGACATAGAAAATCAGATACATGAAGCAGATTGTAAAAAGGACCAAGCGACTGGTCTGCTTGCGCATTAACACCATTCTCGTCCTCCCGGATATTGCTTTTACTTTACGTGCCTCAACCGAGCAGCAAGGTCACGCTGAGTGACGGCGTTGAGCCGGCGGGGCAGCTTTGGGACCAAGATATAGGTTGTCGCAGCCGCCACGAAATTTATTATCTGCATCAGGAACATTCGGAATGTTTATGACGTGGCCCCAGACCTAGATATCACCCTCCTGAGGACGTTCGTTGCGATCGTCGATACGGGCGGCCTCACATCCGCCGGCAGAAGGGTTGGGCGGAGCCAACCAGCAATCACGCATCAAATTAGGCGCTTGGAGGACGGCCTAGGCCGTCCTGTTTTTGGGTGCGACCGCCGCCGCCTCACTCTGACCCGGGACGGGGAAGCTCTTCTCGAATATGCGCGGGCGATGTTGCGGCTGAACGATGAGGTGCGCAACCGCTTCTCGGCTCCGGACGTTGCCGGCCACGTTACGCTTGGGACACCCGATCTGTATGCTGCGTACCTATTACCGGAGGTGCTGGCCGACTTTTCTCGGTCTTTTCCAAACGTTGAAATTCAACTGCGCTGCACCCGCAGCATCCATCTTCATGCGGCGCTTGAGCGCGAGGAGCTGGACATCGCGCTGATGACGAACCAGCCAGAGCTCAAGGGGGGGGAAATTATCCGCCATGAACCTATTGTCTGGGTGGCAGGCACGCGCGGCGAGCCGGAACTGGCAAATCCCCTGCCACTGGCGATGCTGCCACAAGGGAGTGTCTATCGCCACATTGCGCTCGAGGCGCTCGGCGCTGCAGGTCGGCAATGGTCAATTCGCTCCATTTGCGACAGCATCGCCGGACTCCAGGCGGCTGTATTCGCTGGTCTCGCAGTGGCGGTCTTTCCCCGCTGCGCAGTGGTTGCAGGAGTACGTTGCGTGGGAAAGAGTGAAGGTTTACCGACGCTCCCGCCAATTGAGCTGGTGCTGCATCGCAAAAGAAGCGTCTCCGCGGCCGCGGAACAACTCGCGCGCTATATCGCGCGCGAGCTCGCAGGTGACGTCACTTGACATAGGTCGCGTCAGGCTGCGGCCGCCCCCATCTGAGGGCGCATGTCCTCACGCCGAATGCCCGCAACCGTGACAGGTTTCTTCATTGCGTCGCGGCGGAAGGGCTCACCCAGTTCCTGGTTGAGCAGGACTTCTATGAAGGTCGTCATGCGCTTCTTCTGGTCCTCGCACGACTGCCGAAGAGCCTCCGTCAGCTCGGATTGCGTCTTCACCGTGACACCCTTGAAGCCGCAACCCTGCGCAATTTTCGCATAACTCAGGTTGGGGTCGAGCTCGGTTCCAACGAAGTTGTCGTTGTACCATAGGATGGAATTCCGCTTCTCCGCGCCCCATTGGTAGTTTCGAAAAATCACCATGGTGATTCCTGGCCATTCCTCACGACCGATTGAGCTCATCTCGCTCATGGAGATGCCGAAAGCGCCGTCACCGGCGAACCCGACGCAAGGTATGCCAGGATTTCCGATTTTGGCGCCGATGATTGCCGGAAAGCCGTAACCGCAAGGCCCAAATAGACCGGGAGCTAGGTACTTCCGACTTTGGTCGAATGTGGGGTAAGCGTTTCCAATAGCGCAATTGTTCCCAATATCGCTGGATATGATGGCGTCCTTGGGCAATCCGGCTTGGATTGCACGCCAGGCTTGACGCGGCGACATGAGGTCCTGATCACGTTTCCTAGCATCAGCATTCCACGTAGTGCCCGGGTCATCTTCTTCGTGGTCCATGCTTGAAAGCGTCTGGAGCCATCGTGATTTCGTTGTGTGCACGAGCGCTTTACGGTCTTCGCGCCCAGCATCTCCCGCTGCAGTTGACAACTGCTCGAGGATGGCGCGTGCAACCAGACGAGCATCGCCGCAGATTCCGACTGTGACTGGCTTGGTCAGGCCAATCCGATCCGGATTGATGTCCACTTGGATTATTTTGGCGTCCTTTGGCCAATAATCGATACCGTACCCTGGCAATGTAGAGAACGGGTTCAGCCTTGTGCCGAGCGCCAACACGACGTCTGCCTTCGCCACGAGTTCCATGGCAGCTTTAGAACCGTTATAGCCCAATGGGCCCACTGCAAGCCTGTGTGAGCCGGGGAAGCTGTCGTTGTGCTGGTAATTGTTGCAAACTGGAGCATCAAGCCTCTCTGCGAGAGCAACGCAGTCTGAGATCGCATTACCGAGAACTACTCCCGCCCCAGATAGAATGACCGGAAACTTTGCTTGTGAAAGCAGTTTTGCAGCCTCGGATATTGCGTTAGCACCGCCAGCTGGCCTTTCGAACTCAACAATCGCAGGAAGCGAAATGTCTATGACCTGAGTCCAAAAATCTCTAGGGATGTTTATCTGAGCAGGTGCTGACAGGCGTTTCGCCTTCAAGAGGACGCGGTTGAGCACTTCTGCGACTCGAGTGGGATCTCGAACTTCCTCTTGGTAACAAACCATGTCACGGAAGAGCGCCATTTGCTCGACTTCTTGAAAACCGCCCTGGCCTATCGTGCGGTTCGCCGCTTGAGGAGTAACGAGAAGCATCGGCGTATGATTCCAATAGGCAGTCTTGATGGCTGTCACGAAGCCCGTGACGCCCGGCCCATTCTGAGCGATGGCCATGGCAGTTTTGCCGGTGGTTCTCGTATAGCCGTCGCAAATCAGTCCGCCGTTGGTCTCATGCGCAACGTCCCAAAAGGTAATGCCCGCCTTTGGGAAGAGATCAGAGATAGGCATGAACGCCGACCCGATGATCCCAAACGCATGCTCGATCCCATGCATCTGCAAAACTTTCACAAAAGCTTCCTCAGTGGTCATCCTCATGCGTTCCTCCTTCGGACAAAGCGCTTTTTCCCCTTATGACACGCCGAGTTCCGGCCTTCAAGAAAACTTGCCTTTCGAGACAATTCGTTCCAGAAAGTGGAATATCATTGCGCAGGATAGCCATGGATGCGCTTTCCACTATGCTCAAGCCGCTGGCTCTGCTGGAGAAAGTAGCGGGGATGGACCACCCAGCTACGCTCGCAGAAATCGCGGAAGACTGCGATGTTCCCAAACCGACCGTGCATCGTTGGTTAGGAAGTCTGACCAATGCGGGCCTGCTTCAGAGGACGCCCGACGGGCGACGTTTCGAGCTCGCCTCCCGTGCCACCCGGCTGGCGTTTGCTATCTTGTCAAATGGACCGAGTGGCGCACTCCGCCACGAGATCCTTCAGAGCGTTGTGAGAGAGGTCGGAGAATCTTGTAATCTGACGATCTTGCGAGGGGCTCAGGTCATTTATCTCGACCGGGTTGAGTCAAAGTGGCCGTTACGTATTACATTCCAACCGGGCTCGAATGTCCCTGCGCATTGTTCGGCAAGCGGCAAACTGTTCCTAGCGCTACTGCCGGCCTCAAGGCGAGAGCGCATCATTCGAGAACTCACCCTCGAAAAGTTTACGGAAAAAACGATAATCGATGCTGCTGTGCTACGACAAGAGTTTACCGTAATCCGTAGACAGAGTTATTCGGTAGATCGAGAAGAGTATCTTTCCGGCCTAATATGTTTAGCCGTTCCAGTATTCAAGGGCGCGGGGCGTTCCCGAACCTGCATCGCTGCGCTGGCTTTGCAGGCTCCCGTTGCTCGATTCTCATACGACCAGATGGTTCAAACACTGCCCACACTTCAAAGAGCCTCCAGCGCGCTTTCCGCCACGTTGGAATGAAATCGAATTCAGTATGCGGTGTGCAGCGACGAAACGCAGTTCTCGAATGAACGCCGCCGTAGCTGTCAGGCGGTGAAGGCTCGTTCTCGCCCGTCCTCAATGATCATGTCGGATGCCTTTTCCGCGATCATGACTGCAGGCGCGTGCGTATTACCGGAAACAAGCGTCGGCATGATCGAGCAGTCAACGATGCGGAGGCCAGACACTCCATGCACCCGCAGCCGTGAATCCGTCACAGCCATTCGATCGGAGCCCATCTTGCAAGTGCCCGACGGATGGAAAATTGTCGCGCCATAACCGCGCGCAAAATCAAGGATCTCATCGTCTGAACGGACGAGATCACCCGGTTTGTACTCGCCGATCAGATAAGGCTTCAGCGCCTCCGTCGCAGCGAGTCGGCGGGCATATTTGACACTCTCGACCGCACAGATGCGATCCTTTTCCGCCGAAAGATAGTTTGGCCTCATGGATGGCGGCTCCATCGGATCAGCAGATCTTATTCGTACGTAACCACGCGATTCAGGACGCAGCTGACAAACCGAGAAAGTACAGCCCGACCAATCGTGTGGTTTGGCGCCCGCAAGTTCAGCCGACAATGTTGAGAAGTGGAATTGGATGTCTGGTGTCTCGGACCCGGGCAGGATTTTTGTAAATAGGCCACCCTGGTTGATTCCTACGCCAAGCGGCCCTGTGCCCTTTGCCAGCCATTTCAGGCCCACCCGGGCTTTTCCCCAAATCGTGCGAAGGTCATCATTCGTCGTAATTGGTCGCGAGACTCGAAACATTAATCTGAGCTGAAGATGGTCCTGCAGGTTTTCTCCGACGCCGGGGAGTTCATGCACCACATTGATGCCATTGCGCTTTAAAAGGTCGCCGGGGCCAATACCGGACAGCTGCAGAAGCTGAGGACTCTGCAGCGCGCCAGCCGAAACAATCACCTCGCGGTTGATGGAAACATCACGTAGCTCGCCGCCCTGCATGTACCGTACACCGACCACCCGCCGCCCCTCGAGGAGGAGCCCTGTGACGTGCGCGTCTGTTTCGATTCGAAGGTTTAGGCGATTACGCGCAGGCTTCAAATACGCGACGGATGCGCTCACGCGCCATCCGCGACGGGTGAATAGCTGATAATACCCAACACCCTCCTGCTTACCACTGTTGAAATCGTCATTTCGGGGTACGCCCAGCTCTCGCGCCCCTCGAATGATCGCCTCCATCAGCTCGTCTTTGTCTTGGATATCGGAGCACCAAAGCGGACCGCTGTCACCGTGCGTGTCGCTCCCGCCGCGGGTGTTGTGTTCGGATTTTTTAAAGTAGAGCAGAACGCTCGCCCAGTCCCAGCCGAAGTTTCCCAGTTGAGCCCAACTATTATAATCCTCCGGCTGTCCCCGCACGTATATTAGGCCGTTGATCGAGCTCGAACCGCCGAGACCTCTCCCGCGGGGCCAATATATCTTACGCCCGTGCATACTTTCTTCCGGATCGGTATAGAAACCCCAGTTGTACGTCTTGTGAAACATGGTTTTACCGTAGCCAATCGGTATATGTATCCAAATATAATTGTCTTTTGGACCCGCCTCCAGCAGGAGAACTTTGGCTTGTCCATCGGCACTGAGCCGGTTGGCGAGCACGCATCCCGAAGACCCCGCACCTATTACGATGTAGTCAAAACATGAGCCGCTACTAGCCATCCTTTGGGCGCGAGGGAGTGCAAGTGCGCTCATCATGTCGTCCTATCTTGAGCAACTCGGTCAGTGATGGGCTTTACGCGTTCTTGAGCAAAAATTGTTTCTCGCATGAGCCGGCCAGAGACGGAACGAAGCCCTAATGAACGGGTTCGGAGCGCCAGGGGAAGCCGTTCCTCAATGCGATAACATCGCCATGGTATGCCTCGCAATCATCAGCTCCTCGTCTGTCGGAATTACATAGACAGGAATACGGCTAGCGCTCGCGGAGACGAGACCTGCTTGCTCCTGATTCGCGCCGACGTCGAGTTCAGCGCCCAACCATTCCAATCTTCGGATTACTTTTGCCCGGATTCGTGGCGAATTTTCCCCAATGCCGCCGGTGAAGACAAAGCCGTCAAATCCTCCCATAGCTGCAGCAAGCATACCGGTATGCATAGCAATTCGGTATACGAAATAGTCGATAGCGAATCCCGCATGATCATCACCGCTAAGTTCGAGAGCTCTCATGTCACTGCTTATCCCAGATAAGGCTTTCAGACCGGACTCGTGGTACAAGGTATACTCAAGTTCCTTCACGCTTAGGCCCAGATTCTTCATGAGGAAAAGTATCACCCCGGGATCGGTCTGCCCTGGCCGCGTCCCCATGGGAATACCGTCGAGTGCCGTAAAGCCCATCGTACTCTCGACGCTTCGGCCATTGTCGAGCCCGCACATCGAGGCGCCGTTCCCGAGATGGGCAACGATGAGCTTCTTCTTGGCTATGGCAGGAGCGATCTCCGTCAGTTTCGCCGCGATGTACTCGTACGATAAGCCGTGAAAGCCGTAGCGACGGATGCCGTGCGCGAGAAAGCGCTCTGGGATAGCGTAGATATCGGCAAGCCGGCTATGCTGCCGGTGAAATGCTGTATCAAAGCACGCCACCTGTGGAACACCTGGCAAAGTTCGGCCGAATGTCCGGATTCCCGCCAAGTTGTGCGGTTGATGAAGGGGCGCCAAGGGGGTGAATGACTCCAGACGCTCCACCACTCTGGCGTCGATGAGGACGGGGCTATCGTATTCTGCTCCTCCGTGAACGACGCGATGTCCAATCGCGTCGGGGCGCATTTTCGCATTTGAACGCAGCCACTCCTCTACGATTTCGAGCGCGATTGAGACATCTCGTACCTTAGCACGATCACAGTCGCAATTTACTTTGGTGAGCCCGTCTCCCGAATTCGCTTTTAGGTGCGGACTCGTTCCCACCCCGTCGAGCTGCCCCCTGATTTCGCGTCGTAGTTCTTTATCCGCGTCCACAACCGAAAATGTTTGGAACTTAACACTGGAGGAACCGGCGTTGATGATCAAGATGCTTTTCATTGCTTAATTCCGAGCATGGGCAGCGAGAGAGACGATGCAAGTCGCACACGTCCGACTTATCAGATCACCGCCTGCTCATTGGCCGACGTGAATTAGCAGCAACACTAGAATTGCGATGAATACGGTCTCTGCAACCATGAGGCCGATTGCTCGCGGACCCACTTTGCCGAGCGCAGCGAGTGACGTTTTGATGCCCAAGGCCGCGATAGCCACAACGATACACCATCGCGAAGCCTCTCCCAGGACCCCCTGCATTTGCGTCGAGATCAAATGCAAGCTGTTAAGGAGCACGATCGCGATGAATGCCACTAGAAAGAACGGGAGCAGCGCGGGCTGCTTGCCGCCTTCCAGCACATCCACTCGACGAGACAGCACGGAAATAATCAGCACTGCAGGTACAAGAAGAGCAACCCGCAAAAGCTTAATTATGGTAGCAATATCGCCGCTCTCCTGCGAAACCGAGTAGCCCGCCCCAACAACTTGCGCGACGTCGTGAATAGTACCGCCCAGGAAGACGCCCGTCTGAGCATGAGTGAAGTGGAAGAGGGCCGCGATGAGCGGGTAGAGGACCATTGCGAGCGTGCTAAGTGCCGTCACGCCAATAATTGTAAATACCGTATCCCGTTCGTGCGTGTCGCTACGCGGAAGAACTGCGGCAATCGCAGCAGCCGCAGAAGCGCCGCAAATCGCAACCGCTCCCGCAGTCAAGACACCAAACCGGCGGCGTAGGCCAGTTAAGGAGGCGCAAATTAGCCCGAACACAATGGTTAGGGTCACCGCGCACGCGACCCCGAGCATTGTGCGGAATCCTAAGCCAATAATTTGCTCGAATGTAATGCGGGCACCAAGCAAAGCGACTCCAATACGTAGAATGGAGCGGGATGATAGCCCCACGCCGGGCGCGAAGCGTGATTCGGCCGAAATGAAATTGAAAGCCATTCCAAGGAGCAGTGCGAACAGGACCGTCGGCCCGCCATATACGTTTGAGACGAAGGTGGCAGCCATTCCGACGGTGATGCTGAGTAGAACACCGGGTCCGTTTCGCGCAAGCCTATCACGAGCGCCTTCAAGAACCTCTCTCATTCAGAATTTCGCTCTGAGGCGGGATCCTCTTGGAGAAGCGTTCGCAACTCTCGCCGCAAGCTGCGATACTCCGGGGCGTCTTCATCCCGCGGGCGTTTGATAGACACTTCGATGCAGGCTTTCACCCGCCCGGGCCGCCGCGTCATAACTACAATCTGATCCGCGAGCTTTATTGCTTCGTCAATACTGTGAGTAACAAGCATCACCGTTTTCGGCTCGCGTTCCCATATCCGCACTAGCTCATCCTGCATCAAGGATCGGGTTTGTGCATCCAGCGCGGCAAAAGGCTCATCCATAAGCAGAACTTCTGGCCGAACGGCAAGAGCTCGTGCGAGTGCAACTCGTTGCCGCATGCCGCCTGAAAGCTGATGAGGGTATTTCTGTTCAAAGCCATTTAGACCGACTAGGTCGACGTGAATTTGGATGGAGTCCTGACGCTTATGCGCTGGCAGTTTCTTCATCTTTAATCCAAAATCTATGTTTTCGGCAACGTTCATCCACGGAAACAGCGCATAATCCTGAAACATCATCGTGTTCCGCCAGCCCGGTTTTGCGATTGGCTCGCCTGCGATGGTAATCTCACCATAAGTCGGAGTATCGAATCCCGCGGCCATGTTGAGAAGCGTAGTCTTACCGCAACCACTGTGGCCAAGAATTGCACAAAAGAGATGGTGCTCCACTTTGAAGCTGATGTCTTTCAGAGCGACGACTCCGCTGTCCGCGTCGGCGCCCTCGTACACCTTCGTAACCTGATCAATTACGAGATCGCCCATGAAGTTTCACCTCGTCGGTATGGACCACGGCAAGGCCAAGCGAACAACAAGTCGAAGGAATGCGTCGATTAGTAAGCCCACGACCCCGATCGTTCCCATACCGACGACAATGATATCGGTTCGCAAAACACTTCGAGCGTCGTTTATAAGAAAGCCCAGGCCGGAACTCGCGCCGACGAGTTCCGCCGCGACCAGCGCCATCCAACCTACTCCGAGGCCTATACGGACCCCGGTAACAACTTGAGGCAGGGCGGCCTTCAAAACGATCCTCGTAAGGACATTATATTCGCTGGCGCCCAGAGTTCGCGCCGCACGGATCAAATGACGGTCTACATTTCTTACACCATCGATCGTGTTGAGAAGAATTGGGAAGAACATACCGAGAAATATTATAAACTCATTTTGCTGGTCTCCGATGCCAAACCATAATATGCTCAGGGGAATCCACGCGAGAGGAGGAATTGGTCTTAAGACTTCAATGACCGGGTCGAGCTGCGCTCGCACTTCTCGGTACCACCCCATAAAAAGACCAATCGGAATTCCTACCAGGGCGAAAAGAAATGCTACAGCCTCACGCTTTAAGCTTGCAAGGGCATGATATTCTAGCTCTCCCGAACTGATCAGTTCTACGCCGGTTTTGAACACTCTCGTGGGCGGGGGCATAAGCACCGCCATATACGGATCCACTCGCGGTAACCACACCGCTGAGATAAGTTGCCAAACCCCAATTAAAAGAACGAGGGTGAAGAGGTTACTTACGCGCCTCAAAACGGCCCTGAAATAGGGGCTTGAGCCGCCACGGCCTTGGAGCACGAGAGACGCGGGTCTGATCGCGTTAGGTCGGCTCATTAAGCGATTTCCGCTTTCACTGCCGGGCGCTCAAGCCGATACGCCCGCCAAGCTAAGGGGCATAGTTCTTCCCATTGAAGGTCCAAGCGCGCGTTAAATCTCCCTGTTCGGGCCAAGGTTGCGGTGAGGCCAAGGTTTGGACGTTCGGGTATTGAGGATAAGGCAGCTTCCCGATCTCCCCCGGCCAGTCAGCCGGGATGAAGGCTGGCTTGCTTGGAATTGTCCAGCCAAGCCTTTCATAAGTTTTACGCATAAATCGTTCATCAAACGAATCCGCGTAGTCTTGCGCGCTTAGTGCTTTCGTAATGCGATTCCGGTCTTTGAGCCATTTTGCGATACGGGCGTCCTCCGCACCCCAAAACTGAGCGAATGGATAGCTGTATGTCGGCTTATAAAGATTGTTGTACAGCTTCGTCTGCTGCAGAAGGAGTTCTCGGCCATAACTCTTCAGCATCGGCTCGGCCACCAGTAGATCGGCCGCTTTTTCTGTTTCTAGCCTGATCCATAGCGTGGCTTCCATGAATGCGTCGCTTATGGCTTGAACCACATCTGGAACACTATCAATCAGCTCCTGGCGAACATAGAAGCGTCCCTCGTAGAAATTATAAGGAAATACCGTGTCTATCTCTCGGCCCGTTTTCCTTTCGTCCGTAATGATCGTGACAGACGGCTCCCACGGGACCACGGCGGCTATTCCTCGCGCCATCGTTATCTGATCTGCGATGGGCATGTTTTTAAGGATTACGTCCTTTCCGATTGTCAGACCTAGGACCTCGGCCGCTTGAGTGAAGTAGAATTCGGCGGAGGAGCCTGTGACGATTCCGATCACGGCTGGCGGATTAGCTCCTTTTAACTCGGCAAGTTTTTGAAGTGAACTATCCTTTGGGGCCACCGTAGAATGTTTCAGGTTGGGAGCTACCACTGCGAGGGCTTTGACTGGGATGCCTCGATCGAGCAGGGAAGTGAACGGGAAGTTACCGCCGTTGCCTACTTGCAGCCGTCCAGCAGCCACCGCTTCGTTTACTTCAGGTCCGGAGGCGAAGGCTTGAAACCTACTTTCGATTCCTCGGTCGGCAAGAAACTGGGTTTTAGACAGTACCACGTTAATTGTGTTTTGCCCTGAAAAGGGAGCCTGCCAGCCAAAACTGAGAGGCCACCAACCTTTCTCCTTCAGCCAAGTCACCGAACGTGCTGAGACTTTCTCGTATGGTTGCGGCCAACCCCATTGAGTGAATTTACTCTCTTGAGTAAGTGCCCCAGCAGCCGAAAGGGCGAGGATCGAAAGTAGTGCTGCCAGACGCGCGAGGTGAGTTTGCATGATCTTCCCTCCCTTTTCGTAATGCGCAAGCGTGCTGCCGATCGGAGTGTCAGGCCTCTTGAGCGATGACGAACAGAACTCTGCCATACTCCACGAGTTCTCCATTCGAAGCCCCAATGTGTTTAATCTCCCCGTCTATATCGGCGTAGATCGTTGTGAAGAGCTTCATCACCTCGATCACACACATTGGTTGCCCGGATTTGACCTTCATTCCTACGTCTACGAAGGGTGGCGAATCCGGTGAAGGCGCTCGATAGAAGGTCCCCACCATTGGAGCTCGGATTTCGTGCACTCCAGTACGTTTCGACTGGGTGACCTCGGCATCGACGGGTGCCCCGGTTCGCGTGACTTTAGCTTCCTCGACAGTCGCGCGGGTCAGCTGAGGCACCTGCGTAGATTGGGGCGAGGCAGGCGGATTGCTTGATCTGCGGCGAACCACGAGCTTAAGCTCCGTAGTCTCCAACACAAGTTCCTGGCACGCGCTCGCGTCGATGATCTTGATAAGATCCGCGACCTGGTCGAAGCGCAAAGTCATCTATTTTCTCGAGTTCGGCCTGTTTCTGTAACTTCGTCGAATGTTGCGCCCATCTGAACGGCAGCCTCATGTAGCATGGGCACGTACTCGATCAGCCGTTCGAGCGAAACGCGTGCCACCGGTGCAGATATGGCCAGACCTGCGGTCACTCCGCGGTTTGGCGTTCGAACCGGAACGGCGGCGCATACCACGCCAGCTAAGAATTCCTGGTTATCGGTGGCAACTTCGAGTTCACGGATGCGCTCGCATTCTCTTTCCAGAGCGGCCGCCTCGGTAATTGTGCTCTGTGTATACGGGTGAAGAGCGGAGAGTCTTAAAAGGCGCTGCCGCTGAGCTCGTGACATGAAGCTAAGGAGGAGCTTGCCCATGGCGGTGCAGTGAAGCGGCACGCGCGATCCGGGTTCGAAGCGCAGCCCGAACGGCCATTCCGCTTCGACCCTGTCCAAGTACATCAGATGGTTTCCAACCCTGATTCCGAAGTTGCAGGTCTCCCCAATTTGTTTTGAGAGCCCTTCCAAGACCGCCCGTCGTGGTGCGGCCCGCGCGGAGAGGGAGATCACTCCGAATCCAAGGCGATTGAGTCGAGCGCCCGGTCCATACTTACGCGTTCCAGGTTCGCGCGCGAGAAGCCCCTCTAGTTCAAGCATATGAACGATCCTGTGCGCCGTCGGCTGCGGCACATTCAAGAGAGCGCTCATTTCCGAGACGCTTAGTGGCCGTTGCGATTCTGCGATGGCTTCAATGAAGGCGAAAGGCTTCAAGGTCGGCCCACCGCCGACCGCGTCCTCCAGCCTCACGATTTTTGACGAAATGAGAAATGGCCTCGCCTCGGCCCCTGCTAGACGCCTGTTCATGTCGACTATCAAAACCTGATACGAAAAAACTTGCAATCTGAATTTTTTGGGGCCTACTCTGCTCCATTCGAGCGCGAGGGGTCGAGTGAAGCGCGTTTTGATCGCGAACCGCGGCGAGATCGCACTGCGCGCCATTCGAGCTTGCCGGCAGCTTGGGCTCGAGTCTGTTGCAGTGTACTCGACAGCAGATGCCAACTCTCCACACGCGTGGGCGGCTGACCGGGCGATCTGTGTTGGGCCCCCACCGTCGAAGGAAAGCTACCTAAGAGGCGAGCGACTCCTGGAGGTAGCTCGGCAAACCGGATGCGATACAGTGTATCCCGGTTACGGATTTCTATCAGAGAACAGCGAATTCGCGGAAGCCTGCGACGCCGCTGGTCTTATGTTCGTCGGCCCGACCGCCGAGACGATCTCCGCGATGGGTGACAAGGTGAGGGCTCGCCAAGCGGCGGCTTCGTTCGGGATTCCGGTAGTCCCTGGATCGGAAGAAGGATTCTTTCGGAGCGAAGAAGCCGAGGCATGCGCCCGACGAATCGGTTTTCCGCTTTTGTTAAAGGCGAGCGCGGGTGGTGGCGGAAGAGGGATGCGAGTCGCTTCCCATGCCGAAGAGTTCTCAACGGTTTTCAAGCAAGCGAGCGCCGAAGCTGACGCTGCGTTCGGCAATGCCGAAGTCTACCTGGAGCGTTTCTTTCCTGCAGTTCGGCACATCGAAATTCAAGTGTTCGGTGACAAAAGTGGCGGCGCAGTACACCTGTGGGAACGTGATTGCAGTGTTCAGCGCCGGCACCAAAAGCTCGTCGAGGAGTCGCCCTCTCCCTTGCTAAACGGTAGCATTCGTCGCGACATGGCGGAAGCTGCACTCGCGCTCACGGTCGGCTTGAAATACCAGAATGCCGGGACGGTAGAGTTCATCTACGATCCTGAAACCGAGCGGTTTTTCTTTATTGAAATGAACACACGCATCCAAGTTGAACACCCCGTGACGGAAATGCTTCACGGAAACGACCTGGTCGCGGAGCAGTTTAGAGTTGCTCAAGGCGAGTTATTATCCTTCTCAACGCCCGTTGAACCTGATGGATCGAGCGCCATTGAATTCCGAATCAACGCAGAAGATTCAGCTCACGAATTCAGACCTATCCCCGGAACCCTCGCCAAATGGCGGCCGCCATGCGGGCCAGGAATTCGGGTCGACACTCACGTTTACGAAACCTACCGAATACCGCCATTCTACGACTCAATGCTAGCTAAACTACTTGTCAGCGGGCGATCTCGCGCGCAGGCGATTGAGCGTGCCAAATGGGCTTTAGCTCAGTTCGAAGTCGCTGGTGTGCCCACAACGATTCCTTTCCATTGCAAATTGCTCGAGGCATCTGCTTTTACGCAAGGCAGGATGCACACAAAATGGGTTGAAAATGAATTTGTGACGCCGGAGGGCGCGGCATGACTCAGCATACGATTCGGCTTGTAGATGTGACCTTGCGTGACGCCCACCAATGTTTATGGGCAACCCGCATGACGACCGCAATGATGTCGGATATCGCACCACGATTAGACGAGGCGGGTTTCGAGGCGATCGATCTGGCGGGAGGTGCAGTTTTTGATGTTTGTGTTCGTTATCTTCGAGAAAATCCTTGGGAGCGCATGCGAATACTTAGTGACTGGGTTAAACGCACACCGCTGATCGTAATGACTCGCAGCCAAAGCCTGTTCACGTTCGAGTTCTTTCCTGACGATATCGTCGCATTAACAGCCGAGCGGATCTACGCGAACGGAGTTAGATACCACACACCTTACGATGCGCTAAACGACATGCGGAATATGGAGGTTCCTGTTCGCGCGGCCAAGAAAGTCGGCCTATATACGGCCGGAGGGGTCGTCTACACGGTCAGCCCAGTCCACACCGATGAGTACTACGCAAAAAAGGCCGCGGAGCTCGTCGGCCTTGGAGTCGATGCCGTTTACATCAAGGATGCGAGTGGGCTCTTGACGCCAGAACGCGCCCGAACGCTTGTTCCGCGATTGAAAAGCGTCTGTGGATCCCTACCGCTTCAATTGCATTCACACTGTCTCACGGGACTTGCGCCGTACGTAGCTATTTGCGCCAGCACACTTGGTGTTGATGTTGTTCACACGGCAACCTCCGCGCTCGCAAACGGTGCATCTCACCCAGCAACCGAGCAATTCGTTGAGAACGCTCGAACAATAGGGTTGCATGTTCCGATAGATCTCGCGCCGGTCAAGGAGGTGGCGGATCGTCTAAAATACATTGCCACCCGCGAAGACAAGCCGCTTGGGAAAATCGTAGAGTATGACGCATCCCACTATGAGCATCAGATGCCAGGGGGCATGATTTCGAACTTGAACTCGCAACTGGCGGCCCTGTCTTTGGAGCACAAGATCCCAGAAGTCTTGCAAGAGGCAGCTCGCGTCCGCTGTGAACTCGGCTACCCAATTATCGTGAGTCCTTTTGCGCAATTTGTCATGACGCAAGCGGTGCTAAACGTAATGGGTCGGGAACGTTATGCGACAGTACCCGATGAGGTAAGGAAGTATGTCCTCGGATATTATGGCGAGATCGCCGGACCCGTCGATCCCAATGTGTATGATCGCATCTCGCGCGGCGAGGAGGGCAATACTCGTCGTCCGGGGGACTTGCTCGAGCCAGCAATCCCCAGGCTCCGTCGTGAACGGGGTCCATTCGAATCGGATGATGATCTTCTGCTTGCCGCGTTCTATCCTGGTTCGGAAGTAAAGGCGCTCAAAGACGTCGGGCGGATCAAAACTGAATATCCCTTGCTGGACACGCCCCTTGCTACTCTGCTCAAGGAGATCTCGCTCCGACCCGACATTAAGTCGTTTCACTACATTGAACGGGCAGCGTGAGGGCATGACGAGATGAGCCCAGCCCCGGTAATCATCACGGTTGCGATGACCGGCGCTATTCCCCGGAAGAAAGATTCGCCTGCGGTGCCGGTCACTCCAACCGAGCAGATCGAATCTACGCACGAGGCATTCGAGGCTGGGGCTTCGATTGCTCACATTCACGTTCGTAACCCGGACGAATCGCCAAGCTCAGACCCGGATCTCTTCGCAGCTGTCCAGGAAGGCGTGAGGAAACATTGCCCTGGAATGATCGTCCAACATTCCACAGGAGGCCGTGGACGCGACCAGAAGGAACGTGGCCGATGTATCGCTCTCAGGCCAGACATGGCATCACTCTCTACGGGGTCGGTTAACTTTGCGGCTCAAATCTATGAGAACGCGCCCCAGCTGGTGGAATCTCTCGCACGGAGCATGCTCGAGTATGCTGTTAAGCCGGAAATTGAAGTCTTTGATTCGGCTATGTTGTACAACGCGAGGACGCTTCTCGACCGCGGATTCCTCAAATCGCCGCTCCACGTTCAGTTCGTCATGGGAATTCCAAACGCCCTTCCAGCAAGGAGGCGAACACTGGAGTTTCTTGTGTCGGAGCTGAAGGATCTTCTGCCCGACGCGACCTGGACAGGCGCCGGAATCGGTAAGCATCAACTCGAGCTCAATCATTGGTGTTTGGAACTCGGAGGCCATACCCGTACAGGTCTCGAGGATAACCTTAGGTACGATGGGACGCGCTTAGCTAGGAGCAACGCGGAACTCGTTAGCCGTGTCGCTGAACTTGCCGCACAGTACGGCCGCAGGCCTGCAACGGCGGCTGAGGCGCGACACCTGCTCGCGATGACGTGAATAACAGTTACAATGGTCTAAAAGGGAGGGTGAAATGAAACAGAGCGTACCGGTAGCTGCTCCATCAATACGGCTGGTCGCGTTTGCAAGCTCCATCGGAGCAACAATCGAATGGTATGATTTTTTTCTTTATGGGGTCGTTACGCCACTTGTCTTCAGCAAACTGTTCTTCCCAAACTACGACCCCGTAGTTGGTACGCTCCTCGCCTACACTACTTTCTTTGTCGGGTTCATTTCTCGTCCGATCGGTGGAATTATCTTTGGTCACTTGGGTGATCGGATCGGACGCAAAGGCGTGCTGATTCTCACGCTGATGATCATGGGTGTTGCCACCTTTCTCATCGGGCTTCTTCCGACATACGAGCAAATAGGTATATGGGCACCCGCTCTCCTACTATTCCTGCGCATTTTTAAGGGCATTGGGATAGGCGGGGAGTGGGGAGGCGCCGTTCTTATGGCCGTCGAACACGCCCCGGAAAGCCGACGTGGGTTCTACGGTAGCTGGCCTCAAATCGGTGTGCCCGCAGGACTGCTTTTGAGCTCTGGCGCGGTCGCCCTCCTTTCACTCCTTCCAGATGCAAGCTTTCTGAGTTGGGGGTGGCGAGTTGCCTTTCTTGTAAGCGCGCTCCTTGTCGCCGTCGGGGTCTATATCCGCTTGAAGATCTTCGAGACCCCTGCTTTTGCTGCGATGAAGGAGAAGCAGCGGCAAGCCAAGGTACCATTCTTGGAACTTTGGCGCGCACATCCGAAGAACGTGCTGCTGGGGTTGGGAGCGCGATACATAGAAGGCGTCACCTTCAACATCTTCGGGGTCTTCACGATAGCTTACGTCACCACCGCGCTCGGAATGCCGCGACAGGTAGCACTTCTGGGGGTGATCATCTCGTCTGCTTTAATGATCGTGATGCTTCCCATTGGCGGAATGTTGTCGGATCGCATTGGACGTCGGACCGTTTTCGGTCTGGGCTCTCTCCTGATCGGAGTCCTGGTGTTCCCATCCTTCTATTTTATGGAAATGCGATCGCCTGGTTTAATCTGGCTCGCGATCGCGGTCCCGTTCGCGTTGGTTTACCCAATGGTATATGGGCCGCAGGCTGCGCTTTTCGCGGAATTGTTTGATACCCGAGTTCGCTACAGTGGAATTTCCTTCGTGTATCAATTCTCCGGGATTTTCGCGAGCGGACTAACTCCCATAATAGCGACCGAACTTTTGCGCGTCGGAGACAAAGCTCCATGGTACATCTGCATCTATGTACTTGTGGTGAGCGTTATAAGCGCCTTGTCCGTGTTTGCGATGCGTGAAACACACACCCGCGACATGACGCTGGACGAAGTAGATCGAGAACGCTCCATAGGGCGCATGCCACCACAACAACAATCCGCCTGAGCGGACCGCATGGAGCTAGGCCTAAAGGGCCGTGTGGCCGTCGTCACTGGAGGGGCGGCCGGAATCGGTTTGGCCATCGCGAGAACACTCGCAAACGAAGGATGTTGCCTCTGGATTGCCGACCTTGACGGCATCCAGGCAGAGCGGACGGCGTCCGCGCTTAGCACCGGTTCGGCGGTGCATGCCGTCGCACTTGACGTCAGCTCTCAGGCGCAAGTCGACGCTGCCGTTCAAACAATCGTCCAGGCGGAGGGCCGCCTGGACATTCTCGTCTGCAATGCCGGTATCCTAAAAAGTGGCCCTTTTTTAGAGTCTACCACGTCCGATTGGGAAGCGGTGGCCTCTGTAAACCTTACTGGGGTGATGAACTGCATCCGGGCCGCCGTAAAACCAATGCTGAGAAACGGATATGGCCGGATAGTCAATGTGGCTTCCATCTCCGCGATGCGCGGCGGAGGCTCGATCGGAAACGTCTTGTACGGTACGAGCAAGGCGGGCGTTGTGGCGTTAACATTGGGTTTAGCCAGGGAATTCGGTCCATACAACATCACGGTCAATGCGGTCGCGCCAGCGGTTGCCGACACTCCCATGACACGCGCGACTTTAAGCGACGAGGTAACTGAGCGTATCGTCTCGCGGATACCTCTTGGCCGGCTAGCCATGCCCTCTGATATCGCCGATGCAGTCGCCTTCCTTGCGTCGGACCGCGCCGGCTTCGTAACAGGCGCGATCGTGCCAATCGACGGCGGGCTCCTGACCACGTAAGCTCACCGTGGAAGGCGTCCGCCCGCACGTGCCACTCCCGGGGACGGCCCCTTGCGCTTAGGCATGCAGAACATTCAACAACCTCAAAGCTGTCCGAAAGACCATGCTCCCATCCTGACCCAAAGCATGCATCGCGCCGTAGTGATGTACATCGGGGATCTCGATCGATACAAGCTCGTCGATCGTCCCCCGCCACGCGTCGTGCAACAGCGCCGATTGTCTCTTGAACTCGTCAGTTTCACGCGCGCCCCAAAGTATAACCGTTGCTCGGGCTCGTGGCAGAGCTTTAGCGTACAGGGGACTGTTGCCTGTTGCTTCAGCAGCATCCAGCGCGAGATCGACGTTTGCGGACGTGAGTAGCAAGGGCCGTAAATCGTATACTCCGCTAATGACAAGAAGGCTGGCCGGAGTTTTGAGAGAAACATCACAACTGTCTTCCACAACGATCATAGACGCGAGGTGAGCGCCGGCGGACCATCCCGCTAAATGAACGGAGGAGTACGAGATTCCAATGGAACCTGCATTATTTGCTATCCACTGGAATCCTGACCGAACCTGAGCCACTACCTCGGACATCGTTGTCCCGGGAAATAGCGTGTAGTTCATAAGAGCCAACGAGACCCCATGCTCAAGGAATGGAGCGGCGAGGAAGCTGAAGTCCGACTTGTCAAGCGAACGCCAGTACCCGCCATGAATGAAGACGAGCAAAGGTCCTTGAGCCGTCGCTCTGAAGAAGTCGATTCGCTCGCGGGGCCGCTCGCCATATGATACGTCAAGCAGGCAGGGTAGCTGCTCACGAGCTTGCTGGCTCCGAAAACGCCACTCGGCGAAGTACTTTTCGTAGTCGGGAAAGGCAGCTCTCAGGTCATAGCCAGCATCAAAATTCTGCACTGACGTGCCGCGCCTCATCGCGCTAAGTGCCAGGGGTTAACGGTGCGTTGACGCTCATCATCGTGCGCTCCAATGAACCAACCGCTTTTCAGCACTTGAAATTAGACGATCAATTGCAAACCCAATCACTCCGATCAGCGCGATCCCTACGTAAACGACTGGAATTCGGAAAAAGGTTGATGCATCCATTATGAGATACCCTAAGCCCTGCTGGGCAGCAATCAGCTCCGCTGCGACGACGACAGCCCAGCTAACTGCTGCACCTACTCGAATTCCCACAAATATATAAGGCAGCGATTCCGGTAAGATGACGTGGAGGAACAATTGCGTGGGCGTAGCGCCGAGACTCCGTGCTGCTCTTAAAACGTCTTCAGGAATTGCCTTCACCCCGGCTGCCGTGTTGACCGTCATATAGAGAAACGAGGTGACGGAAATGAGCAAAATCTTCGAGAATTCGCCGATACCGAACCACAAAATCGCCAGGGGAATGAAGGCGATTACTGGAATGGGGCGCAGAATGGCTAGAAAGGGCGACAGAACCGCATATAAAGCAGGACTGTACCCCATAGCCAGGCCAACTGGAATGGCAAACGTCGCGCCGCATACGAAACCGATAGTGGTTCGTAATAAACTAGCTAAAGCATGGACGTAGAGTGGCGTACCCGAATAGCCATCGATGCTTAGCGAAATGAACTGTTTCAACAGAGTGAGCGGCGACACAAGGATTTTCTGATCGACCCACGCCTGAGACGTTATAAGTAACCAAATTGCGAGCACAACAAATATCGATGCGGTGCTGAGAAACGCCCGGCTAACACGACTCACGTTAGCGCCTCTTCTGCGAATTGCTTGATGGTTTCTTCGCGGACCAGGTCTAGAACGGAGTCCTTTATTGTCACAAATTCTGGAGAGGTGCGGACGTGAGGGTCGTATCTAGGAGCTGGCAAATTTATGCTTGTAACGTACTTTATCTTACCAGGTCTCGCTGTGAACACGACGACTCGCGTCGACAGGTAAATCGCTTCATCGATCGAGTGTGTAACGAACACGACGGTCTTCCGCGTCAGATCCCAAATGCGCACCAACTCCTCTTGGAGGATTTCTCTGCTTTGTGTATCCAAGGCAGCAAAAGGCTCGTCCATTAAGAGGATATCGGGATTCGTGGCTAGCGCGCGCGAGATCGCGGTGCGCTGCTTCATCCCACCGGATAGCTCGTACGGGTAGCGGTCCGCGAACCGCGTCAGACCGACCATCCCCAACAACTCGTCGGATCGTGGGCGTCGTCCTTTTGGCGGCACTCCAGCCATTTGCAGCCCAAATTCGACGTTTTGCCGGACGGTAAGCCAATTAAAAAGAGCAAAGCTCTGAAACACGACTCCCCTATTTGGGCCTGGACCAGAGATCAATTCGCCATCGACTAGAATACGACCACTGGTCGGCTGGATGAAGCCCGCGATGCTAAATAGCAAGGTCGTTTTTCCGCAGCCGGACGGACCGACAATGCTTACAAACTCGCCTTGCTGGATCGACAGCGATAACTTCTTGAAGGCCGCCACCTGGGACCGGCCCCTCACATAGGTGTGAGTTAGATCAACAATTTCGATTCTTGAGGTTTCGCCAGAGTCTTTCAAGGAGTTCCCGGGCGTCAGTTACGTCCGAGGTATTGGGCGAGAGGCTCGGGATCCACCGCTTTGCTGAAGTCCGGGACGGTATCGATGATCTTGGCGGTTTGCTGGAATTTTGCGTTGTCTGCCAAAACACCCGCCATTCCCCTCCCCGCCATCGTTTCCGCGGTTGCCATCGAGAAAGGGTAAGATTCCGCGACCGACTCTTTATTGGTCGGCCATTTGGCTTCCTTCGTTAAGACCTCCAGGACGTGTTCCTCGTCCAGCTCGAGACGTTTCGAAATGGCTTTCGCCATTTTTTCCGGCTGCTCTCGAATGAGCAAAGCTGCTTTGTCCAGCACGCGGAGTAGCCGTTGCATTGCATCTGGATTCTGCTGAAGCCAGTTCTCTCTGGCGACCCAGACAATACCAGAAGCCAGTTTGATACCGCCGTCCGTGGCCACGACGCGACCGTTTTCGCGCTTCAGCAGCCCCATCCAGGGCTCCCAATACCATGCTGCTTGGATATCGCCTTTTCGAAACGCCGGCAGGAGAGCGGTAACGTCGAGGTCGACCAGTTGAATATCGCCCTCTTTCAAGCCCGCTATTTGGAGTCCGGTCAAAAGCGCCGTGTGTGCTGATGACCCTCGTTTAGTAGCAACTTTCTTCCCGCGTAGGTCAGTCAGCATTTTGATACCGCTGTCGTTCCGGGCGACGAGCCCTTCGGCTCCAAATGCGTCGTTTTCGGCAGCGACTATCTTGACCGGCACTCCTTGGGCGACAGCGGTCACTGCTGGCTGTAGCCCCATGAAACCTACATCTATGCTGCGTGATTGAAATGCTGCGAAGAATGGCGGTCCTGCGGTAAACTTGATCAGATTTACGTCCAACCCTTCTTTGGCGAAGAGATCTTCGGATTCGGCTACAAAGAATCGGGCGCCGTTCATCGTCGGTTGCCAACCTAGCGTCATTCTGATTTTGTCTTGGGCGCCAGCGGGGGCAATCCCTAGAACCAAAGCGATCGATATCCAAGCAACAGCAATCCATCGCGACATGGCGGTCCCCTCAGGAAGTACTCTCGCGTCCGGGTTTCCCAGACTTCTCGACCTTAGGGTCGTACTCTAGCCTACACAAGAGAGTCGAGAAGGCTCCAAGGTATGAAGCGCGACTTTGTCGCCCTTTGATTGGCCGAGAAGGCGTCGCCCAGTTCGGGAAGTCGCAGGTTGGCCAAACGATGCGGGCCGAGTTTTTCGCGCGGCGCTGGATGGCAAGTGGCGAAGAGCGACCAGGTCCACTCGCCATGAGCCGGCCCAGCGAAAACGGCACGCGCGCGTTCTCCTCGCCCAACTGCCGCCCCTACCTTCAGGAGCACACCGGGTTGACCTGCCGATCTCATCGGCTCCGATACCGCTGCGAACGAACCGGCTCACGTATCTCGGCCGTTCTTCTGCGTGATCGTCGAATTGCGCGGTCACGGCATCACGATGGTGCTTGTCGAGCAGAACGTGCACAATGCCCTTTCTGTTGCCGATCACGCTTATGTATTCGAGACGGGACGGGTCGTGGCGCACGACACATCGGCTGGGCTGCTCGGCAATCGCGATCTCTTGAGGGCTTATCTGGGCGTGTCATGAAGGTTGCACTTATCGGCTTCGGCGCGATCGGAACTGCTCTCGCGCACGCCATGCTTGAGACGGAACATCCGATCATCGGTATTCTGGGTCGGGTAAGTTCGTTCGATGCTTTGCGCAAGAAAGTCCCCGCCGGCGTCCCTGTCGTCACAAGCGCGAATGATCTGCTCGCGCTTTCGCCCGAGATAGTCGTGGAATGTGCCGGACACGAGGCGCTTCACGTCTATGGCGGCGACGTTCTTCGAGCACGGCGCACGTTGGTGGTCTCGTCTGTTGGCGCATTGGCCGACCAGGCGATCGAGAGAAGCTTGCGGCAAGCCGCGGGTACGGGAGGCCGCCTAGTCATCCCGAGTGGCGCAATGGGCGGTCTCGACGCGCTCGGAGCCGCGCGCCGCGCCGGCCTCGACGAGGTGCTGTATACCTCGCGCAAGGCGCCCGCAGCGTGGCGCGGCACTAAAGCCGAGGAAGTCGTTGATCTGCAATTAATCAGTTCGGCGCGGGTCTTCTACGAGGGATTAGCGCGGCAGGCGGCGCTGGATTTTCCGCAGAACGCCAACGTCGTAGCGGCGGTGGCGCTCGCCGGGATCGGCTTTGATCAGACACGCGTTCGCCTGATCGTCGATCCGAACGCCACAGGAAACCGGCATCTCCTCGAGGCGCGAGGCGCGTTCGGCGAAATCTCGGCGTCCGTGCTTGCCCGCACGCTCCCCGACAATCCGAAGACTTCGATGCTGACCCCTTATAATCTGGTGCGGACGATCGCGAATCTCTACGAACCATTCGTGGTCTGAAAGTCCTCAACGGCCTTAGCCGTAATGAGGCGTGCGAGCCCCCGATACTTATAGGCTCTTGCTCCCATCTGTGCCGCTTTTGAAACCGTGGTTGTCCCTAGCAATGTTGATCTCACTGGACTAACTGGATCGCCGCCTTCTGGCTGATGGGGGAGAGACGAGTTGAAGATCTCGTTTTTTCCAGGTGTTCTCCGCGCCGCCATGCCGTTTGCCGTTGAGTCGAGGCTCAATTAAGCGACCAATGGCGTATGTTCCCGCGCCGCGCTTCCTCGAGCGCCTCAGGATAACCGGCATCGGCGTAGCGCATTACGCCAAGCGACGTGTCATTGGTGAGAGCAAGGGTCAGACGTGACGCCGCTGATTCCGAACCCTCCGCAATAACGGTCACGCCAGCGCTCGTCATATAGCCGGAATATCCCCCGCCGCCGGAATGGATCGCGACAAGGTCGGCTTTCGACGAGCACAACATCATCGCATCGAGGAGCGGCCAATCCGTGATCGCATCCGAGCCGTCGCGCATGTTCTCGGTCATGATGTTTGGATGGGTCATCGCGGCGGCATCGAGATGATCACGCGTGAAGGCAATGGGTCCGTTGAGCTCGCCACGGGCAACGAGTACGTTAACTGCAAGAGCCAGATTAGTGCGCTCGCGGTGGCCGAGCCAAGCAATGCGCGCGGGTAGCCCCTCGAAAGGAACGTGCTTGCGGGCAAGCGGAATCCAGTTCGTCAGGATTTTATTTTCAGGAAACATCGAGAGAAGGAGCTCGTCGATGCGGGTGATATCCGTGGGACTGTTCGTGAGCGAAATCCAACGGAACGGGCCGATGCCGCGGGAGAAGAGCGGGCGTAGGAAAGCTTCGGTGAAGATCGGAATTTTGAACGAATCTTCGACGCCGCCGTCACGCGCCTGGCTGCGGATAAGGTTGCCGTTGTCGAACACGATCGCGCCCTTCTCCTGGAAGGCAAGCATCGCCTCGACATGCCGGCAGATCGAGGCGCGGCTTTCGGCCATCAACGTCGCCGGATCGCTTTCGCGCAGGGCGCGCGCCTGTTCAAGCGTGCGCGTCGCGGGCACGTAACCGTAGACGAGATCGTGTGCCGAGGTCTGGTCCGTCACCACGTCGGGAACGATGCGGCGGCGCAGAATTTCGGGATAAATGTCTGCCGCGTTTCCGCAAAGTCCGACTGACACCGCACGGTTCCCGGCACGAGCTGCATCAATCTGTGCAAGCGCGTCGTCCAGGCTCACCACGGCAAGATCGAGATAGCCGATCGCCTTGCGCTTGGCGATGCGCTCGGGATCGATGTCGATGCACAATATTGCCGCGCCGGCGAGCCGACCGGCGAGCGGTTGCGCCCCGCCCATTCCACCAAGGCCTGCCGTCAAGACAAAGCGCCCGGCGAGCGTGCCACCGAAATAGCGGGCCGCAATGCGCATGAAAATTTCATACGTCCCCTGAATGACGCCTTGGGAGCCGATATATTGCCAATCGCCGGCGGTCAGTCCGCCCCAGCAGATGAGCCCCTTCGATTGCAGCTCGTAGAACACTTCCGGCTTCGCCCACCGCCCCACAATGTTGCAATTCGCCATGATGACGACCGGTGCGTCCACATGCGTGCGCACCAGCCCGATCGGCTTGCCGGACTGCACGATCAGCGTATCGTCTTCGTCCATGTTAGTCAGCGCGTCGACGATCGCGTCGTGCGATTGCCAGTTACGCGCGGCCTTCCCGAGGGCGGCATAGACGACGAGGTTGTCCGGATCCTCACCGACGGCGAGCACGTTCTCGAGTAGCCGCAGCAAGCCTTCCTGGCGCCAGCCGCGGCAACGCAGCGTATTGCGCGAGGTGACTGTGAAGCTGCGCTTCACGCCGCTTCACTCAACGCGTATCGCGCAACCGGAATGCCCAACGCCTTCTCGACGACCGGGTAGACGCTCGGGTCTTTGACGCTCGAACTTAAGGGAATGACGTTCTTGGAAATCTGCAGGACCGTCAGCTTATCTCCCTCGCGAATATGCCCCACCGAAACCGGCCGGCCGTTATCGTCAAGCGTCGTGATCACATCTGGGAAAGTGGCGATGCGCGCGCCCTCGCCATCTTCGACGGCGATATATTCGTTCATCACATAGAGACGGCACGAGCGCTTTCCGTTAGCGAGGGTTATTGTGCCCACATCGAAAGCTTCGTTCGTGTAACTTACCGCTTTTTTCGCTACGCATCCTTCAAATCGGATCGTGCCTTTCATGGTCGTGCAGATCGCCTCAATAACCGCGGGACCCCCCTTTGGCTCGGCGGCGATGATTGCCTCCCCGAGCGACAGCGCCAAGGAAATCCCGCCGAGCGCCGCGTGCTCGCGCACATACGAGGCGCGCAGCGGATTGCGGCAGGAGGCGATGAAGCCGCCAGACATGTCGGCGGCTGTGCGCAGCACCGGCGAGATTTTGGCCGTCGCGCCACGCACGACAAGCTCGATATATTGGTTCTTCGCACGATTGCCGCCGACTGCCGTCTGAATCATCACCTCCGGCGAGTTGGCCATTCCCAGGGAGCCCATATCGCCCGTCGGATGGGCGCGGACATCGCCGACGGCATCGACGACCTTGGTGCCCAGAATGGCGCCAGGAAGCCAGGCGTTGAGCGTGCTCGACATGCCGTTCTGGCCGATGATCAGGCCGTAGACGGGTGCGCCGAGCGCCTCCTGCAGCAACTTAACCGCGTTGACATAATCGACCCCGAGCATCTGCCAATCGGTCGTGCCCGCTGGCGCGCCGATCGCGGCGGCGGTAGCGATCCACGCATCGTCCGGCACCTCGTCCATCGAGACGAGCTCGGGCTCGCCGGCATTTATTGCGGCGGTGCCGAGCATCCGCCCATGGCCTGCCCAGCCGCCGCCCCCTGCCGCGAAAACCGAGCCGCCCTTCACGGCAGCTTCGACGTCTTTCGCTGTGAGTATCCGCCGCATCGATTATTGCCTCACCGGGTTGCTTGAGCTCGGTCAATCGCGAGAACCGCGTTGAAAATCGTCGCGGCCCCAGCAGCGATTTCCCCGGGCTCCGCCCACTCTTCCGGACAATGGCTGCGCCCGTCCCGGCAGGGCGTGAACACCATGGCGGCGGGCGCAATCCGTGAGAAATGTGCGGCGTCATGACCTGCGCCGCTCGTCATCCCGCGATGCGTCAGGCCGAGTTCTTCGGCGGCACCAGCCAGCGCATCGCAAAGCCCGGCATTGCCGTGCGCCGGCAGTGCATCTGAGAGCACCACTACGCCCGAGAGTTCCACACCGCTTGCAACGACGAGCGACGGCATCTCCGCCTTTATGCGACCGACAAAGCTTTCCATTGTCGAGCGCCGTTCTGCACGCGCATCAGTGATCAGCCGCACGCGGCTGGGCACCACATTCGCAGCGTTGGGCTCGGCATGAATTTCGCCCGTGGTCGCGACGAAGTAGCCCTCGTTCGAGGTCGCGACCTCACGAGCGATGGTTTCGGCGGCAAGAATGGCGCGCGCGGCGCCGAGGAGCGCGTCGCTGCGCAAATCGAACGGCGTCGTTCCCGCGTGATCGGCGCGGCCGCTGATGGTCAGCTCCAAACGCGTGATTCCTGCAATCGTCTCGACGATACCGATGTCGATATGCTCTGCCTCGAGCACCGGGCCCTGCTCGATATGCAATTCCAGAAACGCTGCTATATCGGAGCGCTTCGCCTCCGCGAGGCGCGTGGGATCGCCGCCCATCCGCACAATTGCATCAGCGAGGCACTCGCCACCCGGACCTTCATAGGCAAGCATGTCCTCGGTCAGAATGCCTGCCACCGCGCGCGATCCGACGCAGGAAATGCCGAACGCGCTCACTTCTTCGGCAAGACAATCTATGATTTCAAAGTCGTGATCGAGCTCGTGTCCAGTTTCTTGCAGCGCGCGCGCAACCTCGAGACCGGCGAGCAGGCCTGCCGTCCCGTCGAACCGCCCGCCGGAAGGAACCGTGTCCGAATGCGAGCCGACCATGATCGTGCCCATTCCCGGCTTCGCACCGGAGCGGCGGCCGATGAGATTCCCGGCCGTATCTATTCGCGTCTCCAATCCCGCCGCCTCGAACCGGGCTCTAAGCCAGTTGCGCCCTTGCAAGAACATAGGCGTGAAGGACCGCCTTGTATAACGCTTATCCGGCTCCGTGATTTCGGCGAGCGCCATCAGGTCTTGCCACAGGCGATCCGGATTGACGGGAAGGTTCGTTCGCGTCACGCCGCCAGTCCGGCGATTTCACGCCGCGCGCTCGGTCCGCTCGGCGTGGTGAAGCGACCGGTGCCGGGCTCGGCCAGCACGTTGCGGCCGTCGAAGACCTTTTCGCCGCGAAGAAACGTCGCCTCCACACGCCAGGGCAGAACTATACCGTCATAGGGGCTCCAATCGACGACATTGTGTCCGCTCGCGGCCGCCTCGTAAGTATAGGGCGCGCGCTTCATCACGGTGATGTCGGCATCGCATCCGACATCAAGCGCGCCTTTCTCGAACAGCCGAAAATGCCGCGCCGGATTGCGCGCGAGAAGTTTTGCCGCATGGGTGAATGGAAGCTCCCGTTCCTCGAGGCCTTTGATGAGCAGCGGGTAGAGCGCCTCGAGTCCAGGCACGCCCGACGCATTGTTCAGCATTTTTGCATCCGATTTGCGATCGCGCGACCAGCTGACATGGTCGGTCGAGACAGTCGTCACGTTGCCGGCCGCAAGATGATTCCACAGAAGATCCACTTCGGCCCGTGAACGGATCGGTGGATTGATCTTAGCGAAGCCGCCAAGCCGGGCGACATCATTTTCTTCATCAAGCACGAGATAGTGGACGCAGGCCTCGACCGTGGCATCGGCACCTTGCATGCGATAGGCCGCACAAAGCTCATATCCACGGCCGACCGAGCAGTGCACGACATGCGCCGGACAGCCGGTCGCGATGCCGATCTCGTAGACCTCGGCCATCGCCAGCGTCTCGGCAATCGGCGGACGGCTTGCCGCATGGGCACGATAATTGGTGATCCCTGCGGCCTCTACGGCGGCCATCGCCGCGCGCACGACTTCATCATTTTCATTGTGAACGCCGGCAGCGAGACCCGTCGGTGCGATC
>Ga0136846_1211164_pt1 | contig 28368 bp, 17 predicted proteins | sample HopSoiMetagenom2_FD_96841 | JGI IMG/M metagenome (GOLD analysis project Ga0136846, IMG submission 96841) | Grasslands soil microbial communities from Hopland, California, USA - 2 Assembly 2016 (version 4) | ecosystem: Environmental > Terrestrial > Soil > Grasslands | place: USA: Hopland... | reverse complement strand
AAGCCCTCGGACCGCCGGCGACGTAGATGACCTGACCGGACACGAAGCCCGCGCCCTCGCTCACCAGGAACGAGACGGTGTGCGCGATGTCCTCGGGCTCGCCCGCCCGGGCCACCGGGATGGCGGCGGCCCGCTCGGCGACGTACTCGTCCCAGTCCCGGCCGATGCGCGCGGCGGTCGCCTTCGTCATGTCGGTGGCGATGAACCCGGGCGCGATCGCGTTGGCGGTGACCCCGAACTTGCCCAGCTCGATCGCGAGCGTCTTGGTGAAGCCCTGCAGCCCGGCCTTCGCCGTCGAGTAGTTGGCCTGCCCGCGGTTACCGAGCGCCGAGGTCGAGGACAGGTTGACGATCCGGCCCCACTTCGCCTCGGTCATGTACTTCTGCGCCGCCCGCGACATGAGGAACGACCCGCGCAGGTGCACGTGCATGACGACGTCCCAGTCGTCGTCGCTCATCTTGAACAGCATGTTGTCCTTGGTGACGCCGGCGTTGTTCACCAGCACCACCGGCGGGCCGAGCTCGGCGGCGATCCGGTCGACGGCGGCCTGCACCTGCTCGGCGTCGCCGACGTCGGCACCCACCGCCAGCGCACTGCCTCCGGCGGACTCGATCGCGGAGACGGTGTCCCGCGCGTCGTCCTCCTTCAGGTCGACGACGGCGACGGCGAACCCGTCGGCCGCCAGCCGCTTCGCCGTCGCTGCGCCGATGCCGCGCGCGGCCCCCGTGACGATCGCGACGCGGCTCATGAGTCCACCTTCTCGAAGATCGCGGCCAGCCCCTGGCCGCCGCCGATGCACATCGTCTCCAGCCCGTACCGCGCCTGACGCCGGTCCATCTCGCGGGTCAGCGTGGCGAGGATCCGCCCGCCGGTGGCGCCGACCGGGTGGCCGAGGGAGATCCCCGAGCCGTTGACGTTGGTCCGCTCGAAGTCGGCCTCGGTGAAGCCCCACTCGCGGGTCACCGCGAGCACCTGCGACGCGAAGGCCTCGTTCAGCTCGATGAGATCGATGTCGGAGAGCTTCAGCCCGGCCAGCTCGAGCGCCTTGGCCGTCGCCGGCACCGGCCCGATGCCCATGGTCTTGGGTGGCACGCCGCCGACGCCCCAGGACACCAGGCGGACCAGCGGCCGCAGGCCCAGCTCGGCGGCCTTCTCCGGCGAGGTGACGACGCAGATCGCCGCGCCGTCGTTCTGCCCGCTGGCGTTGCCGGCGGTGACGGTGGCCTCCGGGTCGTCCTTGCCCATGATGGGCCGGAGCTTGGCGAGGGTCTCGACCGAGGAGTCGGGGCGGATGTGCTCGTCGCGCTCGACGACGGTGTCGCCCTTCCGGCTCGAGATGGTCACCGGGACGATCTCGTCGGCGAACCGGCCCTCCTCGGTCGCCGCGGCGGCCCGGTGGTGCGAGCGGACGGCGTACTCGTCCTGCTCCTCGCGGGAGATCTTGTATTCCCGGCGGAGGTTCTCGGCGGTCTCGATCATGCCGCCGGGCACGGGGTGGTTCTTCCCGCCCGCGGTGACCCGGCCGCGGGCCAGCCCGTCGTTGAGCAGCACGCCGGGTCCGGCCTTGACGCCCCAGCGCATCGCCACCGAGTAGAAGGGCGCGTTGCTCATCGACTCCGCGCCACCGGCGAGGACGACGTCGGAGACGCCGTTCTGCACCTGCATCGCCGCGTACAGCACAGCTTGCAGACCCGAGCCGCAGCGGCGGTCGATCTGCAGGCCGGTCGCGGTCACCGGCAGGCCGGCGTCCAGCGCGGCGACCCGGCCCAGCGCCGGGGCCTCCATCGTCGGGTAGCAGTGCCCGAGGACGACGTCCTCCACCGACTCCGGCGGCAGCCCGGTGCGCTCCATCAGCGCCTTGATCACCGTGGACGCGAGGTCCTGCACCGGTACGTCCCGCAGCGACCCGCCGAAGCCCCCCACCGGGGTCCGCAGCGGCTCGCAGATCACCGCATCGCGCACGGCACTCCTCCTCATCGATCCGGCCAGCCTGTCCTCACGCAGCAGTCTCCTCCGGGCGGGCTTCCGCCACCGGACGGGGTCTGCGAAGGTGACACCCGTTTCGAGGAGGAGGTCCCCCGGTGCCCTACCCCGGCACGTTCGCCGCGACCACGCCCGACAAGCCCGCCGTGATCGTGGCGGGGTCCGGCGAGACGCTCACCTACGCGCGACTCGAGGAGCGCTCCGCCCGGCTGGCCGACCACCTGCGCCGGCTGGGGCTGCAGACCGGTGACGTCGTCGCCCTGCTCACCGACAACCGGCCACAGGCGGTGGAGGTCTACTGGGCCTGCCAGCGCGCCGGTCTGTACGTCACCGCCGTCAACTGGCACCTGACCGCCGCCGAGGCGGCCTACATCGTCGGCGACTGCGGCGCCCGGGTCCTCATCGCGTCGGCGGCCCTCGCCGACCTCGCCCGCCAGGTGCGCGAGGCGACCCCGGCGATTCCCGAGGCGCTCGCCTTCGCCGGCTCCATCGAGGGCTTCGGCGACTACGAGGCGGCGCTGGCCGCGGCCGACCCCACGCCGCCGGCCGAGCAGCCGCGCGGCGCGGACATGCTCTACAGCTCCGGCACCACCGGCCGGCCGAAGGGCATCAAGCCACAGCTGCCCGGTCGCGACGTCACCGAACCCGGCGACTCCTACGTGGCCGTCTTCCAGCCGATGTACGGCTTCGGCCCGGACACCGTCTACCTCTCCCCCGCGCCGATCTACCACGCCGCGCCGCTGCGGTTCGTCGGCGTCGTCAACTCCACCGGCGGCACCGTCGTGATGCTCGACCACTTCGACGCCGAGGCCGCCCTCGCCGCGATCCAGGAGTTCCGGGTCACCCACAGCCAGTGGGTGCCGACGATGTTCGTGCGGATGCTCAAGCTGCCCGAGGAGGTCCGCGCCCGCTACGACGTCTCCAGCCTGCGGGTGGCGATCCACGCCGCGGCGCCGTGCCCGGTCGAGGTGAAGCGGGCGATGATCGACTGGTGGGGCCCGGTGCTCTACGAGTACTACAGCGCCACCGAGGGCATCGGGATCACGTTCATCAACAGCGAGCAGTGGCTCGCCAAGCCTGGATCGGTCGGCAAGGACGGCGTCCTGGGCATCGCGCACGTCGTCGGCGACGACGGCCACGAGCTACCGCCCGGCGAGACCGGCGTCATCTACTTCGAGCGCGACGAGATGCCCTTCTCGTACCTCAACGACCCGGGCAAGACCGCCTCGGCCCAGCACCCCGACCACCCGAACTGGGCGACGGTCGGCGACATGGGCTACCTCGACGAGGACCACTTCCTGTACCTGACCGACCGCCAGTCGCACATGATCATCTCCGGCGGGGTGAACATCTACCCGCGGGAGATCGAGGACGTGCTGATCGAGCACCCCGCGGTCTACGACGTCGCGGTGATCGGCGTGCCGGACGAGGAGATGGGCGAGCGGGTGCAGGCCGTCGTCCAGCTGGCCGGCGGCGTCGCGTGGACGCCCGAGCTGGAGCAGGAGCTGCTGGAGCTGTGCCGGTCACGGCTGGCGAAGTTCAAGTGGCCGCGCGGCATCGACGTGGCCGACGAGCTGCCCCGCACCCCCACCGGGAAGCTGCTCAAGCACGTGCTCCGGCGGAGGTACGCCGGCTCGCCGGCGTAGGGGTCAGGCGCGCTCGACGCGGAGCAGGTCGTACAGGCCGGTGATCTGCATCGGGCGGATCACCGCGCGGCTGGAGGCCAGCACGCGCAGCCGCACGCCTTCGGCGGCGGCCCGGCGGTGGGCGGCGGCGAGCACGCACAGGCCGGCCGAGTCGAGGAAGGTGACGTCGCAGAGGTCGACGACGATCTCCTGGGCGCCCCGGTCGAGGACGGCGTCGAGCTGGGCACGCAGTTCCGGCGCGGTGGAGGAATCCACCTCACCGGTCGTGGTCAGGCGGGCGGTGGCGTCGGAGGTGGACACGTCGACGGCGAGCAGGTCGCCGTCGGTGGGATCGAGGGTTGCGGTCACGAGCACCTCTGCATGTGGAGGTCCGGACCAATGGTGAGCGATGCGGCGTGATTCACGACGCAGAACCCGACACTGGCAGTCCACGGCTTGCTGTTGAACCGCGTGGTCGACGGTACGGACCTGACGATCACTGTGCAAGGCCCGAGGCAGAACTAGGTTGCGCACCACAGGAACCGCACCGCCGGAACCGCACCGCCGGACGCGGGCGGATACTGGGCCCGTGGCGAAGCGGTGGCTGGTCGGCGGCGGTGTCTGGGCGCTCATCACGGCGCTGCTGTTCCTGCTGGTCAACCCGATCCTCGCCGCGTTCATCGCCATCCTGGGCGCGACCGCCGTGGTCGTCGTCCTGCTGGCGGCGGACTGGGACAGGCACTCGACGTTCGAGCAGCGCGAGCTCGTCCGCGCCCGCAAGCGCGCCGTCAAGCGGGAGCGGACCAAGGACGCCCGCGCCCGGGACCGCGCCCGCTGGGAGGCGCAGAAGGCCCGCAAGGCGCAGCAGCGGTAATCGGCTCGACGCCGCTGCCGCGGGCGCCCTAGCGTCTGCAGCCATGCGGAACTCCTGAGCGCTGCACGCCCCCGGTCGCCGCACGACCGCGGCGCCCTCTCTGCCGCCCTCAGGAGGTCCCCTTGTCACGCCCTGCCCACTCCCCCGCTGCCGACGAGGCGCGCGCCGCGCTGCCCGCCGAGGACGCCGCACGCTTCGACCGGCTCACCTCGACCGTGCTCTCGTCCGGCTCGCTCGCACCCGCCCTGCGCGGGGTGCTGCCCGGACCGGCCGGCTTCCGCTGGCTGCACGGCGAGCGGCTGGCGCCCACCTCGCGGCCGGCCGCCCTCTCCGCCCAGCAGTGGCTCTCGCTGTTCCGGGTGTGGACGGCGTCCGGTCCCGCACCGTCGCCCGGGGCGCGCACCGGCCGCAGCCGGGAGGGCCGTCCGACGAACGGGCACGGCCACGCCCCCGGTGCGCAGGCCGCGCCGCGCTGGTTCTGACCAGCCGGGGCACGGGCCGGGGTGTCCGTAACCTCGACCCGTGCCCCTGACCCGCGACACGGTCGCCGCCCGGCTCGCGGGCTTCCCGCGGGTCGCCGCCGACCGGCCGGAGCTCAAGCAGGCCGCCGTCGCCGTCTGCGTCACCGAGCACGACGGGACGCCGTCCCTCGTGATCACCCGCCGGGCCGCACGGCTGCGCGGGCACGCCGGGCAGTGGGCGCTGCCGGGCGGCCGCCGCGAGCCCGGTGAGACGGCGGTCGACGGCGCGCTGCGCGAGACCCGCGAGGAGGTCGGCCTGCACCTCGGCACCGACGCCGTCCTCGGGGTGCTCGACGACTACGTGACCCGCTCCGGGTACGTCATGACGCCGGTCGTGTGCTGGGCGGGGCCGGTGGGCGAGCTGGTCGGCGCGGAGTCCGAGGTCGCCGCCGTCCACCAGGTGCCGCTGGCCGACCTCGACGTGGAACCGACGTTCGTCCGCATCCCCGAGTCCGACGCGCCGGTGATCCGGCTGCCGCTGTTCGACCGGCTGGTGCACGCGCCGACCGCGGCGATCGTCCACCAGTTCTGCCGGATCGCCTGCCGCGGCGAGGTGCAGCGGGTGGCGCACTTCGAGCAGCCGGTGTTCGCCTGGCGTTAGGGCGGCGGGTCAGGAACGCAGCGACGGGTTCTTGCGGAAGTCCCAGCTGACGACCTTCTCCGGCGTGACCCGCAGCCAGCCGTGCCTCCCGTCCGAGGAGAACTCCTCGGTGCCGGCGTACTTGCGGCCGAACGCCCGCTCGGGCCCGGCCAGCTCCGCCACCGGGTCCGCGCCCCGCGGCACGTCGCCCACGACCTCCGCCCGGCCGGTGAGCTCGACCCCGCGCAGTTCCCAGTACTCGCTGCCCGCGTCGACGACGACGGCGACCCGGGGGTCGCGCACCAGGTCGGTCCACCGCTGGCTGCGCACGAGGGAGTGCAGCCACAGGCTCGTCCCGTCCCAGACGAACCACAGCGGGGCGACGTGCGGCTGCCCGTCGGCACCGGTGGTGGCCACGCGGCAGGTGCGCTCCGCGGTGAGGAAGTCGTCGAGCTCGTCGGGCGTCATCGCGATCGCGCGCCCGCGGCGCTGCGAGGTCATGCCGGGAGCTTGCCGGATCCCCCGTCCCCCGGTGGGCAGCCGGGGTCGCTGATCGCCAGCAGCGCCTCCCGCCGGGCGGCGAGGCCGAGCCCGCGCAGGTCGGCGACACCGAACTGGGTGACGACGACGCCGACGTCGGACCGGCCGATCGTCACCGGGCCGGACAGCCGCTCCACGATCCGGCTGCGGCCGCGACCGGACGCCGGTAGCGCCACGATCGGCACGCCACCGTCGGACCGGTGCGCCCCGCGGGTGAAGTCCAGCGCTCCCCCGACGGCGCCGACGTGGCGGCCCCCGATGGCCTCGGCGTTCACCTGGCCGGTGAGGTCCACCTCGAGGGCGGTGTTGACGGCGGTGAACCGCGGCAGGGCGCCGAGCACCGCGACGTCGTGCGTGCAGGAGGTGTCCCGCAGCGCGACCCGCGGGTTGCCGTCGAGCCACGCGATCAGCCCGGCGCCGCCCATCACCACCCCGCCGACGCTGACGCCGGTGTCGACCGGCTTGGTCCGGTTGGTGACGACGCCGCGCTCGACCAGGTCGACCATGCCGTCGGCGAACAGCCCGGAGTGGATGCCGAGGTCGTTGTGCTCGCCGAGGGCGGCCAGCACCGCGCCGGGGAACGAGCCGATGCCGATCTGCAGCACGGCGCCGTCCGGCACGACCGCCGCGACCTGCCGGGCCAGCGCCCGCTCGGCCTCGCCCGGCGCCGGCGCCGTCCAGGTCACCGGGGCCCGGCCGGTGCGGACGACGACGTCGATCTCGTCCGGACCGAGCGTGCGGGAGCCGGGAACGGCCGGGAAGGCCGGGCTGACCTCGGCGATCACCACGCGCGCGCAGTCCAGCGCTGCCGACAGGTACTCGTCGGCCAGGGACAGCGGGTAGCGGCCGTCCGGCCCGGGCGGGGCGAGGGTCAGCAGGACGACGTCGGCCGGGACGACCCGGCGGCGGAACAGCGCGCCGAGCGCCGAGTACTGCACCGGCAGCACCTCGAGCAGACCGGCCGCGTGCCAGGCGCGGTTGCGACCGCCGGCGCCGTAGGAGCGCAGCCTGATCCCCGGCGCGGCCGCCGGGTCGAACGCGTCGGCGTACGTGGTGCCGACGAACGCGGTCAGCGGCCCGAGTGCCGGCGCCTGGCGGGCCAGCGCGGCGGTGAGCGCCACCGGCTCGGCGCAGGCCTGCCCCCACACCAGCCCGTCCCCGGGCCGGATCCAGCGGGCCAGGTCGAGTGCCTCCGCGCCGTCCACGACCAGTGCCATCGCCGGCGACCGTATCGTCGCGGCGTGCCGGAGGAGTCGACGACGCAGCCGCAGCGGGCTCCCGGCACCGTGCGGGCGTACCTCGCCGTCGCCGATGCGCTCCGGCAGCTGCAGGACGACGTGGCCGCCGCGGTGCCGCCGCCCGAGGTGTCGGCGGAGGCGCTGCGCCACCTGCGGGCGGCGTCCGCGCTGCTGCAGCCCTGGGCAGTGGACCCGCTCGCCCAGCTGGCCGGGAAGCTCGACCGCGCGCCGGGGCGGGGTCAGACGCTCGCGCCCCTGACCGCCGTCGACGAGTGGACCCCCACCGGCTTGCGCGCCCGGGTCACCTTCGGCCGCTTCCACGTCGGCGTCGGCGCGGTGCACGGCGGGGCGGTGTCGATGGCGTTCGACGAGCTGCTCGGGCAGCTGGCGAGCTCCCGGGACGGCCGGCTGCCGCGCACCGCCTACCTGGACGTGGCGTACCGGAGCCTCACGCCGCCCGGCACCGAGCTGGTCGTGGAGGGCGAGCTGGTGCGCGAGGACGGGCGCAAGAGGTTCGTCTCCGGCCGGCTGCTGGACGGCGACCGGGTGTGCGCCGAGGCGGAGGCGCTGTTCGTGCTCACGCCCCTGCCGACGGCGGGCTGACGGCGTCCTCGGCCGACAGCTCCTCGGCGCGGTCGGGGTGCGCGAACGCCTCGGCCAGCGCCTGCCGCAGCGGCCAGGCCCCCGCCCGCCAGGCCAGCGCCCGCCCGAGCGCCTCCGGCGTCCCGTCGGTGGCGTCGACCTCGGCACCCGGCCACCAGGCCACCGGGCGGCCGGCCACGGTCAGCCGGTCGTGCACCGCCACCTCGCCGTCCAGCGCGTCGACGCCGAGCCGCGCGGCTGCCAGCCCCGCGCCGGGCACCTCCTGCCACCGCAGCCTCCGGTCGGGCCGCCCGTCCGGGGCACCGGAGACCAGCTCGGAGGCCAGCGGCAGGTCGAGCAGGTCGGCGACCTCGTCCGGGGCCCCGCCGGCCGGGACGAGCGGCGCATCGACCAGTGGCTGCAACCACGGCGCATCCAGGACGACGGCGTCCTCGACGACCCGGTCCGGCGCCACCCGGACGCGGGCCGGCGGGTCGGCGTCCACGCCGTCGAGCGCCGCGGCCAGGCGGGCGTAGACGGTGCCCAGCAGCTCCGGGCGCACGGTCCGCGCCGGGTCGCCCAGCCGCTGCAGCAGGTCCAGCGCGCCGTCCAGATCGGCGAGCACGTCGTCGAGGTCGGCCGGAGGCCGCAGCCGGTCCAGCAGTGCCGGGTCCGCGTCGGCGGATTCGTACAGTCCCTGCAACGACGTGCTCCGCGGATCGCGCAGCCGGTCGGGCCGCCGTCCGCCGAGCACCGGGTGGGTGGACAGCCACCAGCGCAGGTAGGAGGGGACCGCCGTCTCCCCCAGTGGGACGTCCGCCCACGCCTCCGCGGGCAGCGCGGCGAGCAGCGGCAGCGCGCCGGCCCAGTCGGTCACCAGCTCCAGGTCGCGGACGGCGGTCAGCGCCGGCCAGCCCGGCGGCGGCACGCCGGGCGGCAGCCGGTCGAGGACGGCGTCGGCCCAGTCGTGCGCGCCGTCGACGTCGAGGTCGGCCGGGTCCTCGGCGCGGACCAGCGCGAAGGTGTCCAGCACGCCGACCGCCCGCAGTGCGTCGCGGTCCGCCTCGAACCCCGGGTCCAGCCCGCCCAGGGCGTCGTCCTCGAGGACGGCGGCCAGCGGGGAGCCCGGCAGCAGCAGCTCGCCGGCCGGCGCCCAGCCGCCGTCGGCGTCGGGCAGCGCCAGCTCGGCGAGCCACGGCAGTTCCCCCGGCTGCGTCCCGGCCGCGGCCGCCAGCGCCAGCACCGCCTTCGCGAGGCCGGCCGGGTCGCCGTCGAGGTCGTCGTCGTCCATCGACCGCTCGACCGCCTCGCGCACGGCCGGGTCGGCGAGCACCGCTGCCGCCGTGGCCGGCCGGGCGCCGAGCCGCTCCAGCAGCCGGCGGGCGGCCGGGTCGGCGACCGCGGCCGGCTCGGCCAGCCGCAGGCCCAGCGGCGCAAGCCGCTCGACCGGCAGGCCCGGTTCGGGCAGCAGCACGCCGGCGGCCCCGGGGGCGGTGCGGCCGTCGGCGAGCGGCACCGGCAGCGCGCCCAGCTCCTCGCGGTCGGCCTCGGCGAAGGCGGCGTAGAGGGCGGCCCACCACTCCGGCGGCCGCGCCACGCCCCGCACCGCCTCGACGACGTCGGCGAGGCCGACCCGCCGCACGCCGAGGGCGTTCAGCGCCGGGGCGCCGGGGCGCTCCGACCAGCTCGCCGGCAGCAGCCCGGGCACCACGCCGGTCAGGGCGGCGACCCGCTCGTCGGTCGGCTCCTCGAGCACCGCGGCACGGTCGGGCGGCTGCACGTCGTCGTCCCCGGCGGCCGGCAGCCAGGCGAGCCCGCGGAGCCGGTCGAGCACGGCGCTGCCCAGCGCGGCGTCGAGCTCGGCGGCCGCCAGGCCGATCCGCGGCACGAGCCCGAGGACGGCGGCGTCCCGGGGCAGCGCGCGGACCAGGTCGGCGTAGGTCTCCGACGCGACGGCCACGAGGGCGTCGGTGACCGGGCCGGGCAGCACGTGCCGTCGGTCGGGGCCGAGCGGGAACGGCGCGATGAGCCGGACCGGCAGCGACAGCGGCTCGTCGCTGGGCGTCGGGGCGTGCACCACCTGCCGCCCATGGAGGGCCACCGGCCGGCCCTGGCCCCCGTCCGCGGAGTCGTCCAGCGGCACCGCCCAGGTGACCGTGTACCCCCGGCGCCCGCGCTCCTCCACCGACCGGTCGGCGAACAGCCCGGCCGGCAGCTCCCCCGAGCGCTGCGCCACCTGCCAGACGGTGGTCCCCCCACCGTCCGAGATCCGCGCTTCGTCGCGGGAGAGCGCGCAGGTGAGGGTGCGGACGGCGCCGTCGACGACGACGTCGATGCGCTCCAGCCCGGGCAGCGCGAGCAGCAGCTCGGCGTCCAGCTCCTCGAGGGCGGCGTGGATGGTGCTGCGCGTGCCCGGGCGCAGCGGCAGCACGACCTCGGTCGCGAAGCCCTCCGGCGGCGCCCCCTCGGCCGGCCACGGCAGCCGCAGCACCGGCACCGCGCCCTCGCGGCGGGTCAGCTCGTCGGCGAGGGAGGGGACGGCGGCGACCTCCTCCCGAGTGCGGGCGGCGCCGAACGCGACCCCGCCCGGAGCCGACAGCACGGCCGGTTCGTCGCTGACCGCCAGCACCGCGGCGAACCCGACGCCGAAGCGGCCGACCGTCGCCGGCCCGTCCCGCTTGGCCGACGCCCGCAGCGTGGCCAGCGCCTGCACGCCCGCGGCGTCCAGCGGCTCGCCGGTGTTGGCCGCGCGCAGCACCGCACCGCCCGCGCCGTCGGCCAGCTCCAGCCGGAGGGAGCCCGGGACGCCGGCCCGCACCGCGGCGTCGGCAGCGTTCTGCGCCAGCTCGACGAGCAGCCGGTCGCGGTAGCCGCCGCGGACCAGGTCCTCCTCGGCGTTGGCGTCCTCCCGGAAGCGGGCCGGCGAGTCCGCCCACGCGGCCAGCACCGAGCGGCGGATCGCCGCGGTGTCGAAGGGGTCCGCCACGGGCGACAGCATCCCAGCGCCGTGCCCGGCCGGGACGGGGCCCGGTCAGTAGTCGTAGCGCACAATCGCGCGGCGCAGCGACGGCACGTGCACGACCCGGAACCCGGCGGCGAGGAAGGCGCTGAGCGCCCCCACGCTCATCTCGCCCCAGGAGACCTCCTTGCCCGGGGCCGGCTTCATCGGGTAGGCCTCGACGGCCCGGGCGCCGCGGTCGCGGGCCAGGTCGATCGTGCCGCCGACCAGCGCTCGGCTCACGCCCCGGTGGCGGTAACCGGCCCGGGTCACGAAGCAGGTGACGGCCCAGATGCTCGCGTCGTCCCTGTCCTCGTCCCGGCCCTTCCACGCCGTCTCCCGCAGGTAGCTGTAGTCGCTGCGCGGCGCGATCGAGCACCAGCCCACCGGCTCGCCGTCGAGGTGCGCCACGAGCCCGTGTCCCTCGATCACCTGGTCACGGAGGAGTTCCCGGCGGCCCTGGACGTCGTCCGAGTGCCGCGCGTACCAGCCCATCCGGTACCCCTGGCACTGGCAGCGAGCGGCCTGACCCCGGGCGCCGAAGACCGTCTGGACGTCGTCGAAGAGCGACTCGTCCACCGGCCGGACAACGATCGCCACGGGCACAGACTCGCATCTGCCGGTCGTCCGCCCCGGCCTACGCACGGGTAACTTCGCGGGTAACCTTCGGCACGTCGCTCCCTGACGGGATCGCCGCCGCCCCCCAGATGGACAAGGTCACCCCCACCACCGCGGGCACGGTCGACCGGCACGACACGACCGAGACCTTCGAGTCCACGGACCCGGCCACCGGGGCGGTCGTCGGCGTCTTCCCCGTGCACGGCGCCGGCGCGGTGCGCGAGACGGTCGAGCGGGCCCGCCCGGCCGCCGCGCGGTGGCGGCGCTCGGGTACGACGACCGCAAGCAGCGGCTCGTCGCCTACCGCGGCTACCTCGCCCGGCGGATGCACGAGCTGGCCGAACTGGTGCACCGGGAGAACGGCAAGCCGCACGCCGACGCCATCCTCGAGATCACCCTGGCGATCGACCACCTGGCCCGGGCCGGCAACCACGCCCGCAAGGTGCTCGGCTCGCGCCGGGTGCCCGCCGGCATGCTCGCCGCCGGCAACGCCGTCGTCCTCAAGCCCGCAGAGCACCCCGCGACGATCGGTGCGTGGCTGGCCGCCGCGTGGCGGGCCGCCGTCCCCGACGCCGCCGACGCCTCCCAGGTGGTCACCGGGTTCGGCGGGACCGGCTCGTCCCCGTGCTCATGGAGAGCTCGGCGGCAAGGACGCGATGATCGTGGACGACGACGCCGACGGGCGTTTCCTCGCCTGCACCGGTCCGGCGTCCGGATCGTTCCCACAACACCCGCGATCAATGATCTCAAGTCGCGTAACCCCACTCCTCGAAGTTTCGCCGCCAGGCACGCCCGACGTCGCGGCGCAGCGACGTCGACAGGTCCGTATAGGTATTCTTTCGGTAATTGACGGTCGAATCGACATAGTGCCGCAGGCGCGGTTGCATCCCGCCGAAGCCGGGCAGGTCGAGGCCGTCGTATATTCGCTTCACCTGGCCGACCGGATCCTGCTCGAGCTCCTCGAAAGACACCTCCTGAAACCTGTTGCCGGGGATCAAAGAACGCTCCTCGAAGAAGGCATCGTACATGATCTTGAAGCGCTCGAGGACCAGATCAGTGGTGTGCCGCACGTCGAAATGCTGAAGGCCCATCGTGCGGAGGCTGACCTGAGTCTGTCGCTGCGTGGACTGGAAAATGGCATAGGGATTGCGATGGATGTGCACGAACCGCGCATCGGGGAACGTCTGCAGGAGCAGTTTGATACGACCGGTGTGAGGCGGTGACTTGAGGAGGAGTGGACGGTCGTACTTCCAGGTGAGCTTCCTGTAGAACAGCGTCAGCGCTGCGGTCCACTCAGACACGTCTCGGTCAGCAACTCCCCGAAACGTCAGGTACTTGTGATATTCCTCGGCATCCCGCGGGAAGACCCAGGTGAGGAAGGGCGAGCACAGGGTCCCGCAGGTGGCGAACTCGTCCTCGAACGGCACCGAGGCGTTGAGGGGGATGTTGTCCATCATGCGTGTGCTGGGCGACACGAAGAGAAACCTGGAGAAGCGTTCAGTCGTGAGGAAGGTGTGTGGGTTCAGCACCTGGTAGGTGGTCGGGTAGGCGAACTGCCCGTCCGTGGCCAGCAAGTTGTGCAACAACGTCGTTCCGCTGCGCCAGTGCCCGAGGATGAAGAGGGGCGGCCTTATTCGCGCGCTCGCGACCTCGGGACCATAGATTCTGTTCTCGTAGCTGCTGACGATCGAGTTCAGCGCCCCCATACCGGTCATGAACGCCGCCCGAGGCCAGTATGCCGGCGCGACCGCGAACCGGTGTTTCTGCAGCAGCCGCATGTATTCGCCGAGCGTCATGCCGCAGAGGCTCGTGAAGAACCAATTGGCGAGAAACACTCGGAGGCTTTCCGCCGCGCCTGACCGAACGCCTGCCGACCCCACCTTCACGTCAGTTCTCCTCACGTTCCGTGGACTAGAGCCAATCCGGCCATTGCGCGTAGCGCAGCCGCGGTACATCGTCCCCCTCATGGGCGAGCGCAGCCGCATACCCGGGAGCGGGAGTCAATCCAAGAAGTGACCAACCAGATGGCTTCTGCGGATCGCCGTGGACGCTCAGTGGACGTTCCGGCTCGAATGGCGATAGCGACACATCGATTCGGTCCAGCGGCCGCGACAATCCCTGTCCACATGCCTTGAGATAGGCCTCCTTCCTGGTCCATGCACAAAAGAACGCGGCGGGACGCTGTTCCTGAGGGAGAGCTCGGAAGACCGCACGCTCGCGGGGGGAGAGAACCCGATCGACCAGGGCATCGACGTGCGGACCGGCGCGGATCCGTTCGATGTCGATACCGATCCTTCGACAGTCCGTCAGTGCATACAGGACGACCCCGTGCGAATGCGACACGTTGAACTCGATCCCGCCCGCCTGGGAAGCGGCGAGCACCGGTTGTCCTGTCGCCTCTGCCTGGATGTGCAGAGCAGCGGGCGAAATGTGGAGGTATCTCCCCAGGATGAGTCGAAGGAGGCCGCGCCCGGTGATGAATCGCTTGCGATCTCGCTCGAAGCAGAACTGCGCGGCGCGGGCGTGTTCGGCATCCGACAAGATGCTGGACAAGTGTTGGACACAGGGCTCGGGCGGATCCAGCGACGCCCGCCAGACGTGGATGTTGCCGCTCGACCTCTCGAACTGCGTGCTGGGAGAACCCCAGGCCTCCTCACGCACTGCCATCACCGACTGCTCGTGCACCACACAGGCTTGCTGTGCCATCGGGATGCACACGGAACCTCCGTCCACGCCAGACGATCTCATTCGTCGTGAGGCTGTGCACGAGCAGTGGCAGGCGAAACAGTTCCTGGACCAGGACGACCCAGAAGAACCGCCAGAGCCTCCCGTTACGGGCCAGGACCATGTTGACCACCGCGGCCGACGCCGATGCCGTGGTCCAGGCCACGAGCACCGCCGCGACAGCGATAGCGATGTTGGCATCTCGGACCAGCGCGACGGCCAGGTACAACAAGCTCCACCACGGGGCGAGGTCCACCAGGTTCATGAGGGTGTAGTGCACGGGCCAGTAATGGCGGATGATCACCAGCCAGCGGTGGCGGTGCGACCACCACCCCGAGAACCGATCGTGGTTGTGGACGATCCGCGCGGGCTGTCTCAGCAGATGAATGTGGTATCCCCGTCGCCGTATCATTCGGGCGAGCTGGATGTCATCAGCGATGTGCCATCCGAGTCGCTCCAGTCCGCCGAGTTCTTCGACAACCCCCCTCCGCGCCACCATCGTGGTTCCGATGGCGCCGTCGAAGAGTCCGAAGAAGTGCAGCGTCGTTATCCTGAGGGCGAGTTCGTTGACGGAGACGCTGGTCAGGGCGGCCGGCCAGTTGCTGGAGCCTGCGTACACCGGAGCGCCGAAGGCTATCCCGAGGGAAGGGTCCCGGGTACAGGCCACGGTGTCCCGCAGGAATGTCGGCGGGACGCGGGCATCCGAATCGCTGAAGACGAGGATCTCGTAGGAGCTCGCCTCGACACCGGCGATCATGTTCTTCAGCTTGCCGAAGGACCTCTCGTCGGTCGGATCGCTGAAGATCAGACGGATCGTCTTGTCGGGATTCTCCGCCATGACCCGGCGGATGACTGGAACGGCCGGATCCGACGGCTCCTCGACGCAGAAGATGAGTTCCTGCTCTCCCCCGTACTCCTGTAGGCAGAAACTACGGAAGTTCTCGAGGGCGGACTGATCGACACCCTTGGTGGGCTTGATGATGGATACGCTCGGCTCATACGCCGTTCCGGGATCCGGACTGCGACGTCCGGTGAAGTACGTCCACGTGCACAGGTGCATCAGGACGGTCCATAGCACATCGCAGACGATGAGGACGAGCAACGTTGCCTGCAGCAGGTCCGTGACGAAGCCCCACAACACGACCCCAGCCTCACCGAGCGTCAATCCGGGGAACCGGCAGGTGTTCGTGGATCGGAGAGCGTCGGGGTGGGAAGAAGGCCCGAGCGCACGAAATGTGAGAGGTACCGGGAAAATACGTCGCCATCCACCTGAGGACAAGCGATCGACGTGCCGGCAAGTCTCTCGCGAGTTTGTCGGTCGTCGAACGTGACGGAGCGAGCCGCATAGTCGGCAGCCATGATGCTTCCGATCCGGTCCAGCGTGTTCCGGCCGTCCGGCGTGCCCTGATCCTGCCCCCGCGCGGAGTCCTCCGGGGTCGCTGAGAACAGTGGCAGGAGCTGGTGTGCGGCGTGGCCCTTGCCGCGTCTCGCGCGGCTCAGCAGCGCCGTCCTCCACTGGTCGTAGGGGAGGAGCTCGAGGGGGTAGCCGAAGCAACGGATCCAGGCGACCAGGTCGTCCAGGCGGGTCGGCCGAGGGTTCACGAGGTGGAACACGCCTCCGAGGGCCTGTTGCGACAGCGATATGTGCACCATCGCGCGGCTGACGTAGTCGACGGGCGTCATGTCGATCGCACCGTCCAGGTCCGGAGCGCTTCCGAGCTCGATCCAGCTCTTCAGGAGGCGGGACATGAAGTCGTCCGCGTTCCAGGCACCGGTCTCGCTGTGCCCTGTGATGATGCCCGGCCGGTAGACGGCCACGGGCAGTCCCCTGTCCCGTGCGATCGTCACCAACTTCTCGGCGACCCACTTGCTCTGCGTGTATCCCCCGTACAGTGCGCCGCCGTGGTCCAGGCTGTCCTGTTCGCGAACGATCGTGCCTCGAGGATTGCCCGCCAGTGGGAAGACCGCGAGTGAGGATACGACGTGCACCGGCTTGACCTTGCCCTGGCTGGCCAGGCGGAGGATCTCGTGAGTTCCTCCGACATTAGCGGGCTTGAGTCGACGATAGGCGGCGATCCAGTTGACGACCGCGGCGTTGTGATAAATGGCGTCGATCTGGGTCGCGAGTGCGCCGAACCGGTCCGGCGGCAGACCGAGCAGAGGCTCGGACAGATCGCCGACGACCGGGATGACCCGCGACCCGGGATGCGGACAGCCCGGCACGTACGTCGCCAGAGCGTGCTCGATCCGCCGGCTGCCCTCTTCCACATCGGTGCACCGGACCAGGCAGTAGATGTGCGCTTCGGTCCGCTGGAGCAGCTCCGAGAGCAGGAAGGCCCCGAGAAAGCCGGTTGCGCCGGTCAGCAGGACCTTGGCCGGCTCGGCGGGGTGTGCATCGGGCAGGCTGCCGGGGCGGACGGCGGGATCGAGAACCACTTCGGCCGAGAGGTCTGTCACAGGAGTCATGAACCGGCCGAGCACACTGGTGCCTCGCTCGTCCGTGGACCTGCCGGTGGCCGCCTCTCGAACTCTCTCCCGGAGCAGGCTCGCCAGCAGCGCCCGCTTCTCCCTCGGCGACAGTCCGGACAGCTCAGGGGGCAATCGGCTCATGGGTTCGCCTGCTCGCTGATCTCACCGGTCACCATGTCCTCGAGCAGCGCCGATACCTCGTCGTCGGAGAGCCGTTCCACCTGTTCCAGCACCTGCTCGGCGGTCTGGTCATCGGTCGGCGCCGTCGCGGGGGACGCCTCTCCTCCGCCCACCCGCTCGATCACGTACGCCGACAGGCCCGCGATGCTCAGACCCTCCATGAACTTCATCGCCGGCACCTCCACATCGGCCATGGCCTGGATCTGGTTGCCGATCTCGACGGCCATGAGCGAGTCGAGCCCCAGGTTCAGCAACGGCTGCTCGACGTCGAGCTTCGCCGGTGACATGCCGAGCACGCGTGCCAGCTGATCGCGGATCTGCATCGACAGGAACTGTTGACGCTCGGCCGGGTCGACGGCCAGGAGGGCATCGACGAGCGATGCAGCTCCCCCGCCCCCGTCGTCCGTCAGAGCCGCTTCCGTCAGGTGAGCAAACCGGGGTGACACTCGGATGAGATGCACCTTCGCGAGGCGTGGCCAGTCGATGTGCCCCACGCCGACATGCACGGCGTCCTGACGGAGCAGTGCTTCCAGGATTCGCAGCAGCTGCTGCGCCGGCAAGGACATCACGCCGACGTGTTCCAGCTTCTGACCGATCTCCGGGTTCAGGGCGACGTACCCGACGCCGGAAACGGCCCCCCAGTTCACGGTGAGCGCCGGCCGTCCCTGAAGCCTGCGGTGATATGCGAGTGCATCCAGGAACGCGTTCGCCGCGACGTAGTTGCCCTGGCCGGGATTGCCGATCATGGACGTCATCGAGGAGAACGAGACAAAGAAGTCGAGCGGATCACCAAGGGTCTGCGAATGCACGTTCCAGGCGCCGATCACCTTCGGCGCCATCACCTTGGCCATGCGCTGCTCGTTCAATTGGGGCAGCAGCGCATCGTCGAGGACCATGGCAGCATGGACGATGCCCCTCAGCGGCGGCATCGATCGGCGGATCTCGGTCAGCACATCGGAGACCTCTGCGCTCTGCGTCACGTCCGCCTTGGCCACGTGGACAGCCGTTCCGGCATCGCGCATGGCCGCTGTCGCGGCCTCGACTGCGGGAGAGGTGACACCACTTCGGCCCATGAGCACCAGATGGCGCGCGCCATGGTCTGCCAGCCACTGCGCCACCGCCAGACCGAATCCCCCGAGCCCGCCGGTGATCAGGTAGGTGCCGTCCTCCCGCAGCACCAGTGATCCCTCTGTGCGAGGCGTCACCTCCACGTCCTCGTCCAAGGACAGGACCACCTTGCCCGTGTGCTTCGCCTGCGCCATGTAACGGAAAGCGCTCACGACGTCCGGCACCGAGAAGACGCGATGCGGCAACGGGTGCAGGGAACCGTCCTCGAAGCCCTGCATGACATCGTGCAAGAACGACCCGACCAGCTCGGGTCGCTGGGCACACAACTTGTCCAGGTCGACGGCGAACAGCGACAAGTTGTTGCGGAACGGGCGCAACCCGAGCTTGCTGTCCTCGTAGATGTCGCGCTTGCCGATCTCGATGAACTTCCCATAGGAAGCGAGGGTCGACAAGCTTTTGGGAATCGCTTCTCCTGCCAGTGAGTTCAAGACGATGTCCACGCCCCGGCCGCCGGTGGATCGCATGACCTCGTCGGCGAAGGCCAGGGACCGTGAATCCATCACATGCTTGACGCCCATCGCCCGAAGCAGATCCCGCTTGGCCGGGGTGCCGGCTGTGGCAAAGATTTCGGCGCCGGCGCGCTGCGCAAGCTGGATGGCGGCGAGTCCGACGCCGCCGGCGGCGGCGTGGATCAACACCCGGTCACCGGCCTGCATGCGGCCCAGGTAATGCAGGGAATAATACGCGGTGAGGAAGGTTATCGGAATGGTGGCCGCTTCTTCGAAGCTGATGTGATCGGGCTTGCGAACCACGAACTGTGCGCCGATGGTCAGCCTGCTCCGTAACGCTCCCGGCGCCGAGGTCATGACCGCATCGCCGACCTCGAGCCCTTCCACGCCCGTGCCCACCGCGCGGATGGTCCCCGAACACTCCATCCCGAGCGCCTTGCCCGTGTAGCCCCCTTCCAGTGCTTCATCAGGAAGCAGCCCCATGGTGATCATGATGTCTTTGAAGTTCAGCCCGACGGCGTGGACCTCGATCTCGACCTCGCCGGGGCCGGGGTCGCGGCGCGGGGCTTCGACGAACGTCAGGTTGTCCAGGATTCCCGGTTTGGCGATCTCGACCTGGTACGGCTGCTGCTCCCCGGCGCCAGCGCGCTCCTGACGGAGCCCGCCCACAGCTGAGAGGGACACATTGCGGAGCCGGTGGACATAGCGGGCTTCCCCGCGCAGCGCGATCTCGTCCTCTGCGTCCTCGGACCCCAGTTCCTCGACGAACGATCGGATCTCTTCCGGGGAAGGGCTCGGGCTGAGGTCGACCAGCGTGCACCGGAGCTGCTGGTGCTCGTTCATGATGACCCTGCCCAGCCCCCACACGGGGGATTGCGCGATCGAGACCGCATGGAGGGACTCACCCGCCAGCTGGGCCCCGGCGGTGGCCAGCCAGAGCCGTGGACCTTCGGTCCCCTCCGCGCTCGCGAGGACCTCCGCCAGATCGAGCACGCTCACGCTGCCCAGGCGCTGCGCCGACTCCAGCGCGGCCGACGTCGTCTGTTCCGGTGGTGAGGCGTCGAGGCTCCACAGGTGGATGACGCCCTGGCACGGTTCCGGACCGCCCAAGGCCTCACCGACGATCTGCTGCATGTCCTCCCGACGTGCCGGCCGCACCTCGAAGACGTCGGCCGCGATCCGCCGATAGCCGTCGCCGGCGAAGACCAGGATGGGGGTTGCTCCCTGGTTCCTCAGTCGATCGGCCAGTTGCTGTCCGACGCCCGTGCGGTCGGCGAAGATCAGCCAGCGCCCCTGCTCCTGGGCGCCAGGCGCCGCCGACTTCCCATCCTGGGGCGCGTGCGCGACGACGGGTCCGCGCGCCAGGAGGACCGAATGCACGGCCCGATCGGCGGGGACCGTGTCGGTGGCCCAGGCCACGTCCGTGAAGCCGGCTTCCCGCAGCACCCGTTGCCATGCCGGCTGCGAGATCCACGGATCGGACCCGCGCAGGTCGACATCCTCGAAGAGCCACCAGCCCGCGAGCAAGCCGAACATCAGCGTCGCCGAGCGCGGCGTCCTGGTCCCCTCCAGGAGCAACAGCAATCCTTCGGACGCCAGCAACGCTTTCACGTTGCCGAGCGTGCGACGCAGGTCCCGGGTGGCATGCAGCACGTCCGATGCGAGTATCACGTCGAACGAGTGCGGCTCGAATCCTTGTGCGATCGGGTCTGCCTCGATGTCGAGCAACTGGTACTCGACGAAGGGATATGAATGGAACTTCTGCTCGGCATGGGCAAGAAGCAGCTGCGTGACGTCGCTGAAGACGTAGGTCGTTCGGTCGGCCGGGAGCTTGCGCAGCACGTAGGAGGTCATTCCACCGGTACCGCCACCGATCTCGAGGATCCGCACGGTGCGGCCTTCCGGCAGACGTTCCAGTGCCTGCGCGACAGCCTTCTGCGACAGCAGGTTGTAGATCCGGTATGTCGGCGCGTCCTGGTACAGGTGCTCGGACGTCGTCAGCGATCCTTGAGGAAAGATCAGCTGAAGCGGATCGGTGTCACCATGAAGCACCTCGGCCAACTTGTCGCCGCACTGACGGGTGAGCGTCAGTTCCGCCTGGTACGCCGGGAACGACCGCCACAGCGCCGCCCAGATGCGCTGCGGGTCGACTGTGTCGGGAGTGCGGCGTACGGACCAGTGGTCACCCACGTGCTCGAGCAGGCCGTCCTCTGCCAGTATCCCGAGCAACCGGACGAACAGACGGCGGTGCTGCGGCACGACCCCGAAGCGATCGGCAAGCTCCTCCGTCGCGAAGTGCTGACCCACAACCGGCTGCCAACCGAGTTGCCGGAAGGCTTGGAGAATGTACGCCCGGGCCAGGACGCTGTCCTGTGGCTCCAATTCCTCGTAATATCTCGTGCGGTCGAGCCGCGCTGCCAGCCGATCCGCCTCCGGCTTGAGTCGCTCAACGATCCGATGGGGAGCGGGAATGTAGTCCGGGGACCGGCGCACACCGCCATGACCGGAGCGCGGCTTTGATTTCCACTCGTACTCGTAGAGGTAGTTGTCCCACTTCTCCGACGTACGCCCGATCGACCGGCACACAAATCCTTGGACTTCTGCCAGCACAGTTCCGGCCTCGTCCAGCAATTCGAGATCGCCCTTGATCTGAGAGGTGCTGTGCTCTACGAGGCGGGCATGACCGTACACGCGGCCACCAGGCCGGCTGTACAGCCGGACCTGACCGATCTGGACCGGTAGGTAGGCACTGTGCGCGGCGTTGTTCCCCGCACCCTTCAACGCGATCGCACCGAGCAACACCTGAAAGGCGGCGTCCAGGATGGTCGGGTGTATCTCGTAGTCAGGGAGCTCGTCCTGTGACGACTCGTGCAACTCGAGCTGTCCCAGAGCCTCCCCTTCGCCGATCCAGAGCCGTTGGACGGCCTGGAACCGGGGGCCGTACTGCATGCCCATCGCATGGAAGAGCCGGTAGAAGTCGCTCTTTGCGATCACATGGCGACAGCGGTTGCGGATCAGCTCCAAGGAGGACGTTCTCGTGGCCTCCCCGTCGTCACAACGGCCAAGCTTTCCGGTCGCGTGCCGGACCCATGCCGAGTCGCTTGCGTTGGTACGACTGTAGATGTCGAAAGACGCCTGATTCGGGTTCCGAACCAGTTGCACCGTCAGCGGGTCCCCGTCGGGCAGGAACAGCGCCCGTTGCAGCACGATGTCTTCCGCGACATATGGTCCCTGACCGACGCTCTCCCGGGCGGCCGCGAGGGCCATCTCCACGTACCCCGCGGCCGGATACACCACCGTGTCCTGAATTCGATGGTCTTCCAGGTAGGGAAACGTCGCCTTGTCGAGTTCGGCGCTCCACGCGGGATGAGCCGCGTCCAGCGGGTTGCCGAGCAGGGGATGCACTCTGGCGCCCAACCGGTCGCGCCGGGCTCGGTCCGATTCGTGCCAGTAGCGCTCCCGCTGCCAGGGGTAGGACGGCAACCGGATCAGGCGCCCGCCATGCGGATACTGCAGCTGCCAGTCGATCGGGTATCCCGCGGTGTAGAGCTTGCCGAGGGAACCGAGCAGCTGCGCCCGTTCCGGCTCCTCGCGGCGCAGCGAGGGCAGCGCGACTCCCTCCCTCTTCGCCACCGAGAGGCACTTCGCGATCGAGGTGGCCAGTACGGGGTGCGCGCTGATCTCCAGGAAGAGATCGTGATCTTCCTGCACGAGCGCGTCCATCACCGCCGCGAAACGAACCGGATCACGCATGTTCTTCCACCAGTAGGTGGCATCGAGTTCGGACCCGTGGACGGCTCCGCCGGTGGCCGTGGAGAACAGAGGCACCGTGGCCGGCTGAGGCCGGAGCGCTTGCAAGGAATCGATCAGTTCCGACCGCAGCGGATCCATTCGGTGGCTGTGGTACGGCACTTCCACTTGCAGGAACTGCGTGAAGACATCCTCCCGCAAGGACGCCGCGATGCTGTCGAGAGCATCGGCGTCTCCGGACAGGGTGACGTCACTCGGACTGTTGAACGCCGCGATGGACAGCCGATCTTCGTACCCTCCGAGCAGGTGTTCGGCTTCCTCCGCCGGCAGTCCGACGGCCAGCATGGCTCCCTGCCCGGCGGTCCGGTGCTGCAGTCGGCTTCGATGGAAGATCAGCCGTACGGAGTCCTCCAGGTCCAGCACGCCGGCGACGTGTGCAGCAGCCACTTCGCCGACACTGTGCCCGACGATCGCCGCCGGCTCGACGCCCCAGGATCGCCAGAGCGTCGCCAACCCGACCTGAAGAGCAAAGATCCCAGGTTGTGCGATGTGGGTCTGGTTGATACGTGAGCATTCCTCGTCGGCCGTCAACTCGTCCCACAAGGACCATTCGGCATGCTGCCGCAGCAATTCATCGCATTGCTTGATCTTGTCACGGAAGACGGGTTCGTCCTGGAGGAGTTGGCGCCCCATCGCCCACCACTGCGGGCCCATACCCGAGAACACGAAGGCGAGTTTGCGGTCGCGGCCGGGTACGGAACGTCCGGCAGCCATGTGCCGTCGCGACTCCCCGGCCACGAAGGCTTCCAGTTGTTCGGCCAGATCTGCCGTGGATTGCGCTACTACGGTCAGGCGATGATCGTGATGCCCGCGGCGCAGGCTGGCGGTGTAGCCGATGTCGGGCAGCGACGCACGGCTGGCCGACTCATCCTCCTCCAGGAAAGTCGCACAGGATCGTGCGCGGGCTTCCAGCGCCTCGGGACTGCGGGCAGACAGTGGCACGAGAACCGCGCGATCAACTGGTGAACCATGACCCGACACGTCGTCGACGTGCTCGGGAGCTGCTTGGAGGATGACGTGGGCATTGGTGCCGCCGAATCCGAACGAGTTGACCCCGGCCAGACGTGGCACCGTGTCCGGCCACTGCTGAAGGGTTTGCGGGACGCGCAGGTTCAGGGCTTCGAAGGGAATGTCCGGATTCGGCGTCTCGAAGTGCAGGGTCGCCGGGATCTGCCCGTACTTCAAGCTCAGCGCCGTCTTGATCAGGCCGGCGACACCCGATGCTGCTTCGAGGTGACCGATGTTGGTCTTCACCGAGCCCACGATGCAGGGTGCCTCAGGCGGACGACGACGTCCGACCACCTCGCCGATCGCGTTCAGTTCGATCGGATCCCCCACCGGCGTGCCCGTGCCATGGGCCTCGATGTACTGGACGTCCTCGGGTGCGATCCCGGCGTGACGGTAAGCTTCGGAGAGCATCGCCTCCTGGGCCGCGCGGTTGGGCAGCGAAATGCCGGTGGTTCGCCCATCCTGGTTGACGGCGGTGCCCCGCACCACCGCATAGATCGGGTCACCGTCGGTCAGTGCTCGAGACATCGGCTTGAGAACGAGCACTCCGGCGCCTTCGGAGCGGACATAGCCGTTGGCGCGAGCGTCGAAGCTCTTGCAGCGACCGTCGGAGGCGAGCATCGACGCTTTGCTGAATCCGATCGTGCCCTCCGGTCGGAGGATGAGGTTCACACCGGCGGTCAGCGCCATCTCGCATTCGCCGTTCCAGATGCTCTGGCACGCCAGATGTGTCGCCACGAGTGACGAGGAGCAGGCCGTGTCGACCGCCAAGCTCGGCCCGTGCAGATCGAAGAGATAGGACAGTCGATTGGCTGCGATGCAGAGTGCCAGTCCAAGGTTCGTGTAGGCGTTGATCGAACGTCGTTCGGTCGTGCTGGTCTGAATTCCGCCGTAGTCGAGCGTTGCGATGCCGACGAAGACGCCGGAGTTCGTTCCAGCAATCCGCTCCGGTGCCATGCCCGCGTCCTCGATCGCCTCATAGGCGACCTCCATCAGTATCCGCTGCTGAGGATCGGCCCGCGTCGCCTCACGTGGGGACATGCCGAAGAAGGAGGCGTCGAACATGTCGATGTCGCTGATGAAACCGCCCTGGCTGGCATATGTCTTTCCTGGTGTGGCAGGATCCGGGTCGTAGAACGCGCGCGCGTGCCAGCGATCCTGGGGAACGGTGGTGATCGCATCGACACCGTCGGTCAACAGGCGCCAGAACTGTTGGGGATCGTTGGCCCCACCAGGGAAGCGACAGCCGATGCCGACGATTGCGATCGGTTCTGCGTGACGACTGGGAGGCACTTCGTGCACGGAGGGAAGTGCCGTGGTGGGTGAAGGCTGGCTCATCCGTCACTCCTTCGATGGGAGCAGGCGTATCCCACCGCCGACAGGTGCGGGCTGATCGGGTGCGGGGTCTACCCGCCGCGCTTCTGAATCGACGATTCGGCTCGGCGCGCCGCAGCGGCACAGCCCGAGTGGGTTCGGTCGGCATGGAGGTGACCTCGGCGAGGACATTCGTCCCTGCCACGGAGACCCTGATGTCCAGGGCGGACAGCTCTCCCGGCCAAGTATCGAGACCTGCGCAACGTACCGACGGCCCGCAATACGGGCCGAGTCCTTCGCTGGGCCACGCTGCGCAGTCCGGTTCATTGTCCTCACCCCCGTCACTGGGAGGCGCGCCGACGTCCGCACACCGTCCCGTCGTGGCGCGCTGCTGTCAATGGGGAAGTGACACCATTTCGAGGTCCAGGTCCGACACTCGGGGCTGCCGGCCCCTGCGTGCTGCGGACTTCCTCCCCGTGACGTGGGAACCGGAAAGGACCACGGAGCTAGATCGCTGGGCTGCATCGTCGCTGGTCGTTGGTGGGTGTTCGCCTGTCAACGGACACTGCCAACGAACACTGCCAACGAACATCGTGATTTCGGCGTGGGTGGACAGTTGATCTCCCTGTCGGCGGACAGCCGAGCTTCCCGGGTGGGATCAGGTCAGCGGCACCACCCCTTGCCGGCGGCGGCCTCGGTCAGCCGCAGTGAGGCTTCCTCGGTGACGATCACGTGAGCGTGGTGCAGGAGCTGGTCGACCCCGGCGGTGGCCAGCCTCGTGGGCGTTCGATTCGACGGCGGCGCGGGCCGACGTTCGGCCACTCCACGGTGAGGCCCGAATCCAGCGCCGACCCACGCCTTCCCTGCCGGCGGCGTGCCACATGCGCTGCAGGTCGGCGAGAATCCACGAACACTGCGGTCGGACGACCCGAGGAATCGCTGGCTGCGGGCCGAGGAGGTCCCGCCCCGAGCGGAGCTTCCCCCGGCCATTGCTCGGATGGAGGGACCGGCCTTGGGCTCGAACCCCACGGGCACCACCTACACCCGATGGACCCGGCCACCGTATTCCCCGACAGCAGTACCTCGGTGGACGAGGGACGAGCATGCGCCCTGGCGGCCAAGGCGTGGATTGCTACACGGCAACTCTCCGCCCTCGACGTGTCGCCGGAGCGATCCGTCCGTGAGCGGCGCTGATCGCCCTATTCGTAGCCGAGCACCTCACGGACGCTCAAGCGTGTGGCATTCCAGGATGGTATGAAGCTGGCCAGCGCGGCGAGGGCGGCGACCACCACCAGCCAGAACAGCGCGCCGGCCAGCGAGTAGGTATAGCTCAAGGGCGCGTGCATGAACCTTTCTCCCACGACGCCGCTCAACACTTTGCCGATCGGGAGCCCGAGTGCGGCTCCGATGGGCGCACTCAGGGTACCGATGAAGACGGCCTCCACCACGAACACTTTCAGCACCCCACCGTCCGATGCGCCGATCGCTCGCATGACGCCGATCTCTCGCGCACGTTCCTGCACGTTCATGCTCATCGTGCCCATCAGGCTCAGCGCACCGACGATCGCCAGCAGCGTCGCGACGATCGAGAGAAAGACGATCAACACATCGAACTGGTTCCGGATCGCTTCACGGCTCGCCGATGTCGTCCTCATCGATGACGTCCGGATACCGCTGTCGTCGTAGCGATCCTGCAGTGCGGTGGCGACGGAGGACTGGAATGTGGCGTCATGCCGTGTCGTCTTGATGCGCAGACTGCTGTTGATCTCCGACGAGGGAACGGCATTCGTGAAATCGGCGAGGTTGACGTACCCCGTCCCAATTCGGACGAACGTTGTGGAAAGCGTTGTCTGGGCAATTCCGACAACGTGCCAGCGTGTCTCACGGCGTTCCATGTTGAGGACGATGTCGTCGCCTACTCGGATGTCCGGCTCGTTCTGGAGCACATCGGCGTCGAGTACGATCGCGCCCACATCATCCGGGCGGAGCCAGCGACCTTGGAGCATGACGGGCCGGAGAAGATCGGTTCCGGCAGGTGGCGCATCGAGCTCGAAACTCGAGCCCTGCGTCCCATCCGAATGCACTCGCCGCGCATTGCTGACGCCCCAACTCTCAGCTGCCGAGACTCCCCGGACGTCCATCGCCTCGCGCGCGAGAGACTGCCCGTCATAGGCGCCCTCGAAGTCCACGCTGATGTCATAGTTCAGGTACTCCGTCGACTGGTCGAGCGTGGCGAACAGGGAGGCTCGCACACTGAAGACGGCGATGAAGATGGCCCCGCCGAGCACGAGCGTCGCGAGTGTGAGCGCCAGTCGCACCTTGCGCCGGATGGTGTTGCGCATCGAGAGCAGTAGTGGACGAGGCAGACCCCGCATGCGCTGAAGCGTCCGATCGACGCGACTGCGGCCGAACTGGCCGCCACCGACACCATAAGAGGCGAGTGCCTCCCGCACGGTGACGCGGACACCAGAGATGATGGGGTACAGAGCTGCAGCCAACGGGACGAGAAGGCCGACCGCGATCTCAAGTGCGAGCACCTGCAGAGGTATGTGGAAACCGGTGAAGTCGAAGTTGATCAGGCTTGCGAGATACCGCACGATCCAGTAGGTGACGATCGAGGCGATCGGGATCGCAATGACCAGCGCGAGCAGGCCGAAGACCAGTACCATGCCCAGATAAACTCGCGCGAGCTGGCCATTACGTCCCCCGATCGCCTTCATCATGCCTATCTGACGCACCTGTTGCATCAACAGCGCTGACGTCGTGTTGGTCACGAGAAAGCCGCTGAGGAAGAGCGAGAGGAATGCAATTGTGCCGAGGACTGCGGTCATCGGCTTCAGGATGTCGTCGGCAGCGAACGTGCCCGGCTTGGGGATCCACATCCAATCAACGGTTCGCCCGCTCTGCTCGATCTTTTCCCTGACCTTTCCGATGACGGACTGGACGTGCTGCTCGTCGGCGGCGTCTCCGTCGACGAGCAGGTGCAACGCATTGAAGGAGCGCGGGTAGCCGAGCCATTCCAGCGTGTCGAAGGTGATATAACCGTATGGCGTTCCCGAGAACGCGGCGGGAACCTTGTTGAGGTCATGGGTGAGACCGGCGACGCGGAGCTTGCGCTGTGTGCCGTCGGACAGTCTGATCACAAGCCGGTCGCCGACGTTCGAGTCGGTCAGTCCGAGCGAGGATCGCTCGATGAGCAATTCCTGCTCCGGCGGTGGCCAAGAGCCGCTCTGTGGTCTGACCTTGTCGAGCGCGATGTCATTGTAGTCGTCGATCGCCTCGAGGCGCAGATTGCGCCACTCAGCCGGCCCCGTCTCGAACCGCACCGTAAGATTGAAGCGGCCTTCGGCTGCGCGTACACCCGGCATGCTTCGTATCGACTTCAGCAGTTCGTCGTCAAGAGGGGCGGTGAAGAGGATCGCGCTGCTGGGGTTGATCGCGGCGTAGTCCCTGGCTAGATCGCGTGACATCATGACCCACGTGCCGGCGGTCGTGCCCACGGCGAAGACGCCGACGGCGATCGAGAGCACAACCAGGAGCGTGCGGGTCTTGTTGCCCCAGACGTCGCGCAACACTTTGCGCCAGCGGGGGCGGATCATCAATCACTTCCGACCAGGGAACGGGGCTGGTTCACCGTTTCGTCGATCACTTCGCCGTCACGGAGGACGATGGCGCGCGTGACCTTGCGCGCCAGATCCGTGTCATGCGTGACCATCACGATGGTCTT
>Ga0136846_1238442_pt1 | contig 28373 bp, 24 predicted proteins | sample HopSoiMetagenom2_FD_96841 | JGI IMG/M metagenome (GOLD analysis project Ga0136846, IMG submission 96841) | Grasslands soil microbial communities from Hopland, California, USA - 2 Assembly 2016 (version 4) | ecosystem: Environmental > Terrestrial > Soil > Grasslands | place: USA: Hopland... | reverse complement strand
TTGAAGCATCAAACACCCATTCAGGCGCTCAAGGCTTGGCGTGAAAAAAAGCCCGAGTTGTTCGTCAAAAAGGTCTATGAACACACGGGACTTGACAACTAGACTTCCTCCACTCAACCAAGTCAAGCTCATGAACCCACACTTCGAACCCGCTTCCGGGCTGCTTTCGCAATTGCCCCTGCTGCAGATCGGATTGGCCGGCGCAGTGGCTCATGTGCGCTTGAACCGCGCGGCCAAGCGCAACGCCATCAGCGACGAACTGATCGTGCAGTTGCAAACGGCATTCGTCAATCTCCCGACAGACATCCGGGCCGTGGTGTTGAGCGGAGATGGGGATCATTTCTGCGCAGGGCTGGACTTGTCGGAACTGGTCGAGCGCGACGTGGCCGAAGGGGTGTTGCATTCGCGCATGTGGCACGCGGCTTTCGAGGCGATCCAGTTCGGACGTGTGCCGGTCATCGCGGTGCTGCAAGGCGCCGTCGTGGGCGGCGGGCTCGAACTCGCGTCGGCCTGCCACATCCGCGTGGCCGAAGCCTCGGCCTACTTCGGCCTGCCCGAGGGCCAGCGCGGTTTGTTCGTGGGCGGTGGCGGCTCGGCCCGCATCCCCCGCCTGATGGGCGTGGCGCGCATGACCGACATGATGCTGACAGGGCGCCTCTACAGCGCTGAAGAAGGCGAGCGCGCCGGATTGGCGCAGTACCTCGTGGCCGACGGCGCAGGGCTTGCGAAAGCCATCGAACTCGCGAATCGCCTGGCCGGCAATGCACCGCTGTCAAACTTCGCAGTCATGCATGCACTGCCCCGCATTTCCGATCAGTCGCAATCTGAAGGGCTGTTCACCGAATCGCTGATGTCGGCAGTGGCGGAAAGCACAACCGACGCCAAGGACCGGATGCGCGCCTTTCTCGAAAAGCGCACAGGCAAAGTGACCCGCGGATGAGCGCAGCAAAGTACCGCGACATCCGCGTCGGCGGTTGTCTGTCGGCGACGCTTGAGGAACGTGCGCACGGTGTGCGCGTTCTGCGACCGACGCAGGCTTTGCAGGCGTATCCGCCGCGCCTGACTGACCGGCTCGAACACTGGGCGCACGAAGCACCCGACCGCATCTTCGTCGCGAAGCGCGAGAAAGGCGGCGATTGGCGGACCATCACCTACGCGCAGATGCTCGATCGCGCAAAGGCCGTCGGCCAGGCCTTGGTGCAACGCGATCTGGGCGTGGACCGGCCCATCGTGATTCTTTCCGACAACGACCTCGAACATCTCACGCTGACGCTTGCGGCGATGTGGGTCGGCGTCCCCTGCACACCGATTTCTTCCGCGTATTCACTGCTGTCGCAAGACCACGCCAAGCTGCGCCACATCGTCGCAACAGTGTCGCCCGGACTCATCTTCGCGTCGGGTGCGGCATATGAACGCGCCATTGATGCGGTCGCCGGCAAGGATGTCGGCATAGTGCTGACTGAAGGCTCACTGCAGGGACATGAAGTCACGCTCTTCGACGAACTGCTTCATACCCGCTGCGGCCCCGGAGCCGCCGCGGCCCACGCCAAGGTCGGCCCAGACACCATCGTCAAGTTCCTCTTCACGTCCGGTTCCACCAAGCAGCCCAAGGGTGTGGTCAACACGCACCGCATGCTTTGCTCGAACCTGCAGATGATCAGGCAGACCTTCGCCTTCCTGGAGGACGAGCCTCCGGTACTCGTCGACTGGCTGCCATGGAACCACACCTTCGGCGGCAACCACAACGTCGGCATCACGCTCTACAACGGCGGCACGCTCTACATTGACGAAGGCAGGCCGACGGCTGCCGGCATCGGCGAGACCTTGCGCAACCTGCGCGAGATCTCGCCGACCATCTACTTCAACGTTCCCAGGGGCTTCGAGGAAATCGCCTCGGCGATGGACCATGACACCGCAGTGCGCGAATCCCTTTTCAAGCGCGTCAAGGCCTTCATGTTCTCGGGCGCCGGCCTGTCGCAGGCGGTGTGGGACAAGCTCGATGCGCACGGCGAGCGCACCGTCGGCGAACGCGTGCGAATGATGACCGGCCTGGGCATGACCTAGACCGCGCCGTCGTGCACCTTCGCCGTCGGCATTGATGTTCGCTCGGGTCACATCGGCCTTCCATGCCCCGGTGTCGAGGTGAAGCTTGTGCCACTGGGTGGCAAGACTGAGATTCGCTTCAGGGGCCCGAACGTGATGCCGCACTACTGGCGCGCGCCGGAACAGACGGCGCAGGCCTTCGACGAGGAAGGCTTCTACCGCACAGGCGATGCGGCGAAGTTCGTTGACGAAGGCCAACCGCTGCGCGGATTGGTCTTCGACGGTCGCATTGCGGAGGACTTCAAGCTGTCGACCGGCACCTTCGTGAGCGTCGGCCCGCTGCGAGCAAAGATCATTCTCGAAGGCTCACCATGTGTTCAGGACGCCGTGGTGACAGGTTTGAATCGTGACGATGTCGGCATGCTCGTCCTTCCGCGCCTGGACGAATGCCGCAAGCTGGCTGGTTTGTCGAACGACGTAAGTGCCCCCGACGTGCTGGCGCACCCCGAGGTTCGCGCGTTCTTCCAGTCCCTGGTCGACAGACTCTGGGCCGCGGGAACGGGCAGCGCAAACCGCGTGGCGCGCGCGCTGCTGCTCGACGATCCGCTCTCCGTCGACAAGGGCGAGATCACCGACAAAGGTTCGATCAATCAGAGCGCGGTGTTGATGCACCGCGCTGCACTGGTCGATGCCTTGTATGAAGGTGCGCTGGGGGTGATCCTGCCGCATCGCCATTGAACGCAGGGATTGCCGCGTTTCATCCTCGACGAACCTGGAGACACAAGATCATGTTCAATCGAAGACAGTTCCTTGCAACAAGCGGCGCGGCCGTGACAGTCGGTGGGTGGCCGAGCCTCGTGTGGTCCCAGTCCATCGAGATGGCGCGCGTGTTCGTCGGCTTCCCGGCTGGGGGCACCACCGATGCGGTGTCGCGCCGCCTCGCCGACAAGTTTCGCGGCGGCTATGCGAAGAACTCATTGGTCGAGAACAAGGCCGGCGCCGGCGGCAGGCTCGCGGCAGATGCGGTGAAGGGTTCGCCCAACGACGGCTCGGTGATGCTGCTCACGCCAGCGTCCATCATCACGCTATACCCGCACATCTTCACCAGGCTCACCTACAAGATCGAGGACTTCACGCCGGTGTCCACCGCGTGCATCGCGGTATTCGGTTTCGCGGTGGGACCGGGAGTGCCAGAAACCGTGAGGAGCCTGAAGGACTACCTCGCGTGGGCCAAGGCCAACCCGTCCAGGGCGGTCTTCGGCTCGCCCGGTGCGGGCACGCCGCCTCACTTTCTCGGGGCCCTGCTTGCGAAGGGCAGCGGCGTGGAGTTGCGGCACGTTCCCTACCGCGGATCGGCGCCGGGCATCCAGGACCTGCTGGGCGGCCAAGTGGGCGCATTCTCGGGCCCCATCGGCGATTTCCTGCCGCACATCAAGTCGGGCAAGGTTCGCATGCTCGCCACTTCCGCACCGAAGCGCACCCCGATTGCGCCCCACGTGCCGACCTATTCGGAGCAAGGCTTCAAGAACATCGAGTTCGTCGAATGGTATGGCGTGTTCCTGCCGGGCAAGGCGAGCGCGGATGTCGTTCAGCGTGCAGCGCAGGCGGTGAAGGCAGCGACCACGTCACCTGACGTCGTGGAAGGCTTGGCGACGCTGGGCCTCGAAGCCTCGGCCAACACACCAGAAGAACTTGCACGTGCGGTGGCCATGGAAACCGCTGCGTGGGCGCCGGTCGTCAAGACCGTGGGGTTCACGCCGGAGAGCTGATCGCTGCTTTTCGCAGGCGTGACGGAACGAAGCGCGATTGGGCCTGCAGGCATGCTCGCCAGGCCCCGTGGTCAGATCTTCGCGTTAAGTTACATCGCTTCGGGTAATGCACTGTCGGACTTGTCATCCCATGCCATCCTTTGCACATGAACATCAAGTAGCAAGATGACATGTCATCCACAATTATTGGCAATTCGAACGTTGGTATCGTCAGGACGGGCGAAGGGGCGCCCATCGATCCGGCCAAGGGCACCAGGCCTCCCAATGCTGCGGGGCAGCCGCCGAGAACGGTAAACCTGACTCCCCGTGGTGACCAACCCAACGCACCGATGAGGCCGAGGTCGCCACTGCCATTCCGCGCGAATCTGAAGCACGTCCCGGCCACCCGGCCGCACGGCCAAGTGCGGGCACAGCCCACGGTACACCCGACACCCGCCAGACCCACGTGGCCTGCGCATCCCGCGCCGACCAAGCTTGCAGGGGCCGTGTACGGCATACCATGTCATCTCACGTGGACGGTATACCCGACACCCGCCGGACCCATGTGGCTTGCGCATCCCGCGCCGACCAGGCTTGCAGGGGCCGTGTACGGCATACCATGTCATCTCACGTGGACGGTACACCCGACACCCGCCGGACCCACGTGGCATGCGCATCTCGCGCCGACCATGCTTGCAGGGGCCGTGTACGGCATGCCATGGTGTCCCACGTGGACGGTACACCCGACACTCGCCAGACCCATGTGGCATGCGCATTCCGCGCCGGTCATGCCTGCAGGGGCCGTGTTCACACCATGGCATCCCACGGGGGCGGCACACCCGACACCCGCCAGACCCACGTGGCCTGCGTATCCCGCGCCCTGGATCAGGCCGACCATGCCGACCCTGCCTGCGCACATCGATCGCCTTTACAAGCAGCTGAAACTGAAGGTCACGCGCGATACCTTGCCCGCCTTCACCAATGCCCAGGTACTGGAGATAGCCAAGCTGGGATCGGGCGCCTTCAACACCGCCTTTGCCGTCAAGCTCAGGAAGCCGGACGGCAGTACATTCGACGGCGTCTTCAAGCCGCTTCTCAAGAAAGATCATGGCACGGTCGCCGCGGCGACCGGCATCCCGAAGGATGATCCGCAGATCGCAATGCGCAACATCGCGACTGTCTCCTACGCGAAGAAGCTCGGCCTTGACGTGATCGCGGACACGCGGCTGGCAGTGATTGACACCGGGGACGGCACTGGCCCCAAACTCGGCCTGATCATGGAGCGGGCCCGCGGCAAGCCGGCCGCCAAGACCGACGCAAGCGTACTGGCCCGTCCGGACGTTTGCGCGGAGGTGACCAAGCTCCAGTTGCTCGACCACCTGACGGGGCAAGGCGATCGCCATAAAAACAACTACTTCATCAACATCGAGCCGAACGGTCGCGCCAAAGTCATGGGCATCGACAACGACCAGTGCTTCGGCAAAAAGCTGCTCGACCCGGCCGGCATCCAGAAACTCCCCAACGATCTCGATCGTCACGTGTTCCGCGGCACGGGGCTGCCCCCGGTGGTCGATACCGAGATGGCGCGCGCGATCGATGCGCTCACGCCCGCAGACATCCGTTCGATGCTTGGAGACAAGTTGAGCGAAGACGAGATCCACGCGGCAATCGCTCGCCATCAAGGCGTCAAGAATCACATCGCCAAGCTGCGAGACCGCGGCCGGATCATTGCGCCTGAGCAATGGAGCCTTCCAGAAGTGCAGCGGCTCTTGAATGCGAAGAACAGCTACCTGGGACGCGAGCGCGACCGGGCGGTTGCCCCCGTGCCTGCTCCCCTACGCCGAGGCCAGCGCGCTGAAGACTGGCGAGATTTCCTCGACCTGATGGGCTGATCTGGCACGGCGATTCGAGTGCGACCGCCTACCGTTTCCACCCGTACCGGCGCAGTCGGTGGCATCGTTGCAGCAACACGGGCCGGGGTGGTTCGCGACGCGGCCTCTGACATTGGCGCCGTACGACTTCGATCACTTCCTGGCTGAGGTTGAGGCGCAGCCCGGACTGCCGGACTACGAGGTCGTCGGCTTCGATGGACACGGCAAGGCAGAAGGTCGAGGTCCATCAAGCCACGGCCGCAACACGCAGCCGTGGCCACGGTCAATCAAGACCTGTTGATGAGTTTGCTGGGTCGCAGCATCGCCGGCAAGCAACTGCAACGGAAGGAAAGAACACCTCGTGATGTTGGCCCCAAGCCCGATGCCCGCCGTACGTGAGCACCTCGCGCGTGGCAGAGATCATGGTCGGCATCGACTCGAGACCGTTGCGTTCCCCTACGATCCAACACTCATCTCGACTTCACCGCCATGAACATCCACCTCACCCTCACCCCCGTCATTTCCATCGTCGCTGGCCTCCTGGTCCTCTTTGTCCCAAAGCTGCTTCGCTTCATCGTCGCGCTGTACTTGATCATCGTCGGCTTGATTGGCCTCTTCGGCACCAGCTTCTTGCACCTGCGATAGAAAACCAGGGGGGGGCAACGGCATGGTCGCTTTCGATCATTGCGATTGCGGCGGAGTTTGAACAGGGCGTGTCGTTCTGCAATTTGACGGCAGAGAACCGACAAGACTGATCGACACGCGCCAAGTGTGATCAGGCGCGCGCCGATGCCTCGATAGCGCGTCGTCCTACACCGCTGCAACGTGAGCAGGTTCAAGCTGTATTGAATTGCGGCCTTGTGCTGCACATCGACAGAGGCATCACATGAAGCCCCATCGCCTGCTCCTCGAGGTCGCTCTGATGCTTGCCGGCTTGCCACTTGCAGCGACGGCTCAGTCCAGTGCATCGTCGCCGGCATCTGCAGCGTCGGCATCTCCGGCGGTCAAGCCCGGACCCCGGCAGGCGACACCCGCTGAATTGCGTGAGCAGGCATCTCCACCCGGAGAACTGCGCCCCGCAAATCCTGTCACGCCGCAAATCTCCATTCCGCTGCGACGCACGGAACCCATCCCATTGAAGCCACCGCCGCGCGTGGTACGACGCAGCAACGCTGCGTCGTCGACCAGCGGTGTTGATGACTCGGCAACTCGCTGCGAAGCCGAAGCAAGCGACCAGGCACGCCGAGCATGTCGCGACAAGCGAGCGCGCGAAGCCGGCGGTCGCACCAAGTGATCGGGCATGGACGCATCCACCACGCGCTGCCTCAGAATTCGACAGTTGCTGCTCGGCACCGCGCTCTGCTGCCCGCCGATGAGCCCCGCGATGGCGCAGAACGTTTCAGTCACCGGCGCCCCGGTGCTGCCCCCGCTCGAAAGTGCCGCGGCAACATCGATTTCCGACAAGACCAAACCAGACGCACCCGAATCTCGAAAGAGCTACACCATCCCCGCGCTCGAGATCCTCGGTTTCGACTTTCTCGTCAACCGCGCCAACAACCTTTTCGGCAGCAGCTCCGACTACAAGGTCACGCTATCGTCGATCCGGCGCAATCTGACGCACGCCTGGGTCGTGGACAACGATCCTTTCAAGATCAACCAGTTCATGCATCCCTACCAGGGAACGTTCTACCACGGCTTCGCACGTTCCACCGGGCACGACTATTGGACATCGATGGGCTACACCTTTGCCGGCAGCCTGCTGTGGGAGATCGCCGGCGAAACCACGCCGCCTTCGCGCAATGACCAGATCGCCAGCGGCATCGCCGGCAGCTTCCTTGGCGAGCCGTTGTACCGCATGTCCAACCTGATGCTCGAGCGTGGGCGCATGTCCCGTGGATGGCGCGATGTGGCTGCCGCTGCCATTCATCCGTCGGTGGGTTTCAACCGGCTCGTGTTCGGCGAGGAGTTCGGTGGCGTTTTCCAGAGCAACGATCCGGCCTACTACAGCCGCCTGCAACTTGGCGTCAGCGGACTTGCGAAGAATGACCCGGGTGCATCGACCACGTCCAAGCGAGGCGAACTGCTCATCGATTTCTCGATGGAATACGGTCTGCCCGGCAAGCCCGGCTATACCTATCGCCGGCCTTACGACTACTTCAGCTTCGAGGTCACTGGCTCGAGCGGCATCGGGTTCGAGAACCTCATGACCCGCGGGTTGTTGATCGGCCAGGACTACGAGTACGGCAACGACTATCGCGGTGTGTGGGGCCTCTATGGAAGCTACGACTATCTGGCACCGCAGGTGTACCGGGTGTCGAGCACCGCGGTGTCCGTTGGTACCACGGGGCAGTTGTGGCTCTCGCGCGAGAACGCGTTGCAGGGTACGGCGATGGCGGGTATAGGCTACGCCGGCGCGAGTACCTTGAAAGGCCTTGGAGAACGCGACTACCACTATGGCGTGGCGCCGCAGGCCATTCTGGCTTTGCGCTGGATCTACGGTGACCGTGCGTCGCTGGACGTCACCGCTCGCGAGTACTACGTGAGCCGCGTCGCAGGCGACCGGGCAGGCTACGACAACATCGTGCGCACCGATGCATCGCTCACCTGGCGCGTCCACGGCCAGCATGGCGTAGCGCTCAAATACCTCTTCAACCGACGCGATGCGTCATACCCCGACCTCGGCCGTCGCACGCAAACGCGCGGCACCCTGGGTCTGTACTACGTGCTGCTGGGGCAAGAGCGTTTCGGGGCAGTTGACTGGCGGCCGTGAGTCGGCCCAAGCGCCCGACGATGCGGAGCATCTTGCGTGCTCCGACCGGAATGCTACGACTGTGCTCGTCGCTGGTCATCAAGTCGCTGAAGCAGGGGTCTTCTTCAGCGGCGATATCGGCCTCACGAACGAATACGCGACCATCCGCGACCGGCTCGGACCTTTCGATCTGGCGGTGTTGAAGTCGGGGTTTTCCATGCCGCTTCACGCTACAGCGTGGCGGCAAATCACGGAGGCGACCGGCGCTTGAATAGCGTGTCGAACAGCTCAGCCGGGATGGTGTCGGGTTCCTCTTTCACGTCCAGCCCGTCACTGAGCTCGAAGGAGGACAGCAGCCAGCCTCGTTCATGCAAATTGGGGGGATCGACCGGCCTGCGAGGCAGCGCGTCCGGATCGACGTACTCACCGAAAGGAGCATTTGCGGTCACGCGCCAGACCCTCCTCTGGCGCGGTCTCGTCATGTTCATCCTGGCCATGTCCATCCCCAATTGCCGGCGGACTCCGGCATTCCACTTGACGGAGTTTCGACCTTCCAATGCTGCGGTGCAAGATGAATCGAACCCCCCTAAGTCGCAAATGGAAATACGACGAACTCGAGGTTGATTCACTCCTGATCGGACGATGGTCGCCTTGGAGCCGGCAGAAACCACGACATCGAGCGCATCAACAAGTTGGTCTGCGCGAGAACCTGCTTCTGCACTTGATCCACCGTCTGTTGGTAGACGTCGCGTTTGAGCTCGCCCTCGAAAGACTCCGTGGACAGCTTGCCATCAGCCAAGCGCGCCTGCTTTGATGTCACACGCGTCTTTCCGCCTTGCGACGAGACTTCAGTGAACGAGTACTGGAAGCTGAAGAATGGGCCGGCGATTGGCCTCGTGGTGACGATCTCGACGGGACCAGGCTCCGCATTCTTGGCGACCGCGCGGCGCGTCGATGCGATCGGGTATTTGCTCATGCAACATCTCCGAGAACCGATTCGAATCGATTCCAGGTGGGTGGCCGACGCGAATTCTCGAAAAATCCCATGCTGCCCACGCTGCTACGCTTTGCTGCCACAGACTCCTGGACGCCACCATGCTCGACAACGTCATCGACGGCCGCGCCGTCTTCCTTGGACACGGGCTGCTGGTGCAACGCGTGTTGCCCTTCGCCAAGCGGCGCATGGTCGGGCCCTTCATCTTTCTCGACCACGCGGGGCCGATGAAAATGGCGCCCGAGGACGCGCGCAAGGCCGACGTGCGGCCGCATCCTCACATCGGCTTGTCAACGGTGAGTTACCTGCTCGCAGGCGCCGTCACGCACCGCGACAGCCTGGGCGTTGAGCAGGTGATCCGCCCCGGCGACGTCAACTGGATGACGGCCGGCCGCGGCATCTCGCACTCTGAACGCTTCGAAGATCCGAATGCGTTTGCGGGGACGGGCCTGGAGTTGCTGCAATCGTGGGTCGCATTGCCCGAGACCGATGAAGAGACCGACCCGGCCTTCGACAATTACCCGATGCACGTGCTGCCTGAAGCGAATGAGGGCGGTGTCTGGATGCGCGCTATAGCGGGCGAGGCCTTTGGCTTGCGTAGCCCCGTGCGCACGCATTCGCCGCTCTTCTATCTGCACACCGTGCTCCAGGCCGGCGCCCGCATCGGCCTGCCCGGCCGTCACACCGAGCGCGCCGCCTACATCGTCAACGGCAGCGTCGAATTCGGCGGCGACATCTACCGCCCCGGACAGATGCTGGTGTTCACGCCCGGGAGTGATCCGACCTTGCTGGCCCTCGAGACATCGACCGTGATGCTGCTTGGCGGCGAACCTCTGGGTGAGCGCCACATCTTCTGGAATTTCGTGTCCTCGCGCAAAGAGCGCATCGAACAGGCCAAGGCCGATTGGAAGGCCGGCCGCATTGCCTTGCCGCCGCATGACAACGCGGAGTTCATTCCGCTGCCGTAGCCTGCATGCAATCAGGAGCCCACAAAGATGCGTGCGCCTTCGCCTTGAAGCCACCGCGGTAAGCTCGTGCGATTCTTTTCAGGATGCCCTATGCGATTTTTTCTTTTGATGCTCGTCAGCTTTGTCTCGTTTGCAGCCCGTGCCGAGTCAATAGGCTCGGTCGATACCGTGTTCAAGCTGATCGGCCCGGACCACAAGATCATCGTCGATGCCTACGATGATCCGAAGGTGGGTGGTGTGACTTGCTACGTGTCACGCGCCAAGACTGGCGGCATCTCAGGTGCGCTTGGCATTGCCGAAGACAAGGCTGAAGCGTCCATCGCGTGCAGACAGGTCGGGCTCATCTCGATCCCGAAGGCCTTGCCGCTGCAAGAGGAAGTGTTCAACGAGCGCCTGAGTCTCGTCTTCAAGAAGCTGCGCATCGTCCGCATGGTCGACAAGCAGCGCAACACGTTGGTGTATCTGACCTACTCCGACCGCCTGATCGAAGGTTCACCGAAGAACTCGGTGACGGCGGTGCCGGTGGATCGCGCGAACGTGATTCCGGTGCGCTAGTGTCGTGTTTTCACGGATGCTTGGATCGTCGAAATTGCCCAAGCGCATCCGCACGGCAAAGCCGTTCAGATCGAATACCACTTCCAGGCGCAGTTGCCGCAAAGGTTGAGTAGTCGAAGTTGTCGGCCCCTAACCCAAGCCAATGCCACGCCAGCACGGCTCATGCAGCGGAGTTGTCCGACTCGTCACATTCGACCACGTGAGCGGCGTGGTCCGAAACGCGGGAGAGGCGGTCGGTGGACACCAATTGCCGACCATCGATTTCAACGACGTACCGCGCCCCTGGAACGCTCAATGAGGGCGATGTCAGCACGTGGTCCATGCGTGTGCCCGAGACGTAGCTCCACGAACCGTCAGGCCTAGGCGGCCCCCAGCCGGCCTCGCGTAGAGCGGCGAGGTATCGGCCACCCGGGTACCGACGCACATTCGAATCGGCATTCAGGTCGCCAATCGCAAGCAAGCGCCATGCGTCACGTCCCCCTGACGTGATCGTTGAAGGAAGGAAACTTTCTCGTTCAGCCGTGCGCCGAACGGTGCACAGCTATGGTCGACCCGTTATGGAGGAAGGCACCTCTACTGCTTCCCTGGAAGTCAGAACTGTCGTGCGCTCTTTGCGGCGACGTGCCAGAAACCCGACCCCGCCTAGACCTACAAGCATCATCGCCCACGTCTCGGGCTCCGGGGCCGGCGTGACGATCGGGTAAAGACCGGAAACCTGAAGTGAGACGTACTGGGAATCCGTGTTCGCGTTCGTGCTCGCGTGCAGCTTCAGGTCGTAGATGTGCGATGACTCCAGCTGAGTCTCGAGTGACAGGAAGGCGGAATTGACGCCGGTCCAAGTAAAGGGGAACGACCCCGGGGGAGGTGGATAGTTCGGGACGCTGAGACTCTCCCACGAGTAAGAAAACAAGTATTGGTTGTCTGTGCGATCAAACAAGCTCACAAAGCCATCTGAATAGAAAGACCCACCTCCTATGACCTCCAACTGCAGGCCCGCCGAGGTGTCCTGCAGCGTACTGAAGCTGAGGTTCGTTTCGGCGTCTGCCCTCGCGAAATTGCTAACCTCGTTCAGCGCAAATTCGGGGTACGCGCTCGTCTCGGTCGCAACCGAGAACATGTCGGCCGCGGCCTTCGCGAAGGTCTTCGCGTTCGCAACCAGTGAGCTATCTAATGGTGTGGCGGAGGTTCTCGTTTGGGTCGCTGCCGTACTGAACGTGGTAGTGGAACCAGGAGACTCGTACACCACCCCGTTGATCTTGGTAGAGAGGTCCGTCGAGTACCGGTCGTCGAGGATGGTGATTTCGGTGTACTGTGCTGCCACATTGCCGCTGGCTGCAAACAAAGTCGCCGCCATAAGCAACAACGCCGACCTGTGCCTAATCGTCATGTCGTTCCCCTCGCAATGTTTCATGAGGCTAAACGCATTCAGGCCACGATGGCGCGAGAGTTGTGCGAAGTCCCCGGGAATGGGGGGGCTGTGGCGGCTCGGCGCGTATTCATGAGCCCTCAAAGAACCTGTAGGGCTGGGAGTGATTCGCGCCTCTGCCTCGGTGGTGTCTTCTCCTCCATGCCAATCGACTCCGTTCGTGCCTCGGCCGGTCCATGCGGTCACACTGCCATCGGTCGAGATGTCCTCTCGACATGTTGGCTAGCGCACCCACGAATTCGCCTTCGGTGTCGCGAAGTCGAGCGTCGAGTGCCGCTCCACGAAGTCGGCCAGGTGGCCCACCAAGTGCAAGCCCCATGACATATGGCACGCGGTCGTCATCCGACGACCGCGCTGACCTCGCCATCAACCCTTGCGTACTTGCGCATCCGTCTTCTCGCGGTGGATGCGCTTGCTCTGGCGGTTCTCGGCGTGCTGGATGCGTGTTTGCTCTTTCGCGCCGATGTGTCCATCGCTGCCTGCCACAGCTTCCCGGTGATCGACCTTCGCTTGCCCGCGTTCGAGCTTGGCGACTTCATGGTTGGTGAGCGAACCGTTCTTGACGCCTTGTTCGATGCGCGTCTGCTGATTGATATTGCGTTGCACGTCTGCCTGAGCGCGTTGGGACGTTGCCGACAGCGGATTGCCGTTGATGCCGTTGTGCTCGGCGGTGTTGATGTCGCGGCTGGCCTTGTCTTGCGCGGCCTTCAGCTTGGCGCGTTCAGCGTCGCTCAGCTTGCCGTCTTTAAGGGCCTTGGCTTGCAGGCGATCGACCTTGCTTTCGTCGCGTTCGAGCACAGAGGCTTCGCGGGTGGTGATGCTGCCGGTCTGCAAGCCTTGTTCGATGCGCTTTTCTTGATTCACGTCGCGTTGCACGGTGGATGCGGCGGTCTGCGCAAAGGCGCCAAAGCTGGCGCTGAGAAGCAGGGCGGTGATGATCGAATTGCGGTTCATTTGAATGCTCCTGATGCGGATTGATGAATATTCATTGGGCCCGCATTCAGAAACGCCGTCACATGGACAGCGTTGACTCGATTGCCTTGATGGCTTGGTGAAGCTTTGTTGCTGCGAGAGCGACGTTCAGACGTCCACCCTGACTGCGATCTGACCCTTCTTGCGCGTCACTTCCACGCCGACGTTGTTGTCGTAGCGTTGCAGCAGAAGGTCGACGCTGCCGGCGCCCACGCGCAGGTCGCGCAACTGCACCCACTGGATGTACTCGGGCAGTCGTGGCGCGTGGAACGAAATGGCTGCGCCAGGCGCATCGATCTCGAGACCAAGGCACGACTGCAGCATGGCGAACACCGCCGCAGCGGCCCATGCTTGCGGCGAACAGGCCACGGGATACAGCGTCGGGCCCTCGCCCTCGCGACGCGGAAATCCGCAGAAGAGTTCGGGCAGCCGATGCTGGTTGAAATGCAGGCTCGCATCGAACAGGCCTGAGAGTATGCGCATCGAGGCTTCGGTGTGTCCGTAGTGCGCAAGCCCGGCGGCGATGAGGGCGTTGTCGTGAGGCCAGATCGATCCATTGTGATAGGACATCGGGTTGTAGCGAGCCTGCCCCGTTGCCACCGTGCGAATGCCCCAGCCGGTGAAGAACTTGGCGCCAATGAACGTCTCAGCCATGCGTGCCGCGTGTTCGCGCGATGCGATGCCCGTCCACAGCGCATGGCCCGCGTTGGACGTTGCCACCCTGCAGGGCTTCTTGTGTCCGTCCAGCGCAACCGCATAACAGCCGATCTCTTCACACCAGAATTGCGCCTGGAATTTCTGCTTCAGCGTACTCGCCTCTTCGAGCAGCTTCGATGCGAATGCGGCCTCATTGAGCGCGGCGGCCAAATGCGCGGCCATCTGCTTGGCTTCGTACACATAGGCCTGCACCTCGCACAGTGCGATGGGCGCATCGGCCATCCGGCCGTCGGCATGAAAGATCGAATCGTGTGAATCCTTCCAGCCCTGTTGCACCAGACCTTGCTTGCTGCGTCGCGCGTATTCGACGAAGCCGTCGCCATCGCAGTCGCCGTAGTGATCGATCCAATTCAGCGCTGCGAGCACGTTGGGCCAGATGGCGCGAATGAAATCGAGATCACCTGTGCGGCGGTAGTAAGCCCCTGCCAGCGCGACGAAGAGCGGAGTTGCATCGACTGTGCCGTAGTAGCGGCCGAAGGGCACTTCGCCGGTATGCGCCATTTCGCACTTGCGTGCCTCGTGAAGAATCTTGCCCGGCTCGGCGTCGCGCTCAGGCTCTTCCATCGTCGCCTGCGTGGCCGCAAGACAGGCAAGTACGCCGCGCGCAAGCGATGGGTCGACCCAGAGGTATTCGCGGGCGGTGATGAGCCCGTCGCGCCCGAAGGTGGTCGAGTACCACGGCACGCCAGCGTAAGGGTAGGGGCCTGTGGCCAGGTCGCTGGTCAGCATCGCGAGGTCGGACGACGAGCGATCGAGCCACAGGTCCATCAGCGGGTTCGAGGTCTCGATGCGGCACTGCGTGCTTTGCATCTTCTCGCGTGCTTCGCTGTTGCAGTGATAGGCGGTGTCGTAGTCAAGCGGGGCGGACCGCGTCTGACCTTCAATCTCACAGCAGACGGTGCAGTAGAGATGCACGTCCTGATGCGGCTGCAAGTCGATCGCGTAGCGAGCCTCGCTACCCGTCCACATTGTCGGGTCCGGGCTCAGCCGGATGCGGCTTGCGCGATGGCGGTTGTCGAGTCCGCGATATCCGAACACCAGTTCGTCTCGATGCGTCTCCGGCGCCATGCGTTCGCCGCGCTTGTCTCGAACGGCACCGCGCACTTCGAAGAGATCGACAAAGTCCGCTTCGAAGCGCATCGAGACTTCGAGGCGAATGGGTTCGAGCCCATGGTGGCTCAAGCGGATATGTTCGTAGCAGGCGCCGTCCCACAACAGCTTGGCGCGAAAGATGTGCACCTCGCCCTTGGGCACGGCCACGCGGCCGTCGACCATCAAGTCGGGGTTCATCAGTTCGACGATGAGGAGGTTGTTGCCTTCCTTGACCGTGGCGCCGAGAAACATCGGGCGCACGCCATTGATGCCCAGCGACAGGTGCGACAGGAAGCGCGTGTCCTCGTGATAAAGCCCCTGCTCGCCCGTGCCCCAGGTCTGGATGTCGCCGAAGCGGTTGAAGAGCGCGAATGTGTCGTCGCTCTTGACCACCTGCGGACTTTCCTCGGCCCGCGCGGCAGTAGCCGCGACGTACCACTGATCGCCGATTCGAATGCTGTCGCTCATGTCAACTCCCCTGGTACACCGGCCCGCGGTCTCCGTTGGGCCTCCCCATCGTCATTGGTGCGGTCGACTCGTCGAGCGGCGTGGAGCGTGTGTAGATCAAGGCTTGGTAGATCTGCACGTAACGGCTCGCCATCGTTGCTGCCGTGAAGCGCCGCTCGAAGACATCGCGGCAGCGCCGCCGCTCGATTCGATCGATCTCGCGTGCGGCAGCGATGGCGTCGCGCTGGTTTTCCACGATGAAACCCGTGACGCCGTTCTGCAGCACCTCAGGCACCGATCCGCACCCGTAGGCGATCACCGGCGTGCCGCAGGCGAAGGCCTCGATCATCACGAGGCCGAAAGGCTCGGGCCAGTCGACGGGAAACAGCAGCGCGCGCGCCTGGCCGATGAAATCGTTCTTCTCCTCCTCGCCGATCTCGCCGTCGAATTCGATCAACGGATGGTTGAGCAGCGACCGGATCTCGCGCTCGAAATACGCGCGGTCTGCCGCATCGATCTTGGCCGCGATGCGCAAACGCGTGTTGCAGGCGATGGCGATTTCGATGGCGCGGTCCAGGCGCTTTTCGGGAGAAACGCGGCCGACAAAAGCGAAATAGTCGCCAGGCTTGTCGTGAAAGCGGTAGAGCTGCATGGGCAGCCCGTGATGGACCGTGCCGCACCAGTTCGCATTCGACAAGGGGGCACGTTGGCTGTTGGAGATCGACACCAGCGGATGCGCATGAAAGCGTTCGTGCAGCTGCCGAAGATCGGGCAGGTCGAGCCGGCCGTGCATCGTGGTGAGGTACGGCGTCGTGCAGTGCTGAACGAGCGGGTAGTGCAGGACGTCAATGTGGAAGTGGACGACGTCGAATTGGTCTGCTTGCTCGAGCACCCGGTCGATCATGATCGTGTGCCAAACCACCCAATCCGGACGTGCCGGATCCAGGCGCAGGCTGCGGTTCACGATGGGTACCAGGCGCGCTTGCGTGATGGAGTCCCCGCTTGCAAATAGCGTGACGTCGTGCCCCTGGGCTGTCAGGGCCTCGGTCAGGTAGGAAACCACCCGTTCGGTTCCGCCGTACGCAGTGGGAGGAACGCTTTCGAACAAGGGGGCGACTTGAGCGATCTTCATGGTGAAGAGATGTAGACCGGAACCGGGCAAACGGGATGCCTGAGAGGCTGAGTATTTCGATCTGCCCGCTCATCACGCCAAAAGACGCCTGCTCGTCGTTGCAAATGCTTGGCAGCACGAGCTATGGCTGCGCTTTGCGTCTGGATCATGCGCCTCTTGACGTGTTGCTCGGACACGCTCGAAATACTCTCAGCCTCTGAGCACGACGCCTGGGCGATGCTCCAGGGCAAGCGGAAGACGCCTTGCTTGCGGTAAGTTTTTCATGATGCGCAGTCGATGATCTGAGGGGGCTGCAAACTCGCTTGCCGCAGGCTACGCAGCGTAGGCTCGGATTAGTTGACGGCACGTCGTGGGCTAGGCGGCTGGCGCCGCCGGCAGAACGTAGAATTCAGCGCCCTCATAAGACATCTATGACTTCAATCTTCAAAACAGCCTCTCCTCCTGCTCCGAGTGCCGCGAACCGTACCGACGGCCCGAAATCTCAGCGCAGCAGTGCGAAGCCAAAGGAATCGGCGACAACCGCTCAATTCCGGACGCGACTGATCGCATCGTGCGGCTGGCCAACGGACGCTCCGTTGCCCCCACGAAAAGTCGGATCAAAACGCTGAGGCCGGTGACCAGCGCCGCGAAAGCCAACTTCCCAGGTGTACTTAAAGCTGAACGGTGAGGGCACTCCGACTTTCCGACTTTGCTATCCGTTGGGCCGCTGATCGCGAAGGGCCTAAGGACCACCCCTTCAAGGTCTTCGCTCCCTCTCCCTCTGGGAGAGGGCTGGGGTGAGGGCCGTGGGCGGTGAATAAAGCCATGGCTTGCCATCACCGCAGCCCCTCACCCAACCTCTCCCCAGAGGGGAAAGGAGCCAATACAAGACCTTGAAAAGGGGTGGGCCTAAGAACTGAGGCTGCATGTTGAGGTGACTGCGCTGACGACATGATGAGTCAGCCGTGCTTGTGCTAAAGGTGCAAGAGTCAACAAGGGTAGGCTTCGTAGCGATTGATGCAGCGCCATGGCCTGCGCGCCTTGCCGGGTGCGCGAAGGCCAAAGCAAGTGACTATTCAGGGTTCAGAGGCTGTGAGTATTTCGAGCGTGTCCGAGCAGTAAGTCAAAAGGCGCCTGATCTAGCGCAAAGCGCAGCCATAGCTCGTCTATGGCGAGCATATGCAACGATGAGCAGGGGCTTTTTGGCGTGATGAGCGGGCATGATCGAAATACTCTCTCGGCCTCTCATCAGACTGGGTTAGGTTAGGGCACATTGCTCAGTAGATAGCTCGTTGGCGGCGTCACACGCACGGCCGAGATCGAAGCAATGGGTGGTTGACTGAATGCCCCCTCCGGCCCCTCCGCTATCATCCCCCCGTTGGTGCTCGCACCGGCCCTCCAGCCGGCGCAGTTAAACGGGAAGCAGGAAGAGCGTGGCGCGCGTTGCCGCACACACTCCAACCTGAGCTGCCCCCGCAACGGTAAGCGAATGAGAGCCTCGGTTCTCCACTCGTGTCTTCGGTCCACTGGACGCCTCGCGCATCTGGGAAGGACTCACGAGTCACATTCGCCAGCCCGGATACCGGCCAGCAAGGAGGCGTGGCGCGAAGGCGTTGCGCCGTGAGGTGCGTGCCTGCGGGGAAGCTGGCGGGCACGAATATCGGTGCGAGTTCTCTCTTCTTCATGTTCCGCTTGTCCGCACGGCCGTGTTCGGCCGACCTGCGTGCGCGTCGCCGCCTGCCGGCGCCAGCCCCGTCTTTCCATGCTTGTTTCCTTGTTTTCACATGGCCCTTCGGTGTCGATGCCATGGCGCAGACCGCTGTTGCTGCCGTCCCCGCCGACCACCTGCAAGCCGTCGTTGTCACCGGCACCCGCACGCCGACACGCGTCGATCAGAACATCGCCGACCTCACGGTGATCGATCGCGCCCAGATCGATCAGGCGACGGGCCGCACTCTCGCGGAACTGTTGGCGCAACAGCCCGGCGTCCAATTCTCGTCCAACGGCGGCTTGGGCAAAAGCAGTTCGGTGTCCTTGCGCGGGCTGGAGGCGCGGCACACGCTGCTGCTGGTCGACGGCGTGCGCTACGGGTCCGCGACGTTGGGGCTTCCGGCCTGGGACTTGCCAATCGAAGCCATCGAACGCATCGAGATCGTTCGCGGACCGCTGTCGGGCCTGTACGGCAGCGATGCGGTGGGCGGCGTGGTGCAGGTCTTCACGCGCAATGGCACCCCAGGCATGCACTTCGATGCATCGGCCACCTCAGGATCGAATCGCTATGCGCAGGCGACAGGCGGCCTGCGATTCGGGCAAGGCGCTTTTGACGGCAGCGTCCAGTTGCAGCACACCGAGACTCGCGGCTTCTCGTCGACGAACGAACACGCGCAGTTCGGCAATTTCAACCCCGACGACGACGGTTTTCGACAAGACAGCGGCAACCTTCGACTCGGTTGGCAAGTCGGTGGCGGATGGCGCGTCGATGCGAGGCTATTGCATTCCGACGGTGTAACCCAGTACGACGACGGCGTAGGTCCCGATAGTCGCGCCGGCCTGCGCAGCGAAGTACTGGCCGTAGATGTCGGCGGACCGTTCAGCGCCGACTGGCGAAGCGGCGTGCGTGTCTCGAGATCCATCGACGCATACACCACGCTCGCCTCGGCCTCGACCTTCACAACGCTCGGGACCACCCGCACGGTGCAGCAGCAGATCTCGTGGGAAAACACCGTCAACACGCCCTTCGGCGCGGCAGTGCTGCTGGCTGAACATCTGCAGCAGACAGTGAGCGCGCCCGGTGTGCCGTTCGTGGTGTCCAAGCGCAGCATCGATGGCGTTGCGGCCGGTCTGAACGGCAATGCTGGTGCGCATTCATGGCAAGCCAACTTGCGCCAGGATCGCAACTCGCAATTCGGTTCGCAAGCCGCCGGCATGCTGGCCTACGGCTACGCGTTGTCTGCAAACTGGAGGGCAGGCGCGTCGTATGGCACGAGCTTCGTCGCGCCGAGCTTCAATCAGCTTTACTACCCCGGCTTCGGCAATCCGAACCTGCTGCCTGAAGAAGGCAAGCACGCCGAACTCAGCCTGCGCTGGGCCCACGAGGGCCAACAGCTTCGCGCCGCATATTTCGACAACCGCATTCGCGGGTATATCAGCAGCGGGCCGGCGCCCACCAACATTCCACGCACGCGCATCGACGGTTTCAGCGTGAGCTATGAAACGCGGCAAGACCAATGGAGCTTTGCCGCGTCGGCAGACCACGTGGACCCGCGCAACGACACGGTGGGCAATGACAACCATGGCAAGCAGTTGCCTCGCCGTGCGAAGAACAGCGCCAAGGCCTCGGCCGACGTGAACCTGGAGCAGTGGAACATGGGCGGCACCGTCAACGCCTTCGACCATCGCTTCGACGATGTGAAGAACAACCTGCGCCTGGCCGGCTACGCCACGCTTGACGTTCATGCCGATTGGCGCGTGGCGCGCGAATGGACAATGGGCATGCGCTTGAACAACCTCGCCGGCAAGACCTATGAAACCGTCTACGGCTACAACCAGCCGGGCCGCGAGGCTTACGTGACGCTGCGCTATAGCGGGCTGTGAGGCTGAGAACATTTCGATCATGCCCGCTCATCAGGCCAAAAGACTTCTGCTCGTCGTTGCAAATGCTCGCCATGGCACGAGCTATGCCTGCATAGATGAGGCACCTTTTGACATGCTGCTCGGACACCTTCTACCAAGATCGTCGCAAGTAAAGCCATCAGAAGTTTGTTTGATGGGATACCACCAGACCGTCTCCACATTACTCCCTCTCCCTCTGGGAGAGGGAGCAATGACTGGAAAGTCGGAATTAGGGCTATTGAAAGGGTGATGGCCTGGCTATGTCCTCTGTAAATACTCTCAGCCTCTGAGACCAACACCATGCACGAACTCATTCTCGGTGGTTGCAAGAGCGGCAAGTCGCGCTGCGCGGAGCAGCGCGCCATCGACTGGCTGGCTTGGCCGGATCGATCCGCAACCCTGCTCGCGACTGCGTTGCCGGGCGACCCCGAGATGCGCGAGCGAATCGCCCGCCATCGCGAGGATCGCGCCCGGCGAGTTCCGGCGTTGAGCGCGATCGAGGTGCCGCTGGCCCTCCCCGAAGCCGTGACGGATCACAGTGCGGCGCATCGCATCCTCGTCATCGATTGCCTCACGCTGTGGCTCACCAACCTGCTGATGCCCTTGTCCGGCGCTCCAGCCGACGCAGCTCGATTGAAGACGCGGCAAGACGATCTCGTGGCCGCGCTGCGGACGGCACGCGGCCCCGTGGTGCTCGTGTCCAACGAAATTGGATGGGGCGTGTCGCCGATGTCCTCCGAGGCGCGCCGCTTTGTCGATGCGCTGGGTGTCTTGCACCAGCGCGTGGCGGCCGCTTGCAGCCATGTCACCTTGATGGTCGCGGGCCACGAGCTCGAAGTGAAAGGAGGACGCGCATGAATCTCTGGATGCGGATGCTGTGGGCTCTCGTGGCCGTGGTCGCAGCCGGCAGTTCGGCCCCTGCGAACGCGCAGACAGTGCTGCGCGACGACCGAGGCACGATCCATCGCTTCGACGCCCCGCCGCAGCGCATCGTGAGCTTGCTGCCATCGCTCACCGAAACCATCTGTGCGCTGGGCGCCTGCTCGCGCTTGGTCGGCACCGATCGCTTCTCGAACTCGCCGGAGAGCGTGCGCGGGTTGCCCAAGCTCGGCGGTCTCGAAGACGCGCAGGTCGAGCGCATCGTCGCGCTGCGTCCTGACGTGGTGCTCGCAGCCAAGTCCGCCCGCGTCATCGACCGGCTCGAATCGCTCGGCTTGCATGTGGTGGTGGTGGAGTCGCAAACGCATGCGGACGTGAAACGCACCGCATCCCTGCTGGCGCAGCTCATCGGCGCGCCGCCAGAAGCAGATCGCTTGTGGGATGCCATCGAGCGCGACATGCGCCGCGCCGCAGCGCGCGTGCCGGTGTACCTGCGCGGCCAGCGCGTGTACTTCGAGGTGTCCTCTGCACCTTATGCCGCGGGCGCGTCATCGTTCATCGGCGAGACGCTCGCGCGGCTGGGCATGGGCAATGTGGTGCCTCCCGAAATGGGGCCGTTTCCCAAGCTCAATCCGGAATACGTCGTCCGCGCACAACCCGACATCGTGATGGCCCCGCGGCGTGACGTTGAAGCAATGGCAAAGCGACCCGGCTGGCAGACTCTCCGTGCACTGCGCGGACGCAGCTGCGGGTTCGACACCGAGCGGTATGAATTGCTCATTCGCCCCGGCCCTCGCATGGGCGAGGCTGCGCTGGCGATGGCTGACTGCCTCGCGTCGATGAAGGAGATGCGATGAGCGTGGCCCCGGCATCAACGCACGTCGCATCGCATGATGCACACGATGACCGCACGAGGCGTCGCCGGCTCGTCCTCGCATTGATGGTCCTCGCCATCGCCTTGTCAGTTGCAGGACTCGTGGTCGGAAGCCAGGGTTGGTCGTGGCAGGCATTCGTCAGCGATGTCTCCGGCCCGCAGGCCGACTTGATCGTCGGGCAGATCCGCGCGCCTCGCACCTTGGGTGCCTTGATGATCGGTGCACTGCTCGGCCTTGCCGGCGCGGTGGCGCAGGGGCTGTTTCGCAATCCGCTGGCCGATCCGTATTTGCTGGGGTCTGCGGCAGGCGCATCGTTCGCCGTCGTGCTTGTCCTCGCCGCAAGCACCTTGACTGGCCATGCAATCAGTCTCGCCACGGCAGCACTGCTGTCGCGAATCGGCATCGTCGCCGCAGCCTTTGCCGGGGCGCTCGTCGGCGTGCTGCTCACGCTCATGCTGGCCCGCGGCGCGCAGCAGGGCGTGCGCCTCTTGCTTGCGGGTGTCGTCGTCGGCGTGGTGCTCGGCGCGGCGGGCGACCTCGTCACCACCATCTCGCCGGATGCACTTCGCGGCAAACAAGTCTTCATGCTTGGAAGCACGGGCTTCCTCGGCTGGAGCAGTGTGTGGGTGCTGCTCGCGGGCCTTGCCATCGCGCTGCCGATCACTTGCCGGCTGGCGCGCGTGCTCGATGCGCTGAGCCTCGGCGACGACACCGCTGCAAGCCTCGGCCTGCCCCTGCCTCGAATCCGTCTCGCGCTCGTCGTCCTGATGGCCTTGTGCACAGGGCTTGCTGTGTCGCAGTCGGGCCTCGTCGCCTTTGTCGGTCTCGTGGCGCCGCACCTCGTGCGTCGCTATGCCCCTGCGCCTCACAGCTACACCTTGGCCGCAAGCGCAGGCATGGGCGGAGTACTGCTGCTGGCTGCCGATGTGCTCGCGCGGGGTTTGATCGCGCCACAGGAATTGCCGGTCGGCGTGCTGACTGCTGTGCTCGGCGGCGGCTACCTGCTGTGGCTGCTGCATCGAAGGAGGGTTGGATGAACGAGTTGAGTGCCCGTTCACTGCAGGTGTCTCTCGGCGGGCGCCTAGTGCTGCGCGATGTCTCCTGCACGTTCAAGAAAGGCTGGACAGCTGTCGTCGGGCCCAACGGTGCTGGCAAGTCGACCTTGCTTCGTGCGCTCGCCGGGCTCCAGCCGAGGGCTGCCGGATCGGTGTGTCTGGACGGCCGCGATATTGCGGCATTCAACCCCGGCGAACGCGCCCGTCGCATCGCCTGGCTCGCGCAACAGGCCGAGGTCACCGGAGAGCTCACTGCGCGCGAAACCGTGCACCTTGGCCGACTTCCGCATCTCGGCCTCTTCGGTTCACCGACGGCCGCGGACGAAACCATCGTTGACGCGGCCATGAACAGCACCGAGTGTCACGGCTGGCAGTGCCGTCGGCTGCACGAGCTGTCCGGCGGAGAACGTCAGCGCGTGATGCTCGCGAGGGCACTGGCGACACAGGCACCCATCCTCCTGCTCGACGAGCCCACCACTCACCTTGACCCACCGCATCAGGTGGCGCTTGCCCGACTGTTCCGCCGGCTCGCCGACACGCACACGGTGGTGAGCGTGCTGCACGACCTGACGCTCGCGCTGCATGCCGATCGCATCCTCGTCATGCGAGTCGGCGCGGTGCAGGCCTGCGGCAAGCACGACGACCCTGCGCTGCACCAAGCGCTGGTTGCCACCTTCGATGGCGCCGTTCGCATCGACAACCGTGGCGCACGCCCCATGGCGGTGCCGCATCTGGAAGACTGACATGCAGATTGAAGCACCCCCCACCGAACGCAACACGCCCAAGCCCGATGGCGAACGACGCGGACTCGTCATCGTCCACACTGGCGATGGCAAGGGCAAGAGCACGGCAGCCTTCGGCCTCGCGCTGCGCGCGCATGGACGCGGCAAAGCAGTGAAGATCTACCAGTTCATGAAAGTGCCCAGCGCACGCTTTGGCGAACACCGATTGTTCGATCAGATTGGCGTGCCCATCGAGGGCCTGGGCGACGGATTCAGTTGGAAGAGTCGCGACCTCGACCATTCAGCGCAGTTGGCGCGCGACGGCTGGATGCGTGCTGAGGCGACGATCCGTGCGGGAGATCACTTCCTGGTGGTGCTGGACGAAATCATGTATCCGCTGCGCTATGGCTGGTTGCCACTGGAGCCCGTGTTGCAGGCACTCCGCGAACGGCCGTCCCATGTGCATGTGGTTCTCACCGGGCGCAATGCACCCGAAGAACTGATCGAGCTGGCAGACACTGTGACGGAGATGTCTTTGATCAAGCATCACTTCAAGGCTGGCGTTCCAGCGCAGCGCGGCATTGAGGATTGAGAGCGTGAGACCCCGTTCGCCCTGATCCTTCGATACCTCAGGACTGGGTCGCTTCGCGTCGAAGGGCTTGTGGGCATGTGATGGGGCTTCGATACCTCAGCCTGAACGGATCATGGATGCTGGGACGAAAGACTGTCTTGTATTGGCTCCTCTCCCCTCTGGGGAGAGGTTGGGTGAGGGGCTGCGGTGATGGCAGCTCATGGTTTTATTCACCGCCCACGGCCCTCACCCCAGCCCTCTCCCAGAGGGAGAGGGAGAGGGAGAGGGAGCGAAGACCTTGAAAGGGTGGCTCTGAAGCGACGAAGTTGTCCCATGAACGAATTTCAGACATCGGAACCGGCATGACCACGGCAAGCACACTAGCGTTCGCGTTGCCGTTGGCCTGGGCGTGGGACATCGCCTTCGGCGAGCCACGTAATGCATTGCATCCCGTGGCATGGCTCGGCCGCCTCTTGGGTCCGATCGGTGGGCGGCTGGTCCGCTGCTCCGCGCATGTCGCATTCGTCGGCGGCATGGCGGTGTGGCTTGCTCTCGCAGTCGTCATCGGATGGGCCGCAGAGTCGTGGCAACACGCATCCACGGCATGGCCGTGGTGGCTCGCTGTACCTGCCCTGGCGCTCGTTCTGAAGCCGATGTTCGCTTGGCGCATGCTGCACGAAGAGGTCGCAGCGGTGAATGTCGCGCTCGACCATGGACTTGATGCCGCCCGAACCCGCTTATCGCGCATCGTCAGCCGCGACGTGAGCACCCTGGACGCAGCCATGGTGCGCGAAACCGCCATTGAGACACTCGCAGAAAACCTCAATGACTCGGTCGTCGCGCCACTCCTTTGGTACGCCGTGTTCGGTCTGCCCGGTGCCGCCGTGTATCGCCTTGCGAACACGGCCGATGCGATGTGGGGCTATCGCGGCCGCTTCGAATGGGCGGGGAAGTGGGCTGCGCGCGCGGACGACCTGCTGTCATGGCTGCCGGCGCGCTTGACCGGATGGATGCTGTATCCGCCGAAGACCGTGACGGCGTGGCGGAACTTGCGTGCGCAGGCCTGCAAGACGCCGTCGCCCAATGGCGGATGGCCCATGGGCGCCATGGCGCTGCGGCTGGGCGTGTGTTTGCGCAAGCCAGGTGTCTACGCGCTCAATGAAGCGGCATCGCCACCTGGCGCACCGGAGTTCAAACGGGCCTTGCTCGCTGCCCGGCGAAGCGCATGGATGGCTGCTGCGGCTGCGACGCTTGTCTGGTGGCTTCGCGCATGACGGCGACACTTCGATCTCTGCGCGTGCACGGCGGCCCGGACCGCCGCGGTCCGATGCGTTGGGACTTCTCGACCAATGCCAATGCAGTCGGTCCATGCTCGCTTGCCTTGGATGCGATGCGCAATGCCGACGCCAGCCGCTATCCCGATCCGGCCTACCACGCCCTGCGCGAGCAACTCGCGCAATGGCATGGCGTCGCGCGCGACAGGATTCTTCTGGCAGGAAGCGCCAGCGAATTCATCCAGCGAATCACCGCGGTGAGCGCCCGGCTCGCGCCGGGGCCGGTAGCGCTACCGACGCATGCTTATGGCGACTATGCGGTCGCGGCCCTCGCCTGGGGACGATCGCTGGTGCATGCGGCTGATCCGGCTGCGACCTTGCGCTGGCACTGCAATCCGTCCAGTCCATGCGGCCACGACGAGCCCTTGCCGTCGAGCACCGCAACGATCACTGTGCTCGATGCCGTGTATGCGCCGCTGCGCTTGCACGACACGCAGCAGCACGACACATCACGGCAAGCGGTGTTCGAATTGCACAGCCCGAACAAGGCGCTCGGCCTGACCGGCGTCCGAGGCGCCTATGCCATCGCGCCCGAGCTGACGAAAGACACGCAGTCGTGGGTCGCAGCACTGGAACAAGCCGCTGCGTCGTGGCTGCTGGGTGCGCATGCGGTGGCGATGCTGATGGCGTGGACGCAGCCCGGCACGCATCGATGGCTCGCGGAATCCAGGGCAACGCTTCGTCAATGGAAGCATTCTCAGATCGAGATGTTGCGCGCCGTGGGCGCCGAGGTGAACGACAGCGTCACCAACTTCTTCTGCGTGCGTCTGCCCGCGGGCTGCAGCGTCGAAGGTTTGCGCGAACGCGGCATTGCCGTGCGCGACGCCGCGTCATTCGGCTTGCACGGCTGGGTCAGGCTGAGCGTGCAGGCGCCCGAAGCACAGGCTGCCCTGCAATCGGCATTGAAACTCGCAGACATACCGACAAGGACATTGCGATGAGCGCGAAAGCCGTGATGGTCTGGGGAACATCCAGCGGTGCCGGCAAGAGCTGGCTGTGCACGGCTTTGTGTCGGTGGGCTTCCCGCCAAGGCATCAACGTCGCGCCATTCAAGGCGCAAAACATGAGCAACAACGCGCGCGTCGTGCCGGGCCTGGACGGCGGCTTCGGAGAAATCGGCGCGGCCCAGTATTTCCAGGCGCTGGCGGCGCGCGTCGAGCCAGCCGTTGACATGAACCCAGTGCTGCTCAAACCCGAGCGCGACACCGCAAGCCAAGTGGTGCTGCGAGGACGTGTCGATGCGTCCTTGTCTCGCTTGCCGTGGCGCGAGCGCAGCGACCAACTCGCCGTCGCAGCCCGCGAAAGCTTCATGCAACTGGCCGCGCGACATGAACTGATCATCATCGAAGGGGCAGGGTCTCCCGCGGAAATCAACCTCGCCAATAACGACTATGTGAACCTCGCCGCGGCGCGCTGGGCCCGCGATGCCGGCGGTTTGCAAAGCCTTCTCGTGACCGACATCGACCGAGGCGGTGCATTCGCGCATCTCTACGGCACCTGGGCGCTGCTGCCCGACGACCTGCGGGGCTCGCTCGCCGGATTCATCCTCAACAAGTTTCGTGGTGACGCGGCCCTGCTGCAACCCGGGCCGCAGCAATTGCAGCAACTCACCGGCGTGCCAACTGTCGGCGTGTTGCCCATGCGGCGCGATCACGGCTTGCCCGAGGAGGACGGTGTGTTCGACGACCGCGCCAGCGGCGGCGGTTGCGAGGTTCGCTTGCGCGTTGCCGTGATCGCCACGCCGCATATCAGCAACCTCGACGAGTTCCAGCCCTTGCGGCGGGTTCCGGGCTTGTGGCTCACTTGGGCGCGAACCCCAGCGGAGTTGGACGGTGTTGACTGGATCGTGCTGCCGGGCTCCAAGCAGGTCAGCGGCGATCTCGCCTGGTTGCGCGCGCATGGCCTCGCTGCGGCCATCGTGCGCCATGCGAAGGCCGGTGGCGCGGTGCTCGGTATCTGTGGCGGGCTGCAGATGCTGGGGCACAGCCTGTCGGACCCCGAGGGCTTCGACGGCGAACGACATGCGCAACTGCCCGGTCTCGAGCTCTTGCCGATCGCGACGCGCTACGGCGAGACGAAACGCGTGATTCCCACCACCGCAACGTTCAGCGGGACACGCCACCATTGGGCACCTCTGTCCGGCGCTTGCGCCACGGGCTACGAAATACGCCACGGCATCACGAACCTGCTCGCGCAAAGCGGCGAGTGCAGGGCCGTGCTTCACGATGCCGAACGGGAACCCATCGGCTGGCAATGCGGCCCGGTGCTCGGTGTTTACGCGCACGGCTTGTTCGAATCGGCAAACGTGGTGCACGCGCTCTTTGGCGCCGATGTGCGCTCGCTGGACAGCAGCTTCGATCTACTGGCCGACATGGTCGGCGAGCACCTCGATGCTGCAGTTCTGCATCGCATGCTCATCAAGGAAGAGTCATGAGCCTTACAGAGCCCTCTTGCAGAGTTCCCTTACAGAGTCCAGCTATAGAAGCCCCTTACACCCACCCCTGGCAAATCTTCGCCCCCTCTCCCTCTGGGCTGACCTTTACGTACGGGCGGAAGATGGCCGTTGGAGCAAATTTTTCCCCTACGAGGTTTGAAGAAGGCGGGGTTGACGCATGACAAGTTCATGTTTGCT
>Ga0136846_1236456_pt1 | contig 28374 bp, 23 predicted proteins | sample HopSoiMetagenom2_FD_96841 | JGI IMG/M metagenome (GOLD analysis project Ga0136846, IMG submission 96841) | Grasslands soil microbial communities from Hopland, California, USA - 2 Assembly 2016 (version 4) | ecosystem: Environmental > Terrestrial > Soil > Grasslands | place: USA: Hopland... | reverse complement strand
TTATTTTAAAGGCCGAAAATACAAATGGTGAAAGATAAACAGGACCTTCTTCTTTAGGAATTTGTCCTTTTTATCTTCCACCATTAATAAACCGAGGGTACAATATTTACCCTATCCGGTAAAGTATATGTAAATAGCGATGATCAATACTACAAGCAATACTGAAAGTATTACATCTTTCATACTCCATGTAGAACGGGTTGCTTTTCTGTCTGCATCTGAAAGTGTGGAGAATGTAAGACCTGAGATCTTGGCATAATCCGGCTGAGGCGTTGCATAACTTACAATGATGAATACAAGAATACAAACCAGCGTGATCAACAGGCTGTAATACTGGAAGAATATATTATTGACTATCCATAGAAATGATCCTTCGGTATAGGTTTTTCCACTCAGTTTTACCGGAGTATCCACTGCCAACCTGAATAATCCCATTCCAAACCCGGTTAGTAGCGTAGCCATACATCCTGGTCCATTTAACCGCTTCATATATATTCCAAAGAAGAATACCACAAATATTGGCGGTGCCAGGTAAGCCTGAATACCCTGCAGGTAATCATACAATCCACGACCTCCCTGGATAACAGGTATCCAAAGCAACCCGATTATTACCATTACAACAGTTGCTACCCTTCCTACTTTAACCAACTGCGCCGGTGTAGCTTTTGGTTTAAACTTGGAATAGAAATCCATTGTAAATAACGATGATGATGCATTGAATACTCCCGCAAGGGCACTCATCAACGCGGCCAGCAACCCTGCTACCACAATGCCTCTGATACCGGGAGGTAGCACATGCGTTACCAGTAAAGGAAACGCTGCCTGTGCCCTTTCCCTGATCAGGTTACCCTGTGCATCAAATAATTCACGATGAATATCTGCGTTAATTCCACTTTTTGCCAGTGCAAAGCAGATCATACCCGGAATAATGAACAGGAATACCGGAGTCAGCTTTAAGAACCCTGCAAACATGGAACCGCGACGAGCTTCTTTTTCATTAGGTGCACCCAATACACGCTGTACGATATACTGATCAGTACACCAGTACCACAATCCAATAATAGGAGCGCAAAGAAGCATACTTGGCCATGGATATTTATCATTAAAGTACCAGGCCTGTCTTCCAGCTTCCCTCACAGGAGCCCAGGTACCTTCTGTTCCATCTGGTACAACCGGCTTCCACAGGTTGAACATTTCAGATCCGCAGATCTCTCTCAGTTTATCAAATCCACCAAGGGCCTTTAGTCCAAAATAGGTTACCATCACAGCACCGATGATCTTGATAAACGCCTGAAGCGTTTCAGTATAAACCACCGCTCTCAATCCACCTACAATTGTATAGATCCCGGTCAGGATGATCAATAATATTGAACCGATCCAGAAACTATCCATTCCCATAAAGTTCACATCCGGCATAAGCGCACGGAACACTACACCGCCGGCATAGATGCCCACTGCAATCTTTGTTAATACATACGCGATAAGTGAAATGATGGAAAGTACTGTTCTGGCCTGCGGAGTGAATCTTCTCTCGAGGAACTCAGGCATGGTAAATACCTTGGAACGCATATAAAATGGTACCATTATCCAGCCCAGCACCAGCAAACACCATGCATGCAATTCATAGTGTGCCAATGCAACGCCATCTGTTGCTCCCGATCCGGCCAACCCTACCAGGTGCTCCGAACCAATATTAGAAGCAAATATGGAGGCTCCGATAATGAACCAGCCCAGGTGGCGTCCTCCAAGGAAATATTCTTCTGCTGTATTTCCTTTTTTCTTCTTTATTGCCCACCAGACTATTCCGCCGATAATAGCGAAATAAAAAAGAATGATGATCCAATCAAGCGCGGTGATATAAGTCATAACAACAAGTTTCGTTTAGATTTAAAGATAAGCTGTTATATGAATCGGTTGATTATATTTTCCATGTATTCCTGTCTGCCACTTTTTACAGCAGGTTCACCATTCTCAACAGCATACGCTCTTAAATCATCCAGTGTAAGTTTACCATTTTCAAAATCCTTCCCCTTCCCGTTGTCATAAGAAGCATACCTGTCCGCACGAAGCTTCTTATATTCTGATTTCTGAAGGATATTGTCTGCAGTGATCAATGCACGGGCAAATGTATCGATACCGCCGATATGCGCATAAAACAGATCTGCAGCATCCGTAGAGTTCCTGCGGATCTTGGCATCGAAGTTTATACCACCCCCTTTGAAACCACCTGCTTCAAGAATGATGAGCATAGCCTCTGTGAGTTCATTGATATCATTGGGGAACTGGTCTGTATCCCATCCATTCTGATAATCTCCCCTGTTGGCATCCATGCTTCCAAGCATTCCTGCATCGGCAGCTACCTGCAGTTCATGGGTAAATGTATGTCCGGCAAGTGTAGCATGGTTTACTTCTATATTCAGTTTGAAATCATTCAACAGGTCATACGCACGAAGGAAGCCGATCACGGTTTCGCAATCATAATCGTATTGATGCTTTGAAGGCTCACATGGTTTAGGCTCAATGAAGAATGTACCTTTAAATCCATTCTTACGCGCGTAGTCCCTTGCTGTCTGTAAGAAGCGGGCCAGATGGTCTTTTTCTTTTTTCATGTTGGTGTTCAGCAGGCTCATATATCCTTCCCTTCCACCCCAGAACACATAATTCTCGCCACCCAGTGCAATTGTTGCATCCAACGCTGCTTTTACCTGCGCACCGGCATGTGCCAGTACATGAAAATCAGGATTGGTAGAAGCACCATTCATATATCTGCGATGTGAAAAGAGATTGGCTGTACCCCACAATAACTTAACACCGCTGGCTTTCTGCTTTTCACCCAGATAGGCAGTTAAAGTTTGTAACCTCTTGTCATTGTCCTTTACATCATTGGTATAATCAACTACGTCTACATCATGAAAACAGTAGTAAGGCATACCCATTTTAGTAATAAACTCAAAAGCAGCATCAGCCTTGTCTTTAGCTCTTTCTATGGCATCTGATTTTTCATTCCAGGGAAAAATATGCGTGGCTTCCCCAAATGGATCAGCGCCACTTCCGACGAAGCTGTGCCAGTAGGCGCAAGCCAGGCGCAAATGATCTTTTAACGTTTTTCCGGCTACCACTTTATTTTCATCATACCAGCGATAAGCCAGTGGGTTATCTGACTGCGGGCCTTCATACTTTATTTTCCCTATCCCTTTAAAGAATTCTTTATTACCAGTAATGACTGACATAATCTGATCTTATTTTATTAGTGAAATTAATTGGTTTATATTCTGCCTAAAGGCCAATAGCCGTTGATAATTAGCCAGTTCTTATCAAATATTGGCCAGTTGCTTTTCAAGCTGAGCCAGCCATTTCTTATAGTGCTCCTCATAACTGGTTTTTCCATTCGGTTCTACCAGTTGTACGGGTTTGAAATGCCGGAACGCCTCCTTACTGTTTTTATAAACAGATACTCCAAGACCTGCACCGATGGCTGCACCTACACTGCCATCGCAATTGTACATTTCTACGGGTATTCCCAGTGTATTCACGAAACAATCAGTAAAGAGCTCGCTTAAAAACATATTGGCCTGTCCTGCACGGATCACCTGTGGCGTCATTCCATTCTCTTTCATAATATCCAATCCATAACGGAATGCAAATGCAATTCCTTCCTGGGCGGCACGATACAAATGTGCCTGGGTATGAATATTCAGATCGAGGTCACAGATATGAGCGCCTACAATTTTATTCTCCAGAATTCTTTCTGCACCATTTCCAAAGGGAAGAATGGTAACACCATCACTGCCGGGTCTTATCGCCGCGGCGACTTCATTGATCTGCTGGTACGAAAGATTATCGCCTGCAGTATTTTTTATCCAGCGATTGAGTATGCCTGTTCCATTGATACATAATAATACTCCCAGGCGCTTTTGTTGTGCAGTGTGATTGACGTGGGCAAAGGTATTGATCCTTGACCTGTCATCATAGGTTAACTGATCACTTATACCGTAGATTACCCCTGAAGTACCTGCTGTAGCCGCTACATCACCTGGTTCAAGGACATTCAGTGATAATGCATTATTAGGCTGATCACCTGCTTTATAGGTAACAGGAATTCCTTCTTTTAATGACAATGCAGCGCCAACTGATCTGGAAAGATGTCCATGGTCAGAGAAAACTTCTTTTACCGGAGGGATATGCTGCGTATTCAGGCCATAATAGCTGAATACATCGTTTGATAATTTATTATCGGGGAAATCCCAGAATACACCTTCAGACAAGGCAGATACGCTGGTAGTAGCTGAACCTGTTAGCTTCATGGCGATGAAATCTCCGGGAAGCATGATCTTATCGATCTGATCATAAATAGCCGGCTCATTCTGTTTTACCCATGCCAGCTTTGAAGCAGTAAAATTGCCGGGTGAATTCAGCAGATGCAAAAGGCATTTATCTTTCCCGATCTCTTCAAAGGCTTTATTGCCCAGATCAACCGCGCGGCTATCGCACCAGATAATGCTGTTCCGAAGTACATTCTGTTTCTTATCTACACATACCAGTCCATGCATCTGATAAGCAATACCGATGGCACCGATATCAGCAGGATCATATTTACGCTGTGCATGTAATTTGAGAATGGCGAGCTGTACATGTTCCCACCACATATCAGGACTCTGTTCCGCCCAACCTGGCTTTAAAGCAATAATACCTGTTTCAGTTTCAGGATAATGTGCAGCTGCAATTGCCTTCTGGGAAGCAGCATCAACAACAGAGACCTTAATGGAAGAAGTACCTATGTCTATTCCGAGTAGTAACATGGCAAGAGCCGTTAGTTTTTTCCGGGGGGTCAAGATATACTATTTTCTGTAACCGATTACATTTTTTTGAAGTAAAATATTGACATTGAACGACTCACTTGTAAAAATGAATCAAAATGGTGAAAATTGGATAACAATTGATTACCTAATGGTTAATAGTTAATGGCTTATGATTTTTAGCTATTAGCTGTTAGTCTCTGGTATGCTGAACTAATGATAGAGCCGTGGTTCGTGTCTCACGAACCACAAAATACCTTAAGATCGATACGGTTCGTGAGACACAAACCATGGCGGTGCAGTAAGACACGAACCACGGCGGTGGAAACTGGAATCAGAGACAGGAAGCATGGCATAAAAAAAGACAGGAACGAGGTATTACCCTCATCCCTGTCTGGTTACTCATGCTTCTATGTGAAAAAGTCCTATGTTTTCCTAATGGTTCGTGAGACACGAACCATGGCGTTAATATCCCGGGTTCTGCCAGCAGGCTGCACCTACACAGGCCCCTGAAGTGGTACGGTCTATCTGATCTTGTGGAATAGGCCTCAAAATATGGAATGCTTTGATATTGGCCTTTGCCTCCGAGTTCCAGTCTGTAACTCTTCTGACCAGTGATTGTGTACGTACAAGGTCCCACCATCTTTGCCATTCTCCGTAAAACTCGCGAGTACGTTCGTCCAGGATAAAATCAAGTGTTACCTGGGCAGGCGTTATTTCCATAGCTAATGCAGCGGCGGCATTTTGTGCAGCACTATTGGTAGGTGTGAATGCTGCCCTTCTTCTCACCACATTGATCAGGTCAGCTGCATTTTGCAATGTACCACCTCCTTTGAAAGCGGCTTCTGCTGCCAGCAGATATACATCAGAGAATCGAACCATCACAACAGGTCGTGTTGAAGGATCATTAACACCAGCCCTGTTGGGGTCATCAAATTTCTTAACGGCAGGATACCAGCTATTGGATTGTAAGCGGGGAGGAACAATAATTCCTTTGAAAGGTCTTGCTCCAACGGCCTGCGGTGCACCCACCACGTCATATGGTGGCATCCAGATAGCCGTATCAACACCTACAGTGAGCGTACCGCGTGAACCAGTTATATTTAATGTATTGGCGATCCATACAGTTTGAAACGTTTTATCATAACGGCTATCATTTACCAGGTCAGCAAATGCCTCATTATAGATATAATTCTTACCTGTGTTGGGTCCACTTGTCTGGTTAACAACATTGGGACGGATACGAATATAAGGGCGGCCATTGGCAATATCTCTCGTCATCATGGCAGGGTTACCCGAAGAAGGATTGCTCAGATTATTGCCATTTGCAGTTGCATTAACACCCAGTGTTGGATAATTAAAGCGATTGAACCAGGGGGTAAGATTATTACCACCATCACCGGAAGAACCCAGGATATAACGTCCATATTTAGGATCTGCACTATGGTCGCTAACAAAAACGGTTTCCTTGCCATAGTCATTGGCAGGCTTGAAAGCGTCAGCATAATCTGCCCAAAGATCAAATCCATAAGTGGACTTATTGGCAATGATGGCTGTAAGCGTATTATAAGCAGTGGTAAAATCACTGGCTTGTGCAGCAGACGACCATCCGCGGGTCAGATAAACTTTGCCCAGGAAGTATTGTGCCACACCTTTTGTAGCCGGCTTTCCCAGGAAAGCACCAGCAGGTGTATTAGGCAGATCAGCAGAAGCCTCAGTGAAATCCTTAATGATCTGTGCATATACATCTGCCAATGGAGCTTTTGAATCAGAAGTAGTGGCTTCAGTAATGAAACTGGTATGCAGAGGCACACTACCAAAGGTCTGTACCAGATAGAAATACCAATACGCCCTGAGGAACTTAGCCTGCGCAATATATACAGCCTTTGTGTTGGCAGGCAAAGATGCAGGGAATGTCATGGCAGCTGCATATTGCAACACGCCATTGAGTGTATTGATATCCTGGTAAGCAGTGTTCCAGAAACTTCCGTTCATGGAAGATGGGGTTAGTCCGTTATAATTGAAAAACTGGACTCCACTGGCACTGGCGCCGGTCAAATGTTCATCAGTTCCGGCTACTGTTTGAAGAGAAAAACCTTCTGTACCCCACTGATTTCTTATATCATTATATACACCGGATATGCCGGCGAGGATTCCGTCTGGGGTATTCAGGAAAGTAGGTGGAATCAGCGAACGCGGATTTTCCTCCAATACCTTCTTGCAACCATTAGTAAGAAATGCAATCGAGACTATCGCTGCAAGACTTATTTTTTTATAGAACTTCATATAAATGGTTTTATTCGATTAAAATTTCAAATTGATCCCCACATTGAACTGGCGGGTAGATGGATTATTTGCATTCACACTGATCTGACGACCGGGAGCACCCGTGCTACCGCCCGCAGAAGGTGAAGTAACTGCGCCGCCAAATCCATTTCCTTCAGGATCGGGCCCGAAACCATCATCCACAAATGGAGAATAAATGATAAATGGATTCACTGCTGTAACATATACTCTCAGGGAACGAATACCTACCTTGTTTAAAGGCCTGGATGGAATTTCATATCCGAGGTTGATGCTACGACACTTAATGAAAGAACCATCTCTGTAACCCAGGGTTGATGCAAATACGAACCTGTCTGTACCCGCATCAGGACGTGGGAATTCATTAGTAGGATTAGTTGGTGTCCAGTAATTCACTTTTACCTGGTTTACCCGGCTTTGCATGAAGAAGGGGAAACCGTTGCCGCCACCGTCAGCTGTAAGATAGGGCACCAGCACTTTCATTCCCATACGCGCAAATACCACAACGTTCAGATCAAATCCTTTATAGGCAAATCGGTTAGTGATACCTCCTTCCCATTTAGGCTGGAAATTTCCGAGGATCTGTCTGTCATTGCCATCAATCTTATTATCCTTATTTACATCTTCAACTCTTATCTGTCCTACAAACTGAACCGGCGTTGTTTGTGCAGCCAGAGCCGGATCACCTGTTTGCCAGATTCCGATTTTCTTCACATCGTATATAACTGTTAGAGGCTGTCCAACAAACCAGCCATTACCAATATTGGATTTCTCGGCAGGTGTGGTCAGCTCAACAATTTCTTCCCTGTTGAAATAATAGTTCACATCTGTATTCCAGGTAAATCCACTTTTTGTCTGAACGTTTACGCTGCTGAGGTTGATCTCAACACCATGGCCCTTGGTTTTACCGAGGTTTTTGGTAATGCTACCGGCTCCATTACTCTGAGGCAGGTTTACAGAAAGCAGGATATCTTTCGTACGCTGATCATATACATCCACAGAACCAGTGATCCTGTTTTTGAATAACCCGAAATCAAGACCAATATTGGTTTGTGAAGTGGATTGCCATTTCAGATCAGGATTGGGAAGGCTGTTAAATACCAATGCAAACTGCTGGCCGGGTGCAGACAAACCGAAATTATAGTTGCTTACGCCCAGTGCACCAAGTGTGGTATAAGGAGAAATTCCCTGGTTGGAGGTTTTACCCCAGCCGCCTCTTAATTTCAGATTTGAAATAACTTTCAGGTTCTGCATGAAACTTTCATTCATGATATTCCATCCGAGTGCAAAGGCAGGATAAGTAAAATACTGGTTGCCTTCTGAAAGCACGGAAGAACCATCCCTTCTTACAGTAGCGGTAAGAAGATATCTGTCATCATAACCATAATTTACACGGGCCATATAAGACACCAGACCTCTTTCTGCAATTCCGTTTGAACCTGCATTCGGATTAGCAACAACTGTATTGGCCAGTGCAAGGTTGTAAAATTGAACGAAGTCGGCCGGAAAACCAGTACCATTAAAACTGCTTTGCTGCTGATGGTCTTTCTGAACGCTAAACAGACCAGTTGCACCTATTCTGTGTTTTCCATTTAATACCACATCATAGTTCAATAAATTCTCAACAGTATAGGCCCATGCTTCAGAGTTGTTTACCTGAGCGTTTGCCTGTGCGAAAGATGTGGCAGTATTAGTGTAAGTAAGCGGACCATTATAGCTACCGCCCTGATCCTGTCTGTAATCCAGCCCAACATTCAGTCTGTATTTAAGGCCTTTGATGAACTCATACTCGCCATAAAAACTGTTGAACGTGCGGATCCTTCTGTTCTTGGCAACGATCGCATCTGATTTGGTGATCAGTGTAAGCGGGCTTACAACTGTGGCATCTGTAGAACCAATTGCAGGAAGCAGGTTCACGGATCCATCAGTATTATAAGGATTGGCAAGTGGAGTCAACCTGATAAGTCCACCAGGAACACCACCACCGCCTGGAGTATTTGAATAAGAAAGTGTATTGGTAGTGATCAATCCCACTCTCAATTTGGAATTGAATTTATGATCAATGCTGGTACGCAATGTGAATCTTTCAAAATTCTGATTAGGGATTATACCTTCCTCATTATAATAGTTACCAGAAACGGAGAACTGGGTATTTTCATTGCCACCTGAAATTCCCAACTGGTGATTGGTAGTGAATCCCTGGCGATAAATCAGATCCTGCCAATCAGTAGATACGCCTGCTGCCAACGCAGCAGCTTCTGCCGCAGTCAATGCATAAGAACTGGTGCCGGGAGAAGTAGTATTCCCTAATCTTGCTTCATCTTTAAAGGCAGCAAATTCTTTTCCATTAAATACTTTCAGTTTGCCCAATATATTTGAAATACCATGATAAGCATCATAGCTGATCACCGCTCTGCCAGGTTTTCCTTTTTTAGTGGTAACCAGGATAACGCCGCCGGCACCTCTTGATCCATAGATGGCGGTGGCAGAAGCGTCTTTCAAAATTTCAAGACTTGCCACATCATCAGGATTGATATCGTTTATACTTCCGCCGAAAGGAATTCCATCCAGTACCACTAATGGCTGATCAAGGCCATCACTCTGACCAGAGGATGTGGCCATGGAACGATTACCACGAATACGAATGGTTCCACCACCACCTGGAGTAGCGCTATTGCTAACGATATCCACGCCGGCAGTACGACCCTTTAATTGAGCGAGCAGATTGGGAGCAGGAACTTCACGCAGTGTTTCACCTTTAACAGATACAACTGCACCGGTTACGTCTTTTTTTCTTTGCGTACCATAACCCACCACCACTACTTCTCCAAGATCACCGGGGATGGAAGAAGATAATTTAACAGAGTAGTTGTTGCTATTGCCTACATTAATTTCTTTTTCAGCAAAATTGATGCTGCTAATGACAAGCGTGCTTCCGGATGAAGCAGAGATAGAAAAGTTACCGTTATTGTCTGTTGTGGTACCGTTAGAAGTACCTTTTACAATTACTGATGCCCCGGCAACTGGTTGATTGGCATCATTGGTAACATGGCCTGAAATGGTTTTCCCCTGTGCGAGTACCTGCGAGGTACCAGCCAGAAGACTAAACAGAACAGCTGCTGAGAATACCATAACCTTCCTCAACAGCTTACTCATAATGAGTAGCCTTTGGTTTTGAGACTTTTTCATTTTTTTTCGTTTTGAGAAGTAAACAGAGGTTTCGTTTTGAGCTTTAAGCAATGAGCGGGTTAGCCATCCCTGCTAAAGGATAGTTCCCACTCAGGGCTTTTCGTCGTATCGTTTTGAGATTTAAAAAAAGGAGGGTTTGCCGTATGGGCGGGTACCGGATTAAGCGGCCGGAGATCCTCCCATAGATAAGGAGGCGCAAGCAAAGCCAATTTTGATCTCATCATGACAGCAATTAATCGTAACAAAAGTGGGTTTTGATCCCGCTTTCTACTATGCAATCGGTTGCAATAATTGGCAAAAAAAATTAATTTTCTGCCTCACACACTTTCCTGCCATTGCTCGCAAACAGGAGCAATGGATCTCACTTCTTTAGTTATTATACTTCAGTCGCAGCCAAACATCCTGGAATATCATCAGGCGCAAATTACCCTATGTATGCCAGTGCTTGTGTATTTAATAGTTTTATAGATCCGGATAAAAAAAATGTCCTTAACTGTACCTTTGATCAGCTAATTTAGAGAAATATTTTAGATTTGCAACCGATTGCAAAAAAAATTCTACTTTTCGTTTAATATTAAACGGTGGTGAGAACCGGAAGGTTCAGTTAATTGCAGCCATATGCACAAAGAAATAACTATATATGATCTTGCCAGGGAGCTGAATTTATCTCCTGCCACCGTAAGCCGGGGCCTGAAGAACCATCAGGCAATCAATAAGAACACGAAAAAACGGATTGTGGACAAGGCCGAGGAACTGGGTTACCGCTTCAACACTTTTGCCAGCAACCTCCGGAAAAAGAAAACGAATACTATTGGCGTAATCATCCCCCGGATGAATAGCCACTTTATGTCTACCGTTTTAGCTGCCATGGAAAAAGTGGCCAGTGATGCCGGATATAACATCATCATCAGCCAGTCAATGGAGTCAATGGCCAAGGAAGAGGTCAATGCCAAAACCATGTTTGATAATCGTGTAGATGGCCTGCTGGTTTCACTGGCCTATGACACGGTTACCATTGACCATTTCCAGCGATTCATCAAACGCAATATCCCCGTTATCTTTTTTGACCGTGTTCACGAAAGCGATGAAAGTGTAGCTGTGGTAATAGATAATTATAAGAACGGATACGATATCACCCGTCACCTTGTTGACCAGGGGTGTAAAAAGATCATGCATATTACAGGTAATCTGAAACGTAATGTTTATCAGGAAAGATTCCGTGGCTATCAGCAGGCCCTGCAGGATTATAATATCCCGTACAATGTGGATCGATTGATAACTGGTGAACTGAATGAACTGGCCGGATCAGAAGCCGGGGAGAAAATACTGGGGATGGATGAAAAACCGGATGCGATATTTGTATCCAACGATGTGTGTGCCGCAAGCTGCATGAGAACATTAAAGCAGGGTGGAATCAGGATCCCTGAGGATATTGCCATTGCCGGTTTCAATAATGATCCTATTTCAAGAATGGTAGAACCAAATATTACCACGGTCAATTATCCATCTTACCAGATGGGCGAAATTGCCGCCACTCACCTGATCAATCACCTGAAAGGAGGCGTAGCCCTTCACACTACCAATAAGATCATTCTTAAATCCGAATTGCTTATCCGTGAATCTTCGCTGAAAAGAAAATAATGTATGGCTGTGGCTCATAAAACAATAATAAAACGAATCACTGCAATTGGTGATAAAAAGATCTTTGTTCTTTATTTTCTATTATTGGTTTGTTCCTTTCTTCATGCTGAAGACGGGTATGAACTCTGGTTAAGGTATAAACCGGTTTCTGATGCTGCGGTACTGGCATCTTACAAACAAAAGATCACGTCCATACAACTCAATGGCAACTCCCCTACTCTTCAGGTAATTAAAGAAGAATTATCCCTGGCGTTTCCCGGATTATTAAAAACAACTGTACCTTATGTTTCGGATTTCAGGAATGGAACTATATTAATTGGTACCCCTTCCGCTTCCTCAACAATTAAATCGCTTGGCCTTGATTCCCGACTGAATGCTGCAGGTGAAGAAGGATACCTTATCGTTTCAAAAACCATCAATGGAAAATCCTGTATAGTTATCACAGGTAATTCCGATAAAGGGGTTCTGTATGGCGTCTTTGCTTTTTTAAGATTACTTCAGACACAGCAATCCATTCAATCACTGAATATTGCTTCTGCACCGCTGATAAAACTAAGGTTGCTGAACCATTGGGATAATCTGAATCGTACTGTTGAACGGGGTTATGCCGGCTTTTCCATCTGGAACTGGCATACATTGCCAGGATATATTGACCAGCGATATAAAGATTATGCGAGAGCCAATGCCTCCATCGGCATCAACGGTTCCGTATTGACGAATGTAAATGCAAATGCCACTGTACTTACGGCTTCTTACCTTGAAAAAGTAGCTGCATTGGCCAATGTATTCAGACCTTATGGTATCAAAGTCTATCTAACTGCAAGGTTCAGCGCGCCTGTTGAACTCGGACGTCTTCACACTGCAGACCCATTAAATGATACCGTTCAGCAGTGGTGGAAGGACAAAGTAAAAGAGATCTATACACTGATCCCTGATTTCGGAGGTTTCCTTGTGAAAGCTAACTCTGAAGGTCAGCCAGGACCACAGAATTATGGACGTACGCATGCGGATGGCGCCAATATGCTGGCTGATGCAGTAGCTCCCTATAAAGGCATTATTATGTGGCGTGCCTTTGTTTATAGCAATGAGGTTCCGGATGATCGTCACAAACAGGCCTATAATGAATTTGTTCCCCTTGATGGAAAATTCAGACCTAACGTAATGGTGCAGGTTAAGAATGGCGCTATCGATTTTCAGCCACGTGAACCTTTTCATCCTTTATTCGGCGCAATGCCAAAAACGCCGTTGATGATGGAGTTTCAGGTAACACAGGAATATTTAGGACAGGGAACCAGTATGGCTTATCTCGCGCCCTATTTTAAAGAATGCCTGGAAAGTGATACCTATTCCAATGGCAAAGGATCTACCGTAGCAAAGATCATTGACGGGTCAACACAGTCCTATAGTATAACCGGTATGGCAGGAGTGGCCAATATTGGCAATGATATTAACTGGTGTGGTCATCCCTTTGCCCAGGCCAACTGGTATTCTTTGGGCAGACTGGCATGGAACCATGAGCTTGCATCTGATCAGATAGCGGATGAATGGTTGCGCATGACATTTACCAACGACAAACAATTTGTAACCGCAGCGAAGAGCATGATGATGGCGAGCCGTGAGATCATGGCGAATTATATGACACCGATCGGACTTCATCACATTATGGGAACCGGGCATCATTATGGACCCGCGCCCTGGGTAAAGCTTGCGCGTGCGGACTGGTCTCCCGTTTATTATCATAAAGCAGATTCAGCTGGTATTGGGTTTAACAGAACAGCTACTGGCAGCAATGCCATCGGACAATATTTCCCGGGCGCAAGAACCCAATGGGAAAACCCGGCTACTGCCGACGAGAGGTATCTTTTGTGGTTTCATCATTTGCCCTGGACCTGGAAAATGAGCGATGGCAGAACGCTCTGGGATGAGCTTTGCCATAAGTATAACTCAGGTGTAGATTCTGTTCGCTGGATGCAAAAGACCTGGGATGCCCAGCAATCAAAAATAGACAACCAGCGCTTTCAGCAGGTAAAAATGCTGCTGGCAATACAGCAGGACGAAGCAGTTTGGTGGAGAAACGCCTGCTTGTTATATTTCCAGACTTTTTCAAAGATGAGGATACCAGACCAATATGAAAAACCCGATAAATCACTGGAGTATTACATGCAACTGAGATTTCCATTTGCTCCCGGTAACTAGCCAGAAAAGAAACCAACAGTAACCGTTCATAAATATTTAAAATGAAAGAACAACAGCCATTGATTGCTATTGTAACAGGAGGCGCATCGGGAATAGGCCTTGCTATTGCAGAGAAATTTAGTCAGCATGAGATCTTCACCATTGTAGTGGGCCGGGACAGCAATAAACTGAAAGCAGCTCAGGAAATGCTTGGTAAAAATGGAAAGACCATTCAATTTGATCTTACCGACCTCAGCAAAATACCCTCTCTTGTAAATGATATAAAAAAAGAATTTGGCAGAATTGATGTCCTTGTCAATAACGCAGGCATCAATATGAAGAAAGAATTTACGGAAGTGTCAGATGAAGATTTCCAGACAATTCTACATACTAATGTAAATGCTGTATTTTCTCTTTCCCGCGAGGTGGTGAAAATAATGGAAGTGCAGGGAAGTGGAAGCATTATCAATATCAGTTCAATGGCGTCTCAATATGGAATTCCTAAAGTCATTGCCTATACTGCTTCCAAAAGTGCGATAGAAGGTATGACCAACGCTATGGCCGTTGAATTATCACCAAAGGGAATACGCGTAAATGCTATTGCTCCGGGATTCATTGCAACGGATATGTCATCCAAAGCACTGAATGGTGATGAAGAAAGAAAAAGAAAAGTATTAGGTCGCACCCCCATGGGATATCTTGGCCAACCTGAAGATGTTGCAGATGCTGCCCTATTCCTTGCTACCAATTCATCCAAATATATTACGGGCACAAGCATCCGCGTTGATGGCGGCAATGCAGTTGGGTTTTAATTTCTCCATCCCGATAGTTTCGGGATATCCGTGCTGACAATCATTGTGATCCCAATCCCGATAGCTATCGGGATTGGCTAACCATTAACGATGGTTAAGCCCCGGTTAAGCAGGGGTAAATATTCGCCAGGCAGGAATTTATGTTCCAAATTAGCAGTACAAATTTTCATCTAAAAATTATTATTTATGAAAAAGTACTTAATTCCTGTTTTTGCATTTCTCTTAATAGGCAGCATAGCAAACGCACAAACTCCTACCAAGAAAGTACCAGCAAAGACAACTAAACCCGCACCGAAGACTACAACCACCGCAAAGACATCAACTACAACGAATGTAACCCCTATGAACTCTTCCTCAAACAAGGCATCTACTTCAGCTGCCATTCATAGGAAACATCACAAAAAGAGTGCAGCAGCAAAGAAAGTAACTACAAAATAGCAGCAATGGTGGTTTTTTGAGGTTCGGCTGAGGCGGTCCCGTTTTAACGGGATCGCTTTTTTATTGCCTGTAAATGAATCCTTCCTTGTGCACAGATAGATAACATCAGCACGCGAGCATGGAGTTTCCTTAACTTCGTGTTAACCATTGTTAACATAAGTTATTCACCTCAATTTTAACCTTTGCGTGGATCAAGATTTATGTCCACATTTTCCATACGCTCTTCAACCATCCGGTTGGGAATCTTCATCAGCACCCTGGTAATTGCTGTCATACTTGTATTTCAATTAATATGGCTGAAAAGAGTATACAACTATGAACAAAAGGAATTTGACCTGAGCGTTCTCAAATCAATCAGAGGGCTTTATGAGGACCTCAATGCCAGCGCCTATTACAACACCCATCTTAATAATCTGATCCAAAACCCTGAACCACATCTCTACCTCGCCAATATCAATTTACCTGTCAATACCGATTCACTTACAGCTTACCTGCATTTTGAATTGGAAGATTTCGGGATATTCACTAATTGTCATATCGGTATTTATAGTGCAGATTCTGCAAAGTACATTTTCAGGGGAATACTGGAATCAGCTGGTAAAAAACAGAAAACAGATACTATACTTCCGGATCCTTCGGGCAATCATGATCACCTGGCCCTCTATTTCCCGAATCGCCGGAATTACATCCTTGCACAAATGAATTTCTGGATCATTAGTAGCGCCGTCCTGCTAATTGTGCTGGTCCTGTTTGGTGGCAGTCTTTATTATTTCTACAGGCAAAAATTCAAGAATGAGATACAAAAGGACTTCATTCATAATTTTACCCATGAATTCAAAACTCCAGTTTCGGTTATAAGTCTTGCTGCGGATGTATTAAAGAATCCGGCTATTGCAGAAAAACCAGAAAAGCTTTCTACCTATGCCAATATCGTGGGTCACCAGGCCAACTATCTGCATACACAGATAGAGAAATTGCTGAAGTTCGCGCATGATGAATCAAGACAATTACATCTTGACAGGAAAAGGACCAATATCCATGATCTGATCCGGGAATCAGTAGCCTACCTCACTCCGCTGATAGATGAACGAAAATCAAAGATAGATCTCGAGTTGAATGCAGAAAATCCCTGGCTGGAGGCAGACCATGAATACCTGGTGATCGTAATCACCAACCTGATTGATAATGCCATTAAATATTCAAAGAATCCGGTTATCACTATCCGTACCAGCAGTACGGAACATTCAGTATTGCTTTCTGTGCTGGATAATGGTATTGGCATAGACAAAAGTCAGATCAATATGATCTTTGAAAAATTCTTCAGGGTCAGGCAGGGAGAAACTTATACGGCCAAAGGTTTTGGAATCGGGCTAAGTTTTGTAAAACAGATCATTAATGCCCATAATGGAAAAATAAAAATCGACAGTGTTCCCAACAAGGGGAGCAATTTCACTATTGAATTACCTCTTCAATAAACAACCATGCAAAAAATTAAAATACTGGTAGCAGAGGATGATCTTCAGCTGGGGTTCATTATCAAGGATAACCTGGAGGAAGCCGGTTTTGAAGTGATCAATTGTCCGGATGGAGAAGCAGCCTGGGAACATTACCAGAAAAGCACACCTGATCTTTGTATCCTTGATGTGAACATGCCTTACCGGGATGGATTCAGCCTGGCTAAAAAGATCAGGCAGAAAAGTGATATCGTTCCTGTATTCTTTCTCACTGCAAAATCACTGGAAGAGGATAAACTTAAAGGATTTGCAAGCGGCGGCGATGATTATATTGTAAAGCCTTTCAGCATGAAAGAGCTATTATCCCGTATACAGGTCTTCCTTCGGCGAAATAAAATGCTGGTAACGGAATCCACTAAAAACTTCCCTATTGGGCGGTTCACCTTTGTACCTGAGGAGCTTCGACTGAAAAACGATAAAGAAACCATTGTACTCACCCAAAGGGAATCTGAGCTACTGGAATTTCTTTGTCATCACCCCAATAAAGTACTCAAGCGTGAGGAGATCTTATCGAATGTGTGGGGTAAAAATGATTTTTTCCTGGGCAGAAGCATGGATGTATTCATGACGCGCCTGCGGAAATTACTGGTAACAGAACCATCTGTTGCTATTGAGACCATTCATGGTGTGGGATACCGGTTTACCATTTTATAATTCTACCAGTTTCTTTATTCGATCGGCTACCTTATCCGGATTGGGCAAAACTGCTTTCTCCAGAATGATATTCATGGGAATGGCTGGAACATTTAATGCGCCAATTACATCCACAGGTGCATCAAGGTACTGGAAACATTCTTTACTAATTCTTCCAGCGAGCGCTTCAGCGAAAGAATTGTTTTGCTGTTCTTCTGTTAGTACCAGGCATCTGCCATGCGCTTTCACTCTTTCAAAGATCAGGGCTTCATCAAGTGGGTATAAGGTACGCAGATCAATGATCTCAACCTGGTCATTGAATTGTTTAGACGCTGCTTTTGCCCAATATACACCCATGCCATAAGTAATAACCACGCAACTAATGCCTTTATCCATTGCAGTCTTATCTGCAGTTTGAACGATAGTGGCTTTTCCTAATGGAATAATATAATCACGGGAAGGATCAGGGGATTTTGCTTCATCTGTACCTGGTACCTTGCTCCAGTAAAGGCCTTTGTGTTCCAGCATCACAACAGGATTGGGATCATAGAAGGCAGCTTTGATCAACCCTTTCATATCTGCAGCATTGGATGGATAAACTACTTTAATCCCCTTTATGGAAAGCAGCGTAGTTTCCACGCAACCGCTGTGATAAGGACCTCCACCACCATAAGCGCCTACGGGTACACGAAGCACCATGGGAATGGGAAACTTGCCGCGAGTGAGGTAACAGGATTTGGAAATTTCAGTAACCAGCTGGTTAAATGCAGGGTAGATATAATCACCAAACTGTACTTCTACAATTGGCCGAACTCCAATAGCACTCATGCCTGCAGCAGAACCAACAATATAGGCTTCCTGGATTGCAGTATTGAATACGCGATGCTGGCCAAAGCGATCTGCCAATGTTGCCGTTTCCCGGAATACACCACCGAGTGTGATACCGACGTCTTCACCATACACTACTACTTCCGGATGCTGTTCCAGCAAATCACGAATAGCAAAGAGTGCAGCATCCACCATCATGATCTTTTCAGCGCCTTCGGGAGATCTTATTCCTTTCTCTTCGGTTACAGGTGTTGGAACAAAAATATATTCTTCTACAGAAGACGCATCCGGTTCAGGCGCTTCAATGGCCCTTGCAAAATCATTGGCTATTGTAGTGGCTGCGTCCTTTTCTATCTGGGCTATCTCGTCTTCAAGTATTCCAATTTCAGCAAGTTTGCTCCGAAGCTTGGGATAAGGATCGTTAGCCTGGTGCTTTGCAAGGTCCTGCTGTGAACGATAGAACTCTCTTCTTACACCACTGGTATGATGCCCGAGCAGCGGTACCTGGGCATGCACCATATAAGGTTTTCTTTCTTTTCTTACAAAGTCACAAACATGCTTCATCACTTCCCAGGATGCTACAAAATCACTTCCATCCACCTGTATGCGGTTCATTCCTTTAAAACCTGCAACATATTCGAAGGCATCCATGGCCCTTGCTTCATCAGCCCTTACACTGATGCCCCAGTTATTATCCTGTACGAGATAAATGATCGGCAATTGTTTCAATACAGCAAACTGCAGGGCTTCACTTACTTCACCTTCGGTAAGGCTGGCATCTCCCATGGAACAGATCACTATGGGTGATCCTCCAACAATGGTGGACCCAATGCCTGTCAGGTATTGTATACCATGTGCTATTCCAGTAGTTGGAATAGCCTGCATGCCAGTAGCACTGCTTTGATGAATGATGGTTGGTTTGTCTCCCTGTTTATAATTCGGGTGAGCATAATACTCCCTGCCGCCGGAGAATATATCATCTTTTTTAGCCAGTAACTGAAGCATTAACTGGTAGGGCGTAAAACCCAGGCCCAATAAAAGACTTTCATCACGGTAATAGGGGCTAACAAAATCTTCGGGAATTAATTGGAGAGCGGCAGCCAGTTGAATGGCCTCATGTCCTCTTGAAGTTGAATGGACGTATTTACAGGTGCTGCGATTAGCTTCATAGGTTTCGGCCATTGTTTTTGCCAGGGCCATCAGTTGAAAAGCCTTTCGCAGGTGATTACTATCTGTCATTTACAGCAAACAAATGTGAGTGTGTGCAAATGTAAGGAATGTCCCGATAGTCATTGGGATGGGCTCAATACTTTTGATGAGATTCCCGATAGTCAACGGGATGGGTTCCGAAAATTATCGGGATTGGAGACTATTTAACTTCCAGCTTAAACATACTGTTATCTTCCAGGAAACCTTCGAGTTCATCACCAACTACTACTTCACCAACACCGGCTGGAGTTCCTGTAAATATCACATCACCGATATTCACTGAAAAATAATTGGAGATATAGGAGACGATCTTATCAAAGTGATGGACCATTTCTGAGGAGTTACCCTGCTGCACCAGTTCTTTATTCTTATATAGACCAAAGTTGATGTCTTTCTTATTCTTCAGGTCAGTAAATGTTACCCATTTACCAATCACAGCTGAGTTATCCCAGGCTTTTGCTTTTTCCCAGGGAAGTCCCTTTGTCTTCAATTCATTTTGAATATCCCTTGCCGTGAAGTCTATGCCTGCTGTAACAGCATCATAATATTTACTGGCAAATTTTTCCTGAATGTATTTTCCGTTTTTGCTGATGCGGATCACCAGCTCACATTCATAATGTAATTCGTTGGTGAACTCAGGATAATAGAATGGCGTATGAGGTTGCAACAATGCGCTCTTGGGCTTCATGAAAATGACCGGTTCATCAGGAATTTCATTTCCAAGTTCTTTGGCGTGTTTTGCATAATTCCGGCCTACACAAAAAATCTTCATAAATAAAGATGGTTGTTTTTATAAATACATCGGATACTACTCTCAGGGCTGTTCATCCCATATATTCAGGCTTCCATAAGTAATTGGATATAAATTTAATATATAATCTGGGCTGCGAAAATAATACTCCCACTGTTTCTCACAAAGAAAACCCCTTATTATTTATTGCGTTCATCGCCATGGTAATTCCCTGTGTTACAAAGATTTCTATTGCTTCTACTGATTTTTCGATCTTCAGTTTCACCAGGGGTTCCTCCTCTTTGTACCATTTTCCCAGCACATAATCCGACTGGAGGCCCTTTGGAAAGTTGTTCCCGATGCCAAATCTTAGGCGGGGATAGGCCTGAGTTCCAAGTAGTTCCTGGATGCTTTTCAGGCCGTTATGGCCTCCATCGCTTCCAGAAGGCCTGAGACGCAGACTTTCTAAAGGTAAAGCAACTTCATCTACCATAACGAGGATATTTTCAAGCGCTACCTTTTCTTTATCCATCCAGTATTTCACTGCTTTTCCGCTCAGGTTCATGAACGTGGTTGGGCATACACAGATCAGGTTCCTGCCTTTAAACTTAATCTCGGCAATATAGGCCAGCCGATCTGTTCTGAATTGTCCGCCGTGCTTTTGTACCAGGGCATTCACTATATCGAACCCGATATTATGACGCGTATGCGCATAATCGTTGCCAACATTACCCAGGCCAACTATCAAAAATTTCATACAAAAACCATTCTTCCGGATTTGCTGCTGATCTTAAACACATTCCTTCAGCCAAATATCGGATTTACTAATAAAAAACCCGTCGGTCTGAGGCCGACGGGTAAAAAAAATATGATTCTGAAAATTATTCTTAGTCTTTCTTCTTTCCTTTTTCTGCTGCGGCTGGTGCAGCGGGAGTAGCTCCTGCGGCGGCTGGAGCAGCTGCGCCTGTGGCAGGTGCGGCTCCTGGTGCGGCTTCTTCCTGCTTCAATTGCCTTGTAAGAACCACGGAAACGATAGGAATACGAGGAGAGTTAAGGATCTCGTAGTTGTCTATTTTTACATCCTCTACCCTGATATTTCCGTTGAGATCAAGCTCATCAACAGCTACCTCAATTTGCTCTTTCAGGTATTTAGGATAGGTCTTTACTTTTAAAGATTTCATTTTGGTGATCAGCTTACCACCATCTTTTACTCCTTTGGCCACCCCGGTGAATTTTACTGGGATATCGGCAATAACCTTTTTGTCTTCTACCAGTTCCAAAAGATCAACATGAATAAGGTGATCTTTAACCTTATCAAACTGAAGATCCTTTAAAATGGTTCTGTAGGTCTTACCATCCAGTTTTACTTCTGCAAACTGAAAATTCGGTGTGTATACTAAAGGTTTGAATGCCGCAGCAGGAGCTGAAAAATTGATCTCCTGTGCACCCCCGTAAATTACACCGGGCACCTGATCCTGAGAGCGGAGCTGGCGGGTGGCTGTTTTGCCGAATCCGGTCCTCAGTTGTCCTTCGATTGTAATCGTGTTCATTGTATGTTGTTTAAAAATTTACTCGTTGTTACGTCTTATAAACTCGGTCTTCTTTGAGAATGTATAAAAAGACTGGTGATACTTTTGTTCTCAAATGCGTTTCGGATAGCAACCGCAAACAATTCTGAAACGGATATCACTTTGATCTTGGAACCAGCGTCTTTCCTGATGGGTATGGTGTCACATACTATCAGTTCTTCAAGCACACTGTTTTCAATATTCTCGTAGGCCTTGCCACTCAAAACAGGGTGTGTGATCAGCGCTCTAACGCTTCTCGCACCTTTTTCTTTTAAAAGAGCTGCACTTTTGGCCAGGGTTCCTCCGGTATCGCAGATATCATCAATGATCACGATATCCTTATTCGTCACATCACCAATCACCACCATGCTTGCGATCTCGTTGGCCCGTTTGCGGTGCTTGTCGCAGATAACCATTTCAGCGCCGAAGTAATTGGCTATCTCCCTGATGCGGTTTGTTGCTCCCACATCGGGGGCCGCAAAGGTAAGGTTTTCCAGCTTGAGATTTTCTACATAAGGGATAAAAAGTGCGTGGCTGTCCAGGTGGTCAACCGGGATGTCAAAATAGCCCTGGATCTGGGGAGCGTGAAGGTCCATGGTAATGACCCTGTCTGCCCCGGCAGCCACTAACATATTGGCCACCAGCTTGCTTCCAATGGCTACCCTGGGTTTATCCTTGCGATCCTGCCGCCCATAGCCATAATAAGGAACAACGGCGATAACCTTGTAGGCTGAGGCTCTTTTGGCCGCGTCTATCATCAGGAGCAGCTCCATCAGGTTATCAGCGGGGGAATAGGTGCTTTGGACCAGGAAAACAAAGTCTCCCCTTATGCTTTCCAGAAAGGTGGGGCTGATCTCCCCGTCGCTAAACTTCTGAATATGAATATTGCCCTGTTTGGTGCCATATTGTTTACAGATATCATTGGTCAGCTCTTTTGAGCTGGTTCCGGCAAATATTTTTGCAGATTGCATGGTTCAATTTGTAGCTCTGTTTGAAGAGACCGTTTTGGAGCCGCGAAGATACTGATTCGGTCTGCTCTGCCACAAAAAAAGACACCCCGAGCCTGGACAGCACGGGGTATCAAATCGGCAGCAGGGCTGACGAAATATAGTGGGATTGGTTAGTAAGTAATTGCTTAACGGACTACCACTGCCGTAGACACCTGAACAGGCATGGAAGTCTCCTGTTTGGCAGGTGCGCTGGTCTTCTTGACGATTCCGCCAGTAGAAGAAGAACTGCAGCTATAAAACAGTGATGAGCAGATAAAGATTGAGAAAAACAGTACTACAATATACATAACAGCGAAGAACAGAACAGGGTGCAGTGCACCAACGGAAGGCAGATTACGGGTTTTCATGAGTCCAGATTTTAGGGTGTTTTCAAATGATCGGATTTTTTTCACGCGGCAACAAGTTTTAACACTGTATTGCAGCACTAAAATATTTGTTAATTTGATTTTATGCAAGAGAATAAATACTCAATCAGGCAGTGGGCAAAGGACGACCAGCCGAGAGAAAAATTACTAAAGAAGGGTGCAGAAATGTGCAGCAATGCGGAGTTGCTCGCGATATTATTAAACCATGGAACGCGTGAAAAAACAGCGCTTGATCTGGCGAGGGAGGTCATGAAGCTGGGCAAGAATGACCTTAATGAACTGGGTAGGCTATCCATAAAAGACTTCATGAAAATCAAGGGAATAGGCCAGGCAAAGGCCGTCATCATAACCTCCTGGCTGGAGCTTAGCCGGCGCAGGCAGGCAAGGATCAATCCTGAAAAAATGAGTGTTACTTCCAGTGTTGATATAGCCCATTACTTGCGGTCAAAATTCAAGGATTACCGGCATGAGGTATTTGTGGCCATTTTCCTGAACCGGGCCAATAAGATCACCCACCATGAGGTAATCAGTGAAGGAGGCATAACCTGCACCGTGGCGGATCCGAGGATTATCCTGAGGAAGGCTTTGGAACAAAATGCGCTTGGGATAATCCTGAGCCACAATCACCCTTCCGGCAATCTGCGCCCGAGCTGTGCGGATGAGGAGCTAACTTATAAGGTCAAGGAGGCGGCAGGGATATTTGATATCAAGGTGCTTGATCATATAATAGTGAGTGAGGAAGGGTATTACAGTTTTGCGGATGAGGGGAGAATGTAGAGGCTGCCTTTAAGCCTGAGCTGTTGGGCCGCCAAAATTCATGGGTAACTGAATTTCTTCAAGGTCTTTAATTGGACCGTTTACAGCTTCATACTTGCTGATGTTTTCTGTAATGGCTTTCATCAGTCGTTTGGCATGTTGAGGAGTAAGTATGATCCTCGACTTCACTTTGCTTTTTGGAGTACCCGGCATTACGTTAACGAAATCAATTACAAATTCTGCATGAGAATGAGTGATAATAGCCAGATTGGCGTAAGTACCTTCTGCTACTTCTTCTGAAATTTCTATGTTGAGTTGATTGGGTTGCTGCGGCTGATCTGGCATAATAAAAATTTGCCCAAAGGTAGGCAAATAGGAAGTATACTTCCCGGTTATAACAACTAGAAATATACTTCCGTAAACGATAAATAATTTTTATTAACAGCTTTAATATCAAAACTTACAGAAATTCTTTCATGTGCTGTATGTAGAAGGTAAAAAGTAGTTTTCTATCGGGAGCTTTATCTTTTGCGAAATCAAGACATTTTAGTTTATAAAAAAAAAGCCGCTCGAATGAGCGGCTTCCTGCAATTATATAATATATTCTATTAATAATCGTCTTCTGAGAAACGGGTCCTTGCATGACCGGCAAACGTATAGGTAGTACCAGGATCATCTGTGAAAACAGCCTTGAAATTAATACTATCGGTTACATTACCGGTTTTAGATTTTGCTGCATTATGCAGGATCTTACCATCGGTAATTGTTACCTTAATATTATAATATTCATTTTGAACATTGGTAGCCTTAAATGTTAAATTGCCTAAATCAACGGCTGCCTTTACTTTAAATTCATAGAGATTCCCTTCATCATCTATCCACATCTCATTTGTATTTGCTGCGGTATTATAGGTCGCAAGCGCTTTATATCCAGAAGTGCTGGAACCATCAGAAATAGTTACCCACCATTCATTAGCCACGCTTTCGGTAGCAGTACCCCCAGTATCCGGCTTCTTGCTGCAGGAAAGGAATGTAACCATCGCTAATCCTGCTATTATTACAAATATTCTTTTCATATCTAAAGAAGTTTATTAATTATTGTTTTTTAAATGTCCTTGCTGATGTACCATATCCTGAGTTAACAATAGTCCAGGTAAAAGTCTTGGGATCTGCAGCATAATTCAAAGTCTCTCCAGATGATGCAAACGAATTACCGATAGCGATCAACTGAGAAGGTATCTTGAGAGCGCTTGCTGTTGGATTGATAGCAGCCACAGTTACGTTGGTACCAGGTGCTCCACCAGGATTGAAGACAGTATATACACCGGGGGCTAACTTGGTAAAGGTAGCCAAGGAACCATTTGAAGTTCTAGCCCAGTTTCCGGAAAGGTCCTGAGCAGCAGCAGTAGCATCTGTATCATATACAATTACAATGCGATAAACCTGGGCTTTAAAGCCATCCTTGTTGGTTGCCGTATAAACAACTGAATAAACTCCCGGAACAGCTGTATTTACAGCAGGAGAAGCTGTAGCCTGAATAGGCTGTCCACCTTCTGTTGCATCAACACCAGGGTCTGTGTAAGTACCACCCTTGGCGACTGCAATAAACTTGGCTCCTTTTAAGGATAACAACGGGAATTGCGTTACCCTTGAATGACCTATCTGCGAATCGGTATTATGGATCTCTTTATCATTACAGGCTCCAAGCACTATAATTAAGGAGAGAAACAATAACTGAATTACTTTTTTCATTTGACTCAATTTTATATTTTCAGTTCATTAAATTAAAGTGCCCACCATACTCCAGTCTGGATTGGAACGATAGCAGGTGTATTTGAATTCCTGTTTTTCTCAACATCCGGGAATACCAGACGTCTTGGAAGCTGACCAGCAGCCAACACCGAATTCTTGGAAATTACCCACTGACCAGACACATAGCTTGGTGAAGTTGAATATACCGGGCTTGTTTTGGGATAACCAGTTCTCTGTTTTTCAAAGAAACCTTCAATGTAATGAACCCCATATCCGAAGGAAATCCATTTCTGTGTGCTGATGGCTTCAATTTTCTGATCAAGTGTTCCAGCAGTTGGATAAGCATAGGCACCGGCCAGTAAAGTTGCGGCACTTCCTGCTCCCATAGCTGTGAAAGATGCCTGTACACCTGCATCATATAATGCCTTGGCACCAGCACCAGCATAATAACGTTCGCGTGCTTCTGCCTGCATTAGTAAAGATTCCGCAGCTGAAATGAAGATTACAGGGTCTGTAGCTCTTTGTACCAGCCTCGCTGCATTACCATAATTAAACGAAGCATCTGTTTGCAAATAATCGCCCTGGTGTATGGAAACGGGAGAAGCACTTCCGTAGAAATAAGTGATCCTGGGATCAACTTTATCCTGAAGGAAGGTAGCCAGCGTCTTGCTTGCACGGATATTATCCGGAGTATTCAACTGGCGAATATTCTGCTCATACATTGGGTTGTCCTTTCCTGCTACATCTGTAAATCCGCTAACACCAGCATCAGTACTGAGGAAGGTAACATTGTCAGTATATAGCTTCTGAATTCCAGCCTGAGCAGCTGCAGCATTCTTATTCACCATGCGCAGGAAGAATTTCAACTTCAGCGTATTCGCGAATTGTTTCCATTTGTTGATGTTGCCACCGCTATTCCAGCTGATCTCTTTATCAACATCAGAAGTTCCTCCAGTGGGTGGGAAGATCAGGTCTACTTTACCAGGAGAGGTGTTGGTTGAAGCTGTGAAGTCCTTGGCCAGCGCTGCATCCAATTCAGCCAGCAAGGCAGTATAAATTGCCTGACCGTCATCAAATTTTGGATTCAGGTTAGTGGCACCCTGCAATGCTTCAGTGTAAGGAACTTTATCATACAGGTCAACGAGTACGCCCATTGTGTAGGCTTTCATCGTTGTAGCCATCAAAAGAAAATTCCAATCCTGGGTTTCTTTCGCCTTATCAATAATAAACTGATAGTTTTTTAACCCCTGGGAGAACATACCTGTGTAAGGACCATTTATCTGGCTTCCATCCACGTTATATGCATCGAGCTGACGATACTGACTTGACAAGGCAGACTGGGTAGCATATTGACCCCAGATCGCACCTAAAATAGCCAGGTCACCTCCTACTCTTGCAGCAGTACCCATTACAGCTGCCGGAAACACCAGTTTGGGTGTACCCTGTTCTGCACCAGGCGAATTAGGAGTTCTATTTACATCCAGTTGCTTTTTACAACCCGTTCCAAGCATCCCCGCTACAACTCCTGCAATCAGAACTGAATTTTTAAATGATATCTTCATTTTTGATAAATTTTTTAATTAAAAACTAGCTTTTAAGGATACACCCAATATGTGTTGAGTGGGTGCTGTCCTGAATTCTCCAAACTGGCTGACCAGGTCATTACCCAGGTTACTTGCTTCAGGATCCAGGTAAGTATTTGACTTGGGTGTCCACAAAAGGAAATTGCTTCCATATACACTAACTATCAGTTTTGTAGCTTTTATTTTAGAGGCTATGCTTTGAGGCAGGCTGTAGGAAAGTGTAATGTCACGCAATTTCATGAATGATCGATCAATGAACCTATTGTTATAAGCCATTGCTTTGTTGGTTGTATGATACCAGTAAGCATCGTAGGTTGATTCCAGAATTGGCGTGGTGTTTTCTGCATAGATTGGTTTGTTCTGAGCGTCAACACCAGTCTGAACTACTGAATTAGGAATAATGAAAGGTCTGCGGTCATTGTAGGTAGTTACCCAGGCATTTCCTGTAAACTGCAGGAGGTCGCCGGTACCTGTGTACATAATACCACCTTTTCTATAATCTAAAGAAGCGCTAAGCTGAAATCCTTTGAAAGAAAAGGAGTTTGTCAAACCGGCCATATAGTCGTAGTCAGCATTTCCAAAGAAACCTTTTTCATCCGCTACATTAGGTACCCCCGTTTGTGCATTTACAACCACTTTACCATCTGCTGTCATAACCGGAACAGGAGCATAAATTCCAAAAATGTTTTTTCCTGGATAAGCTCTCATATCAGCATCATATGTGGTAGTTAATGGTACGTATTCTGGTCCGCCTGTCAAGTCTATAACCTTGTTCCAGTTCTTTGAGAATGTGGCACCGATCGTCCATGTAAAACCACTCTTTGTATCAATAGGTCTGCCATCCAGAGCGATCTCAACTCCTTTGTTGCTGATCTCTCCGAGGTTTTGCACCAGGCCAGTATAACCAGTAGAAGGAGCAATTGGCACAGTAAAGATCTGGCCTTTGGTCCTCTTATCATAAACAGCGGCGTCAATACCGATCTTATTGTTCAGAAATCTTGCTTCTACACCCAATTCAGCTTCAGTTGTTGTAATGGGTTTGAGGGCTGAATTGGCAATTGTATTGGAAAT